>Ga0315543_1002115_pt1 | contig 19906 bp, 16 predicted proteins | sample SalMarSW160210MG_2_FD_203098 | JGI IMG/M metagenome (GOLD analysis project Ga0315543, IMG submission 203098) | Salt marsh sediment microbial communities from the Plum Island Ecosystem LTER, Massachusetts, United States - Salt Marsh Sediment SW1601-210 ...
CTACCGATGGAATGGATTTGAGGTGTTTTTCACCAGTTAGGAATATTCCACTCGTTTGATTTTGAGTGCAATCACTAATAATATCATTGAGTAGATCCTTATCAATTAAACCAACGACATAATCAAAATATTTGCAACTATCTTGAGGATAAGATCTAGCGTGTGGACCTCCTAAGACGGTCACTATTCCCTTGGAGCGCAGCAAATTACTTAATGAATAGGCAAGATGTGCTGTAAAAGTGAATGAACTTATAAATACTAAATCCAGTTCTTCTGGAATTTGTTTGATGAGATTTGATCTTCCTCCATACAGAATATAATGAACTTTATGTCCCAGCTGTTTACACCATGCTCCAATTACCGAAGGCATTATGCTCATTATCCTGGAATTAATCAATTTTTGATACAATTCGGTGGTTGGAGCATTATGGACAAGGTCAATGATACAGATGTGTAGTTTCTTCATTTTTCAATGACAACTCATTTTAGAATGGCCTTTTAACAAGCACGTATAATTATATATATGCATATTATATATAATTATTTTGATATGTTAGTCAAATAATTTAAATTGTATAATATTAATAAAGAACGAATTAGAATATATAAAAATAAGGATTATTCTACAACAAAGCCTCACTTATGCAAAAAATGATATGTCATCCTAAACATTTAACAGGATAATACCACTATGCACAAAAGATAATAAAGCTTTAAGATCTAAAATTTATAGAGATGCCAATATTGTCTAAGAAACATGTTCCTGAAGAACTTACAGATTTGCAGGATACTCAAATGATTGGAGCTATCTTAGGTGGATCAATGCATATCTTATATGTTATATTGTTTGCCATATGTAAAATCAACTTATTATTGTGGTTTAATATTTTAATAAGCTTACCTGTATTTATTATTGCCTTCTTTTTTAGCTATAATGGGAGATTGAAAGCTTCACCAATTATTGGAACAATTGAAGTTACTATTCATCAAGTAGGAGCAGTTCTATTATTGGGACAGAGTTCAAACTTTCATATACTCTTATTTTGTCTGATTCCAATAGGAATGTTGTTTCAAAAATGGAAAGTTTTTTTTACAATTAATTCTTTAATGGCATTAATTCTTTTTCTAGTTATTTCATGGTTTGATTCAGGACAATTTATTAGATATCAATTACCTCAAATAACATTGAAACTTATTAGCTCAATAAATAGTATTGGATTGTTTACGATAGTAGGTGTAATCATATTTTATTACATAACCCTCAATAAAAAGTTATATAGTAGTCAAAAAGCAACCGGTGAAAAGTTATACCAGTCTAACTTGGAATTAAATGAAACAATAGAAATTGTAAATGAACAAAAGGATGAAATAGAATCTCAAAGAGATAAATTGATTAAAACTCTTCAAGATCTGGAACGCACACAAAATCAGTTGATTGAATCAAAAAAAATGTCCGCACTGGGTGGATTAGTGGCGGGAGTAGCCCATGAAATAAATACACCAATTGGAATTGGCATTACTGCAGTTTCAAGCTTAATTGAAGAAACAACAAGGATGGTAGATCTTTATAGCAAGGAGGAAATTAGCAGGAAAGATTTTAAAGAATTTTTAAATACCACCAATGGAAATGCTATGCTTATCCAAAAAAACCTTGAACGCACTGCTAACCTAATACAAAGTTTTAAGCAAGTATCCATTGACCAGTCAACAGAACAAAAACGAGAATTCTTCTTAAAACAATATTTTGAGGACATTATTCATAGTTTATCTCCAAAATTCAAAGGAAAGAAGATAACTGTAAACCTTGATTGCGATGAGAACCTAAAACTGAATTCGTATCCAGGAGCATTTGCTCAAATCTATACTAATCTTTTATTAAACTCATTGATTCATGGATTTTCAAAACAAGAGGCAGGGAGTATTTTCATTGTTGTAAGAAAAAGTGATGAAGAACTCCAAATTGAATATCGAGATGATGGGGAAGGAATTGATTCAGAAATTCTTCCCGTAATATTTGAACCATTTAAAACAATTGATCAAAGCAAAGGGACTGGCCTTGGATTACATATTGTTTTTAATTTAGTTACCCAAAAACTAAACGGAACTATAAGTGTTGATAGTGAAGCAAAAAAGGGTGCTAAGTTTATTTTGAAATTACCCATTACTCTTGAATGATATGATCGAAAAAGAATGTATTGTCCAACTGAACTGTAAATACATCCATAATACAATTGAATCTTTTTTAATACAAAAATTGAATATATGATAAAAGCGAAAAGCAAACGAACCAATTTTATTCACATTGTATTGCTAATTAAATGGATTATCACTTTATTGGTATGGGGACTTCCGATGTTATTAGGCCCCCCATCGCTTTTTGAATTTTTTGGATTACCCTTTCCAAGTGATACGATCTATTTACGTCTCTTTGGAGCTGTTGTAACGGCACTAACATTAGCATATTATTATGCTTGGAGAAACCCAGTTCAGAATAATGCAATCATCAAATTCGGGATACTTGACAATGGTTTGGCTACAATCACTCTTGTTATTCTAGGTTTAACTGTTGGATTTATTAGTTGGTTCTTTTGGGTATCTGCTGTTCTTACCACTTTTTTCTTTATTTCCTTTACGGTATACATATTGAGAGTAAAATAAGGATTTGGTTTAGTTCTGTGAGATAAAAAAGCTTCCTTTCCAATAACTCCTTTTTAATCGAGCAATTTAATTTGCGGGAAATTGTATATTCTTTCACGGATTTTAGCAATGAAATATCTGCAAGGCTTTGATTCTTGTTAGATTACTAAAACCGTAACATATCAGTTAATCCAAAATGGGAAACGAGGCGCGAGAACCCGATCCTGGAAGCCATCGGGAAATCAGGAATTAATCGGTAGAGGTAACCGAAAGCTCAGGAAAGAAACCGCGGATTTGATACGATCTGCGGTTTTTTTTGTTCGTAATGATAGTGATACGATGACTGGGTGACACCTTTGGCGAGTCATCGTATCACTGCTTAAATTTTATATATTGGAGTAAAACAGTGTAGCTGGCATTTGAATATTAAATACCTTTGTTCAGAATATATTTATAAAACCATGAATCCATCTCACATAGAGCACATCGGGATTGCAGTGAAAAGCCTGGATGAGGCCATTCCATTGTATGAAAAACTCCTTGGAGTAACATGTTACAACATTGAAGAGGTAGCCGACCAGAAGGTAAGGACTGCTTTTTTCAGGGTGGGGCAGACCAAGATCGAGCTGCTCGAATCCACCGATCCGGAGGGTCCCATTGGTAAATTCATAGAGAAAAAAGGGGAGGGGATACACCATATTGCCCTGGCAGTCAAAGAGCTGGATAAAAAGCTCGGGGAACTGGACGAGAGGGGCATTCAACTGATCGATAAAACCTCGAGGAAAGGAGCGGAGGGATTGAAGATTGCCTTCCTTCATCCGAAATCGACACACGGAGTGCTGATTGAGTTGTGTGAAGGGAGTGAAGGGAATGATGAATGATGAATGATGAATGATGAGTGCTTGCCACGTGAAATGCGACGTAGGAGCATATTTCACTGTGGATGAATGATGAGTGGTGAGCGGTGAGTTGTGAGAGGGGAGAAGTTCAAATAACTGGTGCTCGGTCCTCGGTTCTCGGTTAGTTTGGTGAACAGTGTACAGTGAGCAGTGAACAGTCCCGAAAATCACGAATTTGCTATTAGCAATTCGATTGATTTTCGAGGATCCTCGAAAAACTATCAAATCAAAGATTTGTGGTTTTTCGGGATGAGCAGTTACGGGATACGGGGAATTAGTAGGTAGGACAATGAAGTTCATTGTGAGGATAAATCACAAAAGCCCCAGCGGGGCGACATATTTTTAGCCCAGGGTAAGGCTGCGCAAGCAGGCGCAACCCTGGGTTGGTAGTACCCAGGGGTAGATCGGTCCAACTGCGCTGTTATTCGGTGGGAAATCCCTCAATGGACCGAAAAGCACCAGGCATTGAGAGGAGGAGAGGGAGAGACTTTGAGACTGAGAGACGGAAACAAGGGGTCACCAGTCTTCAGCCTACAGTCTGCAGTATGCAGAAAGCAAAAGGCAATAGGCAGCAGGCGGAAGAATTCTTCCTCTCTAATCTGAGGGTATTATCAATGTAGAGACGCCATGCATGGCGTCTCTACTGCATCTTCCGAATATAACTGAACCCCCGTCTGCATAAAATGATAAACGCATCGGAAAGCCAATCACCCCTATGGCCCCGCCTTTGGCGGGACACAATGTTGCTATCCCCAAACAGGTAGGTGTGACCCTGTGAAATAGCGACTGCGTCGTAAATGCAAACCATTATTTCACAGGGTAAACAATCGAATGACTATCGTATGACAATTGTTTGACAATTGTCTGACAATGAATTACAACGGAGCAACCGTCAGGGGGCGTAGTGAATTACTATTCAATTAACAAATTCACTTTCCCATCACATCCAAACCCAAAATGACCTGCCATACGATGCCATACGCACTTTACTCCTTCAGATAATCTTTAGCTTCAAGCTTGATTGCATTCAGGGATAGCAGCACATCTTTGAAGAAATAGATGGAGGAGATGAGGATGGCAAGGATGGAAAGAACAAACAGGAAATATCCCCAGACCCGCAAATCTAGTTCAAACAGGTTCATGAAGAACAATACCGGGATGATCAGGCTGCTTGCTATGACACTGATAACGATAAATCCAATGGAATTCCTCAGGTATTTGCTGCGCTGATACAGGATGTTTATTTCATTCTGCTTTGCCTCTTTTCTTTTAACGTTCTCTTTGTCGAGTTCGGCAACCAGTTGCCTTGCCCGGTCAATGGTCCTGCCAAGCCGGCTGGTGATGGTTAACAGGAGCAATCCAATACCCGAAATCAACGCTACCGGTGTAATGCAGGATTGGAGAAATTGTATGAAGTTCTGTATTGTGTCCATGATAATGGGATTTTACCTCCTGCAAAAGTACGATAAAACCAGAAAACATAATCCCCATGTTAACAGTTTTGATACTCACCGGGTGACTGCGTTTAGGTTGAGGGGTTAGAGAGTCACCCGGTGAGTCATAGATATGGAACAATAAACTATATAACATCTTTTTTGCTTTCGAGGATTGTTATATTTGTAAAAAGCAAACCTGAATCATGACGAAGAAGCAACAAAAAACAGCTGAAGCCGGGAATACCGGAGAAGGAATCCGTTCTGATTGCCGCATTCTCCTGGAACTGAGAAGCAGTGGTGGCATTGATATTGAGTTGATCTCCAAGGTAAAAAGTATGTATGGCAAATCCATAGAAAAGCTGTGCATGGATGGGCTCGAATGTTTTGCTATTCGCCATGCACGGCTGGTTGTGGATGATAGCGGAGCGCTACCTTTTGTTATCATGGCACGGCTTGAAGCAGCCATCAAACAATGCCTTGATACAGATAAAGAATTTCTTCCGGAGATTATCCCGGAAAACCGGGATGTTTCGGTAAAAGAGCGATTCAGGTTCTCCCGGCTTTACCTGCCGGGCAACTCTCCCAGGCTGATGATCAATGCAGGGATACACAAGCCCAACGGAATAATCCTTGACCTGGAGGATTCAGTTGCGCCATCAAAAAAGGAGGAAGCCCGGTTCCTGGTGCGGAATGCCTTGCGGCAGGTGAATTTCTATGGAGCCGAGCGCATGGTCAGGATCAATCAGATCCCGGAAGGATTGGCGGATCTGAAATTCGTTGTGCCCCATAATGTGCAGGTGATCCTTGTTCCGAAATGTGAGGACGCACAGCAGATCAGGGATCTGGAGATGGAGATCGATGTGATAAAAAAATCGGTAAAGCAGAATAACCAGATCTACCTTATGCCCATTTTAGAAAGTGCCCTTGGAATAGAAAAAGCCAATGACATTGCCTCCTCATCCAACAGCCTTGTGGCAATGGCAATTGGTCTGGAGGATTATACAGCAGATATCGGTACCCGGAGGACCAGGGAAGCGCTGGAATCGTTTTACGCCCGGACACGGCTGGTCAATGCCTGCAAAGCGGCCGGGATCCAACCCATCGATTCGGTATTCTCTGATGTTGGCGATATGAAGGGATTGCATGATCAGGTAAGGGTCTCAAAGTCATTGGGATTTGAAGGAATGGGGGCTATCCACCCCAGGCAGATACAGGTGATCCATGAAGGTTTTGCACCGGACCCGGAGGAGATCGACAGGGCAAAAGAGGTGGTTAATGCATTTCTCGAAGCGGAAGAAAAAGGACTGGGAGTGGTGGCACTGGGTACCAAAATGATCGATCCTCCGGTAGTTAAAAGAGCACAACGAACAATCGATCGTGCTTTGAAGCTGGGAATGATTGATAAGGATTGGAGAGAAGGGAAGGATGTGCCATAGGCATGCCTTCGGCAAAGGATGAAGGATGATGGATGAAGGATAATGGATGTGCCATAGGTATGCCTTCGGCAAAGGATAATGGATGATGAGGAGATTATGGGACTATGTGACTTTGAGACGGAGAGAAGGATGAACTTCGTCTGACCACTAAGCGATGGATTGTGGGATTGCAAGTTGGTCTGACGAATGATGGCAAAGAGGGAAAGGTAAAGTGACGAAGTGACGAAGTGACGGAGAGACTGAGAGGTGAGTTATGAGAGGTGAGTAGTGAGTTGTGAGTAGAATAGGTGCTCGGTGCTGGTTCCTCGGTCCTCGGTAAAAGAAGTTAATAAGTTATGCCAAAGGCCCCCCTGCCAGTCGGGCAGGCATCTGCCATGGGCATGGCTATGCCACCTTCCGGAAGAGTTCAGAGTTGTGAGAAGTGAGTGGTTAAGTGAATGGGTTCAAGTTTTACTTTGATGTACTCAATAACTTAATAACGTAATAACTCAATAACAATTCCTTACCAAAAACTGTCCCGAAGGGATGCCTTCGGCAAGAACCAGGAACCGAAAACAACATGATATGTCCAAAAACAAAATGGTAAAGAATGCCGCCGGGCGATGGGTACCGGAGATGATCAATGGTCAGCCGGTTATTCCGTACAAGGGGATTGGAAAGCACCAGCCGGAAGGTACGAAGCATGGTCCGGGAATAGTTACCTGTGCAGGGTATCCAGAGGATGGGAACAAGCAGGTCGGATCCCTGAAAGAAGCTCTTCAGAAAGCCGGGTTGCGTGATGGTATGACCATCTCTACCCACCATCACTTCCGGGATGGAGATTTGCTGGCTAACCTGATATTTGATATCGCCAGCGAGCTGGGGGTGAAAGACCTCATATGGTTTCCTTCAGCATCCTTTCCCTGTCATGAACACCTGATCCGCTATCTTGAAGATGGTACCATCCATCACATCGAGGGCAGCATGAACGGACCGTTGGGGAAGTTTGCCTCGGAGGGAAAGATGAAAGGGGTTGGCGTCTTGCGGTCGCACGGAGGAAGGTATCAGGCAATACAGGATGGTGAGGTAACCATCGATATTGCCGTCATCGGTGCTGCCTGTGCTGATCCGTTTGGCAATGCAAACGGACTATTCGGTAATTCAGCGACCGGCTCACTCGGTTTTGCCCTGGCTGACTCACAGTATGCTGAAAAAGTGATTGTCGTTACCGATAACCTGGTTCCTTTTCCCTGTATTCCCTGGCAGATACAGGGAAATTACGTTGATTTTACCGTTTTGATCGATAAGCTGGGTGATCCGGAAAAGATCATTTCGGGTACAACCCGGATAACAAAAAGTCCCGACAGGCTGGTGCTTGCTGAGTTGACAGCCCGGTTTTGTGATGTTACGGGGATCATACAGGATAGCTTCTCTTTTCAGTCCGGAGCCGGAGGCACCTCACTGGCTGTGGGAGAATATTTCCGCGAGATCATGAAGAAAAAAGGGATAAAAGCCCGGTTTGCCCGTGGAGGAAGTAACAAATACCTGATCTCCATGCTGAAGGAAGGACTGGTTGAATACCTGATTGATGGACAGACCTTTGATCTGGATGGTATTCAATCATTGGTTGAAAATCCAAACCACGTCTGGAGCAGCCCTTTCACATCCTATAACTATCATGGAAAGGGAAATTTTGCAGGTATGGTGGATGTCGTTATCCTGGGGGCAACCGAAATCGATGTGCATTTCAACGCCAATGTGGTTACCCATTCCGACGGGTATCTGCTTCATGGCATTGGTGGCTGGCAGAACTGCCTCTTCTCCAAAACGGTGATCATACCCGTTCCGCTGTTCCGGGACAGGATCCCGGTTATTGTTGACGAGGTGACAACATTATGCGGACCGGGAGAATTAATTGATGTGATAATCACCGAGAGGGGCATTGCAATCAATCCCCTGAGGAAAGACCTGATGGACAAAGTGAAAGGTACGGATCTGCCCGTTCGTTCCATTGAGGAACTGAAGGAAGAAGCGGAAACCATCTGCGGTAAACCGGAAAAGGCAGATGTTGGGGATCAGATCATTGCCGCGATCAAATGGGTTGACGGGACGGTGATTGATGTGGTGAGGAAAGTAAATGAAACTATGGTTTCATGAGCAGACAAGTGAAATGAAACCATTCAGTTGAATTTACCCTGACCTCCTCCTGTAGGTGGAGCGTCAGGGTAGAAGGAGTGATGAATGATGAGTGATGCCTGCCTGACGGCAGTCAGGAAGGATGAATAAGATGAGTAGTAGATTCTCTACTAATCTTTTAAGCTCCGAAGGAGCGACATATTGTAGCCCAGGGTAACCCTGTGAAATAATGCCTCGTTTTAGCACTACGTCCTGGAAGTTAAATAATGTTTCGCTTTCACAGTTCGTCTGGAAATATCACTATTTCACGGGGGCCACCCTGGGTTTTGTTTAACAACCGGTCCAACTACGTCGTTATTCGAGAGCAAAACGTTGCATGGACCGGAATATCCCAAGCCTTGTTTAAGCAACCATCCCTCCCCCTGGTCCTTCGGACCTTTCCCCCTCCAAGAGGGGGAGACGTAGGGACTGAGCGAGTGGTGAGTTGTCCCGAAAAAACAGAAATATTCGATTTCGTATTTTTTCGAGCCTGCCTGCCGCAGGCAGGGATCCTCTTCCGAAGGAATGCCTTCGGCAGAATTTCTAACCAAATCACAGATTTGGGGAAATTCGGGATGAGAGGTGAGAAGCCTTTGGCGACCCTTTATTTATAAATTTGGCGATTACGGAAAAAAATGTTATTGAGTTATTGGGTTATTAGGTTATTAAGGTGTCTTAGTTGAAGGTTTTAACATTGTTGGCAGAGATTTAAACGAATTTGAAAAAATTAACGGTTAGTACCATGAAGTCAACGGTTTATACCAATGTACTCAATCCCGTAGGGATGCCCATGGCATAACCCAATAACTATTAATTACGATCCGCCAGCGGATCAAATAACAATTGTATGACCCCGTGAAATAGTGACTTCGTCACTCCTGCTATGCAGGATTTCACAGGATAAACCATTGCATGACTATCGAATGACTATCGTATTATTACCCTATGACAACCGCCTCAAAAATCATTATCACCGCCGTCAAAATCTTCGAAATGTCCCTGGTTGGTATTTGACTGGTAGTAAATCCGAATTCGTGCCGTATCCCGCAAAAAATCAATTCTACCCACTTCAATTCTTAGTATTTTCAGACCGGTTCTCTCTTCCAGATCCTTGATTAAAAGTTCCCTGTTTTCCGGTTTAATCAGATCAATTTTTTCATACACAATGGTTTTCTGACTCTCAGCCCGGTTCAGCCAGAAACGTTCACCTGCCCAGGTAACAATGAGCAATACAAAATTGATCAGGAAAAGTTCGGCATAGCTGGTTTTCTTGGTTACCATAGCATTGATCACGGAAATGGCAATAACCATGAAGAGATAGGACATCTCCTTCATCGGGATCTGACTGGTTCGGAATCTGAGGATTCCGAACAGGGCGAACAGGCCCAATCCAACACCAATTGAAATGCCCTCAACATTCAGCAATGCGAAGGAGAGCAGGAATACAATGGCACTTACCATCAGGTAGGTGAAGAAGTAGTCTTTCCGTTTGGCTATGGGATAGTACATGTAGCGGACAATGACAAGCACTACCATCATATTGAAAATAAACCGGATCAATAGCTCAAAGAAGTCCTGGGTATTGATCAGTTTGATGCCGAACAACCGGGTGGTATCAGCCAACAAGATGAATAAGTCTGTTATCATGGTGAAGTTTATTTAATGTTAGCAATCTGGTTTTAAATCGGTTTTGTTTTAAATCTCTGTTAAGGAGATTCCTGCCAAAGCAGTATTTGCTGAAACTGGTTGGATAAATCCGGCGGGATTGCAGGATTCGGATGAAATCCGAAGTCTCGCCGGATATGTCCTGTTTTACTTCTGCAATGGAGATGATTGACATATCCTTTTCTTCGGAATGGTAATAGTAACTCAAGTTCAGATCGACGGTTATTCGTTCGTTTACTGATTTATGGACCAGGGTTAGCCTCCAGAACTTGCTCCACATTTTTGGCTCCAGCGTTTCGTAAAGATAGGGTGAATTTTCCTCAACATATTTTTTTGCCTTCTTCGAATCGAGGGTATCGATCTCTTTCCGTTTGATCCGCTTCTTGATTGTCCTGCCTTTATTTGTTTTATATTTAATTTCCAGAAAGATCTTATTGGAATCGACATAATTGCGAAACCTGACCTTGTACCGGTTCAATTTTCCATTATGGTGGTCAAGGTACATCTGATTATCGAGCGTATCCAGGTATAAGGTTTCATACAGGAATAGTCTTTTACCATCAATTTCGAGAATCCTGTACAAATCGGTGGCTTCCTGCAGTATTTCTGACACCTGTTCAACTTTGAAAACAAATTTTGTATCTATCCTGTTCATCAGTTTAACCCTGTCCATCTCGTCCAGTGAAATGGGATCAAATGCCTGCAGTATGTTTTCAATTTGGTCCAAAAATCTCAATAGATTAAATTTCGATCAGATTGTTAAAATAGCTATATGGGCGATGGTAATCCAGGAAAGAATATCTTGTATCGGGTACAACGGAGATTAATCCTTTTTCTGTATAACGATATCATCAACCTCCACAGTTTGACCGCTATCTTTAATTTTAACATTTTTTTTCACTGCCACAACACCCGATGGAACTGTGCCGGTGAGATCCTCAGAATAGGCAAAAACGGTATAATTTCCCTCCCTCAGATATTTGAACCTGTATCCGCCATCAAAGTTGGTTCTGAACCGGTCACTATAGATCTCATCGTTTCCATAAATAATATAGACATCTTCTTCAGGGGCATAGTACTCATTAATGATAAAGGTGCCCGTATCATCATATAACTGCACGTATACTTTTCCTGTAATGACTGATGTTCCTCCTTCACCCTCTTCTTTCGAGCATGAAGAAAGAAAAGCCATTAAAAGGATCACTATTACGCTCAATCGCAACATATTTGTTTTATTGCAAAGTTAACAAAAGGCTAAATTTTTGCTAAAATAATCATTTCTTACTTCTGATTCTCATTATTTACAGGATTTGTCATTTTCAGGAGAAGGAGGTTGTTTCGGTACGGATATATTTTGTATTTTTCAAAAATTTTTTTCCATGAAGAAGTACAAATGCACGGTATGTGGATTCATTTACGATCCTGAGTTGGGTGATCCGGATGGAGGTATCGCTCCCGGCACCCCTTTTGAAGAGATACCAAATGACTGGTCGTGTCCGGTCTGTGGTGCCGCCAAAGACGATTTCGAGGAACTTGTTTAAGCCGGAATCACTGATTGTCAAACGTTTGATATTTTCAGCATGTGATAACCCCCGGATCACTTTGTGGGGATATTGGTAATCACGTCGATCAGGAGATCCCAGAATTTTTGAGTTGTAGGAATATTGATCTTTTCATCGGGGGAGTGAGCTCCTTTAATGGTTGGCCCGAAAGAGATCATGTCCAGTGCGGGATATTTCTGAAGAAACAAGCCACATTCCAGGCCTGCGTGAATGGCTCTTACCAACGGTTTCTCACCAAACAGTTTTTTATACGATTTTTCGGTGATCTGCAGTATCTCGGAATTGGTATCCGGTTTCCAGCCCGGATATCCCCCCGATTGAACGGCTTTTGCTCCTGCAAGACGGAACAGATTGGCCAGCTGCTCAGATACATCCTTTTTTGCTGATTCAACCGAACTGCGCTGGCTGGTAGTCACAAGGATCTGGTTATCCTCAATGAATTTAACAGATGCCAGGTTGGTGGATGTTTCAACAAGTCCCGGAATATCCTGGCTGTAAGCGATCACTCCATGCGGACAGGCATATAACGCTTGCAGTAATTTTCGCTGTACAGCGGGTTTAATAACATGATCTGGCAATGGTGCATCCTCGATGGTTATGGATAGAGCCGGGTCAACCCGTGCGTATTCCGATTTGATATCGTCGATCAGGCTTCGGACCGATTGTTCAAATTCTGATGCAAACCGCTCTTTCATGGTAATAACAGCAAATGCTTCTCTGGGTATTGCATTACGCAGGTTTCCACCATCAAAGGTATGGAGCCTGCTCTTGTAAAGCTGCCGTGCATGCCACAGGATCCGGGTAAGGATCTTGTTTGAATTACCCAGTCCCTTGTCAATTTCATCTCCCGAATGCCCTCCCTTAAGGCCCGTTACGCTGACTTTAAAAGCAATGGAACGGGAAGGGACTGTTACTTCCTTGTAACGGAATGTTGCCAGCATATCCATTCCTCCGGCACATCCGATAAACAACTCCCCTTCATCTTCCGAATCCAGGTTGATCAGTATACCGCTTTGAAGAAGGTTCGGATCGATCCCATGCGCCCCGGTCATTCCACTCTCTTCATCGACGGTAAAGAGGCATTCGAGAGGACCGTGGACGATTTCACTGCTCTCAAGTATCGCAAGCTGCGTGGCGATCCCAATACCGTCATCAGCGCCCAGCGTGGTTCCCTTTGCCCGAACCCATTCGCCATCGATGACCGGGATGATCGAATCATGATCAAAATCATGAGTGACATCCGAATTTTTTTCACAGACCATGTCCATATGACTTTGAAGTATTATGGATTTCAGGTTTTCTTTTCCCTTTGAAGCGGGTTTCCTGATCAGGATGTTTCCAACCTCGTCGCGAAGGGTTTCCAGATTATGGCTCCTGCCAAACTGCAGTATAAACTCTGATATTTTCCCTTCCTTCTTCGATGGACGGGGAATGGTACAGATCTCTTCAAAATGAGACCATACTCTTCCCGGTTTTAGTTTTTCTAAGACATGCATGTTGAAGCGATGTTTCTGATCTTACAAAAATAGGAAAAAAGAGAGAGAGTGATCCAAACTATTTTTCTTTTGTAAAGCATATAAAAAATGACAATATTTACCTGATTATTTTATTTTCATCCGAACATTGAGAAAGAATGGCTAACCATACTATTGTAGCACTGCCGGGAGATGGCATAGGGAATATTGTATTATCCGAGGCAATCCGTGTATTGGAAGCAGCGAAATTTCATGCCAGCTATGTTTATGGTGATATCGGTTGGGAATTTTGGAGATCGGAGGGGAATCCGTTACCACAACGAACCATTGACCTGCTGGCAAAATATAAAATTGCCCTGTTCGGCGCTATTACCTCTAAACCGAAAGACGAAGCAGCAGCTGAACTAAACCCTGAACTTCAGGGCCAGGGATTCATTTATTCCAGCCCGATTGTTGGATTGAGGCAGCATTTCAACCTGGATATCTGCCTCAGGCCATGCAGGACCTATCCCGGTAATCCCCTGAATTTTGTCCGGAGAGCACCCGATGGGACCATTGAGGAACCCGTGGTGGATGTAGCGATATTTCGCCAGAATACCGAAGGATTGTATTGCGGAGTGGAATGGACAGATCCACCGGAACAGGTGTATAATGCCCTGATGACACATCCCAGGTTCAGGAAAAACTTTGGAGATGTTCCGGCAGATGAACTGTCCGTTTCAACCAGAATCTTTACAAAAAAGGCGACGGAAAGGATTTTAAGGGCTGCTTTTGATCATGCCCGCAAAAAGGGTTACAAATCGGTAACGGTTTGTGAGAAACCCAATGTTATCCGTGAGACTTCCGGTATGATGTTCCGCATGGCAAAAGAGATCCGGAAAAACGCATACCCGGATATTGAACTCTGGAATACCAATATTGATGCCCAGATGATGTGGTTGACAAAGAATCCGGAAATCTACGGGGTAATTGTAGCCGGGAATATGTTTGGAGATATTGTTTCGGACGGTTTTGCCGGGTTGATCGGTGGTCTGGGATTTGCCTGCAGTGCTCAATTCTCACAGGATGGGATAGCCGTTTTTGAACCAACCCATGGGTCGGCACCAAAATATGCCGATTTTGAAATTCCCATCGTGAACCCGATTGCAATAATCGAATCGGCATGCATGATGCTCGATTTTCTCGATGAGAATGAAACGGCGGAGAAAATCCGTAAAGCGGTATCATCGGTAGTGATTGAAGGGAAAGTCCGTACTTACGATATGATGAAATTACCGGGAAGAAAGGACGTGATCCGGCGGGGAGCCGCATCAACACAGCAGATGACTGATGCCATTATCGCAAAGCTTTGAGTGGTATCAGAAGGGATGAATCAGCGTTCCAACAACAACGAAGCAAAGAAACTTACAATAAATACCGCGTACGATGAACCAGGAAGTCCTAACATTATGGCCCGAACTGGAATGGATCCAGGATGAAGGCCTTCGCAACAAAACTGCAAAAACATGGGAACTGGCACTTGAGAAAAGTGTGCTTACCGCAAATGACCTCTACAGGATCCCCTTTACATTGCTCTGCGGTCCGGACCTGAAGGTCAGTTTTATGACACATAAACGGTGTGTTGTGCATCTGGCTAAAAAGAGTGGCGAAACGATGAATGAGTTCTTCAAAGATCAGTTACCGGTTGACATGGATGTTCTGATCTCCGGCGCCATACTGGCTGATGTCGGAAAACTGCTGGAATATGAGCTGGATGAGCAGGATATGGCAGTGCGGGGAACCTATGGCAAATACCTCAGGCATCCTTTCTCGGGGGTTTCTTTGGCTGAACAGTGCGGAGTGCCACCTGCCGTCTGTCATATCATTGCTGCCCATGCCGGAGAAGGGGATATGATAAAAAGATCAACTGAAGCATACATTGTCCACCATGCCGATTTCATGACATTTTTACCCTTTACCTCAAGACTTCAGTATTAATATATTTGTTAATTTTGATACATACGAAAAAGAGAGCCGCTGAAAGACATTTATTTCTTTTTTTTTCTCTCTGATATGAACCGTTTATATGGTTAGCTTCGATTTCATCCTGGTTATCGTCTGTCTGGTTTTTATTCTGGTATCCCTCTATTTTGAACTGCTTGGAGCTTCCTTTACCTTTTTAATAGCCGTAGTGATCCTCGGCATATTCGGTGTTTTGACACCCGCAGAAATATTGTCCGGATTTGCCAATGAACAGGTTGCTGTTATCATCATGTTGCTCCTGCTGGGGGATGTTATCCGGCGTACGGAAGTCATGGAGATCCTTTTTGACCGGGTTTTCAGGGGAGCCAGAAGCAAAAGGGGGTTCCTGGGGCGGATGATGTTAATCGTTGCCTCTTTTTCCGCGTTCCTGAACAATACTCCGCTGGTTGCCGTGATGATGCCCTATGTAAACAGCTGGTGCAAACGGAACCAGATTTCACCCTCAAAATTTTTGATGCCGCTTTCTTATGCTGCCATCCTGGGAGGATGCGCAACACTAATCGGGACATCCACTAACCTGATCGTGAATGGTCTGGTGGTTGACCAGCAGATCATCCCGGATTTGCCTTCCCTCTGGATATTCGATTTTGTTTATGTAGGAGTCCCCATGATTATCATCGGATTTCTTTATATCGTTCTTTTCAGTGATAAACTGCTTCCTTCAAAAGATGACCTGCTCGAAGAATTCAATGTGAATGAGAGAAGTTATTTTGTAGAAACCCAGGTTAGAAAGAAATCCAAACTGATCGGCATGACCATTCAAGAATCGGGTTTGCGAAACCTCCAGGGACTGTATTTGCTTGAGATCCATAGGAATAATCGAAAAATATTTGTGGTATCAAATAGCCTGATCATTGAGCAGGAGGATATCCTTGTGTTTGCAGGCGATACATCCAGGGTTGCGGAACTGACTGAATCCAGTTCCGGACTCATCATACCATCGGTAGGAATGATGCGGCGAAAAAAGAAAACAGAAGTTGTTGAAATAATCATATCGCCCAACTCTTCCCTGGTTAATAAAAGCCTGAAGGATATCAATTTCAGAGCAAAATACGATGCTGCGGTAATTGGGATTCACCGAAACGAAGAGATGATTACCACCAAACTCAGGGAGGTGGTGCTAAAAACAGGAGATGTACTGCTTCTTTACAGCGGAGACGATTTTCTTAGCCGGAGCCAGGGCACATTGGATTTTTATTTTATTTCCAAGGTGAAAGCGTTTCAAAAATTTGAGAATTACAAAGTTGTCATTTTGCTTGGCGGGTTGATTTTAGCCATCGCCCTGGCAGCATTTAAGATCATCTCCCTGTTTATGGGGTTGTTGATCCTTTTGTTAACCTCGCTGGTGTTGAAGATCACAACGCCAAAGGATCTTCCCAAAGGCATTGATTACGACCTGGGCCTGATTATCGTGATGTCACTTGCACTGGGAATCGCCATGATCAAATCGGGCGCAGCATTGGCTGTATCTAATCTTCTGATAACAGTATTCATGCCACTTGGCAAAGTGGGGATCCTGTTTGGGATATACCTTGTTACAGCGTTTATGGCAGCCTATATCACAAACAAAGCAGCCGTGGCTATTATCTTCCCCATTTCCCTGGCTACATCCGTGAATCTCGATCTGAATCCCATGCCGTTCATTTTGATTGTTGCGTATGCTGCTGCAGCAAACTTCATGACCCCTATTGGCTACCAGACCAACCTGATGGTATATGGAGCGGGTGGCTACTCCTTCAGGGATTATTTCCGGCTGGGATTCCCATTGACCATGATTTATATGGTGGTAACGGTAACGATTCTTTCATTGATCTATTTTTAATATGGTACTTGGTGCTGTGTGCTCGGTAAAAGAAGTGGGTTGTAAGAGGGTAAAAACAAGTGCTCGTTACTGGGAACCGAGAACCCTGCCTGCAGGGAGAAAAGCGTGATACCAGATGAAACAGGAAACATTAACGGACCTGCTAAGCACCGCCATCCATGCTTCCATAGAAGCCGGGATTGCAATCATGGAAGTATATGATTCCGGAGATCTGAAGACCAATCTGAAAAAAGATCAATCTCCCCTTACCGTTGCTGACCTTCGGTCACATGCTGTGATCAGCTCAGGACTGAAAGAAACAGGTTATCCAATATTGAGTGAGGAGGGAAGGGATATACACTATGACGAACGAAAGAAATGGAACAGTTTCTGGATGATCGATCCGCTTGACGGAACCAAAGAGTTCATCAAAAGAAATGGAGAATTTACTGTGAATATTGCCCTTATCGAGTATAACGAACCTGTTCTTGGCGTTGTATACCTGCCGGTACTTAAACGCCTTTATTATGCAGTAAAGGGAGGGGGGGGCCACAGGATTGACCGGATAGATCAAAACGAACCAGTGCAAGCCCCGGGTAAATTAGTTGAACGTTCTATTAGTTTGCCTGATGAGAGAGAGGGAAAGACAACCAGAGTTGTTGCCAGTCGCTCTCATCTTTCACCAGAAACAAAGGAATTCATCGGGCAGCTTGAAGAAAGAAATGAAAAGATTGAATTGTTATCTGCTGGTAGCTCACTGAAATTATGCCTTATCGCTGAGGGGAGAGTTGATGTTTATCCCAGGTTGGGTCCTACTATGGAATGGGATATAGCTGCTGGTCACATTATCATTACTGAATCAGGAGGGACAGTCCGGAAACTCGATGGTACTTTTTTAAAATACAATAAACCGGATTTGCTTAATCCATGGTTTGTTGCAAAATCAACGTTTTATTTGGCAAAACAGATGACATAAATGTAATGAAATATGATACTCATTAAATCAACCAATGTTTATGCTCCGGCACCTTTGGGAAGCATTGATATCTTGATTGGAGGAGGGAAAATTTTGGCCCTCGGCAAGGATCTTACGAGTAATGGACTGGGAATACCTGATATTGAGAAAATTGATGGTAATGGCTTAAGAACCATTCCCGGTCTTATTGACGGGCATGTTCACATTGCCGGCGCAGGGGGTGAGGGTGGCCCTTCAACCCGTACGCCAGAAATTCAATTAAGCCAGATGCTGAAGGGAGGCGTAACAACAGTGATCGGCTTGCTGGGAACGGACGGAATGACAAGAAATCTTGAAAGTGTTTTAATGAAAGTAAAATCACTTAGGGCTGAAGGAGTTTCTGCCTGGATGTTTACCGGGGCATACCAGGTCCCTACACCAACCATCCTGGGGGATGTTGGCAGGGATATTTCATTAATTGAGGAAGTGATTGGTGTTGGTGAAGTCGCGATTTCTGATCACAGATCATCAGAACCATCTGTGGATGAATTGATAAGATTGGCAGTGCATGCACGAATAGGAGGGATGTTCTCAGGAAAATCCGGAATAGTAAACTTGCATATGGGTGACAGGGAGAATCCATTTAATCCCATTTATCAGGCAGTGGAAAGAAGCGACCTGTGGTTTACGCAGTTTTTACCCACGCATTGTAACCGTAATGATCATATCCTCGAAGAGACCAAAAAATATGGGAAAACAGGTTATGTTGATTTCACTGCTTTTCCAAAGGATTACAATCATGAGGGTAAAAAAGCTTCTGCTGCAGTAGTGGAAGTTCTTAAAGCGGGTGTCCCACCCGGTCATATTACCGTTACTTCGGATGGCTGTGGCTCACTGCCGTTTTTTAAAGACGGAAAATTAGTGAAGCTCGGTATGGGAAGCCCGGATGCAATTTTTCACATGTTATTGGAACTGGTTATGGATGAAGGACTACCATGGGAAGAGGCATTGCCCGTTGTGACTTCAAATCCCGCTAATATCCTCAAGCTTTCGAATAAGGGTTGCATTGAAATCGGAAAAGATGCAGATCTTGTATTGTTGAATGAAAAAAATGAGATAACATTTCTTTTTGCAAACGGAGAGATGATGATACGCGAAGGTCAGTTAATAAAGAAAGGAACCTTTGAGATTTAAGCCTTACCTGTGGATTTGACAATCGTTACATTTCAATTCCGGAAAACAATAAAGCGGTTACATTTTATTTAAAATTGGTCGAAATGACAAAAACCAAAAAGGTTCCAACCTTTACACAATCCCTGATACCCCTGATAGCAATTGCTGTTTTTCTTGGATTCGGATATGGACTGTTACACCTTAGCGCAGAGATTTTGTTGATTGCTGCAGCTACTGTTGCGGGATTTATTGCTGTGTACCTCGGGTACTCCTATAAAGAGATTGAAAACGGGATCATTAAAAGCATGATGAAGGGCATGCCTGCAATGCTGATTGTCATTGTTGTGGGAGCCCTGATCGGTTCGTGGATTGCATGCGGCACCATACCCATGCTGGTTTATTATGGATTAAAAATAATCTCTCCTCAATATTTTCTTGTAACTACTTGTATTGTATGTTCTCTTATTTCGTTAGTAACCGGAACCTCATACGGCACAATCGGGACCGTAGGGGTTGCTTTTATAGGAATAGCTCATGGACTGAATATTCCCCTGGGCCAGGCAGCTGGAGCCATTGTTGCCGGTGCCTATTTTGGAGATAAGATTTCACCCTTTTCAGACACTACAAACCTGGCTCCCATAGCAACACGCAGCAACCTGTTTGATCACATAAAACATATGCTCTGGACAAC
>Ga0315543_1002116_pt1 | contig 19899 bp, 19 predicted proteins | sample SalMarSW160210MG_2_FD_203098 | JGI IMG/M metagenome (GOLD analysis project Ga0315543, IMG submission 203098) | Salt marsh sediment microbial communities from the Plum Island Ecosystem LTER, Massachusetts, United States - Salt Marsh Sediment SW1601-210 ...
CTTAGTCAATGTCGATTTAACGCCAGTTCTAGTGGCTAAGATAGGTTTAGCCATTTCAACTTTTTCAAAAGCAGAAAAAATACTCGTGGGACGTGACACGCGGGTTTCTGGTTTGATGGTTGAGAATGGTTTGGTTTCTGGTCTTTTGGCTGGAGGAGTAAAGGTTAACTGTTTGGGTGTTGTGCCGACTCCTGTGTTGGCGTATTTAACTAGAGAATTGGAAGCTGATGCTGGCGTGATGATTACTGCTTCGCACAATCCACCACAATATAATGGAATAAAAATTTTCAACGGTGAAGGCGTGGCTTACAATGAGGAAAGCCAAAATAAAATTGAAAGCATAGTTGAGAATGAAAGTTTTAGATTGGCGGATTGGCGAAGCATAGGTGAAGCCTCGTTTATAGATGAAAGCTGTCTTTATACTGAAATGATTCGGAAGAACATGAGATTAACTAGGAAATGGCATGTGATAGTGGATCTTGGATGCGGAGCAACATGTTATATCGCACCTGTTTTATTTGGAAACTTAGGCTGCAAGGTAACGGCGATAAATGCTCAGCCAGATGGGTTCTTCCCAGGTAGAAGTCCAGAGCCGAACAGTGAATCTTTGAAGTCTCTGGCTAGAATTGTTGAAGATTTGGGTGGGGATATTGGCGTAGCTTATGATGGTGATGGTGATAGGGTGGCTTTTGTTGATGAGGGTGGTTGTTTTGTGGATTTTGACCGGGTTCTGGCTGCGTATGCCGCGTGTGTTGTAAAGAGAAATTCTGGGGGGGCTGTGGTTACGAATGTTGAGGCGTCTATGTGTGTTGAAAAGATGGTTGAGGCGTGTGGAGGAAAAGTTGTTAGGACAAGGGTTGGTGATGTTTATGTTGCGGAAGCAATGAAGCGGTGTGATGCTGTTTTCGGTGGAGAGCCTTGTGGGGCGTGGATACATCCTCAATTTCATTTTTGTCCGGATGGGATACTTTCGTCTGTGCTTCTTTTGAAAGCGTTGGAAGATGAAGGTAAAAAGTTGTCAGAGTTCGTTTCTGAAGTACCTCAGTATCAGACTGTTAGAGAGAGTATTGCGTGCAAAAATGAGGTAAAGCATAAGGTTGTGGAAAAGGTTGAGGGAGGTTTGAGGTCGGTTTTTCCTTCTTGTGGGCAGGTTTCGAAGGTTGATGGTGTTCGTCTAAGCCTTGAAGATGGGTGGATCTTGGTGAGGGCTTCTGGTACTGAGCCGTTTATTCGGTTGACTGTCGAGGGTGAATCGTTAAAAGCGGCGGAAGGGATAATGGAGAAGGGTGTGATGTTGGTTAGAGGGCTTGTGGGGGAAGTGGGAAGATGAAGGCCGTTGTTTTGGCTGCTGGTGAAGGTGAGAGGCTTCAGCCGATTACGTTGACCAGGCCGAAGCATTTGATAAAGGTTGGTGGGAAGCCGATACTTGAGCATTGTTTGAGGGCGCTTAAGAGTTGTGGGATAGATGAAATAGTGTTAGTTGTTCATTATATGGCGGATGCTATTCGGGATTATTTTGGTGACGGGCAGAGTCTTGGGTTGAAAGTTGAGTATGTGGAGCAAAAGGAGGTTCTTGGGACAGGTAACGCTGTGGGCATTGTTGAGCCTTGTGTGGAAAATGATTTTCTTCTGGTTTACGGTGATTTGTTGTTTACGGTGGAGGCTGTGAAGAAGGTTGTTGGTTTGCATGAGAAAGAGAAACCTGTTTTGACTATGGCTGTTGTTCCTGTTGAAAATCCGGAAGGTTATGGGATTGTGGAGGTTGATGATGAAGGGAATGTGAAGCGTATAGTTGAGAAGCCGAGTCGCGAAAAGGCTCTTTCAAACTTGGCGAACGCGGGGATATATGTTTTTTCGAAGGAGATTTTTGCGAAGGTCAGGGAGACATCGGCTTCGGCTAGGGGTGAGTGGGAGGTTACTGATGCGATTTCGCTTTTGTTGAGGGACGGAAAGCGTGTTTTGGCGATTGAGGTTTCAAAAGAGGATTGGTTTGATGTTGGGAGACCTTGGGATTTGCTTGAGGCGAATCGTTGGATTTTGATGAGGATGGATCATAAGGTTTATGGCATTGTGGAGGATGGTGCTCATTTGGTTGGGGCGGTGACTGTTGCTGAGTCTGCTCGTGTTCGTTCCGGGGCTTACGTTGAGGGTCCGGCTTTCATTGGTGAAAAAAGTGATGTTGGGCCGAATTGCTACGTTCGTGCGTTTACGAGTATTGGTGAGGGTGTGAGGGTTGGTAATGGTTGTGAGGTTAAGAATAGTTTGGTTATGGATGGTGTGCATGTTGGTCATTTGTCTTATATTGGTGATAGTGTGATTGGTGAGGGTTGTAATTTGGGTGCGGGTACTGTGACTGCGAATTTGAGGCTTGATGATGGGAGTGTGAGGATGTTGGTGAAGGGTGTGGTTGTGGATAGTGGGCGTAGGAAGCTTGGGGTTGTTTTGGGTGATGGTGTTAAGACTGGGATTAATGCGCTTCTTATGCCAGGCGTTAAGGTTGGGTGTAATAGTTGGATTGGTCCGAACGTTGTTGTCAATCGTGATGTAGCGGCTGACACTGTGGTGGTTTTGAAGCAGAACTTGGAAGAGAGAAAGCGTTCTTGATTTTCTTGACGATTAGAATCTTTGTTAGTTGATGGAGAAAAGAGGTTTGCGGAATTTCTGTGCAAGCAAAAAAGGGTAGACTCCCTATATTTTTCAAGATTGAAGCTTTATTTTGTGCAATTAATTTTACGTGTTTTTGGACGCTTAAAAGTTAGACCCCTATATTTTTTGGTTTGTATCATGAATGTGTGGCTTTGAACGTGTGGAGCTTATGTGGTTTGGTAAAAGTCTTAATATGTGTTTTGTTATGTGTTAGGGTGTAATGGAGGTTTGATGGTTGTCGATTGCGCAGAGGAAGTTTTTCACTGAGGTTGCGGGTTTGGTGGATTCTAGTGTTGTTGTTGTGACTACGACTGGGAAGACGTATGGTGGGACTTTGGTTGGTGTTAATCCGGATAGTTTGAGTTTGTGTTTGGCTGACGTGAAGACTGAGGAGGATAGAGTGTTGCATAGGGTTTTTCTTAACGGCAGTGTTGTGGCGGAAATATTGAGTGTGGAGAAGCCGTTTGATTTGAAGGCTTTGTCTGAGCGGTTGGAGAAGGTTTTTCCGACTATGGTTAGGCTTTATGAGGATAATGGTTTCATTTGGGTCATGGATAAGGTGAAGGTGACTGAGAAGGGTGTTGTTGAGGGTTCGGGTCCGGCTGCTGAGCGTGTGCAGAGTGTTTACGAGCATTTCATTGGTGAGATTAAGGGTTAGACGAACCAGCGGAACGGGGATTCCTCTTTTTTCTTTTCTTGTTCTTGTCTGATTAAGCCGAAGGATTCTAGTATTTTTTTGGTTTTTTCTGCTGCGATGTTTAGTTTTGTTAGGTCGGTTTTTAGGTTTAGGTGTTTGTTTAGGGCTGTTACGGCTTGTTGTGCTGCTTCTGCGTCTGGGTATGTGCCTGTGGTTTCTACTAGGAGACTGAAGGCTTTGAGGTTTCTGAGTTTGGCTAGGCCTATTGTGATGCCTGCGATTCCGAAGATTTGTCCTACCATTATTTTTGCTCCTAGGTTTAATGGTGTTTTTAGGGTTTCTGGGTCTGTTGCTGCGCAGTAGATTTGTGGTTTTTTTGTTGTTTGTTCTTTTTTGAATCCGCCTAAAGTTATTATATATTGGCAGCCTAGCTCTTCAGCCAAATCCAAAACACGACCACAAAGCTCATACTGACCAAAAGTCGTCAACGCCTGAGTGTTACCATACCAAATGATTAAGTCTCTTCCGCCGTCAAGGCTTTTGTGATAGTAAAGCTGATTTATCGGAGAACGCGTACCTCCTTTTTCCGTTGTTACTGCTAAGTCTTGAAAGGATGAGGAGGTGATTTCGGCGAAAAGCTTGGCGTCTAATTCATGGATTAAGTGTAAGGCTGAAATGTTAGCGACAAAACCGATGCCAGGCAACCCCTCAATCAAGACGGGATTGTTTAGTCTTGGCTTTTCATAAATCTGAACTGCACAAACCATGCTTTAACTTCCTTGTAACGGACAGAATAGAAGAAATAACAATATAAGAGTGTTTAGCTAAAATGGATATCAATGTATGTACTCATTTTCAATTAATGTCGCGTAATTTAGTTAATGGATGATAGCCATCTTCGTCTTTATATTTCCAAAAACGCCACCCGTTTTCCTGATAACCTCTAATTGCACTCGCGGCAGCTGACAAACTGGTATATTCTTCTCCATCATGTAGTGTTTTCACCTTTGAAACATCCGTAATTTCAGCTTCATACATTTGTCCTTTATGATAACCGAATATTCTAATTACCCCCTTTTTCTTAAGTTCATACATAGAGTCTGTAGAATCATTCAAGCTACCAATTTGCTTGATACCCAAGGCGACTTCTAGAAATTCTTTGTCGAACCATTTTGAAGTGACTTCATGAATGGAAGCAAACTTTTCTTCCTCAAAACCTATCAAGTCTAAAATTTCATCTTCCAGTTTTGGAAAATGATTGAGGCAGCTTTTCAAATAGGCAATTGCAAGACGGGCCACTTGACCAATCGAAATTTGCTCTCCTGATTTCTCCATGAGATTGCCTGTCAATCTAACCAATTCAGCGTATGTTCCTTTATCGATACTTATTGTTTTAGCCAATACTATTCACCAGAATTATATATGATATTATGAACTTATAAGTTTATCGCTTTATCACAGAATGATATTCCAGCTCCTGAATCATATTCAAGGACTTGGCAAAATCTGATATGGAAACTAATTATCGTTGTATTTCACGAAAATCTGCTGTTGATCCTTGTTTATGGAGATGTGGAAATAACTCCAAAAGAAATCGTGGAATATCAAGAGAAATAGGCACAGACATAGCCATAATCCTAGATTCCTCGGGGGATAATAATTGTTAAATGGAAAAATTCTGTTATAACCATAAGGAGAGCGACTTGAGACTAGGGTACTTTGACATTTTTCTTAACGTGATAAAGAACTGTTTCTTAGGCGAACCTCTTGACTATGGTGATAGGACTTACAGATTAAAACCGAGAATGGTTACTCCGTATGATTTCCTTAGGAAGATTGAAAAACCTTCATCGGAATATGAAAGATTATTGAGTAGACTTGGAAAAGGTTTCAAAGAAAACGCGAAGACGGAAATTTATAGAAAAGAGAGAGGCTGGATTGCTCAAGGGATTTCGCAGAGAAAAATCAAAAAGATAGACATAGGCGAACAGACTTTTCTAGTTCCAATTCTCTCCCCGCCAGCTGTCGGAATCGACACAAGTGGTGTAAACGGTTCCAGCGTTATTGCCGTTTGCTGTTTTGACAACTACGATGCTGGAATCATTTTTCTCGAAAAGCATCTCTCTTTGCCCAAAGCGAAAAGCCCCATAGAATACAAATGGAACAAGCTCGATACTGAAAAAAGAAAGAAAGTCTCAGAAAATATCGTTCCATTACTAAAAATCTCAAGTTCTGGGTTACTTGCTCTTCACACTGATGTCTTAATCTCTCCAGTAGGATCTGTTATTTATGGATTTAGAGACTTAATTGAAGGATGCTTTTCAGGCCATGAAAAGACACCATCTCAACCAAAAGACGTAAGGGAACGCTTCAGACAAGAATTCTTTTTGAGATGTAACAACATACCAATACACTGCGACCCCGACTTTCCACTACCCTTAAACACCAACAAAGTCGTTAGACTGCTAGTCAGAACGTTATCCAAGAAAGACGGAAGAATTCGCGAATGCCTCCCGCTTCACGCATCATTGAGATCTGAAGAGTCTCCACCCATCCAAGTCGCAGATATCATTGCTGGAGCAATGGGAACGAAAATCATGAACAACGAAGAACCCCCTAAACCTATATCGCACCTATATTTTGACAATCGCAAGATAAACAGAAAAGCCAGAAGAAAAGGCAAGTTCGCCAAAGCATATTACTGGTTTAACAAATAAGCAGTTAGGTGCTGCATGCCTTTAAAGCACGGACGTTGTCACACTACGGTGACCACGCAACCCGCTTGGCACACAGCTTTGGTACCTAACCACCAGATACAATACAATTTTTCATATTTAAACTAGTATCTGGACAATTCTTCCAGATACACTCCCAGAAAAGTAATGTCCCCCTATCCAGTGGAATGTGACGAAATCCAATACTAACACTCTAACAGCTAAAATTCTTGCTTAACCAACAAGCCATTTTTTATATGCGTGTTTGCAGTTTTTCTCTAGGCTTCAAAATGACTTTTGAGATAAAGGAAAGAGATTTGCTCGCAAGAATTGGGAGACTAAAAACAAAAAGCGGCATTGTTGAGACTCCTCTTCTCTTTCCTGTTGTGAATCCTTCTATTCAGCCTATTCCCCCTAGAAAGATTGGTGAGGTTTTTGGTTGTGAAGCTCTAATAACTAACGCGTATATCTTGAAGAAACGCTTTCAAAACCAGCCAGCAGAAAGAGGCTTGCACAAGTTTTTAGATTTCAATGGCGTCGTAATGACTGATTCAGGAGCATACCAAATCCTCCGCTACGGCGATATAGAAACAACCCCGAAAGAAATTGTAGAATACCAAGAAAAAATAGACACAGACATAGCCACAATCCTAGACTACCCAACAGGCCTAAAAGTCACAAGAAAACACGCAGAAAAAACAGTAAATACAACAATAAAAAACGCCAAACAACTCTTCAAAACAAAAACACGCGAAGACATCCTCTGGGTAGGCCCAATCCAAGGAGGACGATACTTAGATTTAGTAGCCAAATCAGCCAGACAAATGCGAAAACTACCATTCAACATCCACGCTTTAGGCAGTCCAACAGAAATCATGCAACAATACCGCTTTGACTTACTAGTCGATATGATCGTAACAGCAAAAATGAACCTACCCATCGACAGGCCACTACATCTTTTCGGAGCAGGACACCCAATAATGTTCAGCCTAGCAGTAGCCCTAGGATGCGACCTCTTCGACTCCGCAGCATACGCAATATACGCCAGAAACAACCGCTACATGACACCAAACGGCACCTACAGGCTGGAAGAACTAGACTATTTCCCATGCCCATGCCCAAAATGCACAAAAACAACACCCGAAGCAGTATCAGAAATGCCAACAAAACAAAAACAAACCTTCCTAGCCGAACACAACCTCTACACGTGCCAAGCAGAAATAAAACAAACAAAACAAGCAATAAAAAACGGAAGACTATGGGAACACCTACAAACACGAGCACACAGTCACCCAACCCTACTTCAAGCCCTAAAAAAACTAAAAAAATACGAAGACTTCATAGAAAAACACAGCCCAGCAACAAAAAAAAGCGGCATCTTCTTTTACGACCACACAGACCTCACCCGACCTTATGTCGTCAGACACAGAAAAAAACTCACAGAACAATACTCTCCACCTAAAGAAGCAAAAATCCTATTACTCATGCCCCAAACCAGAACAAAACCATTCAGCAAATCAAAAGAACTCAAAGAAATCAAAAAACTTCTCCGCAACATACTCAAACAACACCTAAACAAGATTCACACATGCTTCTACACAGCCCCATTCGGCATAATCCCAATTGAACTAGACGAAGTCTACCCCCTCTCACAACACGAAACAACCCTACCACTAGACAAAGAAACAATCGAATACGTAACAAAACAAACAGCAAACTACATCAAAAACACAAACTACAAAACAATCATACTACTCAACGACCCAGAAAACTGGAACAAAAATATCCTAAACACGTGCAAAAAAACATGCAAAAACAAAAACATCAAATTCAAACACATCAACACAAAAGAAAAACGAACCAAAACCATGCTAACCAGCTTAAAGAAAATTCTGCAAAAAACACTGAGCGAAAAACCTTGATTCGAGCTGACCTCCACATTCACACAACTTATTCACCCGACGCATCAATAAACCCAAAAACCATAGTAAACCAGCTCTATGCACACCCATACATAAAAGCCATAGCCATAACAGACCACAACACCACCAAGGGATACCACAAAATACGAAAGCTAGCCTCACCATACCAAGACATCCTCATCATCCCAGGAATCGAAATAAGCGCCATCGGAGGCGACATAATAATCCTAGGCATCGCAGAACCACCACCAAAACCATGGACCCCCGAAAACATAATCAACCACGCAAAAGAACAAAACGGCATAGCCATCGCTGCACACCCCTACAGAGCATACGGCTTGGGAGACTTGGCTAAAAACTACGATTTCGACGCCATAGAAGTCTTAAATGGCATTTCAACACCTCACGCCAATAAAATGGCTCAAAAACTAGCCAAAACCATGGGTTTACCAGGTGTTGCTGGAAGCGACGCCCACCGCGTAGATGAAATGTGGACCGTCTATACTGAAGTACAAGTATCCTCAAACATCGATGAAATATTAAAAGCCATCAAGAAAGGATTAGTCAAAGTTGCCCACTCGACAAAGTCAATACACTTTTAAACGACCGGAAAGCATGATTACTGCATTAACGGAAGAAAGCAAATGAGTCAAATACAAATCAAATTTCTAGGCGGAGCCCGCGAAGTCGGTAGAAGCGCAATAGCCGTAAAAACCCAGAAAACGCAAGTTTTACTAGACTACGGAGTCATGCTAAACCACACACCAGGATTCCCAATGCACATACCACCAAAAGACGTCAACGCAATAATCCTAACCCACAGCCACCTCGACCACTCAGGCGCAATCCCTGTCTTTTACATTCGCGGAAACAAGCCGCTTTACACAAACAGACTAAGTGCAGAACTGAACCAACTACTAATCACAGACTTCATCCACCTCTCCAGCTACTACCTACCATTCGAATATCTCGAACTGAAATCAATGATGAAAAACAGCAAACACCTAGACTACGGCGTCCAAGAAAAAATCGGAGACATCAAATTCCAACTTTTAAACGCTGGACACATCCCTGGAAGCGCACAAATACTAATTGAAGCCGAAGGAAAAAAACTGCTCTACACAGGCGACTTCAACACTGAAAACACAAAGCTTCTGGAAGGAGCAAAAATGGAACACAAAGACTTAGACGCTGTGATAATCGAAAGCACATACGCAGATGATGAACACACAGAACGCCAAGAACTAGAAAAAAAATTCATAACGGAAACCACCGACATCGTCGAGAAAGGAGGAATCGCCCTCGTCCCAGCATTTGGAGTTGGAAGATCCCAAGAAATAGCATGCGTCCTAGCCGCCCACCACTTTGAGTATCCAGTCACCATTGACGGCATGATCCGCGGAGCAAACACCATAATGATGAACCACGGTCAGTTTTTGCGAGACGCTAAACTACTAAGAGATGCTTTACACTCTGCTCATTGGATTGAAGGCTGGAGAGACCGAAGAAAAGCCGCCAAAAAACCAAGTGTCATAATATCAACAGCAGGCATGCTCAAAGGCGGTCCAGCCATATTCTACATGTCAAAAATCGGAAAAAAAGCCAACAACGCCGTATTTTTGGTCAGTTATCAAATTCCAGGCACACCTGGAAGACAGTTACTTGACAAGGGAATATGCGTTATCGACGGAAAAATGAGAAAGATCAAGGCACGGGTTGGACACTTCGATTTTTCATCCCACTGCGGAGCAAGCGAGCTTAAAGAAGCCGTGAAAAAACTCGGCGGAAACCCAAAAATATTCGTGAATCACGGTGCAGAGAGAAACTGCGAACTTTTTGCAAAATGGATAAAGAAAGAATTGGGATTAAAAGCGAAAGCACCCAAAACAGGAGACACATTCAAAATTTAGCGGTGAAACAAATGAAAATTGGAATTCTACGCATAGGAAAAGTAGATTCCAACGTGATAAGCAGCATCCAAGAAAACCTAAACATGACTTTTCCCAAATCAAAATGCGCACTAATTGCGAAAACACTATCAATACCAGAAGAAGCCTTCAACAACACAAGACAACAATACAGTTCAAACAACATACTAACAAAAATTCGCAACTACGCTGAAAGACAGAAAACCATAGACAAAATCCTAGGAATAACAGATATCGACATCTTTGTGCCAAACCTAAATTTTGTCTTCGGCGAAGCAGAATGCCCCGGAAAAGCAGCCTTAATCTCACTATGGAGACTTAGACCAGAATTCTATAAACAACCATCAAACACTGAACTCTTCAAAACGAGAAGCACAAAAGAAGCCGTACACGAACTTGGACACACCCTAGGCTTACGACATTGTTCTAACCCGTTTTGTGTCATGTACTTTTCCAATTCCATATTCGAAACCGACAGAAAACAAAGTTTATTCTGCACCAAATGCCACTCCAATGTGGAAAAAACCATAGATAGTCTAGGTCGATACCCTTGAATAATATGTTCAAAGCCAAGCTGGTACATCTGACACCAATCTTAGCAAGTCTACTCTTCGGAGTGTTATGCGCAGTTCTCCTTCTGACATCTTCCATAGAAACCTACACAATCACACCTTTTTCCGAAGACACCTTCGGCTCCCTCGGAAACGCCTCTTACTTTGTTATCCTAGTCGGAGTCGGCGCATCATTAATATATTTTCTTTTGAAGCGAAAAAGCCACAAACTGATTACGTTAATCACTGGATTCGCCTTAACAACCGCCGTTTTCATGCTTTCCTCCATCTATTTGTTCGCGGCGTCCTCAAGATTTTCCATCCCACACATTGAACCACTCATCCTAATATCAGCATTAACCATAACAATTCTTGCCGGCTTCGCAATTTTCCGAACTCAAAGCAGACTTTGCAACTTGATAGTTCCTTGTTTAGGAGGAGCTCTGGGCACATTTTTAGCAGCTTCAATTCCCACATCAAGTGCAATCTTGATTCTTTGCTTTCTAGCAGTCTACGACGCGTTTGCTGTTTATTATGGACCAGTGGGAAAAATAGCTCTTAACGGACTTGAACATCTCCGCGGTCTAAGCTTCTCCTTCCAGGACATTCAAATGGGACTAGGCGACCTAACCTTCTATTCTTTGCTTTCAGGTCACATGCTTCTAAATTTTGGTCTTATCTCTTGTGTCGCTTCTATCATTGGCATCTTGTTCGGATGCTTCCTGTCATTTAAAATGTTAGAGAGAAAAGGCATGTTTCCAGGATTACCCTTTCCAATACTATTCGGTTTAACAGCAAGCCTCCTCACTTCCACATTATGATTGAGCCTCACTTCTCTCAACACAACCGAAGAGTTCAAATTTCACGAATTTCACATTGCAGTTTCTTGATCAACTCTTCAGCTTTTACCGGTTCAACCTTCAAAGTGTAAAGTCTCCTTGCCGTACGAAGCTTCAATTTCACAACATCTTTTAATCTTTTAACCGCGCAATATTCAGCACGTTCACTGATCTCGACGAATCTATCTTGGTCAAAGATTTCAGCTGGCATACTTTCTCACATACTCGATGCTTTCTCTGGTTACTTCTTGACGTTTTTATTTGTTTTGGTGTTTAAGCTAAAAAGCCAAGATGCGAAAACGCAGTACATATGAGACAAAAGCAGACGTTTGATGTCTAAAGCCCGTTACTTTCGTGAATGCTTTTGTTTGATCTGCTCTGCGATTGATGCTGCTTCGTCAAGAATTTTCTGCACGTCCTCTTCCCCTGCTTTCGTTTGAATGAAGGCTTCAATGAGGGTCTTTACGATTTCGGGAGGCAAAAGTTCTTTCAAGCTGATATAAACTTCGGGTGGTTCAAGTTTGCTGTGAACAATATAGTGAATTTTACCCTTTATCACCATTCGCTTTATAACCTTCTTCATCTCTTCTGAAGAGTAGTCAAATTTCTTTACACCATAGTTAATTATGTCGCTTTCCCTTGTGTTTCCATATTCGTACAAGTATGAAATAATCTTCTTTTCCACTTTCATCTGGTTCCCTCAAAGAACCCTTTCTCTTCCTAATCCCTTTATTATGCTTTTAGCAACTTAATTCTTGTGCAGAATCTCTGCAGAAGTTAGCACATTGTAAGGCGCATTCTTTTCTTATTTTGTATATGATTTGGATTGCAACATGCTTGTACAATCCTTTGTTTGGCAATGCTCTGTTCCAATCCGCGCAGTCGTGCATTTTCTCTGACACGGGGTTCATGGTGGCCCACGCTAAGTTTGTCTAAGAAGTGGGGCCGGCCGGATTTGAACCAGCGACCTTTACCCGGAAACAGTGCTTAGGCACCGTTCCTACGGGTTTCTCTAACCGCTCCAGAACTTCTTCATCCCAACTGGTCAGCAAACCCGTGCTTTTGCTTCTGGAGCCCGTCGTCATTCCTGTCTAGACTACGGCCCCTTTTTTTAGACATTAGATTAACTGTAAAGGATTAAATATATGCGTTATTCTTTCAACGAAAAAGTGGTTTCTGCAAAACTTTCCTTTAGAAACAGTTCAGCTTCGATTTTTTATAGATTTTTATGACCTCTTCTACAACTTTATGTTTCAAAACACCCTAGAGGTGGGTTTTGTATGGAAACTTCATGCGTAAGATTTATAATATGTTAGCGATGATAACTAAATCTTTGTGGGTTTAAAATGGAAATGGAAGAAATAGCACGATGGGCGTATATCGCCTTCGTTGTTATAGCAATCGTAATGGGACTAGCGGTCGGCTACATGGCATATGACGCGGAACTGCACTGGGCTGACACTACCGTTGTAGACACTAACGGATACGTCACTCTAATCATGCTAATATTAGGAATCATAATTGGAATCACAAGCATAACAGCCAAGGAGGTCACTCCATTCCTTATAGCAACAATTGCTTTAGTTGTAGCCGGCATTGGGAATGTGTGGCTCCCACTGAACATCGATCCGATACAAATACTCTACTACTTTGCTGATACAATAACAAGATACATCGTAGCTTTCGCAGCTCCAGCCGCCGTCATCATTGCAATCAAAGCAGTCCTTGCCATGACGAAAGAGAAATAGAATAATCTCCCCACCCTCCTTTTTTCTAATTCCAGTCGGGTCTAAGACAATTAAGAAAATATTTGAGGAACACCAGCCTTTTCTAGGGCTTCACGGTTACACATAAGGAGTATTGGGGCTTCTTTTGAGAGAAAGATCAAGAAGTCTCTATTGTCAGAAGCGAAAAGTTAATGAGCATAGACATAACGTGTATTTTGGGGTTTGCCGGTCATAGGGTGCGGGACCCACCTGATCTCATTCCGAACTCAGAAGTTAAACTGCGCTCCGTTCCTGGCTGTAGTGTGGTCTTCGGCCACGCGAACCCGGGAAAGCTGGCAGCCCCATCTAAATTTAGTGTTCTAATTTGGAGTGGAATTACCTAAAACTTATAACTAAGCATTGATCACCTTTTCCAAAAGGTGAGTTGTGAACAATTTGGCGACAATGACAGCTTTACAGAGTCAGATCATGCAAGAACCGTTAGGGGAGTATTCGTGGATTCTAAACTTGCTCTTTTATGCCTTTTTCTTTGTTTTCATGTTTTATGGACAAAAAATTAACACATACATCATGCTTAGGGAAGTTGAAGGCTCACTTTTCAAACTGAAATACATCAGGGATGAAGGAAGAAAAATCGTAATAGAAACAATAAAAGAAATTGGAAAGCCCCAAACAGATCCCACGGCTAAAGTTGACAGGTTTCTAGAGTATTTTATGATATCACCGCAAAGCTTAGACCCTGCGGGAATAGTTGGAAAGCTCGAACACATACTGGACGTTAGGGACACCCGTTTCAAGGATGATGTAAAATTGATGGCGCCAGCAACAGACAAAACTCAGGCGAACAATCTTGAAAACACTCTTGAAGCAGCAATGGCTCTAAACTTCATCTACAAAGTGATAAGACACTTTTATCTACTGGGCAAGAAAACGTTAAGCCTCTATATTATAATGCAGATACAAATGATATTGCCCCTTGTCATGCGAGAGGCTGAAGCCTACGCCAGCGCATTAAAAGCCTTCGCAGATGGTCAACCAATAGGCGACGGGGCAGGAGCACTCGTAGCAGCAAAGCTAACACATGGATACCCGACGAGAAACATCGCAAAAGACTGTGTTGTTGCAACCGTGCCTATAGAAGGACGAACAGCGCATGTTATTAAAGCTGAAGGACCAGGAGGAAACGTCGGCAAGCCTGGAGACGGGGTAAAAACGATAATGGAGGAAAATGAAGGAAAAATAGCTACAATAATCATGGTGGATGCAGCCTTGAAGCTTGAAGGTGAAGAGGTTGGCGAAGTTGCTGAGGGAGTAGGCGCAGCCATAGGTGGACCTGGTGTAGATCAGTTCAAAATTGAGGAGTCAATCCTGAAATATCGCGTGCCGATAAATGCTGTGATAATAAAGGAAGACATTGGAGATGCTGTTTCACCAATGCGCAAAGAGATTTTTGATGCCGTCGACAAGGCTATCGAGAGAATAAAGCAAGTTATTTTAGAGAAAACGAAAGAAGGTAACAGAGTGATTATTGTTGGAGTGGGTAACACCATTGGTATCGGGCAATAGGAGAGTGGCAAAATGAGTAAAAAATCATCATCTACGCCCGCCAGAATCTCGTCGTTTGTGTTGCTGGTGATATTCATAACTTTAGCGCTGTCTTTAATAGCCCTTATTCTAGCCATCAGCGCCTTCAACTCCAACGAAATCGCCACATATTACCTGTTACTCATAGGATTTTTGGGCGCAGCCTTATCTACGTATGTGCTGTTTCAAACAAGGAAAAGAATAAAACGTTTAAGCATAAAGATTCCGTCCGTAACAACCACAATTGAATGTAGAAAATGCGGTTTCAAGAGCATCCGAGACTTTCAACGTGGAGACTACATTTTTAAAGAGGTTGACCCATGCCAGAAATGCAACGAAAACATGTTGATAACAGCAATCTACAAGGAAGTTGAAGAGAAAAAGAAAAGAACGCGTTTCTAAGTTAAGACTAGGCATCCATCTTCAACTATCAATACAGTGTGTTCAGCCTGAGCCACTGGTTTTCCGCTGGCTTCAATGAATATGGGATAGCCCATAAAAGCCTTTGAAGACAAAAGCTCTTGGAAAGCTTCTCTGTAATGTTCTTTCGGCACGACATTTTGCAGCCAACGTTCAGCGAAAGGCAAGGTTCTGAAGTTCTCTTCAATATGTCTTAGAAGCTGTTTTGCATAAGGATTCTTTGATGATTTTCGCTTGAGAAATCGGAAGATTGTGACTTCTTCGCCGTTTTTAACTTTGCCTATTGCGTTTGGTAAGGTTACGAATGGTTCGATGGCGTAGACTCCGCCCAGCTTGATTTTTGAAAAAAAGGAAATATGCGAAACATTAGGTATTGAGGTGCCAGCGTGAATGACGTATCTTCCAATCTGGTGCCCGGTCAAGTTTGAGATTGGTTTGAAGCCGCGGGATTTTATGGTTTTTTCAATTATTGCGCCAAGTGTTGAAGTTGAAATTCCTGGACGTATGTTATTTATTGCTGTTTTCAAGGCTTGTTCCGCCGTTTTTACAAGGCTTCCATATTCTGGGTTAAAACATATTGTGATTTCGCTGTCGGTTACATAACCATCCACGTGAACGCCTAGGTCCAACTTAACTATGGATTTCTCTGGTATTCTTTTTTTGTCATTTGGCGGAGACGTGTAATGTGCTGCTATCTCGTTTATTGAAACATTGCATGGAAATGCTGGTTTTCCGCCTTTTTCCCGTATGAGGTTCTCAGTTTTTTCGCAGACATCAATTATTGGCATGCCTTCGCGAACGTAGCTTTTCATTTCTTCACGTGTTTCACGGAGAATTTTCCCAGACAGCTTAAACTTTTGAATAGCGTCTTTGTCAAAACCGTTCATTAACGTCACTTTACTTTATTACGGCTAACAATGTTATGACTTAAAAAGCTTACAATAACCAGCATGACGTAGTTGGTGAAACCTACCAGTTTAGCTTGATAATAGTCTAAAGTTTGGGCGTGAAAACTTTTGGTTCGAGTGTTGCGAAGTCATTTCCGCCTAAATGAAAAATCATCTTTGCTTTAAGTCATACTTATTCGTGAACACTTCTTTATTTGCGTACGCTTCAACTATTTCGCCAACGAAAATTGTGTGGTCTCCAGCCGCGAATTGACTGTGGAGTTTGCACTCCAGATGGGCTACGCACTCTTTTATTATGGATGGTTTCACCTTTTTAGCTGGTGAAGGCGTCAAGCCAGTTTCTCTGAATTTGTCGTAGTTTTTACCAGTCCTTCTACCACAAAACAGTGTTTCTTTTAATATTTTCATTGTTGGGATGTTAACTACAAACTCTTTTGTTTCTTGAATAAGTGTATGAGAGTGTCTTTTGGGTGCGATGCTTATGGCAACGAGTGGCGGGTTAATTGATGTCGGCATAGCCCATACTAAAGTTATGATGTTCGGTTTTCCATTCTCGCCTACACATGAAACAAGCACTGTGTGCATTGGATGGAGAAGCCTATGTGACGATGATAAACTGATTTCCGTTTTTTCAGACTCCATAGCTCTTCCTCATATTAATTTTTCGAAATACTGGAGTTGCTTAAAATAGTTTGCCAAAAAATTTTTAAACATCGTTATTTACTCGTGTTCGTTGGGGAATGTGTTGGACTGGCATTAGCCCTTGTTAAAATTCTTACTGTTTTTGTAGCAGACATGCTCAAACTTAAAAGCATTCTCGAACCTATATGTTCGTCTAACATTAATGGAGGAGAAACATTTGCTGCCAGATTCTAACAAAAAGACGGAGATCGATCCCTTCGGAACAAGTATAGTTGCAGATTATGAACGATTGTACAAGGAATTTGGAATTGAACCGTTTAAACCCCTTCTATCAAAGGTACCAACCCCTTCTTTTTACATGAGACGTGGAATAATCTTCGGGCACCGAGACTTTGATAGGATATTAAGTGCTATGCACAAACATGAAGAATTCGCTGTTTTGAGCGGCATAAAACCCACAGGCGAGTTTCACCTAGGCACGCTGATGACTGCTAAAGAAATCATTTACTTTCAGCAACAAGGTGCTCAAACATTTTATTGTATTGCCGATATAGAAGCTTACGAAGATAACAAAATCTCATTCGAGAAAAGTGAAAAAATAGCCGTAGATAATGTTGCAGACATGCTTGCACTAGGACTAGACCCCAAGCGATCATATATCTATAGGCAATCCAAGGAGATTAGAGTTAGAGACTTGGCTATAATCTTTGGAAGAGCCGCAACGTTAGCTACCATGAAGGCAATTTACGGTAAACGTCATATAGGTCTGTATTTATCGGCTTTAGTACAGGCTGGAGACATTCTTCTGCCTCAACTAGAAAGCTTCGGTGGACCCAAAGCAACAGTAATTCCAGTAGGAATCGATCAAGACCCACACATTCGCTTCACAAGAGATCTTGCACAAAGATTCCATCGAAAATACAATTTTATTCTTCCGTCCTCAACCCTTCACAAACTCATGAAGGGTTTAGATGGTTCTCCAAAAATGAGCAAGCGACAAATGAACTATTTCACACTACACGACAGCCTAGAAACAATCAAAGAGAGAATATCCAACGCTTTTACTGGCGGAAGAGCAACCATTAAAGAGCAACGCGAACTCGGCGGAATTCCAGAAATTTGTCCAGTATACGAAATGTGTCTCTTTCACTTCGTTGAAGATGATGATGACATCGTGAAAACCTATCATGAGTGCAAGACTGGAAAACTATTGTGTGGAGAACACAAAAAGCAAACAATCGAAACAGTGCTGAAATTTGTGAAAGAACACCGACGAAAAAAGAAGAAGTTCATCGATAAAGCGCGAGAAGTTCTTCAATTGGAATAGTGGAAGAGAAATAAACTATAAATACCATTTAATTATCTTCCTTACTGTGGTCTAGTGATGCCTCGCCAATTTACATAAAAACGTGGATAAATTCTGAACAAAAACCAGCTAGGAACATGCATACTTTTATTAAAACTGAAATAACAACTACGTTATCAAATCTAGCTAATTCCATTAATGAAGGAAAAAGCCATGGTTGAGCTAAGAGAAAATGAGTATAAAACATTGCTGACAATAGAAAAGCTTGGCGGAAAGGCGTCAGTAGAACAGATAATGAACGAAAGCGGCTTGCCCGATGCAACGATAATGCGTGCTGCCTTAACATTAGAAGAGAAAAAACTCGTGGAAATTCTTGAAAGGGAACAAACAATCATATGCTTTAACGATGAGGGAAAACTTCACGCAAAAAGGGGCTTACCCGAAAGACTTCTGATAAAAACTTTAATAAAGCTGGGTGGAAAATCATCCATTACAAAAATTGTTAAGAAAGCAAAATTAGAGAGACAGTTCGTACCGATAGCTTTGGGATGGCTTAGAAGAAAAAACTGGGCGGCATTAGACACAAATACAAACATGTTGCAACTATTAGAAGAACCTGAAAAGGAAGGAGCTGATGAGAAACTACTGAAACTTTTGAACCAAGAAGGGCAAGTAATTGCTGAAGATTTAAGTCCTGAACTGCAATCTGCCGTTAAAATGTTGAAAAGAAGAAAACTTTTGGAAATTGATGAAAAAACAAAGAGGATAATAGAAATCACAGAGGCTGGCTGGAAAAGGATAAAGAAAGGAATAAGAGTAATCACTGAAGTAACTCAGCTTACACCAGAGCTTATCATAACTGGAAAGTGGCGAAAAACTGAACTAACAAAATTCGATGTGACAGCACCGGGCCCAGCAGTTTATCCTGCAAAAACGCATCCAGTTCAGCAAATAATCCAAAGGACAAAGGAAATTTTCGCTGAGATGGGATTCACGGAAATTCGAGGTCCAATAGTTGAAACGGCCTTCTGGAATTTTGATGCTTTATTCCAGCCTCAAGACCATCCGGCAAGGGAAATGCATGACACCTTCTACTTGAAATATCCAAAGACTGGAAAACTGCCCAAAAAATCCATAGTGAACAAGGTTGCTAAAACACACGAGAATGGTTGGAAAACAGGTTCAAGGGGCTGGCAATACTCTTGGAGTCCGGAGGAAGCGAAAAAACTTGTTTTCAGAACACACACAACGGCAACGACAATTCGATATCTGGCTGAACATAAAGAACCACCCGTAAAAGTGTTCTCTGTTGACCGCGTATATCGTAATGAAAAAATGGATTACAAAAGCCTAGCTGAATTCCACCAAATCGAAGGCATAATCATGGATAAAAACGTGACACTACGCGACCTTATAGGAACGTTAAAAGAGTTTTATCTTAGGCTTGGATTGGAAAAAGTGCGGTTCTGGCCGAGCTACTTCCCGTACACGGAACCATCAGCACAGTCAACAGTTTACATTCCCGAGCTTAAGAAATGGTTTGAACTCTGTGGAATGGGAATATTCCGTCCCGAAGTGTTAGCTCCCTTAGGCATAGAATATCCTGTTTTAGCTTGGGGTGGAGGTTTGGAACGTTTAATAATGCTGAAGCTTGGCTTGGATGACATCCGATTCTTGTATAAGAATGATTTAGGCTGGATTAGGAGGATCCCGACATGCCAGTAATCACTCTGTACAAAGATAGATTCTCAAAGTTTGTTGGACGTTCGCTGACTGTTGAGGAGATGGCTAAGTGGCTTCCGTGGATAGGATCTGACATAGAAGAAGTAGGCATCGATCACGTGAAAATAGAGTTTAATCCAAACCGTGTTGACTTCTCAAGCTATGCTGGCGTAGCAAGAGCCTTTCAAGGATTGATGGGATGGAAAACTGGTTTACCAAAATACGTGGTGCATAAGGGCAATATTATATTGAAAATTGATGAATCCGTTCAGAAAGTTCGACCATACATGCTGGGCGCTGTCGTTAGAAACATGAAGTTGGACGAGGATGCGGTTAGGGAAATCATGGAGATG
>Ga0315543_1002120_pt1 | contig 19889 bp, 7 predicted proteins | sample SalMarSW160210MG_2_FD_203098 | JGI IMG/M metagenome (GOLD analysis project Ga0315543, IMG submission 203098) | Salt marsh sediment microbial communities from the Plum Island Ecosystem LTER, Massachusetts, United States - Salt Marsh Sediment SW1601-210 ...
GAATCGGTCGTCGGCCGGATTGACTCGGATCGGCTTGACCGGCTCGCCGGCCACGCAGGCCGACCAGAGCCGCCCACCGTGGGGGAGCTCGATCGGAAGAAACTGCTCGGTCGTGTTGTCCATGTGGTAGACCACGCGTCCTCGATACGCCCCGCTGGCGTCCACCAACAGATGCGTCTCGGCCAGGTCGATCTTGGCCCCGGCCGTGACGACGGCCTTGCGTTGCCGGGTCGCAAAGGCAAGCTCCGGCTGCCCGGCGCCCTCGGTGACCACGTAGCCCAAGGTAATGCCTTGCTTGAGGAACTTCTGGAGCGTTTTCCACTCGCTTCCATTGGGGTTGAGCCGTTCCAGACCGGTCGTCCGGCTCCGGTCGACCACCACTTCGTCGCGCCCGGCACTTTCGATGGCCACGAAACGCTGTGTCGTCACGCCGGTGAGCACCACGGGAATGGGCGCGGTATGCAGCTCGGCGCTCAGCAGCCGATCGTTCTGGACCAGCACACGGAGCTGGCCGGTTACTTCGTGCAGATCGAGCGTCACGCGCAAGCGCGCGTCGGGCTCGTTGCCGATCGGCTCGATCGTCTTCTGGCGGAGCCAGGGGACGCTGATGCGACACTCGCGCATCCAATACGGCAGCGTGAAGCGCACCCGGCGGATATCCGCCTCGGAGATCGTGAAATTCAGCAGGATCGTCTCTTCCAGCGCCCGTCGCGTCACGCGGACGTTCGAGATGGTCATGCACTTGACGCGCGGCCTGCGCCGCGACAGAACCACGTGGCCCTCGTAGTCGGGACCCTCGTAGCGCAGGGCCAATTGGGTAAGCTGCCGTTGCTGGGGTTTGAGCCAACCGTGCAGTCGGTCGCGTAGAACCGGGTGGCAGTGTTTCAGTCCCTCGGGCCTGACGCGCAGCGACGGATCGGCCTCGACGGCGATGTCGCCCTGCTGGCGGTCGACGCCGAGGACTCGCAGGCGAGGCAAACGGACCCGGTCCTTGGTCTTTCCGGCGCCGAGCTTGCCGCGCAGCTGGATCGGCACACACCCGTGCTGGCCGGCGGCGAAATAGACCGTAAGCCGCCCACGTGTCTTCCCTTCGTCTTTCGTGATGGCCCATTGGAACTCGCCCGGGCCGCGGACCTCTTCGAGCTCGAAGTCTGCCGGCAGCAACAGGGCCGCTTGATAGATCCGCTGGTGTCGGACATCGAGGTTGATCACGCTCTCCCAATGCCGCTGGTGGTCCGATATCGTTAGGATCGACTGCACCTCGGCCGCCGCCCGCGCGCGGATCGGCGAAACCTTCAACACCATGGAAAACGGCACCGAGACAAACCGATAGGCCTGGTAAGGGCGGAGTCCAAGCGGGTTTTCCAGGGTCGTCGAGGCGCGACCCTTCTTCTTTGGCGGTGCGAAGTCGGTTCGGCCGACGCCTCGCGTCCAGAGCGTCTGCATTTCCAGCAGCGGACTGCGTCGAATGGACAGCCGGCCGCTTTCAATCGCCGCTCCCTCGACCGTGACGTTCGGGACGGTCAACTCCGCCGGCACTCCGGCGCGACGGAGTCGCAGCGAGAACCGCTCGGTGTCTTTGGCCGGTTTGAGCAGAGTTACCTCGACGCGCTGTGTCTTCTCCGAGCGGGTCACGTTCCAGCCGCGGACGTTCGGGCCCTCGACGTTCTCGACGAGGTAGTCACCGGGCACGCCCACCGTAAATTGCTGCCGCTGGTCCCGGCGGAACTCGAGCGCCAGGTCCCAGGCGACTCGCGTTGCGTCCTCTTGCACGTCGAAGACGGCTTCCGTTCGGGCGGTCAGGCTGTGCTGAACTTCGGTCCGCGCTAGCTTGGGCCGCCATTGCAGCCGGACGATTCCGCCGCGTCCGAGCACGGTCTGGATCTCTTGGTCGGCTGTTCGGGTCTCGAAACTCTGTCGATCGGCCGTCTCGCTGAGTCGCACGTCGGTCCCCGCCTCGGGAACCGTAAGCACCAGTGACGAGGCCGGCGCGGCCGGTACGACGCCGCCCACCAGGTGCCAACCGCCGTGCCGGTGCAGACGAAGTCGTACGGCCACGGTCAGCTTGTGCCGGCCCGACTGCGGGACGTGCAACAACAGCACGGCCGCTTCCGGGCTGTCTAAGGCGTTCGGTTTTTGGCTCGACTGGGCGCGCCGCGAGGGTCGTTTGGGCTGGGCAACGCTTAGCCGGGCGGGCTTGCCGTCGAGCTTGGCCTCGGCCAGCACGCCGCCACCCAGGCGCAAAGGCACCGCGGTGCCGGAGGCCTTGTGAACGACGATTTCGAGCTCGCCTTCCAACAGCAGATCGTCGCCGTCGGCCAACCGCGCCCGGTAGGACGCACCGGCCAGCGCATAGTCGCAAGGCGCCGGGCGGCCTTTGGCCGCCTTGTCCGGATTGGCCCGATTCCACAGGTCCACGTACTGCTCATACGGCACGAAACAACGATCCGCGTTTTCAATGCCGGCCGGCGAGTCGGGATCGTACGGGATGAGGATCGCATCCTTGGGAATGCGAATCACAGGCAGCGGATCGACCAGTTCGACCTTGACCGGCCCATCGCTTTTCGGCGGCCCGGCCGCAACACCCTGGACCGACGCGGCCAGCACCAGGAGGACGGCGCCGGCGCTGACCGCCGCACGCTTCGGCGTGGGCACGCAGCCGACGAACCCAAGCAGCCGGCGCAGTCCCGCCACGAGGAGATAGTAAGGAACCAGCAGCAAGGCCGCGTAGAAGACCATGTTGCACGGTTCGGCCAGAACTTCACAGCCGGGCGCCATCGGCAACAGTGAAGCGACCAGGCCCACCGCAATGAGAAAACGGACCTTGGCTCGTGCCGGATGTCTTCCAATGGCCAGCCCGACCAGCACGGTCGCCATCGCCAGGCCCCAGCCGAGCATCCGGAACCGGTGAGCGTCGGCCAGCGTCAGGTCCAACCGGGGGTCCTCGCCCAGGCTCTGAAACACGACCGACGGCAACTGCTGGCCGGTCTGCCGGTCGGTCAGGTTGATTTTGAGGCTCCGCATCCCCTGCAAGCCGAGATCCAGACCATCTGAGTAACTGTACTTGCTTTTCCCCTTGGCTTTCACGGATGATGGCCCTGCGATTCTTCGGCCGTGCATTTCGTAGCCGGCCGCTATCCGCGAGTCTTTCAGCGCTACACCTTCTTCTGACTTATCGACGTAGAGCCGCTCACCGAAAGCAAGGATGTCGCCTTCAGAACGCGTGAGAGTCCTTTTTGCCTCCTCCAAGTCTGCCAATCTTTTGCGCGCGTTCGTGTACTCACCGAGCGTTCTTTTCATGTTCTCCGAAAGTGTCGCCCCGTCGGCTGTTCCGAGTTCATCCGTGAGCTCTTTAATGTCTTTTTGCAGTCTTGAAAGGGCCTCTTGCGAGCCAGGCTTACGCGTTTGGGCGTGTTGTGCGCGAGCTTTCATCAGTGTGTTGAATCGCGCCTCGATAGCCCTTGCTTTTCCCGTCGCCTTGAACCTGACTCTTATCTCGGCCAGCTTCTTCTTCTGCTCGGCGATCTCGCGATCGATCGTGACCAGCCGGTGTTCTGGAGCACTCGAGTCGGCCAAGGACGCCGACGGGTATGCTTCCTTGGCTTCGCGTGCTGCTTGGCGGCCTGCCGTCAACGTAGGCGTGGCGCCCAACCATCGGGCGACCTGGAAGACGGCCGGCTCGGTCGGCCGCACGGCATTGGTCATCAGCGTGCCGTCGCTACGGACGACCCGATAGCGCCAGGGAAGCACGAGTTCCCATTGCAGGGCGGCCAAGGGCACTTCGACCCCGGCGGCGTCTTCGCTGGCCCGGAGCAACAGCCTGGGGGCGTTCAACTGAAGCTCGCCTAGCAGGCCGACCGGCGCGACGCGCGTTTCGTAGACAAGCTGTAACTCGCGAGGTTTGCCACCGGTTTCGCCCGCCAGGTTCAACAACAATCGATCCGACTGCCGCTGCGGTTTGATCGGCTTGCCGTCCAGCCAGGCCGACCAAAGCTCGGAGTCCGTCGGCAACTCGACCTCGAGATAGAGTGCCTTCGTGCGGAGCCGGAATCGGGCGTCGGTCTGCGCGACGCGCTGGGCCGACAGTCGTGTCGTGAGTCGGGCCGCCTGGACGATCGTCGTCGAAAGCCGATAGGCCGGATGACGGTAGGCGTTGATCTTGACCGGCGCGGGCTCGCCGACGAAGCTGTAGACGCCCAACAGCCGCCGGCCCGGTCGATACTCGGCGCCGGCCAGCTCGCCGACGTCGACCTGCCGAGCCTCGGTCGCGAGCTGGACGTCGAGCTCGGCGTTGCCTTCGACGGCGACCAGGCCCGACTGGTGAGCCACGCCTTCGGCCGCGACCACCGGCAACGCCAGATCGCGGGGATCCGCGTCGCCCAACGGCTGCTGGAAGTCGACGGCCAGGGCAATTCGACCGCGGCGCGCTTCGGCCAACTGCACGGTCCATTGGCGGCCCTGGTCGGTCGACTCGGGCACGTACTGCTTCAATCGGACGCCGCCCAAGCCCCGAATCGCCAGGTCGGTCGGCGTGGTCTTCGGCAATCGAAACTGGAGCTTTCGCGTCCGGGCGGCGGCCACGTCGTAGACAATTTCGTAGTGGCCGACGAGCATGCCCGGGGTGACGCGAAGGAACGAATACGTTCTGGCGGTGAGCCTCGGCGGGGTGCGCTGGGCTTTGAAGGTGGCTCGATAGCGGCCGTCCGCGTGGCGATAGGCCAAGGCGGTTTTCACGCCGCCGAGCGAGAACTCCTTCTTCTCGCTCTCATCCAACGCCGTCAGGCCCGTTTCGGTCTCGGGCCGAACCGACAGGTCGTCGGCCACCGCCACGGCGATCGCGCCGCGCTGGCGGACGTTGCCGAGCACTTGAAACTCGGGGAAGTCAACCTTCCGCTCTTTCCAATCGCCCAGCCATTCCGGCGGGGTCCGGGTGGCCTCGAAGCGGATCGTCGCTTGGGTGCCCGGCACAATCCCACGAGGCAACCGCACGTGCACGCGGGCCGGATTTTTATGACGCTCAAACGGGATGGGCTTGTTGTGCGCGTCGACGACTCGCTCGACGTGCCAGGCATTGGCCAGACCGAAATCGAGTTCGAACAGCGGCTCCTGCTCCGGCGCCAGCAGGAGATCGCCGCGGAGCCGGTGTTCTCGATCGGAGAGTTTCAGCAACAGCACCGTGGTGGCGCTGAGCCGGGCCGGCGGCTTTTCGAACCGGGCCTGCACCGCGTAGTCGCCCCCCGGCGCGTAATAGGCCGCCACGGCCACAAGCGGCGGCTCGTCCATGGCGCCGCGGCGCATCGACTCGGGTAGCGCCGGCCGTAAGACCGACACGTCGATCGGGATCAATCCCTTGGCGATAATCGTTTTCGGTTTGAGTCGATCTTGCAAGAGCAGTCCGACGACCGTCGCCTCGCCGTCGGTGTCCAACGGGCGCAGGCGCGGCATGTTCCAATCGTCCAGTTGCGGCGTGTTGCGCTCGGCTGAGACCGACAGGACGACTTTGCCCGTGGTCGCCTGGCGAAGTCGCACTTCCAGAACACGGCGATCGTCCTCCCCAGCCACGGCCCAACTCGACAGATCGGGGCAGTGGACGGCAGTGATCTCGAAATTCTCGGGCACCGCGAAGCGAAATCGCTCGGCGCCGCGATGCAGAACCGTCAACGTAACGTTCGAGTACACACGCTGGCCCGATTCGGTCACCGCGGCCAGGAGCACGGACCGAGCAAGGACGATCCGGTCCTTGCGGCGCAGACGGCTGTTGAGCGTCATCACCAACGACACGTTGCCGCCGCGGGGCAAAAGCTTGAACCGAGTTACCTCGGCCGACGTGTCGAACCGACGATCGATCACGTTCAGACCGCCCTTCACTTCCACGTCGCCCTCGACTGAGAGATCGAACCGGGCCGACGGCGCCGTCGGCAGGCGGAACGTGAGCACCTGGGTCGCCGCGGTGGTCTGCACCGGCGCGGTCATCGAGAGTCGAAGCTCGTGTTGCCCGCGACCTTCCACAAACAGCATCAGCCGCCCGTGTTTGTCTTGGCCGAGCGCGGCGGGCTTGCCGTCGAGCGTAGCGCTTTGCAACCCGACGTACGCAAGCCCCAGCGGCACGGCTTGAATTCCCTCGGAGAGCACTTCGATGGTAAGCGTGCCCTCGATCCGTGCGCGGCCGTCGGTCACGGCGGTCGTATACTGGCTGTCGGCGAGCACGGCCGGCCGCGGAGGCCTTGCCTGGCCGCGGGCGCGGGCCTTTTCGAGCAACGCTTCGTACTCCTGGCGAGAGAGCAACACGCGTCGAGGCTGATTCTCCAGCAGGACGTTCAAGTCGTCCATCGGGACGAGCAACTCCCGCACGACCGTGGTCTTGCCGGCCGCCGGCCGGCCGGCCGCCGCGGCGGGCACCGCCGCCGAGGAGAGAATCGCGACGAGGATTAAAAGTGAAATCGCCGTGTGCCACTGCTTCGTAGAAGCAGTGCAAACCGATCGGCAACCGAGCACTACTTGCCGATGGCAAGCAGTGGCACACGGAGGGTGGCATGCTCTCGCTTGCGTGAGCATGCTTCTTTGATATTCGGACATGGCCACGCAAGCGAGGCCATGCCACCCAGCCGCGCAGCGGCAAGAAGTGGAGGACGATCCCGCAACCTGGCCTCTTGTGCCTTCGGCACACCGACGATTTTCCGAGCGAACCGACAACACAGGCAATGTCTTTGGCGGAAACTCATCGGTGCCACCCGGCGGAAAATCATCGGTGCCACCCCGGGGTACCCAACCGCACAATGACTGAAATTGGCTCGCCAACGGATTGTGTCTACGCATCGCTCTTGCTTCCTTCGTCGGTTTCATCCGTCGCGGGATCTTCGGCCGGCGTGTCCGGTTGTTCTTCCGCGGGCGACTCCGGCTGCGGCGCTGGGGGCGGTGCGCCGGAGGTGTCGCCGGGCGGTTGCGTCGAGGGTGGCATGCTCTCGCTTACGTGAGCATGTTCGCCGACGCTCGGGCATGGCGCAGCCTTTGATCGAACTCGCAGTTGGTAACGATAGAAGAACACGGCGATCCAAACCACCACGACGATGACCAGCGCGGCCACGAAGTACCCGTCGAGAATCTGCACCGCAAACAGAGGCGCAAAGACACGGCAAAGCACGACGACGGCGACCAGCCCGCCGACCGCCAGGATACGAATTTTCATGGGGGCAGCCAGAAGTGCCACGCCGCCGAGGACCATCAGTACGAAGAGGATGGCCGTGAGGCTCGTCTGATCGGCTTTGGTCAACTTCAATGCGCCGGTTGGACGGAGCGTGGAAAACACGTAGCGGCGGCCGTCCGTCTCGAATCCCTCGGTCGGGTTGGACTTCATCGCGATATCTTTGTGGAGAGACTCGATGAGCGAGACGTCACTGCTCGGATGGGTCGGTCGCCACAGGTTCATCGTCTCCTCGCGCTCCCAGCGGATTTCGTTCGTCCAAGGACCGGCCACGTGAAGCAGGGCCGTTTCCTCGGGCAGGTAGACGCAAAGGTGGACCCTTTGAATGGCGGGATTCTCCGGGAACTCGGGCGGAGAGAGCACGCTCCCGTCGCCCGGCCGTGTATAACGCAGATCGACCAGCAGGGGCTTCTCGGGATTCGATCCGACCAATGGGATGAAGAATCGGTCGCCGGTGTGTTCGAGGGTGATCGGTTGCCCGTTGACGCGCAGTGGATTGATGTCGAAAGCGACGTCTTTGGGAAGGTCCACCTCCAAACGCTGCTGCGCGCTACGCAGCCGATAGAGCGCCTGGACGGCGACCACCTCTGCGCGTGTCACCACCATCCGTACCACGGCGTCCTCGATGCTCGTGTGTTTCACGTCCTGCAGCTCATACCGCGTGGCCGTCACGCCGAGGGACCAGGGGCCGTGGAACTCGAAGGCCTGGGCCGCCTGGGCGACCTTGACGCCGCCCATCAGATCGTGCTCCGGGTCGATTGGCCGTAGCCCCTTGACCGTGCCGGAGGGTCGCAGCTCGATCGTTTCGGCCTTGGCCAGGACGATCTGGCCCCAGGCCCGATCGATCGGCGCGTCGTCGGCCTTGGCCGGAATCAGGCAAGGTATCTCGCGCGAGACCTCCTGGCCGACGCCGAGCTTGTCGAGCTTCTCTTCCCAAACCAGCTTGATCTTGCCTCGGCCGAGAAACTCCGTCTCGCCGCTGAAGCTCCACGCTTGATATTTCTGATCCTTCTCGGGCAAATCGTCGGGGGCCGGGTCGACGACGCTGTCGCGAATTCCCGGCGTCTCGTTGCGGAGCCGCTCCGCCAGCGACTCGGGCACGTCGATCCTGAGCGACTTCACGCCGCTGTACAAGACGTCATAGGTGAAGAGGGCTTCGTACTTGACCGTGTCGTCTTCGATTCGCATGCTCAGGAGTTGCGCAACGGTGACCTGTGGCTTTCGTCGCTCGGCGGCCAGGGTCAAGGCCACCGGGTCCCGGCCAAACGCGAAGGCCAGCACCGGGCGCAGCGGCGAGGTGGACCGCCTCTTGACAGGCTTCATCCCCTGCAAGGCTTCGGCGAAGGAGACGGCCCGCAATCCCTCCTGCTTGGCCGGGTTCACGCGGAGGCTTTCCGGCGCGCGAACCAACAGGCGTCCGCGGTCCTCTTCGATGGGGCGGCCGACGACCCGGGGCACGACCACGCCGATTTGCGCCGGCTTTTCGGTGGGTGCGAGCAGTTCGGGAAGCTGCAAGTCTTTCTCCAATCGGACGAGCAACCCCGTGCGACCCAGTGCCTTGCGCGCCAGGTTGACGACGAGCCGGGTTTTCTTGTCTCCGGTCAGATGGTGGGTATCGACCTGGGCCGCCGCTGCGCCGGACAGCTTGGCGCCGCGGACTTCGCGGACGTCATAGCCTTCGGGCACGTCCCACTCCAACCGGAAGATGCCGGCTCGCTCCACGGTGTACACGGCCGAAAGAGACATGACGATTCGATCGGGAGAGAGGTCGATTTCGGTCAGCGAATCGACCGAGACGCGGGGCTCGACCTTCTCGACCGCGAGCTTCAGCTCAAAAGGAACCGTGGCGTAGCGATAGGCGAAATCCCATTTTCCTCGGGCCAAGGAGCCGGGTAGCTCGCGGGCGTCGACCTGGAGCAGGCCGCTGCGGACGCTGGTCTCGGCGCGGAGACCCGGAGCCACCTGCACCACGACGACGCCCTGTTGGCGTCCGACGCCGCTGGCCTTGAGGACGGGCACCGTGACGGTCATGCCGTCGGCCGGCTCGTTGAATCGTTCCAGTTCGACGGTAAGGTTCTGTATTGCCTCGGCCGGTTCGAACAATTGCACGTCGATTCGCTGCCGGTCGTCCACCTTGGCGACGGACCATTGCCGCACGTTGGCATCGAAGACGTTGATGACCTTCTGATCGGCAGGCACCTCGATCGCCAGGCTCGGCAGCTTCGCGCGGGCAATCGTATAGGCCAGTCGACATTGCGTTCGCGTGACGCCCTCCTGGATCCAGACCTGCTGTTGCGACTTGACCGTGGCCAAGGCCGCCAGACCGGTCGCGCCTTCGGTTTTGGGAGTCCAAGCGATCGAAACGGTCGGCGCCGCGCCGACAAACGCCAAAACCACGGTCTGCTTAGGGCTTTTGTCGGCTTCCGCCTCGGTTTCCGGCACCTCGGAGGCGGCCAACAGCGGCTGAATGTCGACCTTCACCCCCGGCTCGGGAATCGTGATCCGCCAACGGCTGACCGGCGCCTGCGGCACCTGGAGCGACACCGAGTTTCGTCCGGGGGCGCGAGTAATCGCCTTGGCAAACTCCAGTGCCAGTTCGATGGGTGAGGTCTCCGTCTCCTTAGCGCCTCGCTGGACCAGGAGTTGATATCCTCGTTTCGCGTCGGAGATGATTCGGGCAGGCTTGCCGGCGATCGTCGCGCGGGTAATCGCGGCGTCGGACAGTCGCAAGGGAATCTTGTGCCAGCCTTTGCCGAGTAGCTCGATCTTCAGCCGGGCCTTGAATTGCATGACGTCGCCCGCCACGGTGCCCTCGTTCTCGATTTCGCTAATCAGCGCGCCGACAGGCGGCTTATCGGTGGACGGAGGTGTTCGTTTCTCGCGGGCCGCCTTCCAAAGCTCCTGGAACTCCTCGTACGGAAGGAAAACGCCGCGTCCGCGGGCCTCGAAAACCTTGCGAAGTTTCTCGTACGGAATGTAGATCGTTCGCTCGCGAAACGTGTTTTCCCGGGCGGCCTTCTGGTCGTCGTCGGCAGCGGCTTCTTGACCGCCCGCCGGAATGCCCGGGAGCACCATCGCCGTGCACCAGAGCAGCGCGACCGACATCGCTTGTCGTAAGATTGTGTTCATTGTTTCCCCGTCGGATTAAGAAGGGTAGTCAGTGGTTTGGAGTCGGGACTGCCCGCCCATTGTACTGCGGAGAGGAGGAGATTGCTCCATGCAGAGCGGGAGCACCACCAGTCCAGCGGACACACTTAGAGACGCCGGGGGGTCGGCAGAAGTTCCGCGGGATCGGCCGATCTTTTCCCCTAAAACGGGGCAGATCTACTCTGCAGCAAACCTTCGAAAGGGTAGCCCACGGCATGGCGAAGCGGTGCCCCAGGCGGCCACAAACTGGGGCTTTCCCGGCGCGCCGGGACCAGCCCCCCCCCCGTGGTTCTCTACAGAGCGGGGGAAATCCTACTTGGGCCCGCCAGCCCCGGCATGGGACTTGTCGACGAGGAACCGCGCCAGACGGCTCGACTCGAAGACCTCGCGCCGCTTGCCCGACGATCGGACGATCAGTGCGGCCGTGTGCGGGAACCGCTCGATGAGCTTGATCCCCTCGGTCGGGCCAAGAACGCTTACCGTCGAGGCCAAGGCGTCGGCCATCATCGCGCCCGGTGCGATCACCGTCACGCTGCTGTGATCGGTCAAGGCCATGCCCGAGCGGGGATCGACGATGTGGGAATAGCGGCGCCCGTCAATCTCGACGTATTGCCAAGTGTCGCCGGAAGTTGCGATTGCGGCATTGCTCAGCGTAACGAATCGCAAAGGGGGCGCATTGTCTTCGAGCCGGGCAATGCCGATTCGCCAGGCGGAGCGGCCCGGCGGAGGATCACCCAGCCGGATATCTCCGCTGGCGTCGACCAGTGCCCGGGTGATTCCCCGCTTTTGAAGCACGTCCAGCGCGGCGTCGACGGCGTATCCTTTCGCAATGCCGCCGAAGTCGAGCCGCATGTCGGATTTCAGCAAGGTCACGGTCTTCCGCTCCGTGTCGAGCCGGAGCAACTCGCGACCCACACGGCTCCGCGCTTGTGACAGTCGAGATGGGGAAGGCATCTCCCTCTGGCGGAGGGCTCGGCGCCAAAGCTGCGTCAGCGGACCGACCGTAACGTCGAACGCTCCGGCCGACTGAGAAGAAAGTTCGTTGGAGACCCGAAGCACGTGGAACAGCTCATCGCTAAGGTGCTTGGCGCTTTTCACTTTGGTCTGGTCACACAGTCGACGCGCTTCGCTCTTTGGGTCATAGTTGCTGAAGACTTGGTTGAGGCGTCGGATTTCCGCCAGCGCGGCCTTCGAGGCCCGATTTGCGGACTGCGCGTCGGGAGCGTACAATACGAGTCGGATCGGGACGGCCATCTCCACGCCGGTCGTTTCGAACCGCCGCAGGGTTGGCGTCTCCGAACCGACTGCCATGCCCGCCAGAACACTCCACGTTAGTGCCAGCCGTATCATCCTGGGCTGGTCCCTCCCGACGGTATACACTTGACTGCGATCCTGAAGATTGATCGGTGACGGCTCCACTGAAACCCATGAGGCAAGCCGGCGCGGAGTGCCGTCCTCCTGCAACGTCCGCCCGATGACCCATACTGTCTCTTACCATGTTCTTTCGAGGTGCGGCTGATGTCAACTCGTTTTTCAATTCTTCGCACGGAACATGACACGCGTCGGCTGTGGCAAGGGTGGTATTGTTTTGGATTGGCCTTGGCGATCGTCGTGGCCACGAGTTGCCATGGCGATGCTCCCGAGGGCAACGAGAGAGCGGAGCCGCCGGCGGCACCCGCGGCTGCAAGCCCTGATTCTTCCAAGGCACCTGTGGCGGGGAGCGATGATCCGTCGGAAGTACCTGCCGTCGGGTGGATGCGCAAGGCTCGACCGATTGAGGGCGCCGAGGCCCGCTCGCCCGGCGAAATGAAGCCCTATACGGAAGAGGTCTTCGGCACCGAGGTGAAGTTCGACATGGTCCCGATCCTCGGCGGCACGTTCCTGATGGGCAGCCCCGCGAATGAAGAAAATCGCAACAAGGACGAAGGCCCGCAGCGCAAGGTTGCCGTCGAGCCGTTTTGGATGGGCAAGTACGAGGTGACGTGGGACGAGTATGAGCAATGGGGCATGGGATTGGACCTGCACCGGCGCGAGAAGACCAAGAAGCCCGACCCCTACGACAAGCTGGCCGACGCGATTGCCCGGCCCAGCTCGCCCTACAGCGACATGACCTTCGGCATGGGCAAGAAGGGCTATCCGGCCATCTGCATGACGCAATTGGCGGCCAAGATGTATTGCAAGTGGCTCAGCGCGAAGACCGGGCGCTACTATCGGCTGCCGACCGAGGCGGAATGGGAATACGCCTGTCGCGCGGGCACGACGACGGCCTACTCGTTCGGCGACGATCCCGAGAAGCTCGAGGACTATGGCTGGCACTACGACAACAGCGACGAGCAATATCAGAAAGTGGGAAAGAAGAAACCGAACCCTTGGGGGCTCTACGACATGCACGGCAACGTCGCGGAATGGGTGCTCGATCAGCACACCTCCGGCTACGAACCGGCCGGCGGCAAGCTGATCCGCAATCCGCTGGTCGTGCCCAAGACGCTTTATCCCCGCTGTGTTCGCGGCGGCTCGTGGGACGACGATCCCGAATCGCTGCGAAGCGCCGCGCGGCGCGGTTCCGAAGAGGACTGGAGTATGCAGGATCCGCAGATTCCGCAGAGTATTTGGTACCACACGGATGCGACGTTTGTGGGCTTTCGCGTGGTCCGCCCGCTCTCGGTCCCCAACGCGAAGCAGGCGAAGCTCTACGAGCCGGAAGTGGATCTGCTGCGGGAGTACATGGAAGCTCAAGGTAGCGAGGCGGCTCAAGGCGGCGAGGAGGCTCAGGGTGGCAAGGAGACTCAGGGTGGCAAGGAGGCTCAGGGTGGCAAGGAGGCTCAAGGCGGCGAGGAGGCTCAGGGTGGCAAGGAGGCTCAAGGCGACAAAGAAAAGAGTCAGTAGTTCCAAGTTCTATTGAGACCTGGCATTGTCATTCTGAGCGTAGCGAAGAATCTCCTTGGCCATCGAGATCCTTCGCTGCGCTCAGGATGACCTGCTGAGGTGTCAGCCAGCCAAACTTGGAACTACTGAGAGTGAGTAATCCGTCAGAGGTCATTCCGAAATCCCGTCCACTGTTTGAGGGAACTACTATCATGAGCGAATGCAAGACCGGTTCGCGTCGCCATTTTCTGAAGCAGTCGTCCGGCATCCTGGCCGGCACGGCGCTGGGCGCCCAGTTGAGCGTTGCCCGAGGGGCCCATGCCGAGGGCAGCGACGAAATGAAAGTCGGCCTGATCGGTTGCGGCCGGCGCGGGACCGGTGCCGCCTTGGACTGTCTCGAAACGGGCCGAGGCGTTAAGCTCGTGGCGATGGGAGATGTATTCCCCCACAAAATACGCTCGTCGCACAAGCACTTGAAGAAGAAGCGTCCCAAGCAGGTCGACGTGCCGGCGGATCACAAGTTCTCGGGCTTCGACGCCTATCAGAAGGTGATCGACAGCGGTGTCGACCTGGTGCTGATCGCCACTCCGCCCGGCTTTCGACCGGTCCAGTACAAGGCCGCGGTTGACGCCGGCAAGCACGTTTTCATGGAGAAGCCGTGTTGTGTGGACGCGCCCGGCTATCGTTCCCTGCTGGAAACGAACAAGCTGGCCGACCAGAAGAACCTGAAGGTCGGGGTCGGGCTGCAGCGGCGTCACCAGAAGTCATACCTCGACGTGATCAAACGAGTGCACGACGGTGCCATCGGCGAGCTCCAATTCCTACGTGTGTACTGGAACATGTCCGGTTTGTGGAATTTCCCGCGCAAAGCGGGCCAGAGCGAGATGGAGTACCAGTTGGTGAATTGGCTGTACTTTGTCTGGCTTTCGGGCGACCACATCGTCGAGCAACACTGCCATAATCTCGACGTAGGGAACTGGATCAAAGGCGGACATCCCGTCACGGCCGCCGGCATGGGCGGCCGCCAGGTGCGCCGATTCGGTCCCCGCGGCGATTTCGGCCACATCTACGACCATCATTGCGTCGAGTTCACCTACGCCGACGGCATGAAGATGTTCAGCCAGTGCCGGCAGACGCCCAACTGCGGGTGGCACGTTGTGGAATTCGCCCACGGCAGCAAAGGCCTGGCGACGTGCACCACCAAGGTCGGCAAAATCGACGACTTTGCCGGCCAGAGCGTGTATCGCGCCCCACGCAAGCAACCGAATCCCTATGACCAGGAGCACGTCGACCTGATCCACGCGATCCACAACGACGAGAAGTACAACGAGAGCCACCACGCGGCCGAGGCCAGTTTCACGGCCGTGCTCGGTCGCATGGCGACCTACTCCGGCAACGAGGTTAAGTGGGACGAAGCCATCGCCAAGGGGCCCAGTGAGATGCCCGAGCGCCTGGCCTTGGACGCCGACCCACCGGTCCAGGCGGACGCCAGCGGCAGCTATGAACACGCCGTGGCCATGCCGGGAATCTACAAGGCGTACTGAACGGGATGCCACGGCCCACGCTTGCCGTGAAGGTGTCCGGGAATTGAGGGTGGCACGTCCCTGGGCGCAGCGAAGGGCGTGTTTCCCTTGCGCAGCCACGCCCTTCGTTCCTCAGGGCGTGCCACCCATGGCCACGTCCCGGCGCGCCGAGATGGCCATGGCACCTGTTCTTCTTGATTTCGGGCCCGTTTGCATATAATCGAAATCTTCGCCGGCGAGCACGAACCGTTCATAGCACCTCCCGATTATGATTCTCCTTACGGTCAGTCAAATCCGAAAGCACTTCGGCCCGGAACCGGTGCTCGACGGCGTCACGCTCGACGTTCGGCCGGACGAGCGGATAGGACTGGTGGGTCCGAACGGGTGCGGCAAGACCACGCTGCTGAGGATCCTGGCCGGTCGCGAAGACGCCGACGCGGGAAGCTACCAGCTTCACGCGTCGACCCGGCTGGGCTATCTCGAACAACAACCCTCGTTTGCCCCAGGGCGAACACTCTGGGAGGAAGCGAGGGAGGCTTTGCGCGACCTCGTGGATCTCGAGCGCGAGGCGCTCGAGGTGGCCGATGCGCTGGCCGCGGCGGACGAGCCCGAGGAGCACGATCGCCTGGCCGCGCGCTACGATCGGCTGCAGCATGAGCTTCACCATCGCGACGGTTACAACCTCGACCACAAAATCGAGCGGGTGCTCGATGGTCTGAAGTTTGCACGCACCGCCTTTTCGCAGCCCGTCTCGTCGCTCAGCGGCGGCGAGCAGAACCGCCTGATGCTGGCCGAGCTACTGCTGTCCGAGGCGGGGGTGATGCTGCTGGACGAACCGTCGAATCACCTCGACCTCGAAGCGACCCAGTGGCTCGAGGAGTATCTGATTGCCTGCGGCGCGGCCGCATTGCTGGTCAGCCACGACCGCTATTTTCTCGATCGGGTGACCAATCGAACGCTCGAACTTTTTCGTGGCACGGTCGAGGCCTATCGCGGCAGCTTTTCCGCCTACCGGCGTCAAAAGGCCGAGCGACTGCTGGTCGAACGTCGTACTTACGAAAAGCAACAGGAGGAAATCGCCAAGGCCGAGGAGTTCATTCGACGCAACCGCTACGGTCAGAAACATGCCCAGGCGGAAGACCGACGCAAGAAGCTCGCTCGGATCGAGCCGGCCCCTGCGCCGCGCGAGATCGCCACGCCGCCGATGGCCTTCGCCGAAGGCGCGCGCAGCGGCGAAATCGTTTTGCGTGCCGAGCGAATCGGCAAGACGTTCGATCGGACGCTTTTTGAGAACCTCGATCTCGACGTCCTGCGCGGCCAGTGCTGGGCCCTGATCGGTCCGAACGGCTGCGGAAAGACCACGCTGTTGCGTTGCCTGCTCGGCGAGTTGGAGCCCGATTCGGGGAAGGTGAGCCTGGGTCAGGGCGTGAAGGTGGGCTACTTTGACCAACAACTCCTCTCGCTCGACGAAAACATGCGAGTCGTCGACGCGGTTCGGCCCGACCGAAGGCCCATCGAGGAACAGAAACGTCGCGAGTGGTTGGCTCGATTCGGCATCGTCGGCCGTCTGGCCCTTCAGCCGGTCGCGCGGCTCAGCGGCGGGGAACGTTGCCGCGCGGCGCTGGCCCGACTTGCCGCGGCCGAAGCGAATCTGCTCGTGCTGGACGAACCGACCAACCATCTCGACCTTTGGGCACGCGATGCCCTGGAAAAGGCCCTCAGACGGTTCCAGGGCACCGTCCTGTTGGTGAGCCACGACCGGTATCTCGTCAACCAGGTGGCCGACCATCTGATCGTGGCCGAACCGGACCGATTTCGTGTCATTGAGGGCAACTACGAGACCTATCGGCATCTCGTTGCCGCGGGCCAGGCCGAACAGAGAAGTCAGACACGCTCAGGTAATGAGAAGTGCGAGAAAGCAGTCGCCTCCGGCGGCAACTCGCCCAAGGCCTCCGCCGAGCGAGACACGAAATCGCCCAAACGGCGTTTTCCCTATCGCAAGGTGGAGGAAATCGAGCAAGACATCATTGGGCAGGAATCCGAGATCGAGGAACTCCATCGCCTGCTGACGGTGCCCGAAACGTATCGCGCCGGCGACCGAGTCCGACAGCTCATGGCCGAGATCAAAAAGCGGCAGGATACCCTGGCGATGCTCTATGCTCACTGGGAAGAGGCCACCGAGTTGAACTGGTGAGCCGGCAGTCGGGAGGGCGAAGCTCCTCTCACCCGCCTAATGCATCCCTCAACTCGCGTAGCTCGTTCTCCGACGTTTGCTGCGCCGCGGCCAGACGCTGAAGCTCCTCTTGCATTTCTGCCACCCGGTCGCGCAACCGCGCCAACTCGGCGCGGAGCGTTTCCAGGTGTCCGTCGCCTGGGCCCGCAGCGGCGGCCGCTTGGCGCATCGGTGGGGGCTCTTGGGGTATACTGGCCGCAGGCAGCGGCGCGGGGCCGCCCTGATATTGGGCTCCCAGCTTCTCCATTTCCTGCGGCATGTAGAGGGTATGCGTCACGACGTGGCCTCGGCCTTGGGGTGTCAAGCCGGAGACAAGTGCCTTCGATTTGAGTGAGGCCAGCACCGGGCGCAGCTCGGCCAGCCCGGCAATCGGTTCCATCCGCGCGGCCCGGCCGCGCAGTTCGCCCTCGGTTTGTGCGCCGCGCAAGAGCAGTTCCGCCATGACGGCCAATTCGACCTTGTCGACGCCGAGCCATTGATAGGCGTAGTGGCGATACTTCGTGACCCGCCCGATCCCCTGGATGATGCCCACCGCGCCCGACTCCCTCAGGCCGTCCAACGACTGCTCGACGTCGTCGGACTCCAGGTTCATCTGGGGATCGCGGTTGCTTTTCTGGTTGCAGCCGGTGGTGATTGCGTTGAGCGACAGAGGATACGCGTCGGGCGTCGTCTTGGCCTTCTCCACCAGCACGCCCAGCACGCGCCGGTCGATCGACGAAAGTGGTTTCCAGCGGGGAGTCGCGTCTTGGCTTTCGGGCAAGTCAGAGGCGGCATCGGTCATCGGGTGTTCTCCTTCTGTCTCACCAGGCTTTGTCGAAAGAACAGCATAACGAGTTGGGTGCCATGGCCATCCCGGCGCGCCGGGAGCGCGCCGGGACGTGGGCATGGCACCCACTTTCCATTTTGTGTGGACTTATTTAGCACCGTGTCTTGGGGTGTGGGCACGAAGCATTCTGCATTCTTCATGGTTACGAGCCGAGTGCAACACCACGGGCGCCTACTGGCACAAGAAAAATGCCCCGAGAGACCACCCTGTCTGCCTAGGCTGCGGAAACCACCATCGATTGAGGCCCGTAAGACTGCCCGGATGGGCGCGTGAACTGAAGCGGAAGGCTGGACCGGCGCGTCCTTCGATCCCGAAGGAACCTCGCGCGATGAAACCGTGGAAACTGCGGGTCTCAGGCGTATACGTGGAGGTTGATTGCCAACACCGCCAACACGCCCATGGCCCAGGGCGGAATCGTCGGGGCCAGAAGGTGCTGCACGCTGAACAACCGGCGGCAGTTCGTGCAGAAATTCAGGCCTGACGGATTGGCCCACTGAACCACGATTGCATTGCAGTGAGGACAGCAGTATCGTCTTGGAATCCTGATCATGGCAGAACTTCCTCACAGCCATGCGGTGCCGAAACAGCCGAGACAAGAATCACACCATGCGATTGCTGTTGGCACCATGGCTTCCCGAGATCTCGGGAATCTCTCTACCGAAACCATAGCATACAGAATGTATAGGGGATCCGTACGGAAGATTTCCCCCGAAAGAATTTGGACCGGCAGCTTCCTCAAGTGCGGCAAATTCCAACCGTTTCTATTGAGGCTGCTCGATCGGGGGGGCACGGTTGCGCCCGGACTCGGAGCCGTCTTCGGCCGTCCCTACCCAGACAGGGATTTCCGGGGCCGATGCTGCCATTTCAGGGCAGGGGCTCGGACCGCTGGAGGGCTTGCGGCAGAGCGTCGTCGGGGACCAAGGCCCAATCGGCCAGTCGGCCAAAATCCCTCGATTTGGCTCCCCATGTCGTGGCCTTTAACTCGAACAGCTCGCCCGCCAGGCGCAATTGATCGTCCATGAGCCACAAATCCGCTGGGACAAGAACAGAATCACCCTGTTTGATCCTCCCACAGAGTAGATAGCGGCCGTCGGGCGACCAGGCCAGAGGTGTCGTCCGCGCATCCTCTTCGGTCTGCAGTTGCGTCGTCCATCGGCCGGCTGCGCCCAAGCGCGCCAGTCCAACGCCGTAGCGGACCGACGGCCCGAGAGAACCTCCCCTGAAGTGCCCGGGAGAATCGCCCGTGAAGTAATGACACCAGGCAATCCGCTTGCCGTCCGGCGACCAGAGCGCCCGGACATCCTTGCGGTCCGCCACGGGATCGGCCCACAGCGTATGCAAGAGATTGCCCCTGAGATCCGTAAGATACACGTCGGACGTGGGAGCAACGCCTCGCGTTTGCGCAATGACGACCAGTTGCCGATGATCGGGCGAGACGTCCGTTACCAGGCCCCCGCCCTTTCCAAGCTTCTCGCCGAAGCCGAACACGCGTCGCGGTATCCCGCCCACCACGTCGACTTGCCAGACTTCCATTTCGACCGATCGATCCGGCTTGGGATCACGCGTATAGAAGATTTGGGAATCGGAGATCCAGATGGGCGAGACGAGACGTCCGCCCTTCTGCCGGGCACTGACCAGTTCTCGCAGTTGGCTGCCGTCGACGTTGCACGTCCACACGCTCGTCGGACCCTTTGGCCCCTTGCCTCGAATGAACGCAATTCGCCGGCCGTCGGGCGAGAAGCTCGGTTGCACGTCGACCCGGTTGCGGCTCCGTGTGACGGGCACGTGCCGACGGCCGTCGGGGCTAATCAGCCAGAGGCTCGGAAGACCGAGCCCTCGCCGAGTCCAACTCAGGACAATCCAGCCGCGCAGTTCGGCCGGGTTGACCACCGGCGGCGGCGGCTGATCGCCGGCGTCTGGTTGGTTAGAGTCTATTTCAGAACCATAATGGGGTGGCTGGGGCATAGCGAAGCGCTGCCCCAGACGGCTGAAAACTGGGCCTTCGCTTCGCTCATTCCCAGCCACCCTTTCGTTGTTCCTTTCCACGTTGGTTTTGGCGATGCCGTCGGTTTGCCGATTGCCGTTGTCGTCGCG
>Ga0315543_1002121_pt1 | contig 19885 bp, 14 predicted proteins | sample SalMarSW160210MG_2_FD_203098 | JGI IMG/M metagenome (GOLD analysis project Ga0315543, IMG submission 203098) | Salt marsh sediment microbial communities from the Plum Island Ecosystem LTER, Massachusetts, United States - Salt Marsh Sediment SW1601-210 ...
GTGCCAAGGAGCAGGTCGATGCCATCAACGGTGACGAGCAGTGCGCAACGTACATCGACATGCGTGAGCTACTCGCCCGCGACGATATCGACGCGGTGCTGATCGCGACCGGCCCGAACTGGCACGCCACGGCCGCTACGATGGCGGCAAAAGCAGGCAAAGACGTTTACTGCGAGAAGCCCTGCACGAAGAACATCGCTCAGAGCCTGGCGCTGGCGGATATCTTTCGCCGCACGGCCCGCGTTTTCCAGGCCGGCACGCAACGCCGCAGCCTGCCCAATTTTGCCTATGCGATCGAACTGGCCAGGACCGGCAAGCTGGGGCCGCTCGAGACACTACACGCTCACCCCGGCGGCCTGGGAACCCAGATGAGTGGCTGGATGCCGGCCGAATCCGAACCGCCCCGAGAGGAGGTGGACTGGGACATGTACCTCGGGCCGGCCGCCTGGCGACCTTACACCAGCAAACTCATGAATGCATTCCACTTCGAGAAAGGCGGCGGACTTGTCGGGGGCGGGTGCCTCGAATGGGGCTCCCACTGCGTCGACCTGTGCCAGTTGGCCAACGACGCCGACGACACGGCTCCGGTGGAGTACGAGCCGGTGAACGGCCAGTTACATGCCCGATACGCCAATGGCGTCAAACTCGTCATGCGTAACGACGGATGGCTGCCGATGGGTTCGTGTCCGGTACGCTTCGAAGGCAAAACGGGCTGGATCGAGACAGGCGACGATGCGGAGTTCGCCGCGAGTTCCCAATCGCTGCTGCTCCGCAGAGGAACCAAGATACCGGGCTACCCCGCTGACTTCCACGTGCGTGACTTCCTTGATTGTGTCAAGACGCGGGCCCTGACGCGGGCCAACGCCAACGCGGCGTGCTGGGCACATATCGCCTGCCATGCGGCCAACATCGCTCTTTTCCTTAATCGAAAGGTCAAGTACGACCCGAAGAAGAATGAATTCATTGGTGACGAGCAGGCCAACCGGTTGCGTTCAGAGGCCCTGCGGGAACCCTGGCGAATATAGGGCCGGGAATTTGGAAGGAAACGACTAAAATTACGAGGACAATCATGATAATCAAGAAACGATATTCCATTTGGTTCGTTATTCTCATCATAGTAGCTATGTCAGCCGGAACCGTCGCTCAGGACCGGTCGGCTGCGGACGTTAAACAGCGCGACTTGATCGCCGTGCTGCAGTCAGATGCTCCTAAGAGTGAGAAAGCCATCACCTGTAAGAAACTGGTAATCTATGGCACCGAGCAATGCGTGCCCGCCCTCGCACCGCTGCTGGCGGACAAGGAACTGGCGTCCTGGGCGCGGATCGCGCTCGAAGCAATCCCCGGAACCGCCGCCGACACCGCGCTACGCAACGCGCTGGGCAAGCTGCAGGGCCGGCTGCTTGTTGGGGTGATAAATTCGATTGCAGTACGTCGGGATGTCGGCGCCGTTGATACCCTCGTGCAGAAACTCGATGATGCCAACGCTTCCGTCGCATCGGCCGCGGCCGTGGCGTTAGGACACATCGGCGGAGAGAAGGCAGCCAAGGCATTGACTCAATCGCTGACCAATGCACAGGGCGAAGTTCGTTCAGCCGCAGCCGAAGGGTGCATTCTGTGCGCCGAGCAGTTCATGGCACAAAACAAGACGGCCGATGCCGTTAAGCTTTACGACACGGTCCGCAAAGCGGACGTTCCCGATCAGAGACATCTGGAGGCAATCCGCGGTGCGATTCTGGCCCGTCAGTCCGACGGTTTACCTCTCTTGATCGAGCAGTTGCGATCGGAAGACAAAAAGAGGCTCGGTATCGGATTGCGCACGGCCCGCGAGCTTGGCGGCCGCAACGTGACCGAGGCTTTGGCAGTCGAAATGAATCGCTTGAATCCTGACCGGCGTCCCCTGTTGCTTTTGGCACTGGCCGACCGTAGCGACTCTGCTGTTCTACCGACCGTGCACAAGGCGGCTCAGAGCGGCCCGAAGGAGCTGCGCATCACGGCCATCAATATCCTCATACGCCTGGGCGATGTCTCGTGCGTGCCGGTTTTGCTGGAGGCCGCGACCGAGGATGATGCCGGGCTGAAACAGGCAGCTATGGAGACGCTCGTCAGACTACCCGGCAAAGACGTTGATGCCGACATGCTCGCCCGCCTGCCGCAAGCGAGAGGCAAGCTGCAACAGGTTCTCATCGAGCTGGCCGGCCAGAGGCAAATAAGTGAGGCCCTTCCTGTGGTCGCCTCAAGCCTTCACGATGTTGATGCCGAGATTCGCGGTACGGCTGTACGTACAATCAGCATTATTGGCCAGGACCAGCAAACGGCCGAACTCGTTAAGCTGCTTCAAAATACGAAAAACTCAAGTGAACGGCAGGACATCAGAAAGGCCCTGCTGGCGATTAGTGGCCGTTGCGGGGCGAAGTGCATTCCGCACCTGAAGCCCTTGACACAAAGTCGTGACAACGAGCTCAATATGATCGGACTGCGCGCATTAGCCATCATTGGCGGGTCAGATGCGCTAATGACTGTCAAATCCGCCATTGAGAGCGCTGAGCCCCCAGTCCAGGATGAGGCCGTACGTATCCTGTCGAATTGGCCATATAATTGGCCTGAGGACAGCGAGGCGGGACAAGCCCTACTGATGTTGGCCACATCGGCTAAGAAGATGTCGCATCAGGTGCTGGGTTTGCGTGGTTACCTGCAGTACATACGCGGCAATAAGAAGCTCAGCAACGAACAAAAGGTGGCCAGGATCAAGGACATGCTGTCCCACATCAAGCGGCCCGAAGAGAAGCAGCAGGCCATCGCTGTTTTGGGTGAAGCGCCAAGTGCCATTGCTCTTGAGCTATTGACGAGCCTCGCTGAAGAACCTGCGGTCGTCGAGGAAGCCTATTCAGCCATTGTCCGAATTGCCGGCCAGGATATCCCCGGGGTTTCCAGGGACCAGCGCCGACAAGTGCTGCAAACGGTGGCTGAGAAATCAAGAAACGATGGCACCAAGCAGAGAGCCCGAAAAATACTTAGGGGACTTCGGTAAGCAGACATGCCGAGGAATGCCTTTTAAATATATCTTTGCCTGAAACAGGACATGAATGATAATGAGTTTTTTCTGTGACTTAATGTTCAATAGGAGGTTGTTATGAATACAAAATGGGTGTTTTTGCTGGTTGTTTTGGTGCTCTTCGGGAATGTGCCGGTTACTGAAGGTCAGATACAGTTTAAGAAAATCGTTATAGACAAGACCTTTCGTTCGGAGGGTGTTGCGGTCGGAGATATCAATCGCGATGGCAAGATTGATGTGCTGGCCGGCGATGTATGGTATGCGGCACCGGATTGGAAGATGAATGAAATCCGCACTGTCGGTCAATACGACGGCACTAAAAGTTACAGCCAGTGCTTTGCCAACTTCGCACAGGATATCAACGGTGACGGCTGGGTCGATTCGATTATCATCGGCTACCCCGGCGAGCCGTGCCGATGGTATGAGAACCCAAAGAACAAACCCGGCCACTGGAAAGAGCGCATAGTGGTCAACAGTGCCTGCAATGAGACACCGTTGTTCGTTGACTTGCTTGGCAAAGGCCGGCCTGTTTTGATTTTTGGTGTTCGTCCTGAAGGGCTGATGGCCTGGTTCAGTGTGCCGAAAGACCTTGATGGACTCTGGGACATGCACGTAATCGCCGGCCCAAAAGCTCCGGGCACGGAACGTTACAGCCATGGCCTGGGCTGTAGCGATGTCAATGGCGATGGTCGAAAAGATGTGCTGTTCACCAAAGGCTGGTGGGAAGCTCCTAAAGACCGTACACAAAGAGGCTGGAAGTGGCACCCGGCAAAGCTCGGCCCGGACTGTGCAGATATGCTTGTTTATGACGTCGATGGTGACGGTGACAGCGATATAATCACCAGCTCGGCCCACAACTATGGCATCTGGTGGTTCGAGCAGATACCTGGGGCTGACGGCTCACAATTCAAACAGCATGTTATCTTCGACAAGTTTTCTCAGACGCACGCGATACGCCTGGTTGATATGAACGGAGATGGTGTTAAGGATTTGGTCACGGGCAAGAGGTATTTTGCGCACCAGGGCCATGACCCAGGGGGCCACGAGCCGGCAGTGCTGTACTGGTTTGAGCTTCGCCGTCCGCAGAAGGGCAAGGTCGAGTATATCCCGCACAAAATCGACGACGACTCCGGCGTTGGAACGCAGTTCGAGGTAATCGATATGAATAAAGATGGTAAATGGGATATTGTTACCTCGAACAAAAAAGGCGTACACGTTTTTCTGCAGATACCTTGAAGGGGGCTGCTTTGAGTGCTATCGTTGGCCGTATATGGTGAATACTGATATTTTCTTGATTAGTGGAGACAATAGTCTATAATTAAGACCGTTTACTAGGGGTGGCCTGCTAAGGGCGGGCCTGAGAAAAAACCCTTTGAACCTGATCAGGACAATTGCCGAACCGGCGGATAGGCCTGCGTAGGAAAGTGGTATTAAAATCTGATAAATCAGCTTAACGGGCAAATCGCTTCCTACTACGGAAGCGATTTTTTATTAACAGGAAGCATACAAAAATGTCAACGCAATTACAGGCGGCACGGGCAGGGACAATTACCGATGAGATAAGATTCGTGGCCGAGGCCGAGAAGCTTGATGCCGAGCTTGTCCGCGAAAATATCGCTGCCGGAACGGTGGTTATACCAGCGAATAAACTGCACCTTGAAACTAATCTGAAACCAGCCGGCATAGGCCGAGTGCTTAGCACGAAGGTAAATGCAAATATCGGCACAAGCAGTGTTCGCTCTTCCGTAGGGGCCGAAATCGAAAAGATGCAGGCGGCACTGGCAGCAGGAGCCGATGCGATTATGGACCTGAGCACCGGTGGGGACCTTGATACTACCCGCGAAAAATTGCTTGCCCTGTGCCCTGTGCCCTTCGGGACAGTGCCAATCTATCAAGTCATAGAAGGCAGGAATGTAGAGGAGATAGACAAAAACATAATCCTTGAGATTATCGAAAGACAGGCCAAACAAGGCGTTGATTTTTTCACCATTCACGCCGGCGTCCTAAAAGAGCACCTGCTCTTGCTTGAAAAGCGTGTGGCAGGTATAGTCAGCCGGGGCGGGGCATTACTGGCCAAGTGGATGGTATATCACGACAAGCAAAATCCCCTGTATGAAATGTTCGATGATTTGTGTGACATAATGGGCGAATATGATGTCTGCTTTTCTCTTGGTGACGGCCTTCGTCCGGGCTGCATCGCAGATGCCACCGACAAGGCCCAGATAGCAGAATTAAGAACATTGGGAGAGCTTACGCAGAGGGCACAGGAAAAGGGCTGCCAGGTAATGGTCGAAGGTCCCGGTCATGTGCCGTTTGACCAGATACAACACAATATGGAAATCCAGCAGGACATATGCGGTGGTGCTCCATTTTATGTTCTTGGCCCGGTTGTTACCGATATTGCACCCGGCTACGACCATATCACATCAGCGATAGGTGGAACTGCGGCCGCCTTTTACGGTGCCTCGTTTTTGTGCTATGTTACGCCGAGAGAGCATCTGGGTCTGCCGAACGCCGATGATGTCCGGGCCGGTGTTATTGCGGCAAAAATAGCGGCACACGCCGCCGATGTCGCTCGCGGCTTAAAAGGTGCCGCTCAGCGGGATAAAAGACTCAGCATTGCCCGGAGCAATCTGGACTGGCGAACGCACTTCGATGAGTCGCTCGACCCGAAGACAGCCGAGGCAATGCACGTAGAGGCCTGTAAAGAGATTGGTGCAGACAAATTGCCCTCTGCCGATTACTGTACTATGTGTGGCCAACAGTGGTGTAGTGTCAGGATAAATAAAGAGATTCGCGATAAGATTAGGGCAGAGGGTACTGCAAAAATTTAACGTATCAATACGCACATAAAAGTGAAGACAAGCTGATATGGCCAAGGGAAAGATACTCATAGTAGAAGACGACCGCGATATTGTAGAAATGGTTGAGTACAATCTTCGAGAGGAGGGGTATGCGACGGTATCGGCGTTGAACGGTGAGGATGGGGTCAATTTAGCCGGGAGAGAACAGCCGGATATCATTATTCTCGATATAATGCTGCCTATTATGGATGGCTTTGAAGTGTGCAGGACATTGAAAAGTGACGATGCGACTGCTCGTATTCCGATTATTATTTTAAGCGCAAAATCCCAGGAGACAGACAAGGTAGTGGGCCTGGAATTAGGAGCGGATGATTACGTAACAAAACCTTTCAGCCCGAGAGAACTAATCGCAAGAATCAGAGCGATTATGAGACGAGGTACGGAGCAGCAAGCCGGCAGCATTGTGGAAAAAGGTGATATTATTATAGATAGTGCCAAGTATAAAGTTCTGGTAGGCAGCGAGGAAATTCCGCTTACTACTACGGAGTTTAAGATTCTTGAGTACATGGCCCGAAGGCCCGGAGTGGTGTTGTCGAGATACCAGATATTGGACGCGGTTTCAGGTGATGATTCGGTTGTTTGCGACAGGACGGTTGATGCGCATGTAAAATCGCTAAGGCGCAAACTGGGCGCAGCCAGGGATTATATCGAGACTGTTCGAGGTGCAGGGTACAGATTCAAGGAAGTATAGATGAGACGCAGCATAATCTGGAAATTCTTTGCGGTGTGCATAGTTTTGACTCTGGTGTCGGTCTTCGCTTTGAATTTTTTTGCAAGTCTGAAGTTGCAGCGAGACTTCGAGCGCAAGATATCCGAGAAGCTGCGAACGAATGCGTTATTGATGGGTCATATCCTAAGTGAGCAGTTACGTGGAGGTGAGTCAAAAGTCATCCAGCAAAAGGTCAAGAGCCTGGCAGATGAGTTGGGTTTGAGGATTACTGTTGTTAGTCCTCAAGGAGCAGTTTTGGGTGACTCGGGTACAAATCCTTCTGAGATGGTAAATCATGCAGATAGGCCCGAAGTGGTCAAGGCGATGAAGGATGGTTTCGGCCAGAGTACACGTCCCAGCGAGACCTTGGGTTACAATATGAAGTATGTCGCGGTGCGAGTCAGTGACAATAGCGATGTGCTGGGGGTAGTCCGTTTTGCTATGCCGTTATCTGAGGTCCAGCTTGAGATGCAGGTCATATATAGAGCTGTTTTGTTTGGGGCGGCAGTGGCACTGGTAATTGCATTGACGATTGCATATTTTGTGTCAAGGAGTATGACCTCTCCCATCAGAGAGATGAAAGAGATTGCCCAGCGACTTGCCCAGGGAGACTTCAGCAGAAAAGTGAGGATAAAGAGCAGGGACGAACTGGGTGAATTAGCCAAATCCCTGAACACAATGGCCGATGAGCTGCAGGCAAAAATGGAGAATCTGAAACGGATGGACAGGGTGCGGACGGATTTTGTTGCCAATGTTTCGCACGAGCTTAAGACACCACTGACCCTGATTAAGGGTTATATAGAAACCCTTGAAGACAAGGCAATAAACGACACGAAGAATGCCGGCAAATTTATTTTGATTGTAAAGGAGCATACAGACAGGCTTAGCAATATCATTGATGACTTGTTAAGTCTCAGTGAACTTGAGCTATCTAAAGACAGCATAGAAAAAAGCGATTTTGACCTTAAGGATCTAATTGATGATATCGTACTGGGTTTTGGGCACGCACTTGCGGCTAAGCACCAGAAGCTAACCATAGAGTTACGTGGCAGCGATTTTCTGATTAGAGCCGACCGTGACAAGATCGAGCAGGTCTTCGTGAATCTGATAGATAATGCCGTAAAATACACCGAAGAAGGCGGACAAATCGAGATTTGCCTTGTTCAGCAGAATGGAGAGGTTATTGTCACGGTTGAAGATAACGGGATAGGAATTCCAAGGGAGGACCTCGACAGGGTCTTTGAGCGATTCTACCGCGTGGATAAAGCACGCTCACGCCAGCTTGGCGGTACAGGATTGGGCTTGGGAATAGCAAAGCATATTGTCCTGGCGCATAATGGCCAAATCCGCATTGAAAGCGATGTCAACAGGGGAACAAAGGCTTTCGTGACGCTGCCTAAAGCCTAAGAAAAAATTTTTGGTCTTCACCGAATTTTCACATTCTCTTCATATTTCCTTCAAACTTATGGTGTAGAATTATTTAAGGTTAAATAGAAGGTATGATATGAAGGCAAAACGAAATACCGCAGCAAAAATACTTTTAATAGCATTCTTTCTATATCTGTTCCTGGTCAGTATCGGTCTTATGGGCAAGGCGTTTAAAGGTTTCGGTGCGGGCTTTGCGGAGAATTTAATCAGGACAACTTCCAATCCTTTTATTGGTCTATTTATTGGTATATTGGCAACCAGCATCATTCAGAGCTCTTCGACCACGACATCGATAGTCGTCGGCATGGTGGGTTCCGGAGTTCTAACCGTCGGAAATGCCGTACCTATCGTTATGGGCGCAAACATCGGAACTACGGTAACGAACACGCTTGTGTCTTTAGGCCATTTTACCCGCCGGGATGAGTTCAGGCGGGCCGTTAGCGCAGCCACCGTACATGATTTCTTTAATCTAATATGTGTGGCCATAATGTTTCCTTTGGAACTGGCGACGGGTGTTCTTCAGAAGATTGCCACGTGTATGAGCAGTGCGTTCGCAGATTTTGGAGGGATTAAGTTCACGAGTCCAATAAAAATCGTCACGCAGCCGGCAATAGATTTTGTCAAGCATTTCCTGATTGACTTTTCAGGCCTGCCAAATAATGTCGCCTACATCTTAATGCTCGTACTTTCGATAATGATTCTGTTCTTTTGTCTTTTCTTCATCGTTAAACTGATGAAGGCATTGGTTGTAAAGAAAGTGGAAGCGGTATTGGACGAAGTTCTCAGAAAAAACGCATTAATAGGAATTGTCGGTGGTATGGTGTTCACGGCAATAATCCAGAGCAGCTCTGTTACGACGTCATTGTTAGTGCCTTTGGTGGCATCGGGTGTTATTACACTGGATGTGGCTTTTCCGATAACCATCGGAGCTAATATTGGGACAACCGGCACGGCTATTCTCGCCTCGTTTGCATCCGCTGCCGCTACCGGAAACGTCTCAGCCATTGTTATCGCCTTTGTTCATTTCCTGTTCAATTTAACGGGCGCCATATTTATTTATCCGATAAAGATTTTTAGAAGGATACCGATAAGCCTGGCACAATCTCTGGGAGACCTTGCATCCCGCAAGCGCGGATATGCAATTGTTTATGTATTGGGTTTGTTTTTCGTTGTTCCTACGCTATTGATTATTATCTCAAAATATCTAAAATAAAGGAGATATGAGAATGTTCAAGAATCTATTAAGTTTCTGGAAAGGTAAGGATTTTCTGGCTCAAGTTCTCGATGAGTTCAAGGACATGCTGGATGATACGAGGCTTATGTACGAGATGGTTTGCAGCACGCTTTTGGACAATGCGGAAGAGCCGGACCTGAAAAAGAAAATCTACGAGATAGACGACAAGGTAAATAACCTGCAAAAAAAGATACGCACGAGGATAGTAGAGCATCTTACACTTCAGCCGACCGTTGATGTGAATGCCTGTCTGCTGCTGATGAGCGTTGTAAAAGACGCCGAGCGTTTAGGCGATTATTGCAAGAACCTTTATGAGGTGACCGAGATCGTTGAAAAGCCGATCGACAGGGCACTGTTTTCACAGTATTTTAACGGCCTTGACAAAGATATTATGACACTGTTTGAGCGGACAAAAGAGGCGTTTATTGAAGCAGACGAAGGTAAGGCTGAAACATCTTGGGAATATGAACGCAGGATAGCAATGCGTTGCGACCGTATTCTCAGGGAAATCGCTAAGAGCAATCTTTCGGTTAACGAGGCAGTGTGCTTTGCCTTGATAGCGAGGCATTTTAAGCGAATAACGGCTCATTTGACAAATATTGCGACCTCTGTGATTTTGCCCCTGAGCGAACTTGACTATTTTGATGAGAGGAGAATCGTTGAGTAAGTCGGCCAAATTCTCAAACTGTTTGATTGCAGTGTTTGTATGTGCCGGACTTCTAAACGGGCCTTGTTTTGCCTTCGATGACGGTGACTTTCAATGGTGGACCTCGGCGGGTGCTTCCTTTGATATTAACAAGGACTGGAAGTGCAATTTTGAGGAGGAGTTTCGGTTCGGAGACGACGCGGGTGAGTTGTATTATCATCATTCAGATTTGGGATTTGTGTACGGCAGCCTGGCGGAATGGATAGACCTGGGTTTTAATTACAGGCAGGTATTCGAAAGAACAGACAGCGCAGGAGAGTGGAAGCAGGAAAATCGACCACATCTTAACGTTACGTTAAAAGGTCAATTGTTCGGTTTTGGTGTAAGTGACAGGTCAAGATTTGAATATCGTGACCGAGAAGATAAAGACGACCTTTGGCGGTATCGCAACAAGTTTACGATAAAGGTGCCGCTCGAACTAACAGAGCTTAAATTGAAACCTTATTTAGCGGATGAGGTATTTGTTCCACTCAACGATGATAATATTACCAGGAACCGGTTCTATTCGGGAGTTTCCTTTAAGGTGTTGGAAAATATGACGGGCGAGGTTTTTTACCTCTGTCAGTCGAGCAGGTCTTCCGGGGACTGGAAAGATGCCAATATTTTTGGCACTCGGCTGAAATTTCGTTTTTAGCAGTTCTTTTTTCGCAGGTGCTGCCTATGCTCTGCCTACGTTTTCATTGAATCCAGCTCGATAAAGGCTATCGGCAGGAAGATAACGACAGGCAGCCATGCCCAGAACTCCGGTATTATTTTGTCAAAGACGACCTCGGTGGCAAGCATTTTGCAGACGAATGTCGCGACAAAACAAGCCGTCGTCACGCCGAAGCTAATCACAATTGCGGATTTCATCGATTTTGGGTCGCGGCAAACTAAAATCGGCAAACATACCATAAGCATTGCCAGATTGATTATAGGCTCAGTAATTCGAAAATGCTTCTGGCTGTAGAGCTGTGCCCTGTCTTTGATTTTTGTTCTTTGGGCTGCAAGGGCAGCTAACTGTCCTGAGCTAAGCAAGGTTAAGTATCGGGACTTGCGCCTGACGGGAATATCCTTTGGAACGATGTCACTGGTGAAAGAAGCGATAGGCTGGGCAATTTTTCCGGAGTCCTTTTCAGTAAATCGACCGTTGGTTAAAAGCCACTCCCTGGTGTTGGGATCGTAAATGGCCTTGTCCGCTGAAATTCTGTCGATTACCTCCCAAGTTAGCGTATTGGCTTTTTTACGCCGTCTGATAATAGTCGGGTAATGCAGCGTTGATGTTTTTACATCGAATCTTTGAGAGCAGATTAGTGAGCCGTTGCCATCCATTATAAACCATACGTCATAGGACTCCTGGCCGGGAAGAGCATCCTGGCCTCGCACGAGTTTATCGCTGAGCGGCGGTATCAAAATTTCCTGGTCTACTACCAGAAGACCCGTCAGCAGCATTGCCAGAAGAATTATCGGTGCAATCACCCGCTTTAAACTGACCCCCGAAGCCATCACGGCTACTAACTCATTAGAGCGTACCATCTTAGCCAGCGAAAAGGCCGCTGCTACCACGGTTATCATTCCCGCAAAATCACGAAAGTAAAGAGTGCTCTGCAGACCATAATAGCTCAATATGTTTTTAATGACCGCCAGGCTGCCAAGGTCCGGATGTTCGGTAAACTCGTCGAGATTCACGAACAAATCAATGATTATTCGTAAGCCTATCAGCACGCAAAAAGCTATGCCATAGCCAATCACAAAATTCTTTGCGACATATCTGTCCAATATTTTCATATCAGTTTCGTTGTTCCCATTTGTTAGCCGGCTATTTATTATTTATCTTATTTCAACTTTTTACAGATAGTGGTGTCAATAATCAATTCTTCAGCAGTCTGCGATATATTTCCAGGGCCAACAGAGACAAAACCACGAGTCCACCCCACATCATTAGTATCCCCGAACTGGTTTGTACTTTGGGGTTTTTAGTGATGTTTTTGCCCATCATTATGCACAGTATGAGCAGTGCAGCGGGCATCGAACTGGCACCGAAAGCGCTGAGCAGATGTCCGCCCCTTAGAATAATACCCAGACCTATGCCAATCATTATCAGAGAAACACAGCCTATTCCGAATACCAGCCGCGAATGTATCTCTGCATCTATTTCAGCTAACGTGTTTTGTATTTTAGTTTGAAGCTTATTTTGCAATCCCCTAAGTTTCAAACTTTGTCCTTTTTTCAGTGCCGATGAATCCGATGCAAGTTTTTTAGCATCCAAGCCATCTTCGGTTGCGAATTTATTTACTGAGTAACTCACGGCTTCGGGCATAATCAAACCCCGAATGCGGAGCCATCCCATAGCCAGGGCTTCCGAGCCTTCCGCTTGCCGCCATGAGGGATTGTAGAGCTCCACTGTTAAAGTCGGTGCTATTTCATCGCCTTCGAGATGCAACAAAGCCTTAGAGCACTGCAAAGCTCGCAAACGTTGCTTGCTGACCACATCGTATTCAATTACCTCTACCTCACCTGATAACTCAACTTCTTTTCCATCTCCTATGCTGCAGCGGTCTGCGGTAAATTCGACGAGCTTCTCACCACTGTGGAGTTTATAGAAGCTGCCGGGGTCGTTGGTTGTCTTATCGGCAATATCTTCTGCTAATAACTCCGCGGTAAATTGGACATAAGTTTCGCGGGCTAATTTTGCAATCGGATAAAACGACGTCAAATCGACATCCCGAATTTTTTTCATTTCATCAATCTTCTTGAATTTTATGTCGTCGCCCAACAGCGAGCCGAACTCCATCCTCAACTGTAACGTTTCAGCATAGAACCATCCTTCATCTTCAGCGCCGGTTTGATATGTGTTATATGAAGTTATTTGGACCTCATTGAATCTTTCATGCGGATTGAAATTTATTTTAGTACTTTCGGCAGTTGTGACCTTTTTAATTTTGTTGTTTTTCACTTCGGCGACAACGACACCTGAAAGTGTGTCTTTTTGCAGGTTGGCCTGGTCGGCATAAATTATATATTGGCCTTCCGGCGGCAGTTTATAGTAACCTTTTCGCTGGATGTTACGGAAAAGTATCTGTTTGGCGTCAGCTTTGAGAGAGCTTTCCGCGCGGTGTACAAAAGTCGGCACTACGTAGAAACTCAAAATCAGATTTGCGATAGCGACGATAATCGCCAGTGCCAAGCCCGGATAAACCAACGTCAAAAGACTAATTCCACTTGCCCTGCAGGCATCAAGCTCGTTATCGCTTGCGAACCGGCCATAGATTAAAGCCGCCGCGAATAAAGCCGCCATTGGTAATACGAACGTCAGTGCTATCGGCAGAAAATAGCCCATAAGATGAACTACCTGGCGCGGGCCTACGCCATATTCCTGCACAGGACGAAGAATACTGCCTAAGCTCAATATTAGTGTCAAGGCAACTACAGAAGGTACAAAAACCTTTATAAGCTCCCTGAATATATATCTATGTAGTGTGAAAACCATATTCTGTATATCGTATTGTGTGATGCATATCGCGCAAAAGAAAACACACAATGCGATATACTCGATGTGATATTGTTTTGCAACAAAATTTTCCCCGGCTGGGTGCTTCCCGAAAGTCCCAGGGGGGACGCCCCTTGGCGGGATGCCCCTTGGCAGTGGCGAGCGCTGTGGTTGTCTGAGGAATTATTGTTACACCGGGCCTGTATTGATAATAGCAGGGGCGATACAGAAGACTTTTGCGGCAGATATGTGCTTTCTGAGGTCAAGAGACCAATGCCCACCAGCTTCGTTGCCGGTTTTCAACTTTACGCTCAAACGTACGAAAGGAGGAGATTATTCGGTTTAATTTTTCTTTTCTATGGTATATCCAGCGGGTCAATATCCCTGAATCTTTCAGGATAAATCCGGTATGAATATTCTTCCAGAAGCTCTTGTTCGTATTTCTTCAGAGTGGAGTTTCTTTGCTCCTCTAACATTTTCATTTCGATTTGTCTTTTCAAGTCACTCGAGTATTCTTGTATCTTGCCGGGATTCTTTTCCAGTATTTGAACTATGCGCCATTTAATACCTTCACCATAGAAACCCTTAATCGGGCCGACGATTTCATTTGGGTCGCCATTCCACAATTCCTTGAAGAATATTCCTTGGCCGCCGAAAGAGGTATTAATGGGACCTGTTGTTTTCCCCAAAGAGTATGTTTGTTTCACCGTCTGGAAGTCCTTGCCTTCATCCAACTCAGCATTTGCCTTCCGAGCCATTTTAAGATTTCGGCACCAGATTTGGTCAATCTTAAGCATATTTTGTGTGCCGAATAATTCCTTGTTCTCGTTGAAGTAGGCAGCTATCTGCTCCTCGGCCATCGGGCCCTTGATATCTTTGGTTTTTTCTCTCTTGGCCTTATTGAGTAGTATTATATCTTCGTACTCTTTTGCTTCCTTCAGGATATTTTTATCTTTGTCAAGTCCCTGTAATTTGGCTTCAGCGACAAAAATCGGCATCTTCAAGGCTCTATCCAACAATTTTTCAATACCCGTTTTTGTGTTTAAATCTTTAGGTCGACCCGGCGGAGACATTTCACACAGTGTATCGAACCAGTCCTTTAATGTTATTTTTCCACCGTCGTAGGTTGCCAGAACGATATTTTTCTCTTCCGGGGTCAGTTCATTTTTTGTTTGACTGATACGAATGAATCCCATTTTGCGGGGTTCTTTTGGGTACAACAACAGTCTTTGGTGGATTTGGGCTGTCTTGAAGAAATTATCGCTCAACTTTTGGACGTTAAATTTCTTGTATAGTTCATTATAATATTTTTCCAAAAGATTACCGCTCATTGCTCTTGCGAGCTTTGCCTCCGCCTGTTTCCGCTCCAGCTTGGGCTCTGATTTTATCAATTGCTCTATTTCTGAGTTTGTAACCATTATTTTGCCTTGTAAATAGTTTGCTAATAATGAGTTTACAAACTTTTTTTCCTTAAATTGCTTAATTACATTCCGGGTTGTTTCGTCTTCGTGTAACTTTTGTTTGCGGCCTTCTATCACTATTGCTTTTTCTGCTATCATTTTCTTGAGTACTTCTTCGGCATCGGGTGTTTCGAGGTTACTTCTTAAATCGTAGGGTTTGGGGCGGAGCTCCATCAGGAATCTTTTCTCAAACTCCTTTTTGGTGATAGTGTAATCGCCTATTTTCGCGATAACATTGGGGTCGGTTTCGTCCTGTTTTGTATCAACAACCACCGGTTTATCGGCTGCAGGAGCTGTCTCCTGTTTTTTCCCGGTACAACTAAGACAAAGGCCTATTGATACGCCGAGAAAAGACAGGGCTAACTTGCATGCAAATAGTTTCATAGTATTTACTCTCCTGGTTCAAAGCTTTAGGATTTGTCACACATATCAATTATCAGTGGATGACCTTGTTAAGAGGATAAGTGATTATGCCCGAGGCGCCGGCTCGTTTCAAAGCCGGAACCAGGGAACGTTCAATTTTATCTTCGATGATGACTTCCACTGCGGCGTAATCGGAATTGGCCAAATTCGAAATAGTCGGACTCTTTTCTGCGGGCAGCACCTTTAGTATCGATTTCAAATCGGCCTTTTTTATGTTCATTTTCAGGCCGACTGTGCTGCCGGCGTTGATGGCGGCATTAAGCAGGATGGAGATATTTTCTATTTTTTCCCTTTTGAATTTATCCTGCCAGGCCTGCTTATTTGCGATGAGTCTTGTTGTGGAGGTAATCACAGTATCTATTATCCGCAGATTATTTGCCAACAGAGATGTGCCGGTTTCGGTAAGCTCCACTATCGCGTTCACCAGCCGGGCCTTTACCTCTGTAGCACCCCAGCTAAATTCAACTCGTACATCAATGTTTTTATCCGCAAAATATTTCTTCGTTACATTAACCAGCTCGGTAGCGATTATGCATCCCCGGAGGTCCTGAGGCTTAGTTACTTTCGACTCATCCGGCACAGCGAGTACCCATCTGGCCGGCCTGCTTGTGGCTTTGCTGTAGGCAAGTTCAGATACCAGCTCTACATCCGAATTGTTTTCCATTATCCAATCATAGCCGGTAATACCTGCATCGAGAGCTCCATCTTCAATATATCTGCTCATTTCCTGCGCCCGAAGACAAATCGGCTGGATTTGCTCATCGTCTATAGTGGGAGAATAACTTCTTTCCAAATCCGAAATGTGGAAGCCGGCTTTGCTGAAAAGTTCAATTGTTGCATTTTGCAGGCTTCCCGTTGGAATACCTAATTTTAGTAGTTCTTCTGCCATTTTTCGAATCTCGTATTTCTATTCAAGGAACGTTTCAGGTTTTGTGTCTTTTGTTCTGCTTACTTTTTCTTTTTGGCTGCCTTTGCTGCTTTTTTCTTTGTTTTGCGTACAGTTTTTTTCTTTTTCCTGCCCTTTTTTGATTCGGCGGACGCTCGCAAAAGAGCGTAAAATTCGTAGGCGTTTTCAGCCGGAATCTGTTTGGCTAAAAAGCCTTCTATCTCTTGTTCATCAGCATCAGGATGGACAAGTTCGTTGTTTATTAGGTACTCTATCATATTTTTCGTGAGAGGTATGGTGTGGCTTTGCAGAGAGGCAAGCAAGCAGTAATTGGTCGCAAAGCGGCCGATACCGTCCATCTTCTCAAGAATTTGCCTGGCTGGGCGTTTGCCGATTTTCTTCAACGCCATCAGGCTGACACTATTATATGCGTCGAATATATCCCTTAAAGCTTTGGTAATGGTAGAAGCTGTATCCTTTGTGTTCTGTGTATCTTCGCCTAATACATCTACAATTTCTTCAGTTCTTGAGACTCGCAAATCATTCAAATCAACGAAATAATCAGCGAATTTCTTAATCGCGGATTCGGTTGCCTGCTCGCTCATATTTTCGCTAATGATAGCGTACACAAGTGCTTCTGCCGGTTCATCATAGAAAGCTTTTTTGACCTTTGGAAATTTGGCCTTCAATGAGCGGTATAACTTTTGTACTTTAGTTGAATAGTCCTTACTGTTTTTCATATCATACTCGGCAGTTACAGATTACTGTTTTACAGTCCGGCCACCTACGTATCCAAGTCCTTCTTTTCCTGCTTACTTACTGTTTGTTCTATCAGTTTCATAATCTCAAGGGTTTTTTTGAATTTTTCGTCCTTGTAAAGATGTAAAACAGGGCAGAATTTGCTCTGCATTCTCCCGGCGACCAGCGACTGTATTCGTTTTTTTGCGTGTGATATTGCGGTAAATGTTCTGTTCTGCGCGGCGTCATTTTTGCCGAAAATACTGAGATATACATCGGCATTACGCAAATCAGCGGCCATATCGACTCTTGTAACGCTGACAAAGCCCTCAATGCGTGGGTCGTTAAGATGGTTTGCAATAGCATCACTGACCGCTTCTTTTACTACACGGGCCACTTTTTCCTGTCTTCTTGTCGGCATAATTTACTTGTATTCCCGGATATTGCTTCAGAGTGCGGAAGATACTGTTCATGATTAAAGAGTTCTGGCTACCTTGACGATTTCATAGAAGTCAAAAACGTCGTCTACTTTAATGTCGTCAAATCCGGTTATTTTAATACCGCACTCCAGACCCGCCTTGACCTCACGAACGTCGTCTTTGAAGTGCTTTAGAGTCTCTATGTGTAAGCTGTCTCTGATGACGATATTGTCACGTATCAGGCGCACCTTTGCGCTCTTATCCACAATGCCGCTGCTGACGTGGCAGCCGGCCACCGTACCTACTTTAGAAATCTTAAAAATGGTTCTTACTACAGCTCTGCCAAGCGACTTCTCTGTCTCTTCCGGCTCAAGCAGGCCCTCCATGGATTTGTGCAAATCTTCGGTTATGCGATAGATTATATTATAGAGTCTTATCTCGACGCCTTTAGCTTCCGCAATCTTGGCAACGTGTTCGTCGCTGACAACGTTAAAGCCAATAATGATTGCGTTCGAGGCCTCGGCAAGTAGACAATCGCCTTCTGTAATTCCACCCGTTGCTGCGTGCAGAATTTTGATTTTCACTTCATCTGTGCTGAGTTCAGTCAAGTATTTCGTTAAAACATCCACGGAGCCCTGCACATCGGCACGAATGATAACGTTTAATTCTTTCACATTGCCGGCCTCTATTTGACTGAATAAATTATCAAGGGTTACTTGTGTTCGTGTTGCCAGCGTTTTTTCCCTTGAGAGTATTTGGTTTTCCTCAGCGGCGGCCTTGGCCTTGTTAATGTCATCCAGACAGTAAAATCTATCACCTGCCTTGGGGACATCATTTAATCCTGTAATTTCCACAGGCATAGAGCTTGTAGCAATCTTGGTAGTTTTATTGTAACTGTTTTTTAACGTCTTTACTCTGCCGAAAGCACTTCCAGCCAGTACGACATCGCCCTTTTTTATTCGGCCCTCCTGAATTAACAGAGTAGCTGTTGGGCCCTGATGCGTTGAAATCCTGGCTTCAACGATCCATCCGGTCGCGGGGATTGTGTCGTCGGCTTTGAGTTCAAGTAATTCGGCAATATAATCGAGATGTTCAAGCAAATCATCCATACCTTCACCTGTAGCCGCGCTGGTTTTCACAACTTCAGTTTTTCCGCCCCATTCGACCGGTGTTAACTCATGCTCAGATAACTGCGAGTAAATACGGTTGATGTCACAGCCGGGCAAATCTATTTTATTGAGTGCCACAATAATCGGCACATTTGCCGCCTTGGCGTGATGTATCGCCTCGATGGTTTGCGGCATTACACCGTCATCGGCCGCGACTACCAGAACTACTACGTCAGTCATATTGGCGCCTCTTGCCCGCATAGCTGTGAAGGCTTCGTGTCCCGGAGTATCAAGAAATGTCACCTTTTTATTGTCCCATGTAACCTCAGATGCTCCGATGTGCTGTGTAATGCCGCCTGCCTCACTGTTTGTTGTCTGAGTTGACCGAATTTTATCCAACAAGCTGGTCTTGCCGTGGTCAACGTGTCCGAGCATTGCAGCGACTACCGACCGATTCTTGAGAGTTTTTTTCTGACGTTGTTCGAATTCAGCCCGTATCTGTTCCTGCAGTCTGCTCTTGCGTTCGACAACCAGCTCTGTGCCGAATTCCAGAGCAACCATCTCCGCGACGTCGCTGCTTATAGCCTGATTAGCTGTGGCCATTAATCCCTGTTGTATCAATTTGCTGATTATATCCGCTGATTTAATTGCCAAGGCTGCTGATAAATCCTTTACAGTAATTGGTTCGCTTACAACGACTTTTTTCGGTCTGACAAGTGCGGTAACTCCACGTTCGGATTTGGTAGCGATTTTCCGCGTCGGTCTTAGTCGCAGCCCCTCACCGCGAGCCGCATCAAGCCGGGCTTGTCTTTCCTCAATGTCTCTTTGTCGCCATTTTCTAATGAATTTGGATTTTTTTGTAGTGTCTACAAGCTGCTCTTCTCGCCGACGCCCATGTGTTCTTTCTTGGGATCGCTTTGGTAATTCTTTCTTGTCCCCGCTCGGTGCGGAAGTTGATTGTTCCTGTTTGATATACATCAACGGCTCAGTGACAGGCATATCATACTTGGCTTTTGGTTTCGGCTTATATGGTCGTCGTAATGGTTCGGGTGCTTCGACCCGAACAACCTGTGGTCCGCTTAGGCGGGCAGGCTCAGGCTTTTCCAGAATCGGCCCGGCGGGTAATATAGGTTCCGGTTTCTGCTCTTGCGGTTGTTCGATTATCTGTTCTTCTTCGGATTTTGGCTCTTCTTCAATTACCGCGGTGGTTTTGGCCTTTGGTTTGGTCCGCTTAGTCTTTTTTACTGCTTTTTTGGCAATTTTCTTTTGCTTCTTTTTGATTCGAGCCTTTTTCAAATCCACTCTATTGGATGTCTCAACTGTTGTGATGTTTTCTCCCTCGCTGAACCATTCTTGAATAGTCGCTGCCAGGCCAGCCGAGATTGTTG
>Ga0315543_1002122_pt1 | contig 19866 bp, 12 predicted proteins | sample SalMarSW160210MG_2_FD_203098 | JGI IMG/M metagenome (GOLD analysis project Ga0315543, IMG submission 203098) | Salt marsh sediment microbial communities from the Plum Island Ecosystem LTER, Massachusetts, United States - Salt Marsh Sediment SW1601-210 ...
ACTAAGTACAACCGGACCCGACGCCACTCGACGCTAGGTCAGATTAGCCCTGTTGACTATGAACGAAAAAAACAACATGCTTAGAAAACTGTCCACCAAAACAGGGCAAGATCAAACCCGACCTACGGCTGGGCCGGTCTCAACTAAAAGGCTATATCAATTAGTAGTTGCCAATTGGCTTAGGTTGTACTAAACTACTTCGTCAAATGAATGTTGCCGGTCGATAGGGACATGGTGAGCGCTCATCGGCAGGTGTGGCTTCGCGGCTCACTTTAGAAAGTTGTCTTGATGTCACTGCTTACTGTTTTGTATATTGCCGACATCTGCGGAAAAGCGGGGCGCCAGGTAGTGGCTCACATGGTCAAACCCTTGAGAGAAAAATACGCCGTTGATTATGTGATAGCCAACGTAGAGAATGCTGCCGCTGGATTCGGTGTTACGCCGGAAATGTCTCGAAAAATCTTCGGCTATGGCGTCGACATGCAAACCTCGGGAAACCATATCTGGGATCGTTTTGAAATAATCAAGTACTTTGATCAAAAGCCAAAGCTGTTGCGCCCAGCCAACTATCCTTTCCGAGCGCCAGGCGCCGGTTCCTATGTTGACGTTGTTGAAGGCCAGAAGATTGGTGTACTCAACTTAATGGGACGAACCTATATGAAAGATATTGATTGTCCTTTTCAGGCAGCCAGTAGAGAACTTTTAACTCTCAAGCGGGAAACGGACACCATTTTCGTTGATTTCCACGCTGAGGCAACCTCGGAAAAGCAGGCAATATGTTATTATCTAGACGGCAAAGTCTCAGCCGTCATCGGCAGCCACACTCATGTTCAGACAGCCGACGAACAAATCAGCAAACTTGGTACAGCCTATATCACTGACGCCGGAATGACCGGTGCCCATGACTCCATAATAGGTATGCAAAAGGAGCCTTCTTTGGAACGCTTTTTGACCGGAATGCCAAAACGGTTTACGACTGCCAGTGATGATGTCAAAATCTCGGGCGTGGTGGTCACAATAGATACCTCGAATGGCCAGGCTCAAGACATCAGAAGGTATCGTCACGACTTCAGCATTGACGATTTCTCTCCTGATAGACCAATCGAGGAGGAATAAGAGGAGGCCCCCTTATGAGCGCACAACTCATTAACGGCAAAGAAGTAGCGGCCAGCATCTTGGCGGAGTTGAAAGCCCGTATTGAAGCTCTAAAACTAAGAGGCGTGGTCCCTGGATTGGCAGCGGTGCTGGTCGGCGAAGACCCGGCTTCAATCACGTACGTTAACAGCAAGATCAAAGCCTGTGGAAAGCTGGGACTTTACTCCGAGGTAATCAAAAGGCCGGACTCTCTTAGCCAAGCCGATTTGGTCGAGATTGTTCGGTCACTTAACAGTAATCAGAAGATTCACGGCATACTCGTCCAATCGCCGTTACCGAATCAAATAGACGAATTGGCTATAACTTTGGAGATAGTTCCTCAGAAGGATGTTGATGGATTTCACCCTCACAATGTGGGCCTGATGGTGATTGGCAGGCCAGCCCTGCTGCCCTGTACACCCCACGGAATCATCAAGCTGCTGGAGTACTACCAAATCGATCCGGCCGGGAGAGAAATCGTTGTGGTCGGTCGCTCAAACATAGTGGGCAAGCCCCTCGCTGTTATGTTCATGCAGAAAGCCAAAATGGCCAATGCTACAGTAACGGTAGCTCATTCGAGGTCTCGCAACTTGGTTGAAATCACTCGGCGCGCGGATATACTCGTGGCCGCCGTAGGAAAGCCGCATACAATATCAAGCGATATGGTGAAAGAGGGGGCGGTCATTATCGATGTCGGCGTCAACCGGGTGGCGGATAATACGAAGCCCAAGGGGTACCGGCTGGTAGGTGACGTTGACTTTGAAAACTGTCTGACTAAGGCTTCATATATTACCCCTGTCCCCGGCGGAGTGGGCCCGATGACTATCGCAATGCTTATGTCTAATGCCGTCACGGCTGCGGAAAACATCAGTCAACGTGTTTAGTAGTTACGTATGCTTGCAATGCCGTTGACTTAAAGTGCAATACGTTACACAGCTCATCCTCGATGCCCGTAAGTTCACAGATCAACGATCTTATGCAATTGTCCTTAACACCGCGAACTCAGGAGACTGTCTGATAAGTCGTTTACAGAAAACCTCTTAGCGATTTATTACTACGGACAATCAGGCTAAAATCTTTTCTTACTATAATTCACACCCGTACAAAATGAGGGGCATACTCTTTGCTATTTTTTAATTAAATTATCTCCGTCTGCTATAACCGGCAAGAATAGTCATTAGATATGAAGTCTCTGAAGCTGTTTGTTTTTATCTCCCTTTTCTTGGGGACTTGTTTATTTTCGCGCGGTTCCACCGAAACAACAGTAGCTTCAGCGATAGACTTCAAATCATTGTTCGACCTCTTCCAGAAGGGGAAAAGCGGTCGATGTGTAGATGTCCTTGACAGTTTTTACGTAGTGACTGACGACTCATCCGCGGGGGATACTGCTGAATATGAGCTCCATTTCCAACTCACCGTAAAAACCTTTCGCTCTCTGAATAGAGGGGGATTTTCTTTCTCTTTCCCTACCGGTTTTGATCTGACTTTGATAGAGGAAGTCATGGTTTCCGATGACTGCTCTCTTATGGATTACGTTGTTGACCACACTGACATCTCAGATAATCTGCTTACTATCTTTTTGAAACGACGTCATCACGGGCGCTCCCCCCCTGATTCTATTGATGACAAGTGTAATAAGGTCAGGGTTGAGGTAAGCCTCAAAGTGGTCGGTAACCCGACCAAAGCTGACCGGTACCAGTTGGCCGGTCTTGCCTTTGACCGCCGCCACAGGATTGTCGCCGGACCAAACTTTTCCGATGAGTTTAGCATAATTCCGGGGCCATTGTACGTTATTGATGTATCTCCCGCTCAAGAAATCACTCTTTGTGCTGGTGACCTTTATACGTTCAGTGCGGTCGGGGTAGATCGATTTGGAAATGTAATAGATGGTCTTGAATTTCAATGGACACTGGCCGAAGGCTCTGACACTATCGGAGTGTTTTCCGGGCCAGTCTTGCAGACCCGCTATGTCGGTACCGGATGGGCTGAAGCGACGTCTTCCGGAATCAGTGGACAGTCCGGTCGCATTATGGTTATCCCTGGTGAACTGGCTAGAATGGTTTTGAATGTGTCTTCGGATCAGATTGTTGGTCAGCCTCTTTTCCAGGCTGTGTCTATTACGCTCTATGATAGTTATAGTAATCTGAAAACCGACTACGACCTCTCTGAAGATCCAATTACGTTAGTCCCAAGTGGAGGCAGGCTGGTGCCGGATGTTATAGACAACCAGGATTTGTTGACCGAAGGCGTCATTGAACTTCTACCGGTTGGAATAACGTATTTTGGACCTTCAGCAGTGATCGACATTTCTGCTACCAATGGGGAGGTGACGTCTCCAGCTGTCGAGGTTTCGTTCAATGGATATGACATCCTGGCGGTTTCGGATGCCGAAGGTAATCCAGTCTACCAAGTTTTTTCGGGGCAGGATAATACCCTGTCTGTTGTGGTTCAGAATAACGGGCTGACCAAGCCGTCGGTCCCTCCTGTGGTGAAGGTTAACCTCAAATCTGGTTCGGGTTCTGCTGAAGAGTCATTTGCGCCCAACTCTGACGGCGCCATTGATACGATCCTCATAACTCTTCCGGTTAGTCAACAAGCTCCTTCAAAGGATACGCTTGTGGTTGGGCTTGGGGCTGAATTCACAATTGGCGGTCAGACGCTTTCGTCTTCCGGCTTCGCATGGGTGCTTCCTGTACGCATTGTCGCACCGTACCGGTTTGAAGTAGTTGAGAACTCTTTCTTACCCGATACTGTTTATCCTGGAGACCCGTTCAGTATCTTATTCAAAGTGTCTGCCGAAGGGTTCGAAGGACCTATTGACAGCACGCAACTTGTCATTGCGCTGACGCCGCAACCGGAAGACAGCGGCGAGGTTGTTATCTACGAGGGTTCGTCTGTTTTCAGTTCGTTTGAAGATGGTGTTATCAGTTATCGTGGGCTGGAAGCAGTCGTCGATCCACAGGCCAGACTTCAGCCGGGATGGCACACCGTGAAGCTGGACTATAGCCTGTTTTCGAGCGGGCATCGATTTGGACTGGTCGATAACTACCCTGACTCGATCTATGTGCTTCCTGAAGTGCAGGCAAGCTACGTTGCCAATTCGTTTGGGCCTACCACTGTCTTTGCCGGAGCGGAAACGGCTTTTCATTTTGACGTAAACTTTATCAACGATTTCCCTTTCAAGATCATTGGCGAGAGTGCCCGCTTCATGATTTACGGGTCGGATATTTCTGTGTCCACCAATCTTATTTATTCCGGGGATTCTCTCCGGCCGGGAAACAACAGCTTTGAAACAGAGAAGATATTTATCCCTGTCAGCCAATTAGGGAAAACACTTCGCTTAAGTGCTATGCTCTCCTTGATCGTACCCGGGGTAGGCAACTCTATTATCTTTAAGACTGCCTTTGAAAACCAGACGGTTCTTGTCGCTGAGCAGCCAGTTGTCCAGATTATCGAGGTGGATATAGTTACCCCCAACGCACCGAGAGTAAACACTGCCCAACAGTTTCAGATAAGATGCCGGTTGGCTAACCTTTCCGCTCCCCCCTTGGGCTCTCTTAAGCTCGGTCTTCGTAGCGATGGCTCGTCGGTTTTCGATTCCACTTTGACCCTTCTGAGTACCGATCCCTATGACACCGTAGAAGTATTCTTTGACGTTACCGCTTCGCAACAACCGAATGCCGGCGAGGTTTTTTGGGTCGACATATTGTCGACGGAGATTAGTCAGTTGCCGCCAGTCGATAACTTCGCTTTAGTGATTATAGAGAGACCTGCTGAATTGGAATTCCTTTACAGTTTGCTTGGTGTTGAGAACAGCCTTGTCAATCGTGGCGACGATTTTAATCTTACGGTAGAACTTCATAACTTAGGCGAGGCTGCAGTTTTGCCTGGAACTTATATGTTGACCACAGGAGGGGTTGATTTTGGCTTCGGTGATACTACAACTGGCGCCATGCCGGTAGATACCCAGATAAATTTCACCTTCAGGGCGCCATCGTATGACACCACCGTGACTTTTGTTTTCTCGCTGATTGACATTCCTCTCGATTTGAATACCAACAACACGGCAATTATGAATGAGACATCTTTTGAGTTTTCCATTCGGGTGGAGTCATTGCAGGCCGATCTTTTAGTTGAGCCGGAAATCATTGGTTCGAACCTGATTCTTCCGGGGCGTGAGAAAGGGCTTTTCCGACTTGACTTGACCAATCGCGGAGTTTCGTCAGTGACCGGAATTCGTCTTAACGAGATAGCCCTTTACTTCCAAGGGACCGATAATTCTCTGTTGGATGTTAGCTCCATGATTGATCCTGAGGACGCTGGTTTTTACGAAGACGGGGTGCCGGTTTCGATCACTTCATTCAGCAATGGCTGGCTGTTTACCACGTTCGACGGTTTCATTATCCAACCCGGTCAAACCCGTTCAATCGAGTTTGTCGCCGGATTCAAGGCAACTGTGCCGCCTTCATTTATTCTCGATCTTGAGCGACATCGTATCTTGGCCGTCTTCCTTGAGGGCCCCAACGCCGGAGAGACTGTTGAGATTTCGTCCAGTATTGGCGGCGAGTTCTTGATTCACCAGGTGTATGCTATCAAAGGAGGCACATTGGAGAAGTCGTTTGAGGTGGAAAATAATCCCTTTCATCCCGACGTTTCGGCTGCTCGGTTTTCTTATGAGCTGAGCGAACCGTCAATGGTGGAATTTAGAGTCTTTACTTTGACTGGGGAGGAAGTTTACTCAAAGGATCTGTCGGAGGGTACAGGTGGGACAGCGGTTGGAGAAAACGAGATTTCATGGGATGGATGCAATGATGCCGGGCGTAAGGTTAAAAGTGGCGTATACATTGTCTCCATTAGGATAGTTGGGACTGACGAGCAGGCGCGAATAAAAGTGGCGGTAGTAAAGTGACGCGAAAAGTACGTTATGTGCTAATGGTAACGGCGATACTCTCAAGCTGCTGGAGCCTGGCGGTTGCGGGTGATGCCGGGCAGGAATCACCTTTTTCGGTTGGCACCGGAGCGCGAGCTTTAGCTATGGGAGGCGGGTTTACGTCGCTGGCTGATGATGCTTCAGCCATTTTTTACAATCCGGCCGGCTTGCCTAATTTGGAATACCAGGAAGTTTCTTTTATGCACATGGCGCTTTTCGAGGGGACAATCTACGACTACGCTTCCTGGGCATACCCGGTACCCGCCCTGGGCGGGTTTGGCCTGGCGTATATGCGGATAGGCACCGGCGATATTGTCAAGCGAAGCGGTTTTGTCGAAATGGGACGTTTCGACTATTCTCATTCGCAGTTTTTGATATCTTACGGTCATCAACTACATGACGGCTTCGACTTGGGGTTCAGCCTGAAAATTGTGAATCAAACCCTTGATGATTACTCCGACTATGGAATCGGTCTTGATCTTGGTATGTTGGCTCATATTTATAGTGACCTCTCCGCCGGTGTCATCGTACGGGACATGATTCCCGCCTCTCTGGAACTTGATACAACTTCGGAGCATGCTCCTGTGTCGGTGGCCGGCGGTTTGGCGCTGAAACAGGTGAAGCTGTCAAGCCGGATGGATCTAACAGCGTCATTTGAACTGGAAAAGATTGAAAACAGAACAACCAAGGTTCACACTGGGGCCGAAGTCATCTTCGACAAAACTTACGCACTCAGAGCTGGGTATGATCGTGATAATTTCTCGTTCGGGGCTGGCGTGGCGTATGGCTGCCTGAAAGTGGACTACGCCTATAAGTTTCTGGACTACATTGAAGACAGCCACCGCTTCTCTCTGTCGTTTTTGTTGGGAACGCCGGTTTCGGAACAACTCCAGAGAAAACGGCTCGAGGAGCAAAAGCGGAGTTCGGTTTTGCTTGCCGATGAACGGCAGCGGCAATTTGAATTCTACAAAGAAAAGGCCGACACCTTTTATAATCAATTTCTTCTTGATTCCGCACTGACTTACTATCACCTTGCTCTGGCTTTTAACGAAGGCAACGAAGAGATTATTGGCACCATAGCAGCCCTTGAGAACGCTCGGCGGGTTCAACAACAGCAGGAACAGAAACTCCGCCTGACAGAACTGGAGTTACGAAAAACTATCAAAACGTACTATACACAAGCGCAAAGTTTCTTTGACAAAAAGTACTACCTCGCCGCACTGGATATGCTCGACCTGATATTTGATATTGAGTCGGAATACCCTGATGCCAAAAGACTTAAAGTTGAAATCGGGGATGCGATCTCATCAGAAATAAGCCTCAATCTTGAAATAGCCCAGGCAGCCGAACAGGAAGGCCGCTACGTCGAAGCCTTAGGAGCGTACGAGCACATTCTGGACTTAGACCCCTCCAATGAGGAAGTACAAAAAGCTAAGCAGCGGGCTGCTAAGCATCTGGATTTGGCCCAACAGTTGAATTTAGGTATGGAATTATTCAAAGCGGGTAAGTATACCGAAGCTCGGCAGAGGCTTAGGGCAGTTTTAGCTATTGACCCGTCAGAACCGGTCGCTTTAGAATACGTGAAGAGAATCAACCAAGCGCTGGCGAAGCCGCCTACACTTGATGACATACAAAAGGATAAGGCTATCTGGCAGTTGTATCTTGATGGCCTGCGGCTCATGCGCAACAAGGAATACCAAAAGGCCATCGAGGTCTGGGAAAAAGTACTGCAAGCGTATCCCAACAACAGGAATACCCTCAATAATATTGAGCAGGCACGGCTGCGATTGAAGTCTGAAGAAACCAAATAGCGCCGCACCGGCCCCGGTTTTTATTAGACTGGCGTGCCCGACTTAGCTACTTTTAATTTATGTTTCGTCGCCCGGTAAAAGAGGTAAACGCCGAATTTATTGCCGAGGAAAAGTACCTAGATAGTATTCAGCGAACCGTTCGTGAAAGCTGCGTTGCGGCTGGTTTGCCCCGAAAGGATGTGAACGCCGTCCTTCTGGCAATTGAAGAGGGGGCCACCAACATAATCCGCCATGCTTACCTCTACGAAAAAGGGACCATCCGTCTTCGTATTGTCATCTATAAGAGGTTGATTGTCTTTTCTCTGATCGATAACGGCCGGTCTTTTCAGCCCGATGGAGCTGGCCGTATTGACCTTGAACGGCTGGTGGAATCGGGGCGCAAGGGAGGGCTTGGCTTCTATATGATTCAAAAAATCATGGACTCAGTTGAATATATTTCGGCAGCGGGCTTTAATGAACTGCGAATGATCAAACGGATACGTTCTGTTCGTTCCGAAAGCCGGCCCTTTTTGCGGAGGCTGTTTACACTGCGGGTTAAGTTTTCGATATGGACTTTCCTCGTCGTCTCGGTGATTATCGCAGGTTCGTATTACTACATCGACCGCCAGACGTCGAAACAACTGTACTCACACCTGGATGACACCGTTCAGTCGCTGAGTAAAACCATCGCTGACCAGGCCGCCGGATATATAATCAACCGCCGCTCCGATGTGGAGTTCGACGAGCTCATTGTGAGTTACCTGCGGGCCAATCCTGAGTTGCGGCTGATTGTCCTGACGGATTCAACAAACCTCATTCTAGCCCATTCGGAGGATATCCGCAACATTCGAAAACCGTACCGGACCCCCAGTCTTGTCAAGGAACAGATAATTGGCATTCCTTATCGCTATCATGGTGTCACAGAACAGCTTAATTATCTCATGACCTCGATAAGAACCGGTGAAAGAATTCTTGGGGTTGTTCATGTAACTTACTCCTCAACATATATACATGACAGATTGGCACGAGCGCGTCGGAGAATCGCTGTCTTGAACTTGTTCTTGCTGCTTTTTGGAGTCTTGGGAATTTATTTTCTGTCCAACTACTTTGTCGATCCCATTGTCAAAATTACCCGCCGGGTGCGGCGCTTTACTTCCGGTGATCTGGAGACTGAACTGCCTCTTGAAGGAGCGGAGGAGTTTTTTGAGATTTCCAGGGCTTTCAATGAGATGATGACCCGCCTCAGCCGGGACCAGAAAAATATAGTGGCCAGAGAGACATTGGCCAAAGAGGTGGAACTTGCCTCCCAAATTCAGAAGACTTTGCTCCCCCGCCAACTCCCCCAGGTACCGGGCCTTGAGCTCGATGCTTTCTATCGACCTGCCTCAATAGTGGGCGGTGACCTGTATGACGTCTTTCAAATCAGCCCCCATCGGTACTGTTTCACTGTAGCTGATGTATCGGGTAAAGGAGTGCCAGCGTCGCTGGTAATGTCAATGCTTCGTACCGTTATCAAAATTCAATGTGCCGGTGCGGTTTCAGCTAAGGAATCGCTCATCAAGGTAAATGACTATCTAAAAGAGAACATTCCGGCCGGGATGTTTATCACAGTACAACTGATTATATACGACAGTAACTGCCGAGAAATCAACCTTGTCTCAGCGGGTCATAATCCGATGTTGCTTTACAGGGCTGCTACAGGGACTTTAGCCAAGGTCAATCCGACCGGAATGCCTCTTGGGATGCCGGTGACTCTGGGTCAGTCTTTCGAAAAAGGGCTGGAGCAGGTGAGTCTGACATTGGAAGAGGGGGATGCGTTTTTTATCTTCACTGATGGCGTCACTGAAGCAACCAATCGAGAGGGACAGCACTATGGCATGGAGCCATTGATAGAGTTTGTCAGCTCCGAGTTAGCACAGGATATCTCCAGTGAAATTAGCTCCTTGAGCAAAGCGCTGGTGAGTAATCTGGATGATTTTTCAGGTTTTGCCAAGCCGACAGACGATATCACGTTTGTCATTGCTCGCTCGCATGTGGGCAGCGGTGCGGTGACAACGAAACAGCCCCCCGCATCCCAATCATACCCTCTTGAAACCAAAAACCTGGAAAATACCACCCCGAATCTGCCCGAGGCCGAGTAGGGGGATGTCGGAAGTAAATCCGCACGGGTAGTACAAGCATCGTGCCCGTGAATCATAGAATGGAGAAGGCGTGTGCTTACATGCGGTGTTTATAGCTGCCATTTTTCTTAAGGATTACAATATATTCATACTTCATCGTAGTATCCTTTTGGCCCCTGATATTTGATGGGGAGTTTTCAGCAGGCATCCTCTTGCTTGATATTGCCCTGACAAGCGTTTTCTCGTGCTGGAAACCCTCATGCTCGAAGAAGTCGGCTGAAATCTTGTCTGTTGGTAACTCGATACCCTTTACCCGCCTATTACCAACAACAAAACACACGTAGCCACCCTTTTTCACTTTTCTCGCTACAAGTCGGATTGAGTCGAATAGGTCATCATAAAACGAAAACACCTCCTTTGCCCGTTTTTCGTCTTTGACCGCAATTTTGTCCAGAAATTTGTACAGCAACGGGGATGGCAAATAGTCCGAAATATCTTTTCGTTTACCCCCTAGGGAAGTCTTATCAACCCGTTCTTCCAAACCTAACCATCTGAGTGACAGTCTGGAAAACTGGCCATAGGCGACGGTTGTTTTCGAATCACCATACGGAGGTGATGTCAGAACCAGATCGATAGAGCCGTCCTAAACGGGTTATAGCGGAGAATGTTTCTTTCCTATGAGTGGGTGTTTGCTTCGTACAGCTGTTCTCTTCAAAAGACATTCTTATTCAATTTCAATTTTATCAAATGAATGGCTGCAATCGGCATCACACTTCGTACAGCGGATAATCCCAGCGTCGAGGTCGCGTGTGTAATCATCCTCATATTCAACAACTTTGCCTCTGTTGTTGATAAACCTGAAATAAGTCTCTGTGATTTCTTGTTTAAATTTGGTTCCACCACAGAGGGGACATATGATTTGCTGGACTTCTGTGTTTTGCATAATCACACCTCCGCTCTTGTAATTCCAAGAGCATCTACAATCTTTATTGTTTTGTGTAAATTCAGCAAGAGAATAAAACGAATGCCATCGGGGGTAAGATAGAATTTGTTGCCCATTTTCCCTGCTAATCCAATATCTATGGCATAATTGGAATACATTTTCATGCTATCGAGAGCTGTCTTCTTAGAACTCCACTCAAAGTACCTTCCTGAACTTGCCCTAAAATAGTCCATAAGAAGGTTAGCAGGAATAGGGTATGTGTTTTTTGATAGATTAAATAGAGCCTCAACGACGGTGTATATTCCAAATATTGCCCCACTTGCAAATGGGTTTCTGATAATTACATTTTGTAGTACTCGTGACTGGTCATTGGATATGAATTCCACCGGAGGTTGAAGGTCTTTATTCCAAACGAATCTTTTCCCAGTATCAGTAAGATTCCACCTTTTTCCTTCAGTTTCAGATACCAATAGCAATTCTTGAGCAAGTCTCAAATAGCTTCCAATTGTGCTCTTAGAAAGCCCACAGGTTTTCACCAATTCATCTTTTGATTTAGGATTTTCTAAAACATAGAGTAACCTATTTAACAAGTGTATATTCCATAATCCATGATTGGTAGGTTTTAACGTGATAAAATCTGCTAGGTTTTTCAACCTTGCAAAAAAACTATCTAATACAAGTTCAGGCGAATATTCTACTAAATGGACCCCTTTTTTCTCACATAAGGCTTTTTGATGTACTCTGGTTTCTATGCAAAGCAGGTAGGGAATAATTTCAGCATCAACCAATTTGTCCGATCTCTGAAGTTGTATTAATTCTGACGTGTAATCCCTTACTTGCTGTAAAAAGTCTTTGCGAAAACTGTCTACTTTTAGTTCAATCAATAATAATTTCTTACCAGTTATGAATAGCAAATCTATCTTATTTTTTGAAGGAAGAATCTTCTGGCGAGCGATCAGCGTTATGTCGGCTGATATTTCTAAAACATCTTTCAGTATATCAGGATAAGTAGCAAAAATATCTTCAATCTGGGACTCTCGTATATTCATGCTGCTCGTGCTTCCAGCTCTCATCTTTCTCCAAAAGTCCGCATACAAGTTGAGAAAGTTACTTTATCTTCCCAAGTCCTTTTCCTGTTGATTTAACCAAGATACGGCAAGTGTAGAAAGGGCTTCCCTTTCATAATCTCTAAATATTTTGGTTGCTGTCCGGTCCAAAGACACCCAAATCTTTCCAAAGTTATTATTTACGTATCGTGGTGCCGGTTTCAATTGCTCCCACGCCTCATCCAGTATGGTGTCCAGCGATGGAATAACATTTTTTGCCGTTTTAGTGAGTTGCTCCATCATTGAATGCTACCCCAACCGCTGCCCCTTGTCAATCACAATTTCCTGTTCCTGTCCGCTGACCACAGTCAAGCTGAGAAATCTTATTTCTTTTCAGCTCCTCTGACTCGTTGTTCAGAATCGATGTCGTCCCAGTTCAAAAGTCTTATCCAATCACCAATACGCTACTTACCCTTTTTTTCAGGAAGATTTTTCTTCTCGCTCAAGTCTCTAATCATTTCAATATTTTTAGTTGCCCGTTTCTCCCTGACCTCCTTAATTGGGAGCGTGGTCCAACGAAATAAGCGTATGACGTACTGATTGATGGAAAATATTTCGATATCATTGTCTGAAAGCGAACAGGACGAAATCTCCGAACTCCGCGTTGACGGCGTTATTGACACTATCACTGCCGGAGAACTGGAAGAAGTAGTCGAGGCGCTGATAAAGCGAGGGCGCTGCCGGATACTGATTGATCTTGCGGGAGTGGACTATATTTCATCGGCAGGGTGGGGGATTTTTATTTCCCATATCAAGGACGTCCGCGCCAATAACGGCGATATCAAACTGGCTAACATAGTTCCCAATGTCTATGAGATATATGAACTGCTAGAGTTTGACAAGGTCTTGAAAGTTTTCGGCTCAATCGATGAGGCCAGAGGAGACTTTCAACCTGTTTCTCCTTCCATCGGGGAAGTAAAAAAAAAAGCCAACAAGTGACAAGCGTTTCGGTAATCGATAACTTGTTATCCTCTCCGAGCAAATGGGGGCACGATCATCATTCGGGGCTGGTTGAATTTGATGAGCCTGGCGCTACCGACCTGGAAACGATTATTTTGCGCATAGTGAAAGACGATCCGTTTGCCTCAATCTCAGAGATGAAACGAGAGGTATCCAAAATGGATCGGGTTCCGCAAGGGGGATGGTGGCGTATTTTCTGCATATTGAAAAAGCAGAAACTGTTAACGAAGCGTTCGAGGTTTAAGTTTATTCGCAGCAGGTGGTGAGAGGCTGTCTCATAGGTAGTGTGAATGTTGTAAGCTGTCTGGAATATGGCAGGTTGGGTTTCTCAGTCTACGACGTTCCTGCTATCGACCGCCCGGCTGCAGCTTGAGCGTGGCATGCCTACTATTCACAATTGGTCACTCTTTTACTGTTAAAGCATCCAAAATGCCTGCCGCAGGGCAGGCTGAGTGGCATATAAAAGGGGAAACCCTGCCTGATGGGGCTTGAGCACACGGGAGGGGGGACAGACAGGGTTTCTTGGGGGCTTTTCTCCCTTTTATATATTTAGTATAACCATTTTTCTCTGCTTGTCAATATCATATGCAGTTTTTTCTATGCGGAAATAAGAAAACACCATGCTCTGGAAACGAACTGAAAAGGTGACTTTCCCCGTGAATTAAAAGTGAGTGTACTCGCACACTCAGAGGACACAGCGCTAAATCACACTGCCGAGAGGGCTGTGTATTAATAAAAGTGACCCCAACGGGAGTCGAACCCGTGTTTTCGCCGTGAAAGGGCGATGTCCTAGACCACTAGACGATGGGGTCAAGTCTCTTACTACTTGAAGCTGTATAATATTGCTTTTTGGCTGTCTGTCAAGGTATATGCGAAAGAGACCGAGCAAAGTGAGCTGGTTAAGAAGATCTGAGGCGACAAAAGGTTTGAAAACCCCGCCAAGAATTCGTAACTTGCCCTACAAAATTGGGCAACTGTTTGGGATAAACAATCAGCATTAGCACGCAAAGTATGAAAATAGTTTTTTCCCAAAAGTGCCTGGAGTACTCTCAGGCCGGGCATCCGGAATCGCCGGAGCGAGTCAGGGCGTCGTATGCATACCTAAAGGACAAGTTTGAGTTTGTTCATCCCGATGAAATCAACGAAGCGGATATCCTGCTTGTCCATTCACAGTCTCTCCTCGATAGTGTTAAAACCGGCAGTTTTTACGACGCTGACTCACCCAGTTATTCAGACATTTTCTTCTACGCCAAGCTGTCCGCAGGCGCGGCCATGAAGGCCTCCGAGATAGCTCTTAAAGGTGACTTGTCACTGTCATTGATGAGACCGCCGGGGCATCATGTCGGTAGAGACTTTCTGGGCGGTTTTTGCTATTTCAACAATGTGGCGATAGCTGTTGCCAAGGCGCTCCAGCAGGTTGGCAAGGTAGCAATCATAGATTTTGACTGCCACCATGGAAACGGCACGCAGGATATCTTTCTCGGCAAGCCAAATGTGTTATATGTTTCCCTTCATCAAAGCCCATTGTACCCCGGCACCGGTCTGACATCAGAGGAAAACTGCCTGAATTTCCCCATACCATCCGGAACAGACGAGTTAGGCTACATGGCAACCTTCTCGAAAGCGATAGATAAGGTCAAAAAGTTTGATCCCGATCTGGTGGCTGTTTCGGCAGGATTCGATACTTACAAGGGCGACCCGCTGACCGGACTTCATCTTGAAATATTAACGTACGAAAAGATAGGCACAGCTATCCGCCAATTAGAAAAGCCGGTTTTCGCCGTCCTTGAAGGGGGGTACTCAAATGATTTGCCGGAGTGTATTCGTCAGTTTCTGAGTGGGTTGGATTAATAGTTTAATTGTGAGCCTTGTAGGGCGGGTCTCTCCGAGACCTGCCGGATTGTAAATTGAAAGTGGCAGGTCCGTACCGGACCTTCCCTACGTGACTAAAAAAGCTTGAACAAATAGCCCTAACAAAGATTATATTGTAGTATAATTAGCTAGCTATGTTCACTATGTATTGAGCTACAGAATGAAGAACGTAATCGAAAAGATATTCGGTACCAAGCATGAGCGCGACGTCAAGAAGATGCAGCCGCTCGTGGTGGAAATCAATGACTTCTTTGAAAAGTTCAAGTCGTTAAGCGATGAAGAGCTCCAGGCCAAAACGGATGAGTTCAAAAGCAGGTTAGCTGCTGGCGAAACACTTGACGACATAATGACTGAGGCCTTTGCCGTCGTCAAAGAGACCTGCCGCCGCCATCTCGGCCAGACATGGAATGTCTGCGATCTGCCGACTGAATGGAATATGGTTCCGTTCGATGTCCAGTTGATCGGTGCCATAGCTCTCCATCAGGGAAGAATCACCGAAATGGCCACCGGCGAAGGAAAAACCTTAGTGGCTACCATGCCTACCTACCTCAATGCTCTGACCGGAAAGGGCGTGCATATTGTTACGGTCAACGATTATCTTGCCCGTCGCGACCGAGAGTGGATGGGCAAGATTTATGAGTACCTCGGCCTGACCCTGGGCGTTATCCAGAACCAAATGACTAATGAAGAACGCCGTGAGATGTACAAGTGTGACATCACCTTCGGAACGGCTAACGAGTTCGGCTTCGATTATCTCCGTGATAACATGTCCCAACGCGCCGAGGATCGTGTGCACCGTAATTTCTACTACGCTATCATTGACGAGGTTGATTCTATCTTGATCGATGAGGCGCGAACTCCACTGATTATCTCCGGTCAGGTTGAATCAAGTGTGCACGACCGCTATCGTCAGATGAGGTCGACGGTCGATGTCTTGGTCCGCAAACAGACAATGCTTGTCAACGACATGCTTGCCAAAGCGGAAAAGCTGCTTGCCTCGGGCAATTCTGACGATGGGTTTGAGGCCGGTATCTTGCTTTTGGCTGCCAGTCGTGGCGCTCCGAAGAATAAGAAGCTCATGAAAACACTTAAAGAAACGGGTATGAAGAGGTTGGCTACCGATGTGGAATCAGCCTTCATGCGGGACAAGAAACTTCATGAAATCGACGACCGACTCTACTATTTCATCGATGAGAGAGAGCACAGCATTGCCTTAACCGATAAAGGTGCCTCGCTGCTAAGCAAAGATGAGCAAATGTTGTTTGAAATTCCCGATATATCCACCATGCTTGCAGAGGTAGAAGGAGACACGTCTCTTTCTCCCGAGGAACGTAAACAAAAGACAGACGAGATTTATCGAGTTCATTCAGAACGGTCCGAAAAAGTCCACGCTATAAATCAGCTTTTACGCGCTTATTCGCTGTATGAAAAGGACGTCGAGTATGTCGTGCAGGACGGCAAGGTGATGATTGTTGATGAATTCACAGGACGAATTCTGCCCGGCAGGCGCTATTCTGACGGTTTGCACCAGTCAATTGAAGCGAAAGAGAACGTCACAATCGAAGCTGAGTCCCAAACGCTGGCCACCATTACACTGCAAAACTATTTCCGCATGTACGAGAAACTGGCCGGCATGACTGGAACAGCCGAAACCGAAGCCCAGGAGTTCTGGGACATCTACAAGCTTGACGTTATGGTCATTCCGACCAACATGCCGGTCATACGCGCCGATAATAACGACCAGATATTTCGCACCCGCCGTGAGAAGTACAAAGCAATCGTAGACGAGATTAACGAAAAGCATAACAAGGGCCAGCCGGTGCTGGTCGGAACGATTTCGGTTGACGTGTCTGAAACGCTTTCCCGTATGCTCAAGCGGGCGGGCATACCGCACAACGTTCTCAACGCCAAGCAGCATCAGCGGGAGGCGGAAATTGTGGTACGGGCCGGTGAGCGAGGAGCGGTAACGATTGCTACCAACATGGCCGGTCGTGGCACCGACATACGACTCGGGGAAAGAATTGTAGACCTGGGCGGATTGCACATTATCGGCACCGAACGGCATGAGGCCCGCCGCATTGATCGTCAGCTTCGTGGCCGCTCCGGCCGTCAGGGAGACCCCGGCTCATCGATATTCTTCCTCTCTCTCGAGGACGACCTGATGCGCCTTTTCGGCGGCGAACGGTTGGGAAGAGTCATGGATAGACTGGGTGTGCAGGAAGGAGAGGTCATTACGCACAAGATGGTTACCAAAGCCATCGAGCGGGCCCAGAAAAAGGTTGAGGCGCAGAACTTCGCTATCCGTAAGCACACCCTTGATTATGACGACGTTATGAATGTCCAGCGTAGCTGGATTTACGAACGGCGCCTGGAGGCTCTTGAGCGGGAATCAATAAAGGATGAGGTGGTTGACCTTATTGAAGAGGTTCTCGACGAGTTGATAGATAGCTACTGTCCTGAAAAAGCGTACCCTGAAAATTGGAATCTGACCGGTTTTATCGATGAACTGCGCAAGATTTACCTGCTTACCCTTCAGTTCAAAGAAGAAGACATTCCAAGCCTGACCCGCGAAAAGCTGAAAGAGCAGGTGCACGGGGCGATCATGCACATCTATACCCAGAAAGAGATGGCCTATGGCGAGGAGATCATGCGCCAGCTTGAGCGCTACGCCGTGCTTTCCACCATCGACCACCACTGGCGTGACCACCTGGCCGAGATGGATGAGCTTCGCACCGGTATTGGCCTGCGTGCTTACCACGGTGGTATGGGTAAACCAATCGACATTTACAAGCGCGAAGCGTTCAGGATGCTTGAAGAGTTGAGCACCACCATTGATCGGGAAATCGTCAACCTCGTTTACAAACTACAGATTAGCATGCCGGAGAAATCCCGCGCCGAACGACGCCGGGAGCCGGAAGCTGTGGCCTCGCACGCCGACACCACCGGTATGGGGTATGCCTCGGCGGTCCAAGCGCCGGCGGGCGCCCCGCAGGAGAAGAATCCCATGGCCGAAGCTTCCCAAGCAGGCAAGCAGCAGCGCACCTACCGCCGCAAATACCCCAAAGTCGGCCGCAACGACCCCTGTCCCTGCGGCAGCGGGAAGAAGTACAAGAAGTGTCACGGGGCGGAAGGGTGAGTGTTTTCTAATAGTGGAATCGACCTTGGGGAACAATGGATACGCCAGTTGAGTTTCAAGGTGTTTTTTGGCTACCACGGAACTCTGAGACAAAAGTGCCAGGCACACTTCGATATATTCCAGGTGAGGGGACGACGCTCCAACTGCTAGGAACGTGGTATACCACCGAAGAGCTGCTTGGGAAAAAACGCATAGGAGATGAAACTTTCATTGTTGGCATGTCTGAACACGGTACACTTGTAACACTGTGGAATTGCCTGCGAACTGGCAGTGATCTTCATATGCCGGGAATTTCTACAATGTCATTCTATGCAAATGTTCTGTTTGTCGGCGCAGCCATAACGGCGACTGAAGACTTGGAATTCACATTAGCTAGGGCAAGGTTTTCGTATTTGGAAGACTGGGTCGGGCTATCCGGGTTTGACATTTCTGAAAATTGGGAGCAGCATTCTGTTATAGTCAAATACACCTTACCAGATCCATTAGAGATTCTCTTACCAAGTAGTGATGTGATAAGAATTGTCTATACAGCTACAACCCCGAGTATGAGGTTTGTACAGAATGAGGCAACCATCTGTCAGAAGGTTTTTATTGAATATAAGCCGCATGAGCAGAAAAAGATGGGTGAGTGCTGCTCAACGTTGCGTCGCCTTCAATATTTCTTCGGCTTTGCAGCAAGTATCCCTCTTCGGATTATGGAACTAAAACTAAGGAGTCGCGTTAATTGCAAAGTAATCGATGGTAAAGAGTCATTTCCATTCATCGATACTTACTTTGTTCCTGTCGAGCCTAAGAATCTCCCGGTTAGCTGGTCTCCAAACCACGCTTTATTTAAGTTCTCAGATATCAAAGAGGATCTAAGCGGTGCCATTATAAGATGGCTCGACAAGTATGAGTTGCTCCAACCGGTATTTGATCTTTACTTTGGTGTCCAGTACGACCGCGAAACGTATGTTCAACAGTCATTTCTACACCTTGTGCACGCTATAGAAGCCTATCATCGACTCGCTAGCAGTGACATGGAAGTCACTGAAGAGGTACATAGAAGAAGAATGACTGCGATTCTCTCTGCCGTTTCGCAAGAGCATAGAAGTTGGCTTAAAGAGAAGTTAAGATACAGTAACGAACTCACCCTAAGAAAAAGACTGTCTTTAATTATTAACGACTACATGAATTACTTGTCAAAGCTTATACCGAACCATGGATCTTTCATAACATCGGTTGTAGACAATCGAAATTACCTGACTCACTATGACTCCTCTCTTAAATCCAAAGCCCTGCAGGGTCACAATCTCGCTTCTATCAATGTACGGTTAGAGGGAATTCTCCAGGTTATACTGCTGGCGGAATTGGGTCTTAGTGAGAGCATAATAGTAAAGGCTGTCGAGCACAAATATGAACAAAGTCAGAGCATAGCGACCAATTAAACGCCCGGGTGTCTCACAGCTTGCTGTGGGTTGTATCGAATAAGCCACTCACTCACAATTCTATTCCGTCAATCTCCAAAGGCACGTCTGACTCACCCTGATACCAATTGTAACTTGACCATCTCCATTCGGACGGATAAGATACGAGCCCTTGCTTCACGGGATTATTGTGGCAGACTGGTAGGGTGGTTGCTCTGTGCACCTGCCAAATAATGCACGGGGGTACTATCCGGGCACGTGGTATACAAGACATGTACGACCAACGTCATTGAACGATGTTTCCGGGAGGTCAGACGACGGCTGAAGGTGATGGGCTACTTCCAGAACTCCAAGAGCTGCGACCGTATCATCTATGCCATCTTCAACTACTTCAACACCAAATGGAAACGCCATAACCAGCGAATCAAGGAGGTCGCACGGCTAACTGCAAAAGCGGCATGACTTACAT
>Ga0315543_1002123_pt1 | contig 19863 bp, 16 predicted proteins | sample SalMarSW160210MG_2_FD_203098 | JGI IMG/M metagenome (GOLD analysis project Ga0315543, IMG submission 203098) | Salt marsh sediment microbial communities from the Plum Island Ecosystem LTER, Massachusetts, United States - Salt Marsh Sediment SW1601-210 ...
TACTTCAACCTTTATGTTCTCTTTAGCAAGGTGCTTACACAGAATAGTAAAGAGATGAGCCGAAGAAACCTCGTCCGGATAAAATACCTGAGAAATGAGAAAGAATTTTTTCACCAGTTATTAAGAAGCATTATGAAAGCAATTATTATGAGGATTCTGGGATCCATAGTTGATTCTTAAAATTTATTCATAGTATTTATTACTGTATGTATATCATTTGGGTTGTGCGCATATGACACAGGTAAACTTAATGTTGTATTATGTATCTCTTCAGATAAAGAAAAGATTTGTCCTGACAGGAATTCCAATGCTTCCTGCTTATGAGGTGGCACAGGATAATGTATATCAGTTTTTATACCTTCCTTAAGTAAATATTCTCTAAGTTTATCTCTTTCAGGATGCCTGATGTTAAATATATAGTATACATCTTTGAACTCAGGATGTACTTCCGGTAGTACATAATCACTTTTCAATTCATTCAGATAGATTGCTGCCAGCATTCTTTTATGGTTATTTATCTTATCAAGCTTCCTGAGTTTGACTCTCAGGAAGGCAGCCTGTAATTCATCCAGACGGGAATTTATACCTATGTATCTGTTATGGTACTTTTTATCCGAACCATAATTCCTCAGCATTTTTAGTCTGGACATATATTCCTGACTGTTAGTAACTACTGCTCCTGCATCCCCAAGGGCTCCAAGGTTTTTTGTCGGGTAGAAGCTGAATGCCGCCATATCTCCAAAGCTACCTGCTTTCTTTCCTTTATACTCGGCACCATGGGCCTGGGCGCAATCCTCTAAGAGGAGAAGATTATGGTTTTTGCAGATGTCATTAACAGGATCCATATCGCATACTTTCCCATACAGGTGCACAACCAGGATAGCTTCTGTTTTACTGGTGATTGCTCTTTCTATCAGCGATGGATTAATATTGTATGTTTTGATGTCAGGTTCAACCAGAACAGGAATACATCCTGCATGTAGTATGGCTAGTATTGTAGCAATATATGTATTGGATGGAACAACTATTTCAGATCCTTTTTCAATATCCAGAGCCATTATGGAGAGGGTAAGGGCATCCAGGCCTGAAGCTACACCAATACAATGATCAACGTCATTGTATTCAGCAAACTCTTTTTCGAACAGTTCTACCTCTTTCCCAAGTATAAACCAACCGGAGTTCATTACTTCATCAAACTTGGTCCTGAACTCCTTTATGAATGGTTCATTTACCTTATAAAGGTTTTCATATTCTACCTTAATATGACTCATAGATATAGTCTTTCTCGTCGAAGTACTCTGATGCAAACACCATAAGTATAGCATCTTCCGTAAAATTATACATTTTATGCCAGTCTTCGGGCATTAGTACAACGCATTTGGAAGGATGATCCAGAATGAATTCCTTCTGTATGGATCCATTATCGTTAAATATTCTGCAGGCACCTTTAATACAAACAGTTGCCTGAACAGTCTTATGATGTCTATGACCCCCTCTGACTGAATCATCAACACCATAAATATAGAAAACCCTTTTTATGTCAAATGGTAAAACCTTTTCAATAACAGTCAGGTTTCCCCTTTTATCAGTGAACGTTTTTAAGTTTATCAGGTAGGCCATTATTAATGATTATAATTTATAGATATTATAGCTTGTTATTTTCTTAAAAGAATTCTTAATGATATTCCTTAATGATCTGTTCTCAGGGGTGTAATACTGTCTGGAATATTCATTGTAATTGTCTGAAAGCATTTGCTCAACTTTGATTAAATTATTGATATAAGTCGAGTAAATAGTTTTTCTTAGTTTCTTATTAATATGGTGCCAGCCCAGGTCAGCAGTATTGTTTTCTTTGAGCTTCAGGCTCTGGAAATGAAAGAATACAAGTTTGAATTTTTTTTGTGATTGCTTCTTTACAATCATTATCTCATCATCCTTCCTTATGAACTTATATTTCTTGATATTCCATGGAGCCACACCTCCTCCCTCATTTTCAAGAATATGGACTCCCTTATATCTGGTTGGCCATTCATCCAGATATTTCTGATCACCGAATTTGCTATCTTCATATCTGTTGTAACACCAATCAATGCACTGGCCGGCCCAGGTATTCAATATTATTTGACTTTCTTCCAGGGTATTAAATGTAATAAACTGAACACAAAACCTGCCGGCTCTTTTCTCTTCAAATATCCGTTCCATGAATGAGTATCGGTGCTCGGTTATTAAAACGGTGTTTTCAGTATTTAACTCTGATAGAAGCACTGATGGATCCTCATAAAACATCAGGTCAGCATCAATATAGGTACAGTTCTGAACCTTATACTTTTTAAAAACATGTTTTATTACTGCGGGAGTGCATGTCCAGCAATATTCTGCTTTTGTCCTTTCCTTTTTGACTTCCAGTAATTCAGGTGTTTCAAATTCATTTAAGGATATTACACTTATATTTTCCAGGCTTAAATCAGTGAGTATCTTATATGACAGATCATCAAAAGTAAATACATATACATGAAATTTATTTCTTGCATACCTTTGTAAAGAATTCAACATTAAAATGCCTCTGCTTAAATAAAATGAGTCAAATAATGTGCAAAATATCCTTTTCATGAAATTGAATTTGGAGATCTGAACTTACTTGTTTTCTTTCATAGTAAGTAACTTATACTCACATTCTCCTAAATTTACATCATCGTATTCCGTAATACTTAGATCTGATGTAGAAAAGAATTTACCAATTAAAGAACTATCCAGAAAAATAATCTCCCCAGGTTTGACACCTAAGTCTGTATACCTTTTTTCATTAAAATAATTGTACCACCCTTTAATTAGTCTGTCCCTGAATTCCTCATCAAGTGATTCATCTTCAAAAGCATATCCAAATAGGTCAATATCATATTCAAGATTCAAGTAGTACTTAAGTGAAATAGATTGCTCATAGTATTTCACCGGATCTACGACAATGAGGCTTTTAGTATCTCTGTCATAATGGGTTTTTGTATTAGATACAAGTGATTTCAGTATTAATCCTTCCTTTGTGAAAGATTTGGCGGTTGAATATGTATCTTTTAATATTGGGATGTAGAAAAAAATTATAATGATTGCTATTATGACTTTCATAATCCGAATACCCTCGCCGTATTCTTTCGTAAGACTTGAAATAAGAAACGCCAACCCGAAGCTTGTTGGTAAAAAATAACGTTCCCACATTCCTGACTTTGCATACAAAACCAGATTAGGAGCGACTACTAAGATTGAAAATATTGCTGGAAGAACCAGGGGCTTAAATGAATAATGCTTTGATATTGCTTTTTGAATAATAAGAAGTATGAATGCAAGAAAGAGTATATAAAAATAGGGCGTGATAAGGTGATTAAGAATACCCAGTATGCCTCTCATTGTACTTTTAAGGTTGAGGTCAATTCCTGCATATCCAATCTTATTTAATCCTACATACGATTTGATGAAATAAATTTCCAGAATGAAGGCTAAAATAAGCACTATCGAAATCAGGTTCTTTTGCAGTGACTTTTTCAATGAAATTTTCAGAGAATTTTTTTCATTGAATACTTTATAGACAATGAATGCTGGTACTATTATCAGGAAACTTTCTTTACATAGTGATGATAACAGGAGAAAGAATGCAAACAATATATTATTTAACCTGTATGATCTCTTCTTGTTTAAGCATCTGGACATAAACAAAAACGATAGACCAAGAAATGTAATACCAATAGTTTCGTTAGGGCCCAGGCGCCACCAAATGGCAGACTGAGGTCCTATAAAGGTTATAAATAAGGTTAAAGTTGATTCTATATTATTGAATCCCAGATTCTTCATTCCAAAAAATGTAGAAATAAATGTAAACGTCCCGAGCAAACCAGTATAAAGTGATAATAATAAAAAGTTACTACCAAAAAGATGTGTAATAAGTATTCTATGAATGAAATACATCGGTCTGAATCTGTATCCCAGGTCTTCTTTTACCCATTGTCGTATTACATCATAAATAGAACTTGAGTGAAGATCACTTTTTATCCGGATTATTTCATGGTCATCCTGGAAATGATATCCAGAATCAAGCGTCCCGCTTTTCCACAAAAATATAAAAGTAATTAGAGCTATTAGGCTAATAATCATTACATTATGTTGTATATTTTGCGGTATTTTGGTCATTAATCAGCTGCTTATTCAGAAAATTGCTTCAGAGATAATAGCCATTAATCAAGATCATATTCTTTGAAGGGGCTTAAGGCTGAAACTGATAATATGCGTACTTAATACCTGCCCTCAATGCATTTTGGTGTCCAAAATTTCTTTTAAATGAAATGAACTTAAATTTAAGATCACATCGTATTTCTAATTACAAAAAGGAATCCTTTAAATTCGGACTTAATATTTGCTTCATCCAGTGCATCAAATTCAATTAATAAATCATAATTCTCTAATATCCTTTCAAGAAACTTTTCTTTATTTAAGAACCAGCAGGGATAGCTTGCATTATATATCTTTGGATGGACTTTTTGAATTGTTATTCTGTCATTACCAGTAATAAATGGAGTCCGGTCAATAATAATCCCTGATGGTTTATAACTGATTAGATTAGTTAAAAGTGTATATGGGTCTTCTATATATTGCAGTACACTGGATAAAATAACTACGTCAATATCATAGTCCATATAGCATTTTTCAACACTATCATAGAAATGCAGGTTATCATCTTCAAAATGTGCTTTCCCTTCTTTGACAAAAGCCTCCTGTTCCACAATAGACCAGTTTATCTCGATATGTTCAAGTAGTTTATGATGCTGGAAATATGTACTGCCAAGTGAGCCTCCAAAGTCCAGTACGTTAAGTTTTCCTTTTTTTGCTGAAGCGATCATAAACAGGGATGCAATAAGTGGATAGGAGTATTCAGGTTTATAAAATAGAACAGAATCTCTTTCAAATGAAGCATTCCCGTTTTTTACTTCAATTGCCGCATCCTTAACTTTTTCAATAATGCTCTCTGATTCATATCCGGTACATTTGCCTGCAGCTTCTGCCCATGTGCTGAAATTTCCATGCCAGCCATAAAACAAGCCGGTTATCTGGCGTTTTATTGAATCAGGTAGAATTTTCTTTATCTTATCTTTCAACGGTTTCTGTTTGTTCGCATCATGAAATCAATTACTTTCTGAGCCTGTTTATCAGGGAGGTATTCCAATCGTTTGATGCGTTCAATACAGGACTGCCTGATCCTATCACCGGAATTATCAATAATATCTTTCCACCTGATAATTTTGTCTGCCAGGTCAGAAGCTGAATTGTCTTTGAAAGTATCCCCATTCTCTCCAGGCACCAATAATTCAGATTCAGGACCTTGGAGTTTCAGATTGTCAGTTGTAACTACCGGCAGACCAAATGACATAGCATGTACAATAGACAGGCCAATACCACCCGGACAAACGAAGAGATCAGATCCCAGGAAAATGGGATGATTGTCTTTGCCGTACCTGGAACCGGTGAAATGAATATTATCGGGTAAATTCTTTTCAGAGGCTAACTCTTTTAGCCTGTCAATATCCCCGTCACCAACCAAATAGCATTTAAACTCTGTAACACCTTTACTCTTGATTATTCCTAAGGCCCTGATCAGCAGATCAACTTTTTTTTCTTCGGTTATCCTTCCGGAATACAGGATGGTGAATACCCCGGTTTTTTCCTTTTTTACGATATCATAGTTCAGGAATCCGTAATCTTCCCTGTTGATAGAATTATTTACCACTGCTATCCTTTCATCACTTAATCCCATTTCGAGGAGATTGTCTCTTCCTTCACGGTTGTATGCCATAATCCCACTGGATTTTCTGTAAATCCATTTTCTGACTAAATAACCTAATCTGCCCTGGTTCCCTTTTGTGGCGTGCGACCACCAGAAAAATTTTCTTCTTTTAATAAGCCTGAAGTACAAAAAGATTACAATAGTATGAATAAGATGAAAGTCGACACCTGTACAAATAATAATATCAGGTTTATTTTTTCTTAATTTTTCAAGTACGCTTTTCAGGTAATAGAAGCGGTGCTTAAAAAAGCTGAATGTACAATGGTCTGCTATTATACTACCTTCAGGAGTAATACTTTTTATTCTCTGGTATTTGCTACCCGCCAGGAAATTCATCTCGAAATTTTCATTATTTGACAGCAGGCTGAAGACATCCTTCCTGTAATGAGGTAAAACTGGTTCAATGAGTATTACTTTCATCTGCTTGTTCGTGCTCACTTATTATTTGTTTTAGCCTCTTTGACAGTGGTCTCGTGTTTTGTAATAATAAATACCATTATCAGGCTGATAAGAGTATAACAACTTATCTCTATTAAAACGTAGGTTCTTATAAATATTTCAAAGGAAGAATTTCTGAACAGAATAAGTGAGAATATGGCAATAAAGTAAATTAACTGCCATGCGCTTAGTATCTTAATTTTCTTCATTGAGATAAATATGCTGCTGAACGAAGCAATTATAAAATTAAATGCAAACGACCATACAAGGATACGGGATATTTCACCTGAATATTTCCATTCTGTTCCAAAGAAGATACTGAATAATTCAATTCCCCAGATTCTGACAATTATTATTTCAAGCAGGGCAATCAGTAATACAAATCTGAATATTGAAAACAAGTCGCTTAAAATACTTTCATTTTTCCTGAAATTCTCTGATATACGTTGCAGGAGCACATTTGATATTGAAGTTGCAATCAGTGCCAGGGGGATTGACAGCATAAGTTTGGACAGATCAAAATATCCTGTATAATCAGTCGAGAAGAATTTGTTTATGAATATAGCAGGCAACAGGTAACTGCAGGCACTCATAAAGCCTGGAAGTACATTGAACTTAGGGTATTCAAGGTATTTTACGGATACATACCTGATTTTGGTAATACTTATGAATACCAATCTGAAGTTAGCTTTAAGTACCTGAATTGTGCCTGAGATACCATTTGTAAGATGACCCAGGATGTCTCCCAGCACCAGGCCGGCAGGCTTTTGCGCAAGCATAAAGGCAAGCTGGCCGCTACCTTCAGTACCTCTCCTGACAAATTTATTAAGCGATATTGAGAAGAAGCGTTTTTCCCTTATCAGCCAGTAATTCAGGCTCTGGTAAAAACTATACAAAAAGACACCGGCTGGAATCAAATAAAGATATATTGAATATTTCTTTGGAAGGTTTATAAGTTTAAGTATAGGATTCCCGAATAATAAAATAATTGCCAGCAAAGTTATGGAGAAGATCAGGTTTATAAGAATTGCCAACACCATAACATTAGCCGCAGTCTTATCTTTATCAGGCAGTATTATTGCCAGCTCATATCTCAGTGACGCTATGACAACAAGTATACCTGTAATAGAAAGGTATACGGCATAGGCACCGAAGTCATCAGGTGAGAAAAACCTTCTTAGAACAGGCTGCAGAAGGATAGGGATCAGTTGCGCCAATGCAGTACCGGATACCAGTACTGATATATCTTTTAAGAGCTCAGAACGGGGAAGGATAGATAATTTATTCCGGGTTGAAATCAAAATGGCACCTTTCTGTCTACAATCCGGGTCAGCAGGTAAAGAATGATAATCGTTGTTAAAAACAATGGGATTATCAGGTAATTAAATCTGCTGATCAGCAGTAAGTTAACAGCAATATATATATTCAGGCCAATCAGGATCATATTGACCTGGAGGTGATTGTAACCGGCCTGAACAAGTCGTTGATATACATGCTTTTTATGTGCCTGGCTGAGAGTTTCACCATTTCTCCATCTTCTGAATAGTGTAAGAGTTGCATCGAACCAGAAAGGAGAGGAGAGGAGTATCCAGTTTATAAAATTAAACTGCCCATCATTATGGAGATGTATTCCTAAAACGATTATTATATAACCCAACTGGGTACTGCCAACATCACCCATAAAGATTTTAGCTTTTGGCCGGTTCCAAAACAGAAATCCTGCAATTGAAGCTATTAATATTAATGCTGCATTATTACCAGTAAACATGAATAATACTATTGCTATACAGATTGCTTCAATAGAAGCATATCCGTCGATACCATCCAGGAAGTTGTACAGGTTAATGAACCAGGTTATTGCCAGTAAAGCAAAAAGGATAAGTATTATATCTGAAGCTATATTCCACTTGTAGATTTCAATAACATCAAATCCTTCAAGGAAGAACACTGCAAGTGCAGCTGTAATAAACTGTGCCAGCAGGCGCACTAAAGGTTTTATGGAAACAAGATCATCAAGAAGGCTGATTATTGCCAGCAATGATCCGGAAATAAATGCATAATAAAGACGATCATTTATTAATTCATTAAAGAAAAGTATAGTGATTCCGATATACCAGCATGTTATTATTGCCAGGCCACCTCCACGCGGTGTTGGTGATGTGTGGGAGCTTCGCCTGTTTGGGATATCAATTATTTTGTATTTCAGGGCCCATACCCTGATCAGGTAGGTCAGGACAAACGATAATAAAAACAATGCAGCAAGCAGAATAATCCAGAACTTCATTTACCGGCTTTCTTTTTATTGTCAAGGTATACTGTTACCATCTCTTTTATCCCTTCTTCGCTTGAATATTCTGGTTGAAAATCAAGTTTATTTAGAGTTATGCTGTTTTCCATTTCGAATGAACCGTATAATCGCTCAAAAATATTTGGTATGAAATTTTTACTCATTCCGGTTAAAAACTTCGGGATCCTGATTAATATTCTTTTCTTGTCCAGGTATTTTGCGATAAGTTTAACCAGATCAGTTGTTGACAGCGGTTCTGAGTCCATTGCAAGGAACACGCCTGAAGCTCGTTTTTCGATGATCCGGTCAATAAAGCCAACAAGATTCTTTACGTATGTAAAGCTTCTTTTATTCTGTACTTTACCGAAAGGCAGGATTGGTAGTTTATCAACCAGCTTCATTATACTGAGCATATTTGCTCTTACATCTTTACCATAAACCAGGGGCGTTCTGATTATTGAGACAGTAAAATTTTCATCTTCAAGTTTTCTAAGCTCAATTTCAGCTTCGTATTTACTTTTACCATACGGATCTTCAGGATGACATTCGGATGTTTCAGTCCAAGGGCCGGATTCAGCGTTAAAATCGCCATAGACTTTTACAGTACTAAGAAAAATGAATTGCTTAACACCAGATTCTTTTGCTCTTTTTGCTACGTCAATCGCTATGTCTCGATTAACCCTGTAATATTCACTATCGGGTATTTTCCTGGATTGATGTACTATTGCAGCTAAATGGATAATAGTATCATAACTGCTGAAATCTATTTCTTCTGGTTTGTTCTCGATAAGAGATATTTCATCAACATATTTATTATCCGACGATTTTAAATAGCTACGGCCGACAAAGCTATTTGCACCGGTAATTTTATACATAATACTTTATCTCTTTAGAAGTTTATCAGACTTACTACTTTTGTCATGTTTATGAATATAATCAATTAAAAAAGGAAGCATTACAAGAAATCCCATAACCGGAGGATCAAAAGGATTGCCGGCACTAAAGAAAGAAAAGAAAAATGTGATACAGAAGAATACGAACAAAATGTAATATTCCTTAATATATTTGATGTATATAGCAAAAACCTTATATATTAAATATAAATACAAAATTAATCCAAGTACTCCTGAATATAACAGCACAGAAATAAAAGGATTATGAGGCCAATCACTTTTTGTTTTGTCATTATAGAAGTAGTAACCATACCAATTTAGATAAGCAAACCCACCACCGAAAGCTTTCTGAATACCGGTATACTCCTTTGTAAATATCTTCCAAGCAAATTGCCAACGGTAGATTCGCTCCCCAACAGATGCATTTGAAACTGAATCAATAATTATCTGAGCTTTGTAAGGATGATACAATGTATCTTCTGCGATAAAATTTGATACCCAGGCTCTAAGAGGATCCCGATCATTATTTTGATTGATATTTTGTGCAAGAAGAGTTAATGGAATGCTAATAGGATTAGCTGAACTCATCAAGTAATTGTCATCTGACTGGATAGTAAATTGTCCAACAATAGTTTTCCTGATGATATTGACTTTTGGATATGCAAATATTACACTCCCCTTCAAATTAGTAAAATCTGTCTCTCCATTTTTCCTGAAATACAGATAAATAGGAGCTTCACCATCATCACAATCGGCTGTAATCTGAAGAAGCTGCCACTCTCCTTTCTTCTCGAAATCATAGTAATCGGCTTTCTTTGATGTATTACCTTCTGCACTTAACCTGACCCAGTTTCCGTTAAAGTCCTCTGTCACATAACAGTAAACTGAAGCATAGACTTGATCTCCAGAGTGAACCGTCTCCTTTCCAATAATATTATGCATAATGGCATCACCTCCAAATGTACTCGCAGATACGGATTTATCCATCAAACAACCCTTAGCATCTTCCGGTACTATTCCTACATTTTCACCTGTCAATTCATCTATTATCCGGCACTCTCGTTTTGCCCAATAAATTGGATCAATGGAATACTCATGCTCAGAAAGGTCACGGCGTTTAACATGAGCTATTTCAGGGTAGGCAAATATTACATGTCCTTTCATGTCCGAGAAATCCACAACTCCATTCTTCGTTAAATATATTACCACTGCAGCCGTAGTTTGATAACATTCAACAGTGATGTTCAGCTTCTGCCATTCACCTTTCTTATGCATTTCATAATAAGTAAGGGTCTCTGATGTTCGCTTACCTGAACTAAATCGAATCTGGTCCCCTTCAAAATCTTCAGAAACATAGCAGTAGATAGAAGCAAATAAAATATCACCTGGTGAGACACTTACATTTCTAATAACATTAAACATATTCGCATTACCGTTCCAAACAACCGCATCTGAAGTACTATCAAACAAACAGCCAATCGCTTCTTGAGGGACAATCTCTGAGTTTTTGCCTGTAATTGAATCCACCCTGCTATATTTATGACTTGTCCAGAAGTCGGGATCAGCAGATATCCTATTTTTCGAAATATCCTGATTTAATTGCTCAAATTCAGGATACGCAAAAATGACATGCCCTTCAAGATTTGAGAAATCAGATACACCCCTTTGACTGAAAAACAAAAGAATAGGTGCTGGACCACCGTGACATTCAACCGCTATTTTCAGTTTCTGCCATTTACCTTTTTGTCTCAGATCATAATATGATTTAGCCTGGTCGGTATTTCCAGCCGCACTTAATCGCACCCAGTCCCCATTGAAATCTTCTGAAACAAAACAATATACTGAGGCCAATATAAATTCTCCAGGTTGAGCATTGCCATCATAGATTTTATTATACATATATGCATCACCTGACCATATAGCCGGATGTACTGTTTTATCAAATAAACAACCTACTGCTCCATTAGGAATGATGTGCGACTGGTCACCTTCTAATGAATGTATTTCAGTGAACTTTTGCGTACACCATGAATAGGGATTAACAGGATCAAATGATGGAATCCATAGCTTGTTATACATAAATGAATAATCATAACTCTCATTAAAGATTGAGAAGTAACTACAAACAGTCAGAGAGATCTTCTCTTTAAGGATGGATGCTGTATTCGGGCAAATAAATGCAATTGTCTTATTCCTTTGCTTATGTGGGACTAGTAAAAAGAATGTAGATAATACAATTGCGATAATAAAAATAACTAGAAGGAAATAATTGACATTCGAACTTAATGCTTTAAATCGAGCACCATTTTTAAAAAGCGTAATAAATTTAATAGCCAGTAACACAAGAATAATGAATGATAAAACAATGATTCCTCTTCTGGAACCGGATATGAGAATGTTAGCAGTGTAAATTATAAGAATTAAAGTGTAGATTCGTTTGGTCTTAAGAGGAACATCCACTGAAAAAAAGTTCAGTATTGCCAATAAGCCGTAGAATATTGGCAACAATGCAAAATTATAATCTATTTGAGGAGAACCTTCAGTCGTGCTGAAGGTTTTACTTAAGGATAGAATTTCCGATTCGCCATAAGGGACGAAGAAAGTAAACAATCCATAGGATGAAATTAATAAACCAAATACGATAATTAATTTAATAAAGCTATTTACGAATAAAGCCGATTTCTTTTTTTCATTAATAACCAAGAACATCGAGAAGAAAATAAAGAGTAGAACCAAGGTATTCACAACATCCTTGAAAACTACAATGTATCTTTTATCAGAAATTAAAAAAGCACCGATCAGGATTATCGAAAGAAGCAGAATAAGAAAAAAAGAACGGGCATAAGCCTTAAACGTTTTTCTGAATCTATTCCAATAGTAAATCACCATATATGGAAAAAAACCAACGGATAATGCAATAAATAAATATTTTAACGGAGGAATAGAAGTTCTGAATACATAACAGAGAATTATAATATTAATTATATATATCTCAACAAGTGTATTCTTCTTCAACTTCTGCAATGCAATTTTCATATCACTGAAGTTTCTCAGGTTCTTTTATTATCTGGCCAATTTCAGTCATCCCAATCCGGGTTTATTCGTCTTTAACTTCAGAATAATTTTTAAGATGAAGGCTGGACATGCAATTACCAGGAGATTTGGTATAATTGCTATTAAATACCTCCAGCCCGAGAAATATTGCTTTTTTATCTTGATCCTATAAAACTGTCCCCTCTTCCTTCGTTTAATAACTTCGGCGTCAAATCTCAGGTAATACAACTTTTCATTTATATTATGAATAATGGCACCCTTCGAAGTAGCTCTTAACCATAAATCCATATCCTGGGAGTTTTTATAATATGGATTATAATATCCGAATTTTTTAAAGAATGCTATCCTGAACATTGTGGATGGATGAATTACATCAATTCTCCTAAGTAATTGATTAAAGTTTGTACGAAGCGCTACATATTTTTCTCCAATTATTTTGCTTTCATTATTAATTAAGAATGCCTGCGTCCCTACTAAATCAACTTCAAGATGATTATTTAAATAATTTATTTGCTTTCGAAAGCGATCAGGATGAGCTATATCATCAGCATCCATTCTTGCCACAAAATCATACTTTTTCTTTTCACAAATATTTATTCCATCATTTAGGACAGACGGAAGGCCTCGATTTTCCTTAAAGGCAGTTATAAACACAAACTTGCCAAAGAAAGATTCAATGATCTTCCATAATAATTTGTTAACTGGTCCATCCACTAATATGTAGAGATCAAACTCCTTAAAAGACTGTGCTTGCAGGCTATCAACAGCTGCTTTCAGCAATTCTTCGCTATCATCCTTATATACAGGTAATAAAACTGCTAACTGATTCATATAATCTATTAACTATAAACGATTATCATTGAATTGTCAGTGTTGTTTTAGTAATTTATTATACAATGTTTGATACTTGTTGGACATGATATTTGCTGTGAAGTTTTCGGCAAACACTTTCATGAAGAAATCCCGGCTTTCATTCAACTTATCCCTGGTCAAATTCTCAAGAATTGCTACAAGTTCATCAATTTCAAATACATCAAAGAATGGAAATGGACAATGGTAATCCTCAAATATCTCAACATGTGGAGGAATATTAGATAAAAGTACTGGCAAACCACAAGCAATGGCTTCGAGAACTGAATTAGGCAAACCTTCAGATTTAGAGGAAGATATAAAGCAATCTGCCGCCTTTAAATATTGATCCACATTATTAATTTTGCCTAAAAATTTTATTTGATCACCAAACTGAATCATATTCTTACATGATTGCTCAAGTTTACCCGTACCTAAAAAAATCAAAACTAAATCATTTGCTGATTCCAATCGCTGAAATGCTTCAATTATCATTTTAGAATTCTTCCTTGATGAAAGATGTCCAACAGAAACTAATAGAATTTTATCCTTCGGTAAACCCAGTTCCTCTCTTAATGACATCCTTTTAGTATTATTGACCAAGTAAAATTTATTCTCATCTACACCATTTTGAATTGGTGTTAGTTCTAAATTCCGTTCTTTTTTTAATCTTTGAGAAATACTATTGGAAACGACCACTGGTCCATGAATCCTAGCCAGGACAAATAAATGAATTCTTGCCATCAATCTTCCCGGAAGCTTCCCATATGTCATAGGATAATCATCGAACGGGTAATTACGCAATGTGGCAACTGTCTTATACTTTTTTGACAATCTAAGTCCACTTAATATATCTGCCCTTATGCCCTGAGTATGTATAATATCCGGTTTAATTTGGGATAATATTTTCCTTATTTTCGTATTAATCAGAATAAAGCCAACTAGTCTAGAAAGCTTTAGAGAGTGAATTTTAATATTCATCTCAATAAAATCAGACATTCTACTTCTTTCAGGTTCTTTGGATAAAGTAATGATGAAAGGTTCAAAATGTTTACGATCCAGATTCTTGATAATATTGTAAAGCTGGTTTGATGGTCCACTAAGTTTGAGTGTTGAAACAATGTATAAAACTCGTATCATGATTTCCTTTCAATGTTGGGATGGAACAAATACAGAAATACTGGCAAATCATAAAGGAATAAACCTGAGAACTGATTATAAGTAACTGCCGTGAAACTTATAAAGAAGTAAAATACTATTAAAGTTTTTATTTGGGTTATCAGTGGATGCTGCACAGTAACTTTAAGAAGTATATATAATAGTAGCCCATAGTGTAGGATAAAGCCGGGAAGACCAGCATTTAGCAACATCTCAAGATAGTTTGAGTGACTCATCATTCCAGTCCCATGTGAAAAGATACCTTCAGGAGGGATCAATACATAGCGAGCATTATCCACCCCGACTCCACTAAGTGGATTCTGTAGAAATACCTTAAAGCCCTCGGTATATGCCCATGATCTTAAAAATACACTTTCGTTTTCCTTAAGCAGCTGTGGATCTGACAATAACAAAACAAACCTGTCAATCCTCGCTGCTAAATTTCCAACTAATAAATAGGTAAGAATTATCACAGCTATCGAAACAATAATAATTATTACTCTTCTACTACGATTGCTGGCAACATAGATTGGATAAGCCAATATAAAAACTATGGATAAAAATCCTGTAATGGACTGACTTGCCAGAATCAGGATGATACCCAGTATGATGGTGATTGTTTTCCACAGACTTTTTTGAACGAAAAAATAGGTGAGTGAAATTAAAATCACGGTTTGTAAGCTGAAATTATTCCTGTTACCAAATAATCCTGAAAAGCTATCTCCAGAGTACTCTATTCTATTGGTAATCCATAGAATCAGCAAAAAGGAATTAATCAATACCCAGAAGGAAACAATCCATGAAATTGCAATGCCTCTTCGGTAATCGGTAAACACTGCAATGATCAATCCACTTGCCAGCAACGACAAACCTGCCACCAAAAGAATTTGCAAAATATGATGCTTCCAGTCAACAGCAAAAAAGGTCATAAGAAGGGCATAAGCCAACCAAAGCAAGGGTAAAACGAATACCTGAAGCTCCTGGACTTTAATTCTGCCACGAGCTGCAAAAAATAGTACGAGAATTAAAAAAATAAAAGCAGCAAGGCCCCAGTCAAGGTAAGGGATCTTATAAAGACTTTTATTTAAAATCAATAGAATGCCTAATGCAAAGGACCCAAAGTAGAATATTCCTCTTGGAGTCCAGCCTTCATTTTGCATGTTAATATCGAGCACAATATCAGGAATTTAGTACCGAAATGTATTGACCGACTATATTTGAAAGATAAAACCTGGAGCCCGTTTCCCTTATCTTGTGAATATCCCAACTTTTATCCAGAGTCTGCAATATTCTTTTTCCCAGAGTCTCTGTATCATTTTGAGGAACCAGGTAACCATTAATGTCTTCAATGATAATTTCAGATGGTCCATAGTCACAATCAAAGGCTACTATCGGCAGTCCCATGGTAATTGCTTCAATTAGAACATTTGGAAAACCTTCATATCTCGATGTCAAAACCAGCATTCCGGACTGAGAATAAACATTATAAATATTCTCAACATAACCTAAAAAATCAACATTCTTCTGTATGCCCTTCTCCTTTGCTAATATTTCAAGATTCTCTCTTTCAGGTCCCTCACCACAAATCTTCAAATACAAATTCTTCTTTTTTAATAAACACTTACTAAAAGTCTCAATCAGAAAATCAACCTGCTTTATCTTAACTAACCTTCCTACATAGAGGACAACGTTGTGTTTATCGTTTTGAGCTTTTGTCTTTGCTGCATTAAGGTACGCTAATCTGATCTGTTCTGAAACTGGATTTTGAATATGGATTATTCTATTTCTCGGAATCTTATAATAATGAACCAATTGATCTATAACCCCTTTTGATTGTGTTATAATGGTATTAACATTTTGATAAAGAAGTTTGACAAAATAATGAACACCATATTTATGCCACAAAGAGACTTCATTTGCCTTTGCTTCAACCAAATTACTGATATGCCTGTTAACAATCCTGAACCTTTTCCTTAATAAGAACCTGGCGATGATAAGTTGAATAGCCAATTGATGATTAAATACCAGGATTGAATCAGGTTTCTCACGAATTAACATTTTAATAATAGGGAGCAATGAACTCCTGGCATGTTTCTTCCCAAGGTTGATAATCTCAACCTCATTCAATATCTCCCCAATATAGATTCCGGTATGTTCCAGTAAAATTAGCTTAACTCTGAAATTCTTCTTTACAAGTCCATTAGCGAGTGTAACGCAAATCCTCTGGGAACCACCACCGCGGAGTGAGTTTATAAACAGGTAATATGTCCTCTTATCAATCATTATCCTAAAAACGGTCAACCCAGCCAGGAGGGGGTTTTGCTTTGATAGAATGTTTTAGTATAGCATTAAGTTTTGTCGGAATATTGTTTAAACGAAGCTCATAATCTGATAAACCCCATATCCTTAATCCCTCTTTGATTAATGGAATTTTGTCGCTATCAATCCCAGCTAGTTTTGAATAGAGAAGATCCGTAAGAAAAGAATCATCAGAAAAACTAAGAAACCCCAGCGGAAAAGGTTCTGGCTTAAGTGGTCCATCACCTTCACCACCTATAATACCGTCAGTTAAGTTATATAGCTTTCTAACAGGTTTTGGTGCAATCTCCCCACTTGAATTTCCACATAAAGCTATTAAATACAAATCAAGAACCATTCTCCATGTTGTATCATTGCCATACCAGGCAGCAGAGAGGTTATAGTAAGAGGAATTTCCGGCAATTTTCCAAAGAGCATGTGAAACTTTCTTCAATATCTTATTTAATACATTCCCCCTGTGTATATTCGCATGATCCATGAAAAATTCGGAAGTTCTTCTAATCGGATTAAACCCGGGGTAACAATCTCCCCCTGTTTTTGTCCCACCAATACGATGGTGAGGCAGAAAAGCTTTGTCACCATTAATTCCAACTAGAATTTTTAATGCATTTGTAATACCGGCCTTCTGATGCGTTTTAAACTTGCTCATAGTTAATACTGTGTCAACCTCAAACAACTTCTTCGTAATACAATATTTATGAATGCCCTTTTTATGTGCCGTCCCTAATCTTCTGGGATCATACTCTGTCACCCTGAAAATATTCTTATCACTACTTATGGGCTCAAGATTGCTTTTATCCTTAAGGTCAAAAATTATATAGTCTTCGATTGGCCTCAAATTCTTTGAGATTTTTCCAGTTCTGCTATCCAGTACTACTCTTCTGAAATCAATGATTTCAATTTTATTCAAATGATCCCTATTCAAACAATCAATAGTTTCGTAGAATGAAGAAGTCAGAAGTTTATCCCAGTTGCATCTCTGCAGGGGAGCATCCCCTATTATCAGTTTCTTGGGATTCAGTTCAAGTAATAATTCCAGGGTCGCAAAAAGAACCTCGTGGTGGCTTATTAAACAAATATCTTGTATGGAATTTTCTGGATGTAGCACCCAATTTGGCTTCAGCAAAATAGTTTTACCTGATATATTTCCCTTAAATTCCTCATTATTCAGGATTATTGAAGCCAGTAGTGGTTTCAATTTGTCTTTTTCATAAATCATGCCAAGACTTGAAATACTCCTGTCAACTTCCAGTAAATCTGGTATATAGAGAAAATCTATTTTGCTCATCCCAATTGTTGATTAGAGCATGATTATCAAAGCTTATTAAACGATACAGGTTTCAGGTCCTGAACTCCAAGCAGATCCATCAACTGGCAATGCTGAGGCCAATAATTACCCTCATGGAAATTTAATTGGGGATCCCAGTACCCGGGACAGTCATAAACGTTTCTATCCACAAATGTATAACTAATCTCGCAAAGTACAGGATCATGATTTGTATCCCATAAAAAATCATAAGCCATGGACTGAAATCCGAGAGCCTTTGAAATTTCAAATGCAATCTCAATGAACTTGTGATTTATCTCATCGGTCTGGTAATCGACTAATCCGCTTCCTGACGATCGAAAATCATTTTTCCTGTTAAATCTTCTAAATGCAAATGCTCTATCTCCTATAACATTTACACGGGTATCGAAGTCATTTCCAGGCATGAATTTCTGAAACAAAATATAGTTTTTATGTATTGCCCAATAGGGATTCTCCAATGATAGGAATTTATTCTTTACTTTCTTGGCAATTTTTCTTAGTGTACGATAAGGAGATGAAGTCAGGCTTCCTTTCATTTTTACATTATAAGGTAGAAACCCTTTAGTAAACATCCTTTTGACCAATCTTCTTGCCTGATTAGCATTATTCACCAATAGAACACTGTAAGAAGAAGCCCCCCCCCTTAACTTAAAAACTTTGGGAAACTCTGCATGATCAATCCATTCCATCGCTTTATGCTTATCCCAGAAAATCCAACTCTCAGCGACCGGGAAGCCCAAAGAGTTTAGTAGATAATATTGTTTGATTTTGTCATCAAAATGCCAGCAAGTATTATAATCAGGAAAACATTTTATATTATGATTAAACTCAATCACAGGCAGAATGGATTTTGCTATTTGCTGATGATCAACCCAATGACTCCATCTATAGATGAAATAATCAAGCTCTTTCACCTGATCCCAAAAGTCAGTCTGATTAATATCAAGCCATATTACCGGAATACCATTTCCCTCAAGTATCCTGTAATACTTATTTACAAATTCTTTATGCCTGGGATCATCAACATTATGAATTCCTACTTTCATTATGAGTGTTTATTTAATTTTATCTCATTAATCCCACTGTAAGCTTCCCTTAATCATCTACGCTTGTTTGATGAAATTATTTAGAATATATAATTCTTGATTTATACATCTCCGCTCTCTCAATCCCTTTTTAAACCAGGATGAAAAGGATTAATAGTGTTAAAGTTATTGATTATACAATAACGCGCAAGCTTGAATCCTCAAGACTTTAATGGCGATTAAATATTCTGTCAATATGTGATGGTGGTTCAATGATTTTACAGAAAGAAAGTTGCATAATTGGTATTTAAGTCAGATATTTTAATACAACCAACTTCATACAACGGATTAAAATGAAGACAAAGGAGAAATTAAATTCTTTCACAAATTTTATTGCCTCTACAAATTTCTTGTTTTTTAAAAATTCCAAAAATACAGTACAAGCTTTATTTGTAAAATAATTTCTTTCTTCGACTGCTAATGAAAATAATTTATACTCCAAATAATAATTATTAAATCTCCCTGTTTTTTTACTGGCACGGTCCTCGGAATCTTGTACATAATAACTTAATAACGTAGGTTCAAAAGCCAATCTGAATTTTCGAGCCAATCGACTCCAGACATCAAGATCCTCTCCTCTCGAATATTTAGTATTAAACAGACCTATTTTATCAAAACAAGATTTTTGAATAATAATACTTGACGAC
>Ga0315543_1002126_pt1 | contig 19846 bp, 20 predicted proteins | sample SalMarSW160210MG_2_FD_203098 | JGI IMG/M metagenome (GOLD analysis project Ga0315543, IMG submission 203098) | Salt marsh sediment microbial communities from the Plum Island Ecosystem LTER, Massachusetts, United States - Salt Marsh Sediment SW1601-210 ...
TATAGGTTTAAAAGATGAGCCCGGCTCATATTGATCTGAGATAACCGGATTTTTAAATACCTCTATGTTTTCTACCTCATTATATTTATTAGGATCAAAAGTAGGATACGAACTTAAAGCTAAAATTTCTCCAGTAAATGGATCCATAACAATTATACTTCCTTTTTCTGCTTGATATTTCTCTACTGCTTTTTTAATCTCTTCGTCAGTCTTGTGCTGAATAGTTCGATCTATTGTTAAAACAACGCTATCTCCGTCTTGGGCTGTCTCCAACTTCTTCTTACCAATCGGAATCCAAATGCCCTTAGTATCCTTCTCTGCTTCAAGAAATCCAGACTTTCCCGTGAGCTCTTTATCAAAATACCCTTCAATACCATACTGACCTTTTAAACTCTTATCATCATAGCCATAATATCCTAAAATTTGGGCAGCCAAATCTCCTTCTGGATAATATCTCCAAGGTTCTTGTTCTAAATGAATGCCAGGTAAATTAAATAACGCAATTTTTTCTGTAATATCACCAGATAACTTTCTTTTCAGAACCACATAAGGGTCTTTTTTATTTGACAATTTATTTAAAAGGGTCTTTTTAAATTCTTTATAATTTTCTTCAATTTTCTCAAGCAACTCTTCCTCTTTACTCAACTCCAAACCACCATAAGTATTTCCATTTTCAGTGTTCTTATCTTTTGTTCTTCTTTTGAGCACCTCTCCATCATCACTTCTCCACTCTCCATCCTTTATCGTCCACATTCTAAATTCTCTCTCTTCTGCTATCTGGTTACTTGAATCTGCTATTTCCTCTTTATACTCAAATAGCAATGGCGCAAGTTTTTCTACTGCCTCATTTTGGTCACTTACGTCTTTAGGTACAGCATAAACAAAATGAAGCCCAAGATTTATGGCCAGTGGATATAATTCTTGAGACGCTTTGTCTCGGACAAAAATCTCTCCCCTTTTAGGGAAAAGATGCTCGTATAAACTGTGTTGTCCTTCGGCTAAGGCTACATAATATGAGCGTTGGACTACTTGCAAGGTTACCAATCTATAAATAATACAAGAGCATATTAATACTATAATCACTTTTAAGAAGATAATTCTTACGCTAGAAGACTTTTTCATTGTCATTCCTTATTTTTATTACTCCGCCTTAACTACCTCTCCGCTCAAAGGAGTGGTGAAAGAAACTTGGTTTATCTTTACCATATTGAGTTGTTTAGCGCCTTTTTCGAGATTCTTTATGGATTCAAGTCGAGCCTTTTCCAATCTCAATTGTCCATTTTGGTCTTTTAGAGTCTTTACTTCCCCTTCCAATCCCTTAAGCTCATATCCTTTAGTAGCAATACCATCAGTACTAGTTAGATAAAACAAAGATAAAACACAGATTAAAATTAAAGTAATAAATCCTAAAGTTATTGGACCTAAACGTAGTTTTCTTCTTAAATAAATTCGTTTTCTAATATTATTTTCTGTAGCTCGAAAATGGTTAAATGTCAATGTGTGTCTCATAGGTTTTTAACATTAATTTCCAATTTATAATTTTCAATTTTCAATAAATTTTCAATTATCAATTTTCAAACAATTAACAATCAACAATTAGCAATCAACAATCATTAATTATCAATTCTTTCTGCCACCCTGAGTTTTGCTGATCTTGCTCTGGGATTAGAAATTATTTCTTCTTGAGAAGGGATAATCGGTTTCTTAGTGATAATTTTTAAAGTCCTTTTATGGCCACATACACAAACAGGAATTTCTGGAGGACATATACAATCTTTAGATTCTTTTCTAAAGAAATCCTTAACTATTCTATCCTCAAGTGAATGAAATGAGATTACAACTAAGCTCCCTTTAGGCCTTAATAATTTTACAGCTTGAGGAAGCGTTCTTTTTAAATTCCCTAACTCATCATTTACAGTAATCCTTAAAGCTTGAAAAGTTTTAGTTGCCGGATGAATTTTTTTATGTTGATACTTATAAGGAACTGTCTTTTTGACAATATCTACTAATTGAAATGTTGTTTTGATTGGTCTTATTTTTCTTGAATTTACAATTGCCTTTGCTATTCTTTTGGCAAATCTTCTTTCCCCATATTCTTTTAAGATTTTCTCAATCTCACGCTCAGGCCAAGTATTTACAATTTCTCTAGCTGTTAAATTATAATTTTGGATTTTGGATTTTGGATTTTGGATTTTCTCTACATTATATCTCATATCTAAAGGCTCATCTTTCTTGAAGCTAAATCCCCTACCCGACTTCTCAAGATGCCAACTGGACATTCCTAGATCAAGAAGTATTCCGTCAACTTCAGTAAAATTATTTTCTCGAGCAATCTTTTCCAGATCGGCAAAGCTACCCTGAACCAAAGTAAGTCTATCTGACAATTTTGAATTTCGAACTTTGAACTTTGAAATCAATTTCTTAAGCATCTCGTGATCCCAATCAATCCCCAGTAACCTTCCAGACGGAAACGTTCTCTCTAAAATTTTGACAGCATGTCCTCCTTCTCCAATAGTACAATCAATAAAATTCTTTCCAGGTTTGGGCTCTAAATATTCAATAACTTCATTTAAAAGAACGGGAATATGCATAAAAAATTCTAAGGCCTAAAGGTTTAATACGAATTTTTACGAATCCAGCGCCTTAAAGAAACTCTATCTAAGCCTTAAATTTATCAAAGAGGCGCTCACGAATTAACACGAATAAAATACAATATAACAATACAACAGTAGAACAGTAGAACAATAGAACAATAGAACAATGTAACTTTAAACTTACAAACTTATCAACTCATACTCCCAGCTCCCCTAACTTCTCCGCAATATCTTCACTCTCTTTCTCTGTCCCCTTCTTATACATCTCCCACTTTTGAACATCCCAGATCTCTAATCGAGAATAAAGTCCAGCCACAACTACTTTCTTTTTTAATCCAGCAAATTTACGAAGATAATCCGGTAAAACTACCCGACCTTGTTTATCCATTTCCACATCCATTGCCCCAGCTAACATAAGTCGAGAAAAAGCCCGAGTATTTTTTTGTGAAATTGGAAGTTTACTTAGTTTTTGAGCAAGTTTTTCCCACTCATCTATGGCATATAAAAAAAGACAGTTATCTAATCCCCTGGTTACCACCGCTCCCTTTTTTAATTCTACTCTAAACTTGACTGGTATTTGCAACCGTCCTTTTTGATCAATAGTATATTGGTATTCTCCGATAAACATAATTTCACGAATATCTAGACGAATTTTATCGAATTATAAACGAATAATATTTATAAATGACATTTGCAGACTTACACTCAATTCTGAACTTTGAACTTTTCACTTTGAACTTTAAACTGTTAGACTTATCCACAAATCGTACCACTTATCCCCACCTTTATCCACATTTTCATTTCCATTCACCATTATACTCCACAAAAAGGTATTGGTCAACTTAAATAAGCTTCAATACTACAAGAAGCTCAAACACTAAAAAACCGCTTAAATAAGCGGAGAATTGGCTAATATTAGAATAGACTTAGATTTTGACTTTAGTAATTATCCACAAGCATTCTATCTTTTGCCTTTTTAATCAGGTTTTAGCAGTGGATAAGTCAAGAAGCGATGAGTTGTCAATTACTAACCAAAGTTGCTACAAACATACAAAAATAAAAAAGAGCTGGCAAGGATCCTTGGTTTAGATCCAAGCCAGCTATAGTTGACAAAAAGGTTATAACTATAAAATTATCTATTTTTCCTCCTCGACTTTCCCTCCTTCTTTTTCTTTCTTCAGATATTCTTTAGCCGTGTTTTTTACTACGAATCCTCCTTCTTTAGCAACTCTACAGGCATTCCGGAATTTCTCTTCGGCTAATGAGATTTGATTTTCGAGCCTTCCTAGCTCTTTTAAATCTTTTCTGTTATTCAGAGTAGCCTCAACTTCTTCCCCTGGTTTGAGAGAGTAATAAGGTTCCATCAGTTTGTCTCTCTTCTCACAAGGATCAAGAAAATTTTTAGCTAGCGGGGAAAGCTCTGTGTCAATCCCATACTGAATGACTAACTGTTCTTTGCTGCGCTTGTCGCGCCAGGATTTATAACTTGTATCTCTGGTAAAATATCTCCGGTCGATTGACATACCGAAATACTTTTTGAATTGTTTGCGCCAGTCTTTCTCTTTCCTCCATCTTCCGGTTATTATGGAAAATACCTTAATCACTACAGCTGCCATCACTACTCCTAAAAACACTGACACTACGAATAGCACTAATTGCCCAAAACTAAAATTTTCAATAAACATCGTAACCCTCCTATTTCGCCCTTAGTTTAGGCTTAGTTTCAGTTCTTCCTTACTTTAGAAGAACTGATTTACCCTCTTGTCAACTTTTGTTTTCAAAGTTCAGTTCTAGCGATGATAACATATTCAAAATAATTTGTCAAAGGAAATCCTACAAAGGAGGACAAAGATGGGAACTCTCAAACGGCAGTTGGTTAAAAAAGACTCTTCTGCCCTTCTTCTTTTTTCTCCTCTTCCCCAAAAATATTAATCTTTCCATAAACTCCATCATAACCTGGAGTAATTTTTACTTGACCTTTGCGAACTCTAATGATTCCTTCAGCTATTCTAGGTGATGCAACTCGATCTAGGTCCTCTCGAGATACATCAAGCAACACTTTAAATTCTCCTCCAAACTCATTTACTAATTTCTGATACTCCTTTTGAACTGTCTGAGACTTAACACCCATTTCCACTGCTTCACCAATAATTTCCTGAAGAGGAATTAAATGTTTATAAGGAATCTTGTTCTGAGGAATAAATCCTTCGTCTCTATCCGCTAATTTTTCTACCCTATGCATTACTCCAATAGTTAGGGGCTTCCCGCAATTCGGGCAAACACAATTACTTTCTTTGGTTTGTTTGGGAGAAAATAAAATGTTGCAATTTCTGTGTCCATCAAAATGATATTTTCCTTCTTGAGGAAAAAATTCAATGGTGAATAAAAACTTGGAAGGATCTTTTGATTTAATTGCTTGGACTATTTTAAAGTAATCTAGCTCTGTATCAAAAACATTAGCTTCCCTGCCAATGTTAGATGGAGAATGAGCGTCAGAATTAGATACCAGCGCATAATTATCTAACTTGGAAAGTCTCCAGTTCATTGGAGGATCAGAAGAAAGGCCTGTCTCAAGCGCAAAGATATTAGGCGTTAAATCTTCAAAACATTCCTCAATCGCATCAAATCCAGAATTTGCTCCGAATAAAGAAAACCAAGGCGTCCAAATATGAGCTGGCAAAATTTTAGCATTTTCGTCTGCATCCATGACAATTCTTACTAATTCTTTAGCATCTAAGCCTAGAATCGGCCGGCCATCAGATTTCAAATTACCAATCCAGGAAAGTTGAGTATTAATCTTGTCTACTGTTTCAAAACTGGGAGCAAAAACAACTATATGGATTTTTCGAGTCCTGCCGCCTTTAGAATATATACAGCTTATCTCTGAAGTTAAAATAAAGTAAGTTGAGCCATATTTAAAAAGACCAGACTCTGCTGGTTCTAATTTATCTTTAAGTGTTTTGAGCCATTCTGGATGAGTAAAATCTCCTGTTCCTATAAGTTTAATCCCTTTAAGTCTGGCCCATTTATCTAAATTCTCTATATCCATATCTCTGCTCGTTGCTCGGGAATATTTTGAATGGATGTGAAAATCAGCGATGAACCTCATAAATTTTTAAACTAATTAAAACGAGTTATATACGAACAATAGCTCTATAGTTTTATGGTTAAGATGACCCTTCAGAAGGCGAACAAACGTTTGTTCGCCTACGGAGAAGGACCAAGGCTTCGGAGGGCAGGCAATTTTTCAATTTCTAATATCCAATATTTAATATCTATTTTTTTAGTTTATCCACCACCACTATCTTTTTCCCTTTCATTAACCTGTCCAGAAATCTATCCCCTATTGCTTTTCTGTACTCAAACTCTTCCTCTGACATAATTGTGTAATTGATCTCTTGTTTCCTGTCTTTCTCTAATTGATTAATAAATTTCTCAGTTCTTTCTTCATTTATATCACCAACAAGGAGTATGTCAGTCTTTGCTCTAGCCCCGATAAATAATCCGGAAAGTAAAACATATTTTATTTTACCTAGAGATTTTATATTAGTAGCTATTTTCTTCTTTGGACTTCTAGCTTGGATTTTAAGAAAAATGCTCTGAAGCTCAGGGAAAAACATATTATCCTGGTTAGCTCTAAATAATCTTTTATTACCTTGTTTTGTACTTCTGATAAGTCCCATCTTATGAAGACTTTCCAATTCTCTTCTAACACCATTTACTCCTTTTGAAAGCCGACGAGACAAGTCCCTGAGATGATAAGATTGATCAGGATGGGTGAGAAAAATCTTTAAAAGTTTTACCCTTATTTTCGAGCCAAAAAGTTTACCTAGCATAGAAGCTTTAGATATTAGTAATACATTAACTATTATACTAGTTCTTGAACGTTGGTCAAGGTTCAAAAGTAAACAGATAACAGTGAACAATAGAACAGTAGAGCAATGTAACAGTAGAGCAATTGTCTATCTTCCCTCTTGCCAAATTCTACTTAATGTTATATATTAAATCCAGATAAATAATCAGTAGGTTTTAACCACAAAAATGGCTAAAAAAGCTCTTCTCCCCCATATATCAGAACTTCTGATCAAAAAAGAGAATTCCTTTGTTGACACAGCGGTTTTTGAACCAGCATCAGAAGAGGAGAAAAAATTAGGAAGTTTATTTATAATTCTAGAAATCGAGGGGAAACAAGACGAAACAATCAAATCTCTAGCTCAAGGATTTACTGACGTCATCCAAAATGAATATTACTCTAACTGCGAGAAAGACGTTCCAGAAGCATTTGAAGCAAGTATTCATAGAGCTAATGGAACTCTAGCTCAGCTAGCAAGCCGGGGTGTAACAGATTGGTTGGGTAAACTCCATTCGATCGTAGCAGTCTTGAAAAATAATCAACTTCACCTAGTTAGCACAGGCAAGGCTGAAGCTTATCTTGTCCGAGGAGAACAAATCGTTGATATCTCTGAAGGCCTTGTTTCATCTGGTAAATCTCCTCATCCTCTGAAGACATTTGAGAATATTTCTTCAGGAAAAATAAAAGCATCAGATAAAATCATTCTAGGAACTCCTGAGCTTTTTAATCTTATCTCTCGAGAATATTTAAGGAGAACTTTTCTAAAATTTAATACTGACCAAGGGACATCGCATTTAGAAGAAATACTTTCATCTGAAGAGACGCTTGGATTAGGAGCTTTAATAATTGGCGCAAAAGAGAAACTTGAAGAAGAAGCTGCCTTCAGCCCAGTTGGAGTTCCGAAAGAAGAAATGCCTACTTCCGAACCTGTCAAAAAAGCGCCCTGGCAACGAATAGAAGAACCCCAAGTCCAAGAAACAAGAATAGAAAGAATAAGATACAAGCGTCAAATGCAGACTGTCCAGGGGAAATTTGTTTGGATAGCGAAAAATATAATGCTAACTCTAACCTTGACTTATAAATTTATCAGGGAGAAAATTGTTCCGGTTATTATTACGATTTATAAATGGATATTCGAAAATTCTAAAAAATTAATAAAATATCTCGCAATCCAAATCAAAAAGATAAGGCAAAGATATACTCAAAAGGAAGAAATGCCTCTCAAACCAAAGTTTATGCCTAGTAAAAAATTAGCTATCTCTCAATCTTCGTCTAAAGAAATCTTTGGCTCTCTTAAAAATTCCTTATCAACTGCATTTTCTCTCCCGCGATTAACTAAGACTAGAAAACTTTATCTTTTGGTTTTCATTATCATAATCATTCTTTTAGGGACGAGCATCGGAGGAATTACCTGGAGATATAAAGTGAATTCAGAACAAACAAGACTTAATGAAATATTAAAAGAGGCAGAGGATAAGAAAAATCAAGCTATCGCTGCCTTAATCTATGATGATGCTGATAGGGCCGAGGAATTACTCACCCAAGCACAAGAATTAACCGGCCAAGTATTAGGGTCAAATTATTTCAGGGAGCAAGCTCAAACTCTAGACAACCAAATACAGGAGCAATTTGAGCAAGCTGGTGGTATCATAACAGTCACTCCTAAAGAATTAACTAATCTAGCAAATTTAGGATCTAATATTCAAACAAATCAATTATTTATTATTGGGAATAAACTTTACACTTTTAATTCTTCATCAAATTCTATCTACTCTTATGACCTTAAAAATAAAAAGACCCATGTTGAAATAAGTGGATCTTCAGGTATTGGTCATTTTGAATTTGGAACTTCTATAACAGAAGCAGGACTCGACTCCATCATGTTTTATACAGATACACCAGGGATTGTTCAATTTGATACTAAAACCAATAAACTCTATCCTTTGTCCATTGATTTCTCAGATGAGGAAAAAAATCTACTTGATATAGCAAGTTATGGAAGCAGAATCTACTTACTCAGTCCTAATCAAGGAGAACTTTTTAAACATTATAAAACTATTTCTGGATACTCTAGACCCCGGTCTTGGGTAAAAAGTAGCAAGGTAGATTTAACTAAGTCTATATCTTTAGCTATTGATGGTCACATCTATCTTTTAAACTCTGACGCTAGTATCTTAAAACTTCTAAATGGTTTACCTACAGATTTTAAGATTGAAGACGTATCTCCCGAGCTCGCCACTCCCACAAAGATCTTTACTGGTATCTATGTCGCTAGTTTATACATTTTAGATCCTCAGAATAAACGAGTGGTTGTGTTTGCAAAGGATGGTAAATATTTAGCTCAATATACTTCAGATAAATTTGATGACCTAAAAGGAGTATGGGTAGATGAGAAAATGAAGAAAATCTATTTACTCAGTGGAGCAGTGATTTATGAGGTGGAACTGAGGCATTAAAAAAATGTAAATATTCAATATTTAATATCAAATATTTAATATTCGACATTTGACATTTATCTATTCCATCAATTTAGCTCTCACAACCAACCTCTTCAAATCCGTTCCAATTGGCCAGCAGGTAGCAAGAGTCAAAATAGGTTCAGCCATATTCTCCAACACAGTAGTGTCTAGACTTGACACTATTTTTTTATCTTGGACTTGATAAATAAATTTTTCTTGTTCCCAATAGATGAATATTTTATCCCCTATCTCAAGTTCATTAAGTAAGGTAAATACTGTGTCATATTTCCCTTTGTGCAAAAGATTCCTTGAGGAACTATGGCCTGTAATAAAACAATTACCATTTTCTCCTGGAAAAGCGCTTCTTGCTAGATGGACTACGCCTTTATAAAGTTCTTTTTGAATTATATCTTTGTCAGAACTTTCAGCCCAAATAATTGGAACATCCACATTGATTTTTGAAATTATTAATCGATCATCAAGCAGAATTTTATTCTCTACTTCATTCGCCTCTTCCTTGCTAAATTCATCTGCGCCAAAAGAGACACCGGCTATTTGAGGAATATGATAACCCAATTTAATAAAAATAGCTGAAGAATTTAAGACAACAAAAAGCCCTATAAATATTATTAGAAAAAGACCAAAGAGTTTGGCCAAGGTTTTAAGACATCGGATTATTTTATTCTGTAACATCTTTTATACTAGATTCTAAATAACGATTCAATCTCAAATGTTAAATGTCAAAACTGCTTGTCATTGCGAGCCTTGACGAAGTCAAGGCGTGGCAATCCCGTTAGGTTATAGAAGTCCTTTTCTAGAATACAACGTCGCCTAAGTCTTCACGGGATTGCTTCGCCCGGCCTTCGTAGCCGAAGCTACTTCGGCGGAGTAGGCTCGCTTCACTCCTCGCAATGACACTAGAGGTGTCAGATTTAACATTTGAGTTTTGCGATTTGAGATTTCTAATATTTAGTGCTTAGGATTTTTATTTCAGCGTTACCTTCGCTCCTGCTTCTTCAAATTTCTTTTTCATTTCTTCTGCATCCTTTTTCGGAACACTCTCTTTGACAATTTTGGGTGCGGCATCAACTAGGTCTTTGGATTCTTTTAATCCTTTTTCAGTAATCTCTCGGGCAACTTTAATTACCTGAATCTTATTTGGCCCTACTTCGGTTAGCTCTATATTAAACTCTGCTTTTTCCTCTTCGGCTTCTCCTCCACCAGGAGCTTGAGCTCCCGAGGCAGCCTGAATCTGGACCGGAGCTTGAGCCGAAACTCCAAATTTATCCTCAAGCACTTTGACCAATTCGGAAAGTTCTAAAACAGTCATCTTTTCAATCTTTTCTATCACATCCTTATACTTCTTCTCTAATTCTTTAAATTCTTTGTCTGATAATTTCTTCTGTTTTTCTTCCTTGCCCGCCGTAGCTTCAGCGGAGACGGGTTTTTCTTCTTTTGCCTCTACTTTCTCCACTTCTTTCTTCTCAACCTTTGGAGTTTCTTGCTTCCCTATTGTCTCTGGCTTGGGTGTCTCCTCTTTTTTAACTTCTTCAGGTCTTGGAATCTCTTTTGATCCTGCCTCTTCTGGTTTGGATTCTTCTTTCTTGCCCGCCGTAGCCTTGGCGGAGGTGGGTTCTTTGCCCATCGGTTTGTCCTCCGTAGTCTTGGGACGCTCAGCGTCCTTGACGGAGGGGGAAGCTTCAGCGTCCGCCTTCGCTCCTGATGGAGCTTCGTCGGGTAAACCTGCCTTCGTTCCTGATGGAGCTTCGTCGGGTAAAGAGGCGGGATTTTCCTCCCTATTTTTTTCTTTTTTATCCTCCGTAGCTTTAGCGGAGGAGGGTTTTTCTTCTGCCATTGTTTTATCTCCTTTCTTTATATTTAATAAATTATTTATTTTTCAGACATAGCTTTCAGCGCGTAGACTAGCTTGCGAGTATTGCCTTGTAAAACATTTACTAATCCGGATAAAGGATAATTTAACATATAAACTATCTTACTAAATAATTCTTCTTTAGAAGGCAGTGTAGCTAATTTTATAATTGTGTCTTTTGAGACTGGTCTTTCGTCCATTATTCCTGACAGAATTTCTAAAGCTTTGTTACTTTTACTAAATTCATATACCTCTTTAGGAACACTCACTTCATCCTCATAAGAAAAAGCTAAAGCTAATGGCGCCTTGTATTCTGAAATATCCAAATTTAAACCAGCTTTTTTAAGAGCTATTTTAAGTAAAGTATTTTTAGCTACTTTATAATCAGCTTCAAGTTCTCTAAGTTTAGATCTGAGTTCTTGCATCTCAAAAACAGTAAGTCCCTGATAGCCAGTGAGTACAGCAATTTTCGCTCTTTTGAGCTTATCTATTAAATCATTTATTTCTTTTTCTTTTTGCTTACGAGTCTTAGGCATGAAATACTAACATATCACTAATAAAACACTAATTTATGCACGAATAATTATATCACTAATCAAATCACTAATTCGTTCACTAATCATCACGAATAAGTATTAGTGAATATTAGTGGAAAATTCGTGATTATATTCGTGATTTTAAATTCGTGATTATATTCGTGATTTTAAATTCGCGATTATTCGTGATTATATAAAAATGCCTACTTTACCGTAGACATAATTTATATAATCCAAAATTTATTATTATCCCTTGGCAGGCTTGCTCACTTTTGACGAGCTATTTAAGTCTTAAAACGCCTGCTGTCTACGGTAGCTTTAATATATATGATTAAAAAATGTTTGTCAAATAAAAAATGCTTAAATATTGGATATTGGATATTAAATATTTAAATTAACGGTACAAATATTTTGTTTTATTTAAATTATGTTCTTCAGCTGTCTTACTGTAAATAATAGTCCCATCATCTTTAGTGGACAAGAAATACCAGTATGGGGTGGTTTTAGGGTATATTGCCGCTTTGATAGAATTTAATCCTGGGTTACAAATTGACGAGGGCGGAAGCCCTTTATAAAGATAAGTGTTATATGGAGACTTTACTTTTGTATCTTGGATTGAAAGTATTCTTTTTTTCGTCCCTAAAATATATTCCACCGAAGCACAGGATTGGAGTGGCGAATTCGCTTTAATTCGTTTATAAAATATTCCAGCTATTATTCTTTTATCTTCGTAAGTTTTTGCTTCTTTTTCTAATAGAGAAGCCATAGTTACAATCTCAAAAATAGTTTTCTTTTGACTAACTATTTCAGTTCTCAAATCTTGGTCTAATTTCCTATCAAAATTATCTAGCATTTTTTCAACTATATCTTGAGTACTCGCATCTCGATAAACTCTATAAGTATCTGGAAACAAATAACCCTGAAGACTGACATCTCCCGGATTATCTTCTAAGAAATTGTACTCTCTATTGCTATATTGTTCTATTGCTCTATTGCTGTTGGGGTTATCTACCAAACCTAGAAATTCGTCCGCCTTGACTAATCCTTCCTCTTCCAAATATCGAGCTATCTCTTTATTCATCCATCCTTCAATAATAGTAATTCTTTTCTCTGGAGATTTAATTTCTCCGTGGGTTATTTTTTCAACAATTTCAGGAATATTCATTTGAGGACCCAATTCATACTCTCCTGCTTGAAGAGAAGAAGCTCCTCTTTTGAACCAAGTGTAGATGGCAAAACAGATCCAATTAGACGCTATCTCGTCTTTTCCCAAGCTCTTCCCTATTTTAATAACATCTTCGCCTTTCTCAACCGTGAATGTAATCATGGTTCCATAAGGATTAAGAGGTGTCTTAATTTGATGAATAACCCAAAATGTACTTCCTCCAATAATTACTACCAGAACCAAGGTAACTATAACGATAAAAAACACAACATATTTTCTATCAGATTTTTGTGGATTTTCCATTATGCGAATACATTACGAATAACAGACTAATTTATGCGAATAATAATATTAGCATATACTTGTTTCACATCTGCATAAATTAGCATTAACATTTGTAGTATATTCGCATATTAGCAAACTTAAAATGAACTGTAAATATTTTAGCAATAGAACAACATAGAAAAAGAAACCCACCACGCATATCTTTAATATGACGTGATGGGTCAAATTATTTTTACGGTTGGAGTACCCCTTCTAATTCAGTCTTCCCCTCTACAGTTATAACTATTCTTCTAACTGTGCGGAATTGTTTTAATGTCCTCACAATCTGGTCCCAAATAGCTCGAACTTCATTAGCTGAACCTGGAGTATAATTCTGCAATTCTTCAGAGAAATCTACATATATTACTCCTTCTTCTATCCAAATACTGTTCAGCTTTGTCCCTCGAGGGATAACCGTGCTTAAACTTAACCTTTTCATTTCTGTATCAGTTGGTCCTTCAAGTAATTTCTCGATAGCTGCTCTGGCTACTGCCCTGGTATAAGGAATAGTGCTTTCTACTTTTTCTAATTTGTAATCGAAGTTTTCCATCCATCTAACAAAGTAAGCTTCAATCTTCACTGTTCTTCCTAAAACTAAGCTATTTGGTACTAAACTTAACAATGCAATCGACACAAATATCAACAATACTTTCTTCATCCCCTGCCTCCTATTATTTTTTAATAGAATCTTAGTTAAGAGAGTATAACATACTAAATAATAAATGTCAAAGCTATAGCACCAAAAACTTAAAAAATCCCTTGTCATCCTGAGGAAGGAGCGTGAGCGACTGACGAAGGATCTCTCAACTTGTTTGAGACCATTTCAGAATCTTCCCCAGACAAGCTGGGAGATTCTTCGCTCCGCTCAGAATGACAAATAAAGAGTAGCGGTCATCCTAAGCAAGGGCTTTAGCTCGAAGCGAAGGATCTCTAAACTTGTTTCAGAATGACTAGCAGTAATTATAGTTCCTTCATTTATTCAGCTGACACTTAAGACGAAGAAATACCTACAAGTCTTTAGATAAGTCCTTGAATTCAGGATTCATCTTTTTAATTAGATCTATCTTCTTTTTTCTAGTCCATCCTTTAATCTGTTTCTCTCTGATGATAGCTTCTTCTGGATTATCAAATACTTCATAATAAACTAATTTACTGATATTATATTTTGATGTAAATCCTTTAACCAGTTTATATTTATGTTGGTATATTCTTACTGTCAAATTGCCAGTAATTCCAATATAGAGTGTATTCGATTTATTAGTCACAATATAGACATAGTACTGTTTTTTGTGCATTTTCACTCTTTTTATAAATCACTTTAAGCTTATTTTACTAACGGTACGAATACAAATCCTGGATGCTCTTCTTTCTTAAATTTATCTTTTGAAATTTTATCTAACTTAACTATGCTCTGAGAATATACACCAACTGGAGCGACAATCCTGCTCCCAATTTCTAGTTGGTCGCATAATATTTGGGGAATTTCAGGGCAAGCGGCTGAAATAAGTATCCTGTCATAAGGTGAATAAGTCTCAAGTCCTTTCCAGCCATTGCCTAAATAGAATTTTACATTTTTAAAATTATATTTCCGAACATTCTCCTCGCCCATTTCTTTTAACTCAGGAGCAACTTCTAAGCCATAAACCTTCCCTTTTTCTCCGACAATCTCAGCTAAGATTGCTGTTGTCCAACCAGAACCTGAACCAACATCCAGAATCTTATCCCCTACCTCTGGTTTAAGCAACTCAATCATAAAAGCAACAGTCAAGGGTTGAGAAATAGTTTGGCCATGACCAATTGATAAAGGATAATTTCCTCCGGCTTCATCTTTTAAATTAGCAGGCAAAAAATCGGTTCGGTCTATTTTCTTAAATGCTTGAATTATCCGAGGAGTTTTCAAATATCCCTGATGGATGAGTTGATTGATGAGAGATTGATAGGACATAGAAGAAATGTAAAATGAAAAATTAAAAGTGAAAAATTACAACTTAAACTAATAAATCCGAATTGCAATGCCCAAATACTAGATAAATGACAAATGTCTAATTTCTAAATGTCTAATGAATGACAAATGCTTAAATGTCAAATGTCAAAAGATAATTTTTGTCATTTAGTCATTTGGCATTTGACATTGATTTGTCATTTGGATTTTGTCATTTGACATTTCCTATATTGTGTCTTGGAATTTAGCTACCTGGATATTTATTTTACTCTCTTTGCCCTCTTCCTGCAACCTTGACAAATAGGCCTTAAATATGCTATAATATATAGTGTAAGGGCGGCTTAAGAGGCCCCTTTTTTATAACAAAAATGAAAAACAAAAAGTTCAAAATTATCCTAACCTGTGGTTTAGTTGTCTTTTTCATAAGTCTTGTATTCTGTCCAAATCCAGATAAAGTCTTTGCCTCTTCAATTAATGCAAGTATTCTTATTGATTTGACTAATGAAGCAAGAGCAAACAATGATCTTCCAGCTCTTGTTGTCAATCAAGAACTCATTCAAGCTGCTCTAGCCAAAGGTAATGATATGATTGAAAATGATTATTTTGCCCATACCTCCCCTTCTGGGATTACTCCATGGCATTGGATCGACCAAACTGGCTATGATTATATCTATGCTGGCGAGAATTTAGCTATTGATTTTGCCACATCAGAAGACATATTTAATGCTTGGATGGAGAGTTCTCTACACAGAGAAAATATTTTAAACTCCCATTATAAAGATGTTGGCATAGGTGTAGTTACAGGAGATTGGGAAGGACGAGATACTACTATAGTTATTCAAATGTTTGGTTCAACCTATCCTCTCTCTCCGACTGCAACTGCTCCTATAGACTCAAAACCTGAAACAAAAGTAAATAATAAACAAGAAACTGAACAACCTAACTCCTATCTTCTAATTGATGAGCAAGAAATCTCTAACCTACTTAACCCTCAAGATACCCACGAAGTTTATACTTATGGGGCTAGTGATACTTCTGAAATCATTGTTAATTCTGAAACACTCAGTAAAATCTCTAGCTCGCCTGGCTCCTTTGACTCATTCAACTCTCCTCCATCTGCTAGGATTACTTCTTTAAGCACAGAGAAACTTTCAGAGACAAATAGAAATACACTTTCAGCAAAAGATACAAAATCTATCACTCCCTCTTACCCTCTTGGTCAGTTTGAACTTCTTGGTTCTTTTAACTCTTCTGACGCGTCTAACAATTTAGCTCAAAAACTAAATCTTTTTATAAAAAATTTACCGGATAGTTTAGTAGTGGCTTTTCTGTTTTTAGGTCTTATCTTAATCTTTGCTAATGCAGTAGAAATAAAGACAGATAACAGATAACAGGTGACAGATAACAGATAAAACAGTACCTGACACCTGAAATCTGAAATCTGACACCTAAAACCTGACATCTGACATCTGACACCTGATTACCCTTGACAGGGTATTTTTTTGTTTCTATAATTAAAGTAGAGACAAAGGATAATCAAAAACAATTTTAAGATATTGGTTCTTTTTACAAAAGAAGAAGGCAGCTAACTAATAATTCAAATTCTGTGAAAGGAGGTGAGGGGTCAGTTGATAAGTTAGTAAGTTTATAAGTTGGTAGGTTGGGAGTAGAAGGATCTAAAAGTTATTCCTTTGAAAGACTAAAAAATAAGAAAGGGGTAAACTTTGAGAGATAAGACTAGAACATTAACCAGGAATCACAAAACCGAGATAAGAGTAAGGAATTCTCTAGGAGAAAAAGGCGGAAAACGTAGAGCTAAAAAAAATAAAAGGGTAAAGAGTAAAGAATTATTAAGGACACAACTGATAAACATTCCTGTAGGCGATGTAATCGAGTTGAAGAGAGAGAGGTTTAAAATTATCTCCAGACACTTATCGGACAAAGTTACCAAGGAGAAAATGCCCAAAAATGGAATTGCATTTGATAGAAACTCCAAACTCATGCATATCGTAGTTAAAAATGTAAATAATGACGCTCAGCGAGAACTCACCGGGAATACAATAATCAAGATTATGAAAGGAGGTGACTAATTAGCTGGTAAGTTGATAAGTCGAAAGTGCAAAGTTGAAAAGGTAGGGAGTAAAAGTGGAGACACAACTAGTAAATCTCTCTGTAGGCGATGTGGTTAAATTAAGGAGGAAAAGGTTTAAAATCATCTACAAATACTTATCGGAAAGTGTTGACGAAGAGAAAATTCCTTCGGGTGGAATATCGTTTAGCAAAAGCCCAGAGCTAATGCATCTTATACTTGAAAATGTGGAAACTCATACTCAACAGAAATTCACTGGAGATGCAATGGTCGAAATTGTGAAAGGAGGTGACTAATTAGTTGGTAAGTTTATAAGTTGATAGGTTGAAAAAGAAAGGAGGAAAGAATTTGTGAAAAGGATGTAAGAAAGAGGTCTACGAGAAACAAAGCCCAGAAGGAGGAAAAATCTAACAGAAGAGGTAAGTAATGAATAATAATGAAATGAGGATAGTCGGTTTATGTTATAAAGGATCGAGATCAAAGAAAAAAGCGCACAAAGTGCACATCCAGTCGGATAACCCCAGGTTCCTTCGGGCATGGGTGAAATCAATAAAAAAGATAGAGCATTACCCAGATCTTTACAATGGCTGGATAAAAAAGAAGTTAAGATTAGAAGGAAGTGGGATAACTGTTCTGGGGATGATTCGTCATGATGGGCCAGGTGGAACAAAATGCTTGGATGTGTGGGCAGGATTGAAATCACACTTTCTGAAGAAGTTGCTTGAAGCAGAATTGACCAAAGGTAGAAAAGATTATTCTACCAATGGTCTTTGTCCAGAATGTTTTGAAAAATATTTGGAAAAGAATCATATTAGAAAAAGGAGGATTTTAAAAACTTAATTGTAATTTTCCCGGGTTAGGGAATTCCCAGGAAATCTCTTTCTGTTCCATAAAAGGGGAGGGGCAGGGAGAACAAGCGTGGCGCATCAAAATGTACCTTTTATCCTAAGATTATACTTAGGAAAAAGTTTAATTTAGTTCATCAAGACTAGATTAAAGACACCAACAGTGTTGTACTCGATGCGTCCACGCTTCTTTTTTTTAATCCGCTGATATTACGCTGATCTACTACGCTGATCTGAATAATCCGCTGATTGGTCGCTGATCTACTACGCTGATAAAACGCTGAATGAGACATTATTGTTCGAGTAAGCAAGCACTAGCGAGCGCATCGAGAACTCTCACGGGCTTCTCGACCCGCTTCGCTCGCTGCCTGCCGGCAGGCAGGGATCTCTCAACTGACGCCTTAGCGTCATTCTGAGGAGCCGAAGGCGACGAAGAATCTCTCAACTCGTTTGAGATCGTTTCAGAATCTTTCCCAGACAAGCTGGGAGATTCTTCGCTCCGCTCAGAATGACAATAATGGTACAGCTAACAAGTTAGCAAGATAACAAGGTAGCAATCAACAATTAACAAAACAATTAGCAATCTCTAATATTCAATTTCTAATATTTAATATTCATCTAATTCCTTGACAGGGTGTTTTTGGCTTGCTACTGTGAATGGAGCAAGAATTAATTGATAAAAGCAGGATATGACCAGTATCATCTATCCCATTAACCAATGGGGGTGGGAGGAAATAGTATTTTGAAGGGCATTTTTTAGGATGCTTTCTTTTTTTATAATGCGAATAGAAAAATAATAGCTTTATAGTTTTATAGTTCTATGGCTATTCAACTATCAAACTATTGAACTATTTAGCCATTTAACAATTAGCAATCAACAATTAGCGATATTTAATATTTATCTATTTTCTTGACAATTCTTTCTTTATTTGCTAAGTTAAAAAATCATTGAATCTACCTAAAAAGCTTGACAGGATTTTCTAACTATGCTAAGTTAAAAAATCACAGATTTACGCTAGTTTATGACTATAAAAAGTGATAGATTAGGGCAAATCTCATGATTATACATCGGTTCATTGACAACCGAATATTATACTCAAAAGAAGGAGAAAGCAATGAAAAGGCTGATTGATTTACGTATGAGAGATAGGTTTAGGTTTGCTCCAGAAGAAGCAGAAAAATTAGGACTCAAGAATGATGAGAAGGATACTATATTTGTAGTGGTGATGAAATACAGCCTAGACAGAATCTCGATAGGAAATACAAGGACAGGAACAGGTAGTATTTACACGATGGAGAAACAAGAATTCTCGGGAGACTTTCTTATTATCCCTGAACCGGGTAATAGGACAGATAAAGTTATGACTGAAGAAGAAGCAGAAGAAGCAATAAAATATATTAGAAAAGGAGAGAATCGTGAATGAAAAAACAGTAGATCTTATCAATGACCTGGATTGCATTACTATTTTTATGGACAAGAAGTACGATAATGTATTTGAGAGTTTTAGACTAAAGCCAGTAAAAGAGCAGGTAGTTCTAATCAAACGCGATTTTAGTTTGTCTAAAGACTGGGAAGGATATGTAAATACAGACACTTATCCCCCATCGCTTTATTTAGTAAAGCTAAATGGGAAGTTACTTGTTCCTGTATTCAAACTAGAGATTCCTCTTGAAGATAAAGTCATTCCTATCCAGACACCTATTGGAAAGATAAGAATTGAGTTTAAGTTTCATTACCAATATCTTCCAAAAAAAGATAAAGAAAATTAGGAAAAGGGGTCGCTGCGGAAAAGTAGTAAAAGTATCAAGTCAAGTATCAAGTCAGTTTCAAAGTTTTAAGTCCAGGAGAGACTTAAAATCTCCATAACTGGCTCTGAAAAAAGAGCTAAAAAGGTGATAAAGTAAATGAAAAAGTTTCTAATCGGTTTGTTAGTAGCAGGATTGGCTTTGGGACTTAGCGGAATGGCGATGGCTGAGCAGCTGAGTGATACCCAGACTTTCAATTTCAGTTGTACAGTTGAAAAGTATATCGAGGTGAACCCAGCGCATAAAACCAGAAACATCACAACGCCTTCGATTTCCCCAGAGGATATCTACAATCCCAAATCCAACTACTCCTTTTTCAAAAATTCGTATAATGAACTCTATGCCAATTGTCCATTTACCATT
>Ga0315543_1002127_pt1 | contig 19838 bp, 16 predicted proteins | sample SalMarSW160210MG_2_FD_203098 | JGI IMG/M metagenome (GOLD analysis project Ga0315543, IMG submission 203098) | Salt marsh sediment microbial communities from the Plum Island Ecosystem LTER, Massachusetts, United States - Salt Marsh Sediment SW1601-210 ...
TTGCTCATGTCCCAAACTAAAAAGTTCAAATCCCGCTGTCAAGTTATTTCTGGGACAATACACTAGTGTGATGTCCCAGAAATACATGCTAATAAAAAAAACAGCAAATTAAATCGTGGCATGGGCATCTTGCCCATGATTCACGGGCATGATGCCCGTGCTACTGTAAAAGAATATGTGAACATATACTTGGGACGCAACACTAGTGGCAGGCGACCCCGACTCGTGAATCTCCTCTTCGGTCTAATGCCCTGTTCGATTAACTCAACGAAGCTCTAATTTTAATTTAAAGTTCACTCCATGAAACGTTTCCATATTGCCACAAGAAGACAGTGCTCCTATATGGTTCCTTAGCAGACTGCCGCCTTAAAAGTCTTGACTTAAAATAGGAAAAGGGATACCTTGTCGTCAGTAAGCTGGGGTAGCTCAGGTGGTTAGAGCGCCTGACTGTGGATCAGGAGGTCGGCGGTTCGAATCCGCCCCCCAGTACATTTCTTTTTGGCGATTAGCTCCACCCAGCCACAACCACTACAAGCTCTTCAACACGGGAATCTCATCTGGCCGAAATATCGGCAGTACACAATCAGTTCGCTACAGAGCGGGCAACTGACGGCCTGAAAGAGCTAAGCTTTTGATTGCCTTCAGTTTTCTAAAAGCGTATTTTTACGTTTGTGGTATGCCAACTGTGGAACGTTTATGAATTGTCTTTGCATAGCGTTAAGAGATTGACCTCATGGCCAAGATTGCGCCCTCAGTATTAGGAGCTGACTTCTCACGTTTGGCTGAAGAAATCGCCGACGCCGAACGCACCGGTGCAGATATGTTCCACCTCGACATCATGGATGGCCACTTCGTGCCGAACATCTCCTTTGGGTCCGACATCGTCAGAACAATTGATAAACTGACCAACTGTTTTCTCGATGTCCACCTTATGTTGTCTAACCCGGAGAAGTATTTTGAATCTTTCCATAAGGCAGGTGCGGATAATATCACCTTCCACATTGAGGTTCATCCCGATCCGGTCAATTTCGCCGGGAAGATTAATGCCATGGGCATCAAGGCGGGTATTTCCCTCAATCCCGATACTCCTATTGAAAGGGTTTTGCCGTATCTGGAGCATTTTGACTTTTTACTGATCATGTCCGTCTTTCCAGGTTTTGGGGGGCAAGAGTTTATCGAATCCACGTTACCTAAGATAGCTGCTGCCCGCAAGTTCATAGGGACTCACAACCTTCATACTCAGATTCAAGTCGATGGTGGTATCGACAGCAAAAACGGCAAGAGAATAGTGACCGCTGGAGCTGATATACTCATTATGGGGACCGCCTTTTTTAACAGCGAGAATAGGCAGGCATTGACCCAAAAGGTTAAGGGGTATTAGCATCTTTCAAATCATGGTCATCATGGATGACAGGGGGGTACTGTCGAGCGGCGTTGGTATTGACTCGAGGCAGTGAGCAGAGTGAAGAGCTTCATTATATTTACCCATGGTGCTTACAGAACCGAGCATCTAAACTTCTACCGCAAGCTATGCCGGTCCAAGATTAAGATCGCTGTTGATGGCGGCCTAAGGTTCTTTCTCAAAACGCACATCATCCCTGACCTTCTCATTGGAGACCTCGATTCCCTGCCACGGGGGCCGAAAGATTTGTCTCGCCGCACCAAGGTATTGACATTCCCTGCCAGAAAGGACAAAACCGACCTTCAACTGGCGTTCGAATACTGCCTGAGTGAGAAAGCCAAAAGCATTGAGATCATTGATCCGATATTTGGCCAACTGGATCATTTTTTGGGTAATGTGATGCTTGTCAACCTGATTGACAAACTCACGAACACCGGTTCATCCCCAAGAGTCCGGTTTATTACTGCCAGGTATGAGATCATATTTGTCTCAGATCAGCCAGAGAGATTTGTCGATTGCAATGGGGACATTGTCTCGGTGATACCTCTTTCAGAGTCTATACTGTTAACGTGCTCCGGCACTGAATACGACGTCCGGCATGCTGAGATTCGAGGCGGCCATACGCGAGGATTGAGAAATAGAATTGTCTCCCAGAAGGCAACTTTTGATATCAGAGGGAAAGCCTTTGTCATCCATCGGATTCACGCGTGAGACGATCTGAGTCTCTTTTACCAGCTTCTTGACAGGAAAGAAAGAAGTTGTATATTTACTACGGTGGTTCTGAGAGGCTCGACTTAAGTCTCTTATGGTGACCACCGATTTATGTTAATGTACTGGGAGATAGTCCAAGGGTAGGGCATACGGCTCTGGACCGTAGAATCTGGGTTCGAATCCCAGTCTCCCAGCTTTCCATTTCTAACGGTGTAGGCCCCTATCACCAAAATACACCTTAATAGAAGAAGTAGGTCAAAAGCCCTGCCTGTCCTGAGCTTGACGAAGGGTGCTTTTGACAAACAGCAGAATGTCAAAACTGCAGGAGTTTTGACCTGCTTGGCTGACGCTTTCGCCTTGATAAGATAGGGTAATCTTGTATATTGTTTCTACGTAAGCGCAGGTCAGAAGGTCTACGCTCTTGGTACTTCTGACTTTTTGGGAGGTTATTATCGCAGGTGTTACTGTGGAATGCTGGGCTGCAGAAGAGAAGTCAGACACAGTCGTGCCCGCCGGATCTCAAGAGATTGTCTCGAAAGTAGGTTATGTAGGTGCCACAAACGCTAAAACGAATTGTGACTTATCCTGCAACAAGGGCTGTCATTCCTGCGGAAGGGTGTGTTGAAAAACATAGAAAGTGTCATAGCGAGGAGCGAAGCGACGTGGCTATCTCGTTGTCATTCAATAGTTGAGATTGCTTCGCTGCCGCTCGCAATGACGAGAACGGGACTTTTTCAACAAGCCCGGAAGCAGGAATCCAGAAGGATTAACCCCACGTGTCGAAAGAAACTACGATGGTGGGACAAACACGCCCCGACCACTGGATTCCCGCTTGCGCGGGAAAGACACATACGGGTGCTTTTCCTCATCCGCCACTTTTGGCACAACCTCTGAAGACCCGATGGCGAACAATGATTACATGGGTCTATCTGAAGGTCGTCCCGCGATGGAATATCCTGTTGGCAAATACGTCAGGCTCAGCCGCGATTGGCTGTGGGGCGTGAGCTGTCAAAACACACCGTAACTTTTTTGCAGACAAGCGGATTGGCAGGTTTCTCCGAAACCTGTCCTGCAGTTTGTCAAGTTACAATTAGAAAGCCATATTTATCTTCCCCACCGAATCCAAGTCTGGTTTGAGTGTCTCTTTACCCTTATAGTCGCTAAGACTGATTTTGCAATCTCTATCCATTTCGTCAGCTTTCTAACTGCCACAAGGCAACACTAACTGTCCCCAAAAAACAACTGCCGGAGGCTCTTTAGCTGTAGCCATCTTCAACCGATAAAAAACAATAGCAGGAGCATAAGGTTCCTGCAAAATGGGGGCGATGAAAACATATTTAAATCTCTTTGAACAGACAATAAGAGAACAGGCGAAACGGGTCGGCCAAGAGGTGGCGTTCAGCCAGGCTAAGAAAGCCGGGTTGGAGGTTTCTGAGGATGGCCATATTGTCAGCTACACCGGCCACCCGCACGTGGTGCTGCTGCGGTTGATACAGTTTTTTTCCGAAGACGACGGCCAGGTTGCCTTAGAATCGTGCGCGCTTCTTATCAAGGAACTATTAAGACAGTGCACGAGCGATGAAGAGTCAAAAGAAACGTCGGCTAAGCAGAACGACGATTGCTTTTCATCAGTTTCAACTTGAAACGAGGATCGAACTCTTTTCCTGACGTACAATATCCGCAGGACGCCATTCTCAGCCGTCGCTGTCTCGGGAATTGCCTGCCGCAGTGGCTACAGACGTATATGTACCGCGGGGGCCTGCGAAGCAAGGGGTGAGACTTGGCCTTAACCGAGGCCCCTATCCGCCGAGCTTCGATTTTGAAAGCAGCATCGTGCTTCAAATAAAGGACGTGGATCATCTCATGTTTGAGCGTATCGGCTATCTCGCCGGAGTAAATCTCATGGTATCTGCGGCCGATCCTGATCAGCTTCCGGCCGGGTATGTAAGAACCCGCTGAGCTCATGCGATTGGAATACTCAATAGTGACCCACGGAAGCTTTCCCTTAAAATACATCCAGTTGTAGACGTCAAACATCCGGTAAAGCTGGGATATAGTTGGGAGCTTAGTGCTGACAAGCTTAATGGTCTCGGTCGATACCGGCAGTTGCTGCCGCTGCATATGCTGCTGTATCTTGCTGTATATTGTGGCCGGTGCCGGCGGACACTGATCTGCCAGCCGAAAGAGATTGTAGTTCAAAGCGGCCAGAGTTTTTTTCTGTTGTTTTGTCTTACCCATAGGTAAAAAGCATTACACGTTGGGATGTATATATATATCGGAGCTAAGACAAACAACTTTAAAACCTGTGTTAGATTTCCCGCCTTCCTGGTTTCAATCCCCTATCTGTGATATAATATGCCACCAGCTCATGTGGGGTAACATCGAAGGCAGGTGAATAGACCTTGATTCCCTCAGGAGCGATGCGCTGTCCAAAACCTTCGGTCACCTCATCCGGCGAACGTTCCTCAATAGGAATCCTGTCACCAGATTCAATTTCATTATCGACAGATGAATAGGGAGCTGCGACATTGAAGGGCACATGGTGCTCCTTGGCCAGTACCGCGATCGTGTATGTCCCGATCTTGTTGGCCACGTCGCCATTTCTGGCTATTCTATCAGCTCCGACAATCACATGATCGATTTTCCCCTGGCGCATGAGCATTCCCACCATGTTGTCACAGATAAGGGTGACATCAATTCCCTCCTGCTGAAGCTCCCATGAGGTCAAACGTGCGCCCTGCAAAAGGGGGCGAGTTTCATCGGCAACAACCTTGATTTTTTTGCCCTGATCGTGGCAGGTGTAGATAACTCCCAATGCCGTGCCGATTCCGCCGGTAGCCAGCGCTCCCGCGTTGCAGTGGGTGAGAACTGTATCACCGTCTTTGATCAGCTCGGCGCCATACTTGCCTATCTTCTCGCACATCAGGCGGTCTTCCTCATGGATCGCCTCCGCCTCTCTCCACATTACAGACAACGTCTGTTTTAAGGTGTCATCACCTGTCAACTGCACTTTTGCCATAACCCGGTCAACGGCCCAGGCGATATTCACGGCTGTCGGGCGGGCAGCTTTGAACTGGTCAGCCACCCTATGAATATAATCTTGGCTTTGGTCTTTCGATTGTTCCACAGCAATCGCCATTCCATAAGCAGCGGCAATCCCGATAGCAGGCGCCCCTCGCACCTGGAGCCTCTTTATCGCTTCAATGATATCCCGGTAATTGTCCAGATCGATGTATTCCACTTGGAGGGGCAGTTTCGTTTGGTCAAGCAAACGCAGCTTATTACCGACTCGTTCGAGGGTCTTGAATTTCATCTCTGCACTTACTCGCCGATGATTTGAAAAATGAGGCGCCGCCTCCGAGGACGATTATCAAATTCCAAAAAGACCACCTGCTGCCAGGTACCCAGCAGAAGTTTTCCGCCAGCAAAAGGGACGGTAATGTCAGGGCCAACCAAGGCGGAGCGAAGATGTGAGAAACCGTTGCCATCATGCCAGGTTTCATCGTGCTGGTAGGGTCGATCGGAAGGAACCAGCTTTTCCATCAACTCTGGTAGGTCTTTCAGCAAACCGGGCTCATACTCAATTGTGGTTATGCCACCGGTAGAGCCGGGTACAAAGGCGGTGATTGTCCCCGAGTTCAGGCTGGATTTCCGAACGGCGTCCTGCAGCAGAGACGTAATATCAACAATATCCCCTGGCCCGCCGGTTTTGACTTGTATTTCGCTTGTCTTGACCATCATAAGTTCCTTCACCATTTGCAGAGTGGAACCCCGCCAAAGGCGGATTCTGCACCTTGAAACCATAAATTGGCTTCCGTTGTTTAATGTATGCGTCCAACATCGCCCGGCAAAGGGAAAAAAGCCACGAGGCCATAAGCGGCATTTAGCTCCGTCCGTGACCAAACTCTGGCAGTTGATACTGCTGCTGGAGCATACGCACATAAAAAAACCGCCGGTCTATTTCCCGGCGGTCGCAACACGTAGTCTATGTGATTTTAGCGCTATTAGGTAGCTTCCTCGACAGAGACGGTCGTAGTAAGGACGATCCCACCTCTGGGATCGGTATCATTGACCGTTATGGTGTAATCTCCGGCAGTTGCCGGAGCAGTCCAGATAAAGCCGTTTGCCTCGCCATACCCGTCGGTCTCTTGGGTCGCCCCAACTACCACGCCGCCGGAAGCAACCATGTTAAGAGTGTGATCTCCAAGGGGGTTGCCGAATCTGTCTTTTATTGTAGCGCTGTAATAAACCGTTTCGCCCGGAGCAGCCGACGAGGACCCGTTAACGGTGCAGTTCCCTCTATACGCATTACCAGTGGTAAGCATAACATCGAAGGCTGATACGGCTGCGGATCCCGACCAGTAGTAAACAACATCGTAGCCGCCGATGCCGTCATCATTGCTGCCGGTCAGGGAATTATCGGTTTGCAGAGTAGTTGAGGTGATTTTGACACGAGCCGACGCAGAATAGCAACCATCTTCTAACGATCCGCCCTGCACGCTCAGGTAGATGGCGTCAGCTTCGAAGGTCGTTCCACCGATGACTGGATTGCCGTTGAGATCGAAGCCGGAGACAAACACCACCACTTTGGTGATACCATCAGCAGGCATCGAGGCAGGAACGCCAACAACGATCAGCGTATCAGGAATGTGGGAATTGTAGAACATACCGGTGTCGATGACGGTACCGCCGGCTGTCTCCGCAATGATGAGCACGCGGCCATCGGCGGTCGGCACATTGGTGCCGGCAATCCATTTAGTGCACGCCATACCTTCCATATCTTTAGTCCGCTCTTCGTGGGATTTCATGGTGCCCTCGTCAGTCGTGAAATAGACGACTGTCGAATCATTCACCGGATTCAAATATATATCTGAAACGACCGCGCAGATTTTGACTTCATCACATACGTCGTCCCAGTAGTCGATATTACAGTATTCGGAACCGACTACAATCTGAGCCGGTGGACCGGCAGAGACCATGACCTGCGTCGCGTTGGACAAAACGGTATCGGCATAGGCACGGATTCGAATTGTCCCTGAAACGGTCCCGGAATGAATTGACGCCGTGGCAATGCCCTGACTGTTGGTGACAGCCGTGTATGGCCCATACCCGACAGTACCCAGATGCTCACCGCCGCCGGGACCGTCGGTAATGATGAAGTTAATCGTCAAGCCTTCTGGCACAGGGTTGCCGTTAATATCATAACCAGTGGAGTACAATAAAGCCGACTCGATGCCGCCGGTTTGTTTTACCACCAGATTGATCGAATCGGAAGCTAAGTATATGGAGTTGATCGAGGCATCCGGTGAAAGCTGAACAGACTGCTCAGCGCTGCCTTGAATACCGTTGTCATCCACGGTTACTTTGATATAGATCGTCAGCGCATCGTTGCCCGCAATGTAATTGACCTGAGCCTCTCCCGTCCCGCCGGAAGTGAAAGCGGTCGATGGAATCAACCCGACAGCGTCCCATTGACCGTTAGCATTGGCATCAAAAACTACTGAATCGATACCCTCCGACCAGTATCCGTTTTCATCCACATCGACAAACTTCTCACCCGCAGTAACTCTCACCAGGGTGGAGTCAGGAGCTGGTTGGCCAAGATCATCGCGCACCGTTATAGTTACCACTGAGGTGTCCGATCCGTTGGCCAAAAGGAGGCTGGGCGAGACTGAGATCTCGACATTCCCGGAACCGGCCTGCTGCGACTGCGTTACAGTCACTCCTACTGTACCAACCACGGAGGTGCCACTGACGGTCGCCGCAATTGCAGCCGTTCCCGACGTGGTGGCGGTAAAAACCGTTGCGGCGATGCCATCAGCGTCAGTCGTGTCAACTGCAGGTGTGAAATAGCCGGAATTTGTAGGTTCTACACTAAAGGTAACTACCTGGTTGCTCAGCCCAGCACCATCGTTCTCAACTGTGGCTTCAATAACCGATGTGGAACCGGTATCGAGGGAGTCCGGGCTGGATGTGACCGAAACGGTGGTTCCCTCGGGTATTTCGTCCATCACGCTCTTTGATGAACATCCCACAATGGCCAAAACCACGAGGCTGATTAGCGCCATCGTGAGAGCTACGCCATGTATCCAAGGGTGCTTATTCATATTTTCGCCTACCTTTATTTTGAGCATCACGCTATCCGTGTGAGAATTGCTGTGCGTTAATCGTTTCGACTACTATCATCTCCCCATAGCCAACTCTTCATCAACGATAGTCGGCGTGACAAAAATAACCAGGTCACGGCTCTCCGTTCGCTTGTTGGAGAATTTGAATAGCATCCCCAACAGGGGGATATCCTTCAGAATCGGCACACCTACTTCCGACTCAACTTCGTCTTCGGTGGTGAGCCCGCCGATGACGGCCGTCTGTCCATTGGCAACTATGACGTTAGTTTCAGCGTTATTGGTGTTGATGATGACACCGTTGGGGTCGAATTGATACGTTGACCTCTCCGGCCTGAGGTGCATCAGAATCTGGTTTTTGGCAGTTATGTGAGGAGTAACTTTCAGAATGGTGCCGACTTCCTCGAATTTTATCACGACGTTCCCGGATTGATCGAACTGCTTGACCGGAATTTTCTGCCCCATCTGGATTCTGGCTTCCTTGTTGTCAACAGTCGTAATTTCTGGATGAGCAAGTATCTTCCCTTTACCACTGTTCACAATCGCTTCAACATAAGCATCGACTGACCAGCCATGCTGCAGAGCGGTGATTCGATACCGACCCACCACGTCAGCGCTCCGGTCCGCTATCACCTCGCCTTTCTGGGGATACTCGCGTCCTGATTCGGTTGTGTAGGTTCCCTCAGCAGTCCAGTGAATTCCCAGCTCCTCTAGGTCATTGGAGAAGATTTCTAAAAGTTGAGCTGAAATCTTGATCTGTTTGGCAGGTTTATCCAATTCGGCAATATATTCAAGCACTCTGGGCAAATTGCTTGGCACTTCCTGGATGATGATGGAATTCGACCGCACATCGCTCGTGGCCTGCCCCCGATCCGTCAAAAGTGATTGAACGGCTTTAACAACGTCATCAGAAGTCGAATTAGAGATTTTTACGATCTTGGTTTCCAACTCGGCCAATTGGCGTTTTTCTAGCTTATGTTTTTCTTGCTCGGTAACCTCTTTGCGGTACGTTTCCGCCGGAAGGACACGAATGTAACCGCTTTCCTCGTCAACGATAGCAAGGTCATAGGTGCGACCGATAATATCCATCGCTGTTCGCCACATGACGTTGCTGAGCTTAATCGTCACCGTCCCACTCACCTCCGGAGAGACCACCACATTGACGCCGCCGTAGTCAGCCAGAAACGTCAGGACCGACCTGATGTCGGCTGATTGGAACTGCAAGTTTTTTATTGGCGTGGACGGATTCGGCTTTTCATCGGCACCAACCGATGTAAGGACTGCCGGGACGATAATCACCAACCCCAACAGCACCAGCAGGTTCTTGCATCGTTTCTTCGCCATTATCTGTACCTACCTTTCATCAATCTTCGTCAATGTTTAAAGCCAGTGTGCGGCTCCACCCGTATTCAAATATCTGGAAGTATACTTTGTCATGCTCAACCCGCAGAACGTACCCCTTCTGCACTTTGTCACCCTCTTTGAGGATATAGCCGTATCCTTCTTTGTCTTCAAACAAAGCGCTATTGACACCGGCTTCAGATTCGAGAACCCCAACCAGTTTCAGACCCTCCACGTTGGGTACTCTTTGCTCGACTGGATTATTGTACTTCTTGGCTTCGTTGATCAAAGTTTCGAACGGGTCTCGGTATCCCTTCGCCTTGTACTTAATCACCAACCGCTTGGGAAACTCAGCCACGAGTGTTCCCTTTATCTTAGAGGGTTGGGTTGGGCTACGGCGAAACCGAGACGTTGACTTTTTCTTGCTTGTGCTTTTTTGATCTTTCAATGTAACCGTGGAATCCTGCCTGCTACTTGTCTGATCCTTGTTAGTGGCCTTGGAGGTACTTTCGGTAACCTTGTTTTTCGCACTGGCACTTGGTGCCGGCTGAGCGCTTGGAGAAGAGAATGTCAAAACGGGTTGGTCAGCCTCATCATGCGCCTTATTGACGGCAGGTTTCTTTGAGGCCGAAGCAGTCGCTTTCGGCTGTTTTTGCACATTTGCAGCTAGTTGGCTACTGACAGGCTTTTCAACCTTGGCGGAGGCTTTCGGCGCTTTGGGCTCGCTTTTGGCCTGTTTTGCCACTGGGGGTTGAGGCACAACCTGTTTTAGCTGACTGGCTTTCTTACTTTCCGGCTCGGTACTGGCTATCTGTGGGGTGGAGGATTTCTGACTCGACAGTTTGGCTGTTTTTGTATCTTCTGGAGGAGCTGTCTTTGCACCCGTGGCCGATGTGGCCAGTTTCTCATTTGAGGCCAGTTGCTTTTTCACCGGCGCGGTAGTTGCTTCCTTAGCGCCAGGCTGTTCTTTATCGACTGTAGAGATTTCTTTCGTTTCACCCTTCGAGACACTCGAAGCCTCTATGAGAGGCTGAGGTGTTGACGGTTCTAATAGGCTGGAATCAATCTGCGGGCCATAGGGAAGATCGGGACGCCCAGCCGGAACTCCATGAGCAGCCTGAACAGCCGCTGAGCTCCCGGAAGGGGAGTTTTGGGAAGAGGCAGGCTTCTGTTTATCGAGAACCAAGGCTGGTTTTTTCTCGCCGGCCTTGGAAGTTGTCGGTACTGAAGAAGGTTCTCCTGCAAGACTTATCAGACGGTCTTTGTCTATGGCCTTGTTAATTTCCGCAACCGACTTCTTGGGCTGGTTGGCTTTGCCCGTTACAGCTTTGGCCGTCGGCTGGCTCTTAGTTGAGGTTATCTCTTGGCTGGCCTTTGACGTCTCTGCCCATATTGATGACGACCAACTGGAAAACTGCCGATGATGCTTGTCTGGGAAGTATAGGGTTATCGAGGAACCATCTGAGTCCACCCGGTAGACGGTTTCCTCTTCCATGTCAAAAACTATCCGGACGATCTTCTCTGGCTTGACCGCATACTGACTGGTGCGGATTTTCTGAACCGGACATTCCGGCAACGAAAGGAAGTTTTTCGTCGGTAGTTGATGCGTGGCAGATAAAACATCAACGATAACCCGGAACGGTTTGCCATCTTTGGCTTGTTCCGTCTGATGGGTAAAGCGTACCGTACCTTGGACGCCGATGTGCGCTGCCGTATAACCGTCTTTTTGAGATTGCAGGGAGACTTTTGTTACCTGCGATGCCCAGGCCTGCCCCATAACAAGGAATATAACGGTGCCAATGACACTGACTGTTTTTCTCATCTTTCTGTTCACCTCCTACAGGGCAAGCTCCTGCAACCGTTCTTCTTCCTTCACAAAATAAGTAGAAAGAGTAAACACGGCCGACATGGTTTCTTTCCTCGTTAGTTCTTGCAGGTTCTCATTTTCGCCCCCCACTGGGTTGGAGATAGCTACATTTAACGCCGTCAACTCCATATTCGAAACATTAGCGATAAAAGGGAAATTGGCTATATAGCTGAGAAAACTGCCGAAATCGTGGTGAGTTCCGGTCATTTCGATTTCAAACGAGGCGATATTGTAAAACCCTTCCGACTTGAGCGGCAGGGGCTGAAGACGCGTAATCTTGGTTCCCGTCAATGACGAGGCCGTGTGGAGCTGTACCAGCAACGAGGGAACCTGCTTCACTTCCGGCAGCAGCGCTTCAATCTCATGGTAGTTGTCGACCAGTTTGGTATACTCGATCTGCAAAGCGTCGAGCGACTTTGCTTTCATCTCCACATTTCTCAGGTTGGTGGTGATCGTTTCAAACTCTTGGCTTTTCAAGTCAATCTGATTGTCATAAGTAGAGTAAAGCCGGGTATACCAAAAATAGACGACAATAAAGAAAGCTAAAACGCCCAGCGCTAGTTTCTGTGTTTTTGCATCCTTGAAGTCCATAGTCTTTTTTCCTCAGTTCAAGCCCCTGTGGCCGGTTGTCGACTCCCGAGAACCAGGTCGGTCGTTGGCCTGGGCAATGAGACCTCGCAATTGCTCATCGGACAAGTAGTGTAAATTGCATGAGATAACGAAGTCATACGCCTTCTGATCCTGTAGCTTGACTTCGTCAGTGGAAACCAGCTCTACTTCGTCAAAATAATCGGAACGCATCATATTGATCATGAACGAAGCCAATGCATTCAGGGTAAAGGCATATCCTTCAATTTCGGCCTTGCTCACCCACCGCGCCTCACTGGCGGCGGTTTCTACTTGCTGGTTCGGTTGGTTCGGCTGTTCTTGCTGAGTTGTTTTCTGGCCAGTCTGAGCCGTGGAATCTTGTAAGGGCTCTTCCTTGAAATGCCCCAGCCAGGCAAACTCTGGCACATTGCGGGCAATATTTTCCAGAATCCTGACCCAAGTAGAGCGATGGCTATCAAGTTGTTCCACGGCAGCCATCCGGTCGTTAATCTTGATCTTCACGTCAATCAGGGCATCGACCAGATTGATATCTTTTTCCAACATGGCTGCTCTCTGGCACGCTTTTTTGATGTTGCTTTCTAGCTGGTTGATCTGGTGCCTTTGGTAGAGAGTGATGCCCATCAGCATCACAAGAACACCAGCGACAACAACAACCACATACAGTCCAGTTTTGCCAAAAGAGATACCAACGGACCTTTTGCGATATTCCCTAGGCAGTAAGTTTATCTCTATCATGGAACTCTTACCTCATCTTCCGCATCGCCAGACCGACCGGAACGGCCAGAAGGGGTGCAATTTTTTCCGGTTGAAGATATTGGAACAGCTCCGGATCATAATCGATTTTGCGCAGAGGATTGGCTATTTCCAACGGTATATTGACCTTCGACTGTATGAATTCGGGCAGATACGGCACCAAAGCGCCACCGCCGGAGAGAACAATCCAGTCGATAGTATCCACTTTCGCCTGGGACTTGAAATAAGAAAAGGCCAACTCAAGACCTGAGATCAGTTCATCAGTGGACGAAACAATGGTCGCTTTGAGCATATCCTGGTCGATTGAATCAGACATTTCCCCCTTGATCGCCTTAGTGGTTAACTCAGGGTTAAGACGAAACTCCTTTTGAATAGCGTTGTAGATATCACGTGTGCCGGCTGAGACATCACGGGTTGACTGATACAATCCGCCAACTATATAGGTGATATTGGTCACGTCATGCCCGATGTTTACCAGCACCGTAACTCGCGAAGGATCAACCTCATAGTTGTTTTCATAGGCGTTGAAGATGGCGAAAGCGTCATCATCCACTACTACCGGACGTAAGCCGCAGTCCTGAATCAACTCCAGATATGTTTGCAGGTACTCCTTGCGAGCTGCTACCAGTAAAACATCCATCTTGTTTGTATCCTCATCAACATTAATGACGTGGTAGTCTAAAGAGACATCGTCAACATCGAAGGGCGCTCTTTGCTCCGTTTCAAACAGGATGGCCTGCTCGGCCTCTGCTCCGGTCTTCTTGTCGATGGTAAACCGGTCGGTGATAACACCGTGCCCTGAAACTGCTACCACGACGTCCTTGATTTTGGGGTCAGTCTGGTCAATGAGAGATTGAATGTTGAATATGACTGCCTCTCGGTCCCGGATTTCATCAGCAACAATTGCTTCCGGCGGCAACTCACGAATACCAATAGCAGAGACGGAGTATCCTGACTTGGTATGCTCCAGTTTTACAAGCTTGATGGAACTGGCGCCTATGTCCAGTCCAACGCCACTTTTACTTTTGCGCGAGAACATCATACGCAACTCTTTGCTTTGAATTCAGGTGTTTTTGTTATGCTCCGTGTATCGGCACAATTGCTCGTTGCTTAATGACGCCTTCAAAAAAATCCGCAGCGGCGGCGTCTAAACCGCAGGTACTTCCCTTTGCTCAATTCCGTACAATGGTTATCGGATTAATCCAATCAAGCCTTTAAACAAATCACCGGATCACGGTAAGTGACTGGGGGATATAAAGAAGCCTCTCCAGCTCGAGGAGAGGCTTGGTGGAGAGCAGGCAATAGTAAAATGCTTTAGTAATAACTGGAACTCGATTGAATCCGTCCGGTCGAGGCCAGCACATTGTGGCTTTGGATCCCTGTCAGAACCTCAGTAGAGGCCATAGCCACGATATTGCCACCACCGGTGAAGTTAGCCGAACCGTTGGGTTGAAAAACCAGGACGTTGTTGGACATGTCGGTCCCCAAATAATTGAACTCAGGCGGTAGAGTATCCACTCGGACAACGGAATCGCCAGTCTCAAAAACAACGCTACCGGGATTCATAAGGTCTTTGAAGAGGGTAATCATCAGGGCATTGCCGTCAAAATGGACGCCATACTGCTCTTTGTCGGTGATAGCCATCGATCTGGCCAGACGAAGGGTCGATATGATATCCCGGTCAGCGCTTCTGAACTTGATTCTTTCCCAGGCTGCCTGGAACCTCGGTACCGCCATGGCCGAGACGATCCCTATTATTACAGCCGTGGTGAGCAGCTCAATTAGAGTAATGCCAATTGGGGAATTGAACTTTCTTTTCATTTTCTTCACCATTACATTAATGCCCTTAATGCATTCAGCAGAGGCTCAACTGCTGTTTCAGCACAACTTCAGGGTAATTTTGTCCTTGTTGCTTGAATCTAACTCAGCATAACATGTGCCCTTCTTTGAAAAATGAGGAGCGCTGACTTCTCTGTTGGCAAAACCAGCTTGCCGACTAAGAACTTAGGTAGGGTATGCTGTCTGGAAAGCCAAAACTGAGGAGTTATTTGTCGTCTATTTCAATTAAGAAGTATGGGAAAAAGCCAATACCAGTAGGAAACCACCAATTTGGCTATTGACAAAAAATGAAATTGGTGTAACTTAAAACTAGTTACATGTCTTACAACTCAAAGAGTTAGCCTCAAGGCCTCGACGAAAGGAATCATTGATGAAACATCATATCAAACCTGCTCTATACACCGTCACCCTAATTATGGCCATATCATTGTTTGTAACGGCTGCCGCATGGGCCAAAAATATTGTCCCCTGCTTGATTGACCAACCAGTCGTCCTGACAAAAGCGCCAGGACCCATTTCTGAAAACGTGAAAAGTTACTTGAGTCGGGAAGGGGAACAGACAGCCAAAATCTGGGTCTTTTTCACTGACAAAGGCGTTTTTACCAAAGAGCAGTTTAACACCAAGGCCAGTGCTGTCAGATTCAGCGAGAAAGTTATGAAACGGCGGGCCAAGGTGGGGTTGGATCACGTGGTTTTTGCCGATCTGCCGGTAGTGCAAAACTACATTGACGCCGTCATCAATCTCGGAGCAAAACACCGACGAACCTCTCGATGGCTCAACGCCGCCAGTTTTGAGGTTCCTCTCGACAAACTCGACGGCATCGGAGCGCTGCCGTTCGTGACTGAGATTAAGCCGGTGGTTGGTTTCAAGAAAGAACCGGAACCAGAGGAATCAATCCGTCCTGAATCACCTGATCGGCAGTCACTGGCACCTGACGCCCTTGACTACGGCAACTCGTATGAGCAATTGGCCCAGATCGATGTGCCGCCCGTGCACGATAAAGGTTACCACGGTGAAGGAGTTACCCTGGCGATTTTCGACACTGGGTTCCGTAAATCTCATGAGGTCTTTGCACCCCACTTCGCAGAAGGTCGAGTTCTGGCTGAGTGGGACTTTGTCTTCAATGACGGTAACACTTCAAACGAACCGGAAGACTGGTCCAGCGCCTGGAACCATGGCACATATATCTGGTCTACCTCTGCCGGGTACAAGGACGGTATCCAATATGGGCCCGCCTACAAAGCTAATTACCTGCTGGCTAAAACTGAAGATGTCCGCTCGGAGACGCCGGTCGAGGAAGATAACTGGGTGACGGCGTTGGAGTGGGCTGACACATTGGGAGCTGACGTGGTGACCTCCTCTCTGTGCTACTCTGAATGGTACACATATGAAGACTTTGACGGCAACACCGCCACTATCACTTTAGCCGCTAATACCGCCGCCGGCCTGGGAATCGTGGTCTGCAACGCAATGGGCAACAGCGGCTCGAACCCCGGTACACTCTTAGCTCCATCTGACGCGTTTGATATTCTGGCGGTTGGAGCCGTCAACTCGTCAGGTACAATTGCCAGCTTCTCTTCCCGCGGGCCGACCTATGACGGCCGGACCAAGCCTGAAGTTTGCGCCAGAGGAATCTCCACCGCTTGTGCCACAGCGTCATCAGATAACAGTTATGGTTCCGCCAATGGTACCTCACTGTCAACGCCGCTTATTGCCGGGGCCGCTTGTCTGTTGGTTCAGGCCCGGCCGAGCTTCACCCCCCAACTGATTCGCCAAGCCTTGATGGAAACCGCCGATCATGCGGCTGCACCGGACAATACATACGGCTGGGGCGTTATTGATCTTGACGCAAGCTTAGGCTGGGGGACCAATTTTTACGCCGATGTAACCCTTGGCGAAGCGCCATTGATTGTCCAATTCTTTGATAGTTCTACGGTGACCCCCTCTTCCTGGGCCTGGTCGTTTGGTGACAGCGATTCCTCTTTTGTACAGAATCCTTCCCACTTTTATGCCAGCGCGGGAGCCTACGACGTCTCGTTGACTATTGGAAGTGAGTACGGCGATATCACCAGAGAAAAAAACAGCTACATCGTTCTGTTAGGCGATACGGTCAATTTCAGAACAGACTCAGCCTTCGCTGGGGAGCAGGTTGTCATGTCGGTCGATCTGGTTAATTCTCAAGAACTGAACCGAATAGTTATCCCCTTCAAGTTTGAGACCGCTCCTATGATGGGGATGTCCTTTGATTCGACCGCGTTTGGAAGTCGCACCGGCTATTTTGAGAGACTGCAATACCTTGCCTGGGATCCTACCAACCACAAGTACACTGTAGAGCTGGTCGCTGATATGGGTGGCGGCTCGCCGCCTCTTGCAGTAGGCTCCGGTGAGGTCTTGAGGATATACTTTTCCATTGATTCCCTCGCCCTCGGCGATTTAACCAATGAAGTCGACACCACAAAAGACTCTTACACCCTCGAACTGACCTCCGATGTTCTCACCTATGAACCCGCCTTCTACGTCGGTACCGTAGGGACCAAGTCGATCGTCAGGGGAGACGCTGACTATGATAGACTTGTTAACATTGCAGATGTTACCTACTTGGTGACGTACCTATTTAGAAGTGGTCCTGCCCCGGTGACCATCCAATCCGGCGATGCGTCATTTGATTTTAGTGTTAACGTGTATGACATCACTTACCTGGTCGCGTACCTCTTCAGGGGCGGCCCGCCACCACCTTCGCCGTAACCAAGAGATGAAGACAGGAAAGAACCGACGTCGGAAGCGTCGGCTTTTTCGTTTGTGTTGGGTGGTTCGGACTTCCGGCTTGCTGATAGGATAAACTGAAAGGAATCGAATACGTCAGGTCATTTTTTTATTGTGATAGTAAGGCAGGAGTTCCTTACTCCTGTCCGCCTGTGGCGGATGGCAGGTCTCAGAGAGACCTGCCCTGCTCCATGACCAATCGTTACCGCAAGCAGGGCCAATTTTAATTGTTTTCAGCGGTATTACCTGGTGAATTCTACGTGATCGAAATCCTCCCAGTCGATCTCAACCTCGTCACCATCAGAGAGTGCGACAAAGATTCCCTTATTGCCCTCATCAACGTCGTTGGAACCACGCAAGCGAAACGAGCGGCCATCCAATACCGTAACAATTGAAGAGCGTGACGTTTTTTTCTCAATGGTCTTGATTAATCCAAATTCTATATCAAACTCGACGTCATGGTACTCGCCATCGAGAATCTCCCAGGTATACTCCTCATCATTGTCCCACCGGATAGTACCGGCATAGCTTTCACCGTCCTCGGTATAGACTACCCCTTCCAAAGGTCGCCCCCCATCGAAATCCTCGTAGCGGACCTGCCAAGGGGCCTGTTTGAAATCCAAACGGTCAAACTCATCCCACTTCACTATAACCTGCCCGAATCCGGTGTCAGAGATAATGATGCCTTTGTTATCGTCATCAACATCGTTTGTCCCCCGCAGCAACATTTCGTCACCATTGACTAAAGTAACGGTGGCACCGCTGGAACTATAGCGTCCTATCGAAGCGATTTTGCCAAACTCGACCTTGCGCCGGTGTCGCTTTTCATTCCCGTCAAGAATGTCTTTGGCAAACAATTCATCTACATCCCAGCACACAAAGCCGGTGTATTCGTCACCGCGGCGAGTGGTCAAGGTGCCGTAGAGTCGTTCACCGAAATTGGATTTGACACCAGACGGAGCTTGCATAAACTCGATGGTTTCAATATCATCCCAGACCAGCTCAACCTCCCCTTCCCGCTCATCCTCAATTATGATCTCTCTAACCTCGGATCCGATGTCAGTCCCCAGCTCGCTTAACTCGATCTCCTCTCCTGACTTCAAAGTCAAAAGGGCGCAATCGTCGGCAATGGCCTCGAGTGTTTTTATGTGACCAAAACGAACTCCTGACTGCGCCGTGGATGACCAGCTCAAACCATTAGAACTCACTTTCCCAAAAGGGATACCAAAGATCTTAATTGTTGTCTCTCGATCACGGTACTTAGGGCGAGCAGACCGGCGTGCTTTTCTAAGGTTCTTTTTGGGCAAATCCTTACTACCGTCGAGAACATCAACCCAGTCACCCTCGTTCTTATCCCACCGAATCAGCCCTTCAAATACGTCTCCCTCGACAGTAGTGATTTTCCCGTATATACGCCCGCTATCGTTAGCCCCAGCCGTCAAAGCTAAGATCACTATCAGTACCGTCAGGGATAAAACTATCCTGAATAGCTTCATAAAGCCTCCATCGTTGAACAGACATACCTATCTTTTCTAATGGAGCTTACGTAAGCAAAACCAAAAGGTTTAGCCGAGGCAGAAATTTTCGAGGTTTTTTAAAGACCTACGTCAGTGTCCGGAAACGACTGCGACAGGTAGTTTTGCAACTTTACATCGCAAACACAATAAACAAACGATAACGCCCGCTCAGGTAAGCAGGCGTTTTATGAAAGCTATAAGAGAGGAGAAAACCACAGGTACCTTAAAAAGCTCTATCCAGCTCTTAGTGAACCTGGATTGTAACCCTCAATATAAACCTGTTCTCAAACGCCGGTTGGAACATTCCCCCCGCCCTCCGCTATTATCTATTCTTCTTCTTATGACGATTGGCGCGTCTACGTTTTTTCCGTTTATGCGTTTTGATTTTCATGCGCTTGCGTTTCTTACCGCTAGGCATCTATCCTCCATATTGGAAGCTACTTCCGGTCAAACAGCCAGTTTTGTTATCATACTCTTGAAATCATTCGAAGGCTTGAACACGGGGACTTTTCGGTCAGGTACGGGAACTACCTCGCCTGTGCGCGGGTTACGGGCCTTACGGGCCTTGCGCAACTTGATCTTGAATGTTCCAAACCCCCTGATTTCGATATTGTGCCCGCTCTCGAGTGACTTTTTGATCACGTCGAGAAATGAGTCAATCACGACAGCAACATCGGTCCTCGTGAGGCCGGTTTTTTCGGCCACTCTTTCTACCAAATCAGCCTTGGTCACAACATCCTCCCACGGCTATCCTTTCTATGTTTGCTTCATAACATTTAATCATCATGGTCTAAATCCTATCAGCCATTTCATACCCGCCCTGGGGCGGATAACCCTTTGGGACAGGAAAAGATACACAATCAGAAAGACAAATAAAAACAAAAAATCTTGTTTGTCTACAGTTTTTCCT
>Ga0315543_1002130_pt1 | contig 19822 bp, 20 predicted proteins | sample SalMarSW160210MG_2_FD_203098 | JGI IMG/M metagenome (GOLD analysis project Ga0315543, IMG submission 203098) | Salt marsh sediment microbial communities from the Plum Island Ecosystem LTER, Massachusetts, United States - Salt Marsh Sediment SW1601-210 ...
CGTTTATACTAATGGGAAAACCTCACTAGCAATCAACAGCTAGGAATAGAACCGGTTCTTTTTAACAATCCAGATTTTCAATATTGATTCGGATTACGTATGCTGAAACATATAAACCATTTATACCTATTCAGTAATACATTTTGCCGTGAAATGTCGTGCTTGTCACAAATAAGGATTTGATGTCACCAGCCATGCAGAAGGCTTACGCCGTTGGAGCCTTCAACATCAGCAATCTAGAAAGCTTGTTGGCAGTTGTTGAGGCAGCGGCTGAGGAAAAATCGCCAGTGATCATTGCTGTTACTCCGAGCTCTATCGAGTATGCTGGTTTGGCTTACATTGGAAAAATGGTTAGGGCTGCAGCGGAATCCGCCCCGGTGCTTATGTCTTTGCATCTTGACCACGGCAAAGATGTGGAAACAGTTTCAAAATGCATAGAGGTTGGCTTCACATCCGTTATGATTGATGGCTCTCACTTAAAGTTTGAAGAAAACGTCGCATTGACGAAGCGTGTGGTTGATTTGGCACGTCCAAAAGGTGTTTCGGTTGAGGCGGAACTTGGAAAACTTGCTGGCGTAGAAGAATCAACTGTTGAGGAGAAAGAAGCCGTTTTGACTGATCCTGACGCTGCTGAAGAGTTTGTTGAACGTACCGGTGTTGACGCCCTTGCAGTTGCAATAGGCACTTCGCATGGGGCCTACAAATTCAAAGGCGAACCTAGACTTGACTTTGAAAGATTAAAGCTTATCCGCGAAAAGGTTAGCACCCTACTTGTTCTACATGGTGCTTCAAGTGTTCCATCACGAATTATCGAAAAAGCCGTTAAATATGGGGCTGAATTAGGCGGAGCAAAAGGCATTCCAGAAGAACATATTCAAAAGGCAATTTCTCTGGGAATAACGAAAATAAACATTGACACTGATTTGAGACTTGCTTTCACCGCCGCCACACGCGAGTTTCTGGTTAAATCGCCTAAGGTGTTTGATCCTAGGAAAATTTTGGGTTCAGCCAAAGAAGCTATGAAAGAGGTTGTTAAGGGTAAGATGCGTTTGTTTGGAAGCTCTGGAAAAGCGCTGTAAAGGTGAGAAGCGCAAATGAAGGTTGGGATATTAAGCGGAGGCGGAGATGCTCCGGGAATTAACGCTGTTATCCGGGCGGTTGTTAGAAAGGGAATTCAATATTATGGTTATGAAATTGTTGGTGTAAGGGATGGATGGCGTGGTCTTCTTGAAGGTGAATTATTGCCGTTAGATTTGAAGGCTGCGTCTGGAATTCTTCCCCGCGGAGGCTCTATTTTAGGCACTTCAAGGACAAATCCATTCAAGTATGAAAAAGGAGAGGAAAAAATACTGAAAAACGCTGAGAAAGCTGGCATAGAAGCTGTTGTCGTTATTGGTGGCGAAGACACTTTAGGAGTAGCCCACAAGATGAGTGAGCTTGGGCTTAAATGCGTTGGCGTGCCTAAAACAATCGATAATGACCTAGCTGGAACAGACTACACTTTTGGTTTCCACACTGCAGTCGCCATTGCCACAGAAGCCCTTGACAGACTTCACACAACAGCAGAAGCCCACCATAGAGTCATCATACTTGAGGTTATGGGTAGATACGCAGGCTGGATTGCCCTAGAAGCTGGACTTGCCGGAGGAGCAGACGCCATACTAATCCCGGAAAAACCCTTCGATCTAAATGAAGTCTGCGAGTATATTAAGCGCAGACAGAAACGCGGTAGAAACTTTAGTATAATTGTTGTTGCTGAAGGAGCAAAACCAAAAGGTAAAACAGAAATAGTTTATGGCGAAAGCGTAGACGAGTTTGGACATGTTCGTTTCGGCGGCGTAGGTTATTATATTGGAAAGGAAATTGAAAAGCGGATGGGCATCGAAACCCGTGTTGTGGTTCTGGGTCATCTCCAACGAGGTGGTTCGCCCACAGCATTCGACAGGATATTAGCCACAAGATATGGAGTAGCGGCTATAGACCTAGTTCATGAAGGAACGTTTGGATGCATGGTCGCCCTCAAAGGAAACAAAATAGTTCCTGTACTGTTAAAAGAGGTTGCTGGTAAACGAAAGACCGTGGATTTGGAACTTTACGACATAGCAAGCGTGTTCTTCGGCTGAAAAAACTATGGAACAATTCAAGTGTAATGTTCTACCCTTTAGGGGGTTCTGTTAACTCTTAGCTCAAGATGACACTGTTCACAATAAAGGGAAATAGGGCGTGTGTTTGTCAAAAAAATCCAACAATCTAAGAAAGCAAGCATTCAATCATTTTGTCGCATGTTAAGCACTCATCAGGAAATGGCATATCTTTCGGACGCTTTTTCAAGTATCCAAAAAAATGCTTACACTTTACATTGTTTTCAGGTTTTACTAATGGTTTCTTGATGTCTTCCCTTGGAATTGTAATTTTCTTGCCTTCCTTGCTAATTCTCGACATGCAACGAGGACATGCATGATATACCCGCACTCGTCCATTATATGAAACCGTTGCTAGAATTGGTTTCTGAAATGTTCCTCCACACTCATCACATACGAAATCAATAGAGTTTCTCTCAAAGGAATGATCTTCTTTATGCAGGGTAGATAACTCTAAGCTTTTTTGCGTTCTTTCCACCTCTCACTTAGTATACGGTGAATCTTAATATTTAATAAACCTTTTTGAACATGCGTTCAACAGAAAGATGGCTTCTCTAGTTTATGTTGCCAGTGTATTCGCTAGCCTCAGTAGGCTTAGGTCTAAAGGCTTCTCGGTTTCGCATGCCTTCTCAAGTGCTATGCTGGTCATTCTTCCTTTTTGCAAACCAACTATTCTGTCTCCCTGTCCATTCGACAGCAGTTCAACCGCTTTGTTTGCGAACAAGCTGGCTAAAAGCCGACTTCTCGCCGTGGGGTTTCCGCCTCTTTGAGCATAGCCTAAAATGCTGAGCCTAACCTCTGCTCCTGTGTTTTCTTCGATTTCCCTTGCAATTTTGTGAGCGTCTCCAACTCCTTCCGCAGCCACAATTATGCCAGACCTCTTCCCTTTAGCACTGTTCTCCTTTATGGTTTTGAATATTGTCTCTTTTTTGTATTTCACCTCTGGAACTAAAATTACTTCGGCTCCGACTGTGAGTCCTACCGTTGACGCGAGAAAACCTCTTGTTCGTCCCATAACCTCAACTATGAATACTCTTTCGTGGGAAATTGCTGTGTCTCGGATTTTGTCAATTTCTGTAACTGCAGTGTTTACGGCTGTGTCAAAGCCTATTGTTTCATCTGTTCCAAAAACATCGTTGTCAATTGTTGCGGGAACGCCAATTATTAACGTGTCGGTTTCTTTGCTTAACTCCAAAGCTGCTTTGAAAGAGCCGTTACCGCCAATAACGACAAGTCCACTAACATTGTTTGAAGCAAGAGTTTCAGCAGCTTTCTCAATTCCTTCTCTCTTTCTAAACTGCGGACACCTTGAAGTGCGAAGGATTGTGCCGCCCAATTGTATTATTCCGCCAACAGAACGTGGTGTTAATTGACTGAACGTGTTTGTTAGCAATCCTTCCCATCCCCTTTCGAAACCTAAAACACGCAAATCCTTTGAATAGGCAATGCGGACAACTGCTCGAATAGCAGCATTCATGCCGGGTGCGTCTCCACCGCTTGTAACAACTCCGATATTCTTCAACTTGGATTCCTCAATTCTGAATTTGATTTCAGAACAGATGATATAGTGGATTAAAGAGATAAATTTGAGCCTTCAGTTTTCAGTAAAGTTTTATAGTTTTGAAGGACATCAAATCTTTTGGCGGTGGGTCTTAGGCGGGGGGCTAGGGGTCCCCTGAACCGTAAACCCTCTACATGACGGGCTGAAAGCTGAGGCTGAGGCGTCTAAGGCTGCTGAGACCCTCATTTCCGAAACAGTGACTATCCGTCCCTTGGGGCTGGCGATCATTGAGCAGCTTCCGTAAGGAAGCCGTCTTCGATGTTCACCAGGCGAATCCGGCCAGGCCCGGGAGGGAGCAACCTAAGTCTGGGCGTTCAGCGCTCAGGGGGGTGCGGGTACGAGCGTAGGGTTTGAGGGTTTTGGCGGATTCTGGACGTCGAACCTCAGTGATCCACCGCTTCTAGTGCGAACTGAAATTCGGAAAACGCTAAATGTTTATACATTGTATTTAGTTTGTTGGATGTTTAGCATGCCATTTAACGAAGTTCGTAAGGATTATTTGCTTGATCGTTGGGTTGTGATTGCAACAGAACGTGGTCGCCGCCCAACAGACTTTGCAAAAAAAGTAAGAGAGAAAGCCAAAACAAGTGTTTGCCCTCTCTGTCCGGGCAATGAGCATATGACTCCGCCAGCAGTTCTTGTCTATCTTAAATCAGGAAAAGACATTGGAAAGACTAAGGATAAAGACGGTTTTAGGCATAAGAACTGGCTGATTCGGTGCATTCCAAACCTTTATCCAGCCTTTACCCCACCAAAAGGGAAGATTAGCCGAAGACGAGTTATGAAAAGTAATGATTTGGTTGTGGCTGTTGGTCATCACGAAGTTTTGGTTGAATCTCCAGTTCATGATGAGCATCCTGCAAACGCAAAGATTTCGCAGTTAGTGCAAGTTATTAACGGCTACATTGATAGGCTTCGTGAATTCTCTGCAAAGCCTTATGTGAAGTATGTTTCCATCTTCCGCAATCACGGCTTGGAGGCTGGGGCTTCGCTTTCCCACGCTCACAGCCAGATAATTGCAACACCTTTTATTCCAAGCGTTGTAGAAGAAGAGATGGAAGCCAGCAGAAAATTCTGGAAACAAAACAGGAAATGTGTCTTCTGCGACATTTTGAAAAAAGAGCTTGATGGACCTCGGCTTATTCTAGAAAACGCGGATTACGTGGTTTTTGCTCCTTGGGCAAGCGTTAATCCATTAGAGTTTTGGATACTGCCCAAAAAACATGAGGTCACATTGCTTGAAATGTCAAAGAGCGAAGTGAAAACCTTTGCTAAAACTTTGAAAACATGCCTCAACGGACTGAAGAAGCTGTTGAATGACCCACCCTACAATTTTGGTTTTCATTTGGCTATAAATAAAGACGCAAGCAAGTATTATCATTGGCATTTGGAGGTTTATCCTAAACTTGCGATTTGGGCTGGGTTCGAGAAAAGCACAGGCATCTACATAAATACTGTTGCCCCGGAAGCAGCAGCGGAAAGTCTCCGGAAGACAATCAAGTCATAGATCATGTAAAAGTCAGGGGATTGAAAAAGTGCATAAGATAAAGGTTGGTTTGGTTGGTTACGGCTCACAAGGCACAAGAATTGCTGACGCAATTTCTGTTCAGAAGGATATGGAGTTAGCTGGTGTATGTTTAAAGGAACTAGACATTTCTGCATTTATGGCATTCCGAAAGGGCTTTGATCTCTATCTTGTGGATTCAGGCTATGCTAGAGCCTTCAAGAAAGCTGGAATTGACGTTAAAGGGTCAATTTCGAGTCTCTTGTCCAAAGTTGACGTAGTTGTAGACGTTACGCCAAGTGGTGTTGGAAAGAAAAACAAGGAGAAATTCTATTCGAAACATGATGTCAAGAGTGTTTTCCAAGCAGGTGAACCCTTTGAGGTTGCAGATATCCAAGCATTTATGTCAACCATAAACTATTATGAAGCCAGAAAAGCGAGTTCCGTCCGCGTTCCATCACCCTTCGCAGTGTCTTTGACAAGAACCCTTAAACCATTAGACGTTGAGTTCGGGATAAAACATGCAACGTGCACGCTCATCCGGCCTGGAACTGAACCCATGAGGGGGCATTATGGACCAGTTGACACGATAATTCCAGGCGAACCATATGTTGAACACGGTGTCCTTCGCGTTGAAATGGAGCAATTGTTACAAAAAGATGTCACATCCACATCTTTCGCAGTACCCTCAATCTTGCTAGCCGTCGAAGCTGTCGTAGTCGATTTGGAACGAACAGCTTCAACAGAAGACGTTATAGATCTTCTCTGCAGTATTCCTAGAAGCATACTTGTGAGAAGCGACATGGGACTACACTCCACAGACGCAATCTTTGAGTACATGCGAAGAGTCGTCCGTCCGCTGACATTTACGAGGTATGTACGTGGCACGAACATGTGGAAGCAATTAATGGCAGGTTAAAGCTCGTTCAAGCGTTTGATCCTCATTGTGTTCAAACTCCAGAAGTGATCGATGCAATAAGAGCCTTAGTAAGTGAAGAAAAGATGGAGGAGAGCTTCAATCGAACCAATAAAGCACTGAAAATTCTAAACCCAGAAATGTATCCATAGCTGAATCAAAGACCGATGGAAGTAACAACCCTTCAAAGCCACAAAACCCACAGGACAGCGTCCAAGAGTTAGTATTTACTGTTCATAAGAACTGTTACATTTCATTTAACTTTAAGCTAGTGCTACGAGGCTATTCACTTTTCATAGGTTTTGCAAAACTTTCTTTTCATATTTTGGTCTAACTTGCATCACGTCCTCAACACATGCTCTTAATGGTTCTGCAACGCTCCACGCTTGAGAAACGCATCCTTTAGGCGTGTGTGGCAGATCGCCGTCGAAGATTTCGCTTATTGTTCCAAGTCCAGCTTCCAGGATTTGTGTAGTAAACAATGGTAAAAGAAAATTCTTTAGAGCATATTCACGCCTGTAATCCACAGAACCCTTAGTTTTCAGAAACGCCGTTGTAAAAGGCCCTAATAGCCAAGGCCAAACTGTTCCATTATGGTAGGCGCTGTCTCTGCTTCTTCTGCCCCCAGCGTACACTCCAACGTACCGCGGGTCATTTCTTGCAAGAGTTCTTAAACCGTAAGGTGTCAAAAGCTCCTGATTCACAACATCAACGATTTTCTCGTTTTTAGCATCATCAAGCATGGTGAATTCTAAAGCAACTGCGATGATTTGATTGGGTCTTAACGAGTCGTCCTCGCCATGTTCGCTTATAACGTCGAACAAGCAGTTCCTTTCTGGATTCCAGAATTTTTCCACAAAACTTTTCCTTGTTTTTTCAGCCATCTCAGCGTATCTTTCAGCTTCATCTTTCTCTTTGAACCTATTTGCTAAAAGCTCCATGATTTTTAGGGTGTTATACCATAATGCTTGAACTTCAACTGCCTTTCCAGCTCTCGGAGTTACTGGTTGACCGTCTATTGCCGCGTCCATCCATGTCAATTGGGAACCATGGTGAAGCAAGCCGTCGCTGTCCACATGTATGTTAAAAGCTGTTCCTCTTGCATAGTTCTGAATTATTGTTTTTAGGGTTTCCCAGAGTTTTTCTTGAACGAATGTGAAATCGTCTGTGTATTTGAGATATTGCAGCACTGCATTCACGTACCATAGGGTGGCGTCAACAGTGTTATAGGCTGGCTGTCCTGCTTGGTCTGGAAAGAAATTAGGAATTAAACCGTTTTTGCATTGGTTTTTGAAGGTTAGAAAAACTTGTCTTGCATTCTCAAATCTTCCAGTTACAAGCATTAATCCGGGCAGGGAAATGAATGTGTCTCTTCCCCAAGTTCCAAACCAAGGGTAACCAGCAATTACAGAATTTTGTCTAGAGTTCATCCCTTTAACTATGAACATGCTTGTGGCTAAAACAATCCGGTTTAACCAGTCTTTTGCTTGGATGTTTTCGTGTTTTTCATAGAATTTCGTCAGTAAATTTTCGTGACGCTTTGTTTCTTGCTCGTATAAGGCTTCTATGTCATACATGGTGACTGGCATTTCAGCCAAAACTTTTTGTGCATACGCTTCGTTTCTGTCTGCGACTGCAGTTATTGCGAACTTTCCGTTTTCTTTTGCTTTTACGTCTATTTGGAAACATCCGAGTTGATAGCAGTCGTCTAAACAACTTTCTCCTCGCTTGGCTTCTTCACGGTAGTACATTTTTTCAATCCATTTTCCGGTTGCAAGATAGTGTCCCTTCGTTGTGGTTATCATCAGCGTAGACTGGGGTGCCCCAAAGCGTATGCCCACTTCTTTATCGTCTCGTTTTTGAACAAAATGCCAAGGAATTTCCCATCTGTCAGTTACTGAGTGAAAATGTCTCCAATTTATTAGCGGGAAGAACAGAATTTCAACGTTAAAATCGCTTCTGTTCACAACATTGTAAATGGTTACAACGGCATTCTTTTCATATGGCATAAAGATTGTTTTTTGAACTTCAACATCCTCTACAGTGTAAGTGTAACTCGGGAAGGGTGAAACTGAAAATTCTTTCAGGAACATGTATCCCCGAGGGAAAACTCCATCTTGGAACTCGTTGGCACCAAGTGGGTAAATGTTATTCTCTATTTTCACTTCTTCATCCAACTTTGCTAAGCATATTCGTCGGTCTCCAGGCGGATGAAAAGCAGCAACAAGTAATCCGTGGTATTTTCTAGTGTTTATGCCTGAAACCGTGGAAGACGCATAACCGCCTAAACCATTCGTTATAATCCACTCTTTCCGGATGGCGTTTTCAAAGTTTGAAAGCGTTTCTTTGCCTAGACTTATGGATGGCAGTCTCATTACGGCATCAACTTCGCAACGTTTCTTTCTCGGGGCACGCCGAAAAAGTTCGCCACGCAATTACATTTGGTCCTAAAGAGTAGAGCATGAGGCTTTTTCAGCTTGTATTCCGTTAAAGTTTCAGCGTAGCCCATGCCTTTGGCGAAAATCATGTCAACAGAATTGTAAAAATCAAGGAATTCTTTGGGGAATTCTTTTAGGGCCAATCCAACTGCATCCGTTCCAGTTGTAATAGTTTTGTCCGCAATCTTGTTTATTCCTGAGACTTCTGCATCTTCCATGGTGGCATCGTTGATTACGGGTTCACCCTTAACAGCAACAATCACTGTCAGACCCATGTTTTTCAGTTGTTCAACAAGTAACGTGTCAAACACAATTTCCCCAGCATTATCCGTCAAGTAAAGGACAGCATGCGCTTTCTTGGCCAGTTCGTAAATTTTGTTAGTATCGTCTATTACGAGGTCTTTTCCAGCCTCTCTGAAAAGCTTTCTAAGACCGCTAAATGTGAACTTATGGCCTGGAATACCAAATTCCATGATGTTGCCAACAATGGCACATAGGCATGCCCTTTTGAATCTGTCCTGCTGCGTATATCCGTCTTCAACAATCTTTCTTGCGTACGGCAGAAGCTTCAAGGCTTTTTCGTTGCTTACCCTCTTAATCCGTGCATACGGGTCGTTGTTGCCCGTAATTCTCTTTATCAGGCGGTCTCTTTTCGTGCCTAATTCCGCTGGTACTGCTGTGGGCTTGAACTCTTTGCTCAGCAACCGTAAAAGTTCAACCATTGTTCTAAAACGTATGGCTGGATTTGTCGTGGCTTCAGTGACTTGTGCCACGGCCCTGCCGACTATGCACCCAGCGCATTCAGCTTCAACCTTCAAAGATCCATTCCCCTAAACACTTGTTGCTTCGGCAAATTCACGTAAAACCATATACGGATCTTTCGCCTTCACGATGCCGCTTGCAACCAACACTCCTTGGGTGCCAAGCTTCAACGCAGCCTTAACATCTTCTCCACGGCTTATGCCAGCCCCACAAAGTATTACAACTTTCTCGTTGATTTCCCTAACAAGCCTAATCGTGTCCGTTATGACCTCAGGCTTAGCCTTCGAAACCGGAATCCCTGTGCCTATAAGCTCCGGCGGCTCGATGGCTATAATATCTGGTTTTAAGCATGCCACGGCTGCACTTGTATTTGGATTGTTTGCACACACAACCGAAACTAGGTTTTTTTGGCGTGTTATTTTGATTATAGCGTCAATATCCGATAGTTTAAGTTGTCTTTCGGAATGATTAATGAGTGTTCCAATTGCTCCAGTTTCCTTCACGGATTCCGCAACCACATGTCCTGTGTGACTGCCCGGCTGGATTGGGTCTATGTGCTGGGCGAAAACTGGAATTTTCGCGGTCTTTGTGACGGTTGCTATGTCCGTGAATTGTGGAGCTACACCTATTGAAATTTTTGTTTCAAGGCTTACTTTTTCAGCTTTTTTTGCAAGTTCAACAGCTTTCTCGCCTGTTGCTTCCAAGTAGGTTTTGAAGTTAACAATTATCAATGGCGTCTGAAGTTTTTCCAGCAATGAGATTTTCACCTGTTTAGCGTTAACGTTTATTCCTAATATTGTTTTGGAATAAAACTTTGAAATGCAAATGTTTAAAAATGTTGTTCTAAAGTACGAACACTGCTGCTGCAATGACTGTTGTCCACAAGCCGTTTTTGTCTCCTATTGCAGATTGTGTTATGTTGGTTGTTTTTATCAGTCCTCTGGTTTTGAACAACTGTTTTCTCTCGTCCCAAGCAGTTTCAGGATCAAACTTAAGCCCCATGTTTGTGGCCAGCATTGTTGCAGCTAAATCTTCTGCGTAATCTCCCGCCATCCCCTCTGTTTCTCCGAAAGAGTGATGTTCAGAAAGATAGCCGTAATTATCTTGATCTAACGGGATTGCTGCGCCTATTGATGCTGCGATCAGTCTATGTGGTTCATTAGTTGAGTTCTTATCCAAAACGGCAAAGGTTATTTCTCCGGGCTTTATCATTTTTAAGCCTTTTTCTCTTGAAATGAGCTCACAACCCTGCGGTATTATGCTTGAAACGTTTACTATGTTAACGTGTTGTATGCCTGCGTCTCTCAGGGCTAACTCTAAAGATTGCAGACGCTCTTTATGTTTGCCAACACCTTTTGTCAGAAAAAAATACTTTGGAATCATTTCGCAATAAAATAACAACATATGTTTATTAGCCTTTTGTTTTCGGCAAACTCGGTTTTGTTCAGGGTTGTTGAACGTTTCAGAAGTTTACTGTTGCGTTAGGGAAAAAGAATAAGAGGTTGTCGCATAATTTCTTTTGAGGTTTAGCACGTGTCCCCGTACCGAAGCGTATTCAAAGATGAAACAAAGCTTGACATAAACTATGTTCCTTACAGGCTTCCACACAGAGACAGGGAACTGCGTTTGTTAATGGAGTTTTTCAGTTTCTTACTGCGCACTCCGGAGAAGATGACACAGAGAGTCATGATAACTGGAGACGTTGGCACAGGCAAAACAGCGCTTTCTCAACGTTTCGGAGCAGACATTACCCGTGAAGCAAACAAGCGTGGAACAAACCTTCGTTACATTCATGTTAATTGTCGCGAGTATCGTGGAAGCCTTTTCCTCAGTTTACACCATGTAGTTTCCATTTTTCATCCAAACTTTCCAAGACGCGGCTATTCGGCTGAAGAGCTTTTAGGCATTCTGCTGCAAATTCTGGACGAACAAAAAGCATACGTAGTCTTAACCTTAGACGAGTTTGAAAGCTTAGTTGAGAGGGAAGGCTCTGATGCTGTTTACAAGCTGACTCGCTTGCAAGAAATAAGACTGAACAAACCTCAGAGAATCTCGCTGATATGCATTCTACGAAGCTTAAAAGCGATTGAACAGTTAGATGCAAGCGCAAGAAGCACTTTGCAATCCAACATAATCCATCTTGATAGATACTCTAAACAACAGCTTACGGACATCCTTAACAACCGTCTCTCTCTTGCCTTTAAGCCTTTAACAGTGCCAGAAGACACCGTAAGCCTAACCGCTGAACTTGCCTTTTCCGAAAATGGAAACGCTCGATTCGGAATTGAACTGCTTTGGAGAGCCGGAAAATACGCGGATGCTGAAGATTTAGACACGGTTACGCCAGAGTGCGTCCGAAAAGCCGCTTCCAGCATATACGCTGTTATGCGCAAAAGCGACGTGGCATCATTAAGGCTGCATGAAAAACTGTTTTTGCTTGGCATAGCCAGATTTTTTAAGCAAAATGAAACGGCTTACGTTTCTTTAGCAGAGGCTGAACAAGCTTATGCTGTTGTCTGTGAAGAATTTGACGTCCAACCGCACAGCCACACACAACTGTGGAAGTATTTGCGTACACTTTCAACTCTAGGCATAGTGAAAACTGAAGTTTCAGCCGCTGGTTCGCGTGGAAGATCAACATGTATCTCTCTGCCTAGAATTCCAGCTTACGAACTAGAGAAAGAATTAAGCAATCTTCTGCAAAAGGAAAGGTCGTGAAAGTCATGAACATAGAGGACTTTTTTTCTTCAAAGGTTCGAATGAAGATTCTAAAAATCCTATCGGAAGTTGGTGAACTTAATATTTCAGGGATCGCTCGCAGGCTCGGTGTGAATTATGGAACGACAAACAAGCATTTGAAGATTTTAGAAAATGAAGGAATTGTTCAGCATAAACGATTTGGAAGAATCCGAATCTACAGGCTAAATGAATACTCACCTAAAACTAAAGCCATACAAAATCTTCTCGAAGTCTGGGAACGATAGAACAGATAAAAAAGGGAAGATAAAGGCTCATCAATCGGGCGGTTTTCCAAATGTTTTTCCATAACCATTTGTGATTGTTACTATATCTAGAATGCCTATGTAGCGTAGGTCGTTTGCGTCTATGTCAGCTCCAAGCAAGTAAAAGGGTTTTCTATTTTCCAAGAAAACACACAAAAACCTAAAATGTTAATACAATTTAGATAATTAACAAAAGAGAGCTATAATGCAATTTGAAAAAGTCGTCAGTGTAAATGCCATGGTGATTTTTTGATCAAGGAAGAATTTAATGAGAAAATAAGTGAATTTGAAGAAATTACGCAGAAAATCGCAAGTGATGTTGCCAGTGGAGCAATATACGAAAAACTCCCTCCGTCAGAATTGCTGAAAAAGACGGAGCACTATATTAATAGGCTTAGAGATTTAGCAACAGAAAGCGAAGAGATCATGGTGATTCTGAAACCAGAAAAAGCCTACACGGTAAAAGCTTTATGCAAGAATTTTACTCAAACCCTAACGACTTTCAAGGATATTCTGGTTCAAAACTCTCCAGACCCGCTTGCAAATTCGCGTTTAGCCTTTGAACAACTTAGAAAAGCCCTAACAGACGGCTCAGATCTCCTTCTTTTAATGCGGGACGTTAGGGATAACCCTTCACCGCTCATGGATGCACTAATCACTTTAAAGAAGGCTTCCGAAACAAAAGGTCCAGTAATAAGCATACAAGCCTCAAAAGAAACCCAACCCCTCATCAAATATGTTTTGGGTCATATCGACGAGCTTAGAGCTGCGTTAATGGGTTTAGAGAAGAAGGTTGGTGAAATGAAGCAAATCATGCGAGAACTTCAGGAAGAAAGCTTAGAAATACTTTCACACAAAACCACCACAGAGCCCAAAAAGAATGAGGGAGAAAATAGAGAGCAACAGCTTTCCCTGTCAAACTTCAAAGCAAAAGAAAATGGAAGAAAGCCATAGTTTTCGTCAAATTAAGATTCAGAGTTCAATTATTTCTGCTTCACGCCTATCTGTATCAAGCAAAGCAATTGTTGATTTGCCAGTTAGATATCCACATACCTCACCTGGGTTCACAATCAACGTTTTGCCTTTTTGATAAACGTCTGTTTTGTGATTGTGACCATGAACAACAATGTCGAAGCTTTGGCTGTTAATCAGAGCTTCCAGAAGCTCTTCTTCATCTCCATGTAGTAACGCTATTTTTAAGCCGCCAACAATTATTTCGGCGAAGTTCCCATGCACCTCTAAGTCTTCATATTCATTAAATCTCTTTTTCAAGAGTTCACGGTCGCCGTCATTATTGCCGAAAACACCAATCAACTTCGCCTTCAATTCCTTCAGTTTCGGGATCACGAATGGTGCCACGTAGTCTCCGGCGTGGAGCACAAGCCCAACATTCATTTCATTTAACTTTTTTACAGCTTTATCCACCATTGGCAGATTATCATGTGTGTCTGCAATTAAGCCTATTAACATTTTATTTCACTTGTTCAATTACGTCGTCCCATAAGAACTAAAGTCTTTCTACGCTGGTTATAGGAGCAAAATAGAGGATTCTTCTAGAATATTTCAATTCCGGTAATAGTCATGCAGGCGAAACACGGTTTAAAAGGTTTCATACGATTTACATTCTAGAAAATAGTTCTAAAGGAGGAATATAGAAAAATGAATCCATGGGGTTCGAACCCTTCTCGGAAAAGAAGAGACAAATTGTACATTATATCGGAAATTTTGGAAATAGCAAAGGATGGAGCTTTAAAGACGCAAATTATGTATAGGGCAAACCTAAGTTTCACGCAGCTTAACGATTACCTAGGATTTATGTTGGAAATCCACCTCCTGGAAAAAATCAGGCAAAACGGTAAAGACATTTACAGGTCAACAGAGAAAGGCATAGATTTTCTTGAACGTTACCATCGCATAGCTGAACTGTTAAGAAATGAAAATGATAATATTAGAAATAACGTTAAAATTCCACCTGCGCATCTGCTTAGAAGAAACTAGACCCGTAGAAGAAATTGACGAATATTTCTCCAAATCACAGAAAAATAAAAACACAAAACTCGACCGTTAATTGGAATTTTTTAGCCTTCTTCCAGATAGCTTTTAACCCTTTCTTTTAATGCTGGGAATTCATTCAACATAGCCTTTAAGACTTGCCAGCGGATCTCTTCAGTTTTTGAACGGGTGTTCATATTTACCAAGTCCTAATTATTGTGTAGCAATATACAATATAAGCCTTTTTCCAAAACCAGAATATTATGAATTAGATCATAAAAAAAAGGGAAAAATTATTGCACATTTGTCATTTGTGTTCGGTGTATGGTTCTCTGTTAAGAATACTGCCTTTGTGGGAATACTTGCTTTATTCCAAACGGGCTTACTTACTATTGGAGAAAAGGGAAGGGCTTGCGAGAATTTAACCGCAGAGGACAGGTTTGTCAATGAAGTTCAGGTTGTAGAAAGGTTCAAAGGTTATTTACTTGGCATTTTGCGTACCGTTTATTCTGGCCTATGTTTCTTGGGCATATTTCCATGTTTTCGCTCAGTGGCTTGCAATCAGCATTTTCAAGTATGAGGTTCATCAGCAGGCGGGTTGGCTCTGGTATTTGACTGTTCGCTTTTTCTACACTTGGTACACTTTTTTGCTATTGGCGTTGCTAGGGTTTGGGCTGTTGCTGCTACCTTGGCTAAGAAACAGCGGAAAGAGGAGGCAAGCAACATTATCCCATGGTCTCTTTTGTTGTTTCAGCCTATAATGAGGAGAAAAATGTTTCCCATTGCATAAATAGTCTCTTCAAGTGTGCAGAGAAATATGATGGATTGTGCGAAATCATTGTTGTTGATGACAGTAGCAGCGATTTTACTTATGTGATTGCCTGGGCAGCCATACAGCTTAACAGAAGAAGGTACCCGAAGGTTCGCGGGAAAGTTGTTAGGTATTCAACGGATTTAGGCGAGGTTGAAGCTGTTAAAACTGGTTTGAATAAAGCCTTAGGCACCCTCATAGCGGTTGTTGATGGTGAATCTTGGTGGATGCCTGACACGCTTTTGAAGCTTGTTGATTATATGCTTTTGAACGGGAAGAAGGCTGTTACCGGTTATGTTCATCCGTCAGATGGGAATGCGGAGCTTAATCCTTATGTGGTTTTGCAGCAGCTTGAGTATAGTCAAGGCTTGCACATATCCAGTTGTGCTCAGTCTTTGGGGAATAATGTTTTGGTTGGTTCCGGAGCTATTGGCTTGTATGATGCTGATGTCTTGCGTGGAATACTAAACGAGAAGAACATTCATTCGGTCACTGAAGATTTGGAGATCACTTTGGAAATGCATGAAAGAGGAGCGGGTGTTGGCTACGTCAGTGTTTCTAATGGCTTAACGATTGCTCCGCTTTCGTTTGATGTTTTGTGGAGTCAACGGTTGAGATGGTTTATTGGTTGGCTTCATAACACGTTAAGCATTCACAGGGATTTGCTTCTGAAAAAATCTTGGTTGACTTTGCTTTTCTACACGCCTTTTTATCCTATTTTGAGGTTGATCAACATAGTAGCACGTTTAGCTAGTTCCGCGAAATATTTTTGGGTGACCATGGCAACTGGCATAGCGAGACGAAGAGCAGATTTTAAGATTACGTTTTTAATTGTTTGCTGCAAAACTGTTTTTATGTTCGGCTTAGAACTATAGGCTTGAGGTATGAGAATGAGGGTTGAAGCTGTGCTTTTTGATTTGTTTAACACTTTGGTTTTGCTTGAAAGCGATGAGGTTTTTTATACACCTTGCCTGAAGAGACTTCATGCATTTTTGGCTAAAAATGGAATTAACATTCCCTTCGAAGACTTTAGACATGCTTATTTTGAAGTTAGGAATAGGCTTTACGCTGAAACTGAGAAAAGCCTAGAAGAACCGCATTTCAACGTTCGTGTTTCGCTGGTTCTACAGCGATTTGGTTATGATTTTGATGTTTCAAGTCCCATTGTCGTCGGAGCTACGATGGCTTTCACTGACGAGTTTATGAAATATGTGCACTTAGACCCTGATACCATTAACGTTTTAAGAGCACTACACGGAAAATATAAGTTGGGGCTTGTTTCAAATTTTGCCATCCCCGAGTGTGCTTCGAGGTTACTTGAAAAGTTTGGTTTGAACGAGTTTTTTGATGTTGTTTTGGTTTCTGGGGCTATTAATAAGCGTAAGCCTAGTTCTGAGATTTTTGAGAGAGCGTTGAAAGCTTTAGGTGTAAATAATTCAGAAGCTGTTTTTGTTGGTGACATGTTAGGTTTGGATGTTAAGGGTGCTAAGAACGTTGGGATGAAAGCTGTGCTCATTGAGAGGAGACCATCAGAAGAGATCTTGAATGTTAAGCCAGATAGAATTATTAAGAGTCTGAGGGAACTGTTTCTCGTGCTTGACAACTGTTGATGGAAAAATAATAAAGTATGTAACCAATGCTTGCGGAGATGCTACCTGCGATCCTCGCCCATTTTCTCTTTGCAAGCACCAGCAAACACTACATCCGTTTTGGGACATCGTCTTTCAGTTGTTTCCAGCTTTCGACGACTCTTGTGGCACCTCGGTCGATGTACTGTTGTAGTGAATATTTCTTTGGGCGCAGTAAGCCGATTCTTTCGGGAACGTCGAACTGTTTGTAGATAGGAAAGTAACCAGGGTAGTCATCAACAACTCTAACAATATTGTATTGTTTGGATATTGAGGAGAAGAGCTTGGACTTTGTGTCAACCTGCGTTGGTCCAGAGGGATTCAAGCCCCGTGCACGTGCATAGTCTTCGAGGTTAAACATCGTCAGTTGAATGTTGTCTGTTGGAAAGCCGAATTTTCTTAGCTGGTCTAAGGTTAGTTCACGGGTATTTTCAGTTCGTCCAGTGAGATATACTAACTGGCAGTGTTTGCTCCATTTTTGTAGGACTTCGGCTGCAAAGGCAATAGGTTCGTCCAGTTCAGCCAGTTCACTTCCAACATTTTCCAAACAAAGTATTATATCCCAGAATCTTTTTCTCAGTTCGTTTACACGTGCCTTTTGGTCTGACGATGCGAACTTCTCAGATATCTGCCCCAAACCGAGGGTTTCCACCGCCTCCATGGGAACTTCACGACCCAGTAGCTCACGCCAAACGCCGTGCATCCTTCGTTCAGTGTTTATCAATGTATCGTCAACATCAACCACAACACTAATCAATACAATAACCTCATTCGCTTTTGACTTGAGCATTCACCCCATGAACTCTTTAATATCTTTTCTCATTATGGAAACGCACGTGCACGAAACCGTCTGTGGCTACAGCAACATTCCCGGTTAACTTCTGACTTTTCGGGCATTACCCTCCTCAGGACACCACTCGCGCACGCTTCGACTGATGAAGAGTACATGCTACAGTTTTATGCGTGTTGTCTTGTCTGGTGTTACATATGTAGCTTCAGAAGGGAATATCTCCAGAAGAGTATAGTTGGGGTCATCTACGCTTTCCCAATGTTTGCTGAAGAAATCGCAATGTCTCGCCAGTTCTGTCTTGACCAGCTTACCTTTAATCATTTTTGCCAGCCCAGTAACTCTTACGCAACAATCTCTATCTCCCTTTTTGAACATAAAGGAAAATTCGACTTTCGGGTTCTTCTGTATTTGTTTAACCTTTTCACTCCACGTGTCCGTTGTTACCCAAAATTTCCCGTCAAAATTAATCAGCGTTACAGGTCTGACTCGGGGTTGATCACCTTCCATGGTCGCCAAGAATACATGTTGAAAATCCTTAAATTGACTCCGTACTTCTTTAATATCCTCATTTTCTTTAACCATTACCAACACCTCAGCGTCTTGGTGTTATTTGGCTGATAACTTTTAACTCTTATTCAATACGGGAATTTGATGTGTCATTGGAATTGTATCCATGATACAGTGCGCGCAAAGTGGCTGAGTCGTTAGAGGAAGCGTTGGAACTCTTGGAAGCAAGTCATGAACATACACAAAGAAAGCGCGTTTTCACTGAACCTCTCTCCCCAGAACACAACAACCTCGCTGGCTCAACCTATATATAAGGGGGTAGATGCTCAACAGAGAGCAACAGGTTTTAAGTGACCTGCGAAAAAAAGACAGACCGTTATCTTTCAGAAAGCACAATTGACAAAACACACGACAACAAAAAATCTTAGATAATAACGTATACTAATAGTGTAAATGCAGATATCTCCCGCAAAAATCCCATTTTTCCATTCCACCCTGAAGAATAGTCAAGTGGCTTTCAACTGGCAAAAAAAAGGTGGGTAAAAGCCTGATGATTGAAGGCTTTTCTACTGTGTCGTGTCAACGATTTCAGCTTTAGGAGCGTTTTCCTTAATTGACGCTATTCCGTTCTTGCATCCATCTTTTGACTCGTAAGCTTCACCAGAGGCTATGATTTCACCGTTAGGAGCTTTCAATCTAAATCTGAATTTTCCGGCAGCATCTTTGTAGATTTCAAATTTTGGCATTTTTTCCGACATAAATATCGCCTCGAGATTGATGCAGATTGCTCTATAAATATCTCCTTTAACATATTCGTGTGCACTATTCTAACATGGGTAATCAATGTTTTCAACATCCTACAATGATTATAAAAGCGTCTTTTAACATTACATATGCCTATTAGTGTCTCCAGAGCCAAAAAATTGAAACAAATAATCTGCGAGAATGGAAAAATTTCTGAACGTGTAAACTAATTAACTGAGAAGTTCAAATAAAAAGGATGAAAGCGTGCGAGGTTGAAGTTTCATGGAAATCTATTCATAGAATATAAGCTGTTTTTCCTCTAAAATTCTGTGGATCTTGTGCACCGCATCGTAAACATCTTGTTCTTTTTTGGCTCCTGTGCAAACTAGTTTGCCGCTTGCAAACAACAACATAACAACCTTAGGTTCATCCATTCTATATATCAATCCCGGAAACTGTTCAGGCTCATACATCGTCTTTCCTAGGGGACGTACCGCTTTTTCTAAATCTATTATCCCTCCCAAACTTACAGAGGCCACAATATTCACGATTTTCAACTCAGGTTTGCCAATGATTATTATTCCACCCTTTTTCAGTTCTTTAACCACCTTCTTAACTGCTCTGTGAGCTTCCTTTTCGGATTTTGCACCTGTACACACCATTTTTCCAGAGTTAAAAATCAAGGTGGCTGTCTTCGGCTTTTTCAGTCTAAACACTAGACCTGGAAACTGTTTGGGACGATACTCTACGCCTGGATATGCCTTCACAACAGCGTTTAAATCAATTCTCTGGTTCAAGGTTACGGCGGCAACAACATTTTCGATCCTTATTGTGGCTTTAGCTTTCGACATGAAAAATCACTTCTTATAAGCGAAGTCCAAGTACCCATTATTAAGCCTTGGGTTAACAAAGCGGAGAACGCACGCAAGAGACCACTAGGTTACAATCTCCTAGACAGCCCCCGCTAACCTTTAATCGAAAAGTGAAAAGAACCCGAGATCAGAGACTCTGAAAAGGTTCTTCGCG
>Ga0315543_1002132_pt1 | contig 19817 bp, 14 predicted proteins | sample SalMarSW160210MG_2_FD_203098 | JGI IMG/M metagenome (GOLD analysis project Ga0315543, IMG submission 203098) | Salt marsh sediment microbial communities from the Plum Island Ecosystem LTER, Massachusetts, United States - Salt Marsh Sediment SW1601-210 ...
ACATAAATTCGCCGGTTGCTGTAAGATCAGCAAAATCAGCCATATAGACTGCCGGGACAAGTGACAAAAGGGTTTTGAACGATGTCTGATCGGTACCAATCTGAAGGTCTGTTTCTATATCATCACCTGGCATAGCTACCATTCCTGAAAAATTCAGCTTAAGATCATTCAGCGAAAAATAATTCTCACGTAAAGTGAATTTATAATTTTCAAGGTCTGCCAGTATACCAATCTTTGAATCAATTACTGCCCTGTTCAGGTACCTTATACCATCCAACACAAAGCTAACCTGCTCAATATTTAGTGACATGTCCATATCAGTTTCGCTGGCAGTCATATCACCTGCAAGGTTGTAGTTAAGGTTCTTAAGGTAAGCCGATATATCCGCCATTTTATCAATGTATGATATTGAGCTGTTCCGGATAGCAAATTTTCTGAGTAACACTTTTAAACCCGATGGTTTAGTTTCCTCCTCGGGTGCCACTGTTTCAGGTTCTGCTTCGGCTTCTGTTTCTGCAGTTTCTTTAGCAATATCCCAATTAGCAGAACCATCTTCAAGTACAATTGCATTTATTATTGCTCTATCGAGAATGATCGATTTAACCTCATAACCTGTTTTTTTAAAGAGGCTTGCCAGATTGAAGACCAGATCAAACGAGTTGAATCCTGCAAGAGTATCGCCTTCGAATTTATTAATGCCAACAACTGAAACACTCTTAAGTGAAAAAGAGAGATTAGGGAAGTTTTTAAAAAACCCAAGTTTATAATCCTCGAATTTCACATTTGCATTTACGGATTCATTGATTACCTGTTCAACTTTGGTTTTTATCTTACCCTTAAAGAGTACAGGCACTGTAAAAAGAAGTACAAGAATGAGGAGTATAAGTCCGAGCAATACTTTAATGATTATACCGGCTGCTTTTTTCATAATAATTATATTTATACCTGATTATCTACTATTTATAATTTACAATTCAGATGAAAATCCGATAATTAAAAGTAAGTAATATTCCCGAGATTAAAAAGAATAGAAGTATGGATTGCCAGGAGTTTGGAGCACTTAGCATTAAAAACAAAATTTGTATATTTGCGGTCTGAAAAAGGTCCCGTAGCTTAACTGAATAGAGCATCTGACTACGGATCAGAAGGTTGGGGGTTTGAGTCCCTTCGGGATCACAAAAAACATCCCGTGTAAGCGGGATTTTTTATTTGAGTGAACCTCCGAAGCTTGCTTCAAGGAGGTTAATGAAAAATAAAAAATGACCACCGAAGGTGGATGTTTTTTGTCAGAGCCCCCCTTACGGGTCCGCGCCCGCAGGGCGCAGTCCCTTCGGGATCACAAAAAACATCCCGTGCAAGCGGGATTTTTTATTAATGTTGCTGATTCTGCAACATAATAGCAAATTATCCGTCTTTAAGAAGTTGTTTTCTTTTTGTATAACCTGATCATTAAAAAACTTTATTGATATGAAAAAGCCAGTCATTTATATCCAGACGATTTGTATGGTCGTCTTAACAGTGCTTACATCCTGCACATATTCTCAATCAGTCGTTCCTGTAAGAGGACATGGAATATCGACAGACAAAAATTACAAAGTGTCTGATTTCCACGGCATTGATGTATCTGGTGGTTTCGATGTTACCCTCGTACAGGGTAATTCTGAATCACTTATTCTGACTGCCCAGGAGAATTTATTTGATCATATCACAGTTAAAGTGGATAATGGAAATCTTAAAATCTATACCAGGAATAATATCTGGTCAACTCAATCCATGAAGGCCCTGATAACATTCAAAAATATTGATGATCTTAATGTTTCCGGAGGTGGCGATGTTATCAGCAAGACTCCTATTAATGTTGAGGAACTGAGTGTTCATATAAGCGGAGGTGGTGATTTCTATTCGACTATCAATTCAGATGAAGTGGATTGTAATATTAGTGGCGGTGGTGATACAGAAATCAAAGGAGATATTAAAGACTATCATATTAATATGTCAGGGGGAGGTGATTTAACATCAAAAGTTAATGCCGGTAATATCTCCTGCAGAATTACAGGAGGAGGAGATTTGTTATTAAGGAGCAACGAAAAAGCTACTGATGCTGTTATAGATATTAATGGTGGAGGTGATATGGAAGTGGAGATAAATGCTGAAAATCTAAAATGCTCAGTATCAGGAGGTGGTGATGCTACTCTGTTCGGACAAGCTGATGAATTTGAAATAGACCTTAATGGTGGCGGAGATGTTAATGCAAGCGATCTTACTACTAAATTTACATCATTTCATGTAAGTGGGGGATCGGACGTATATGTAAATGTATCGCAGGAATTAAATGGTTATATTTCCGGAGGAGGTGATTTATACTATTCAGGTAATCCGGATAAAATTTTCGTTGATGCCAAAGGTGGTTCAGAAGTCCATAAAAGATAAAATATCATTCAAAAACAAATGTTCTGAAATTCTTGTATTCGTGACATGTTCTATTGGTTTTTTACCAGTTAAATGCAAGTGCAACAGCGTCACGATCAATATTATACATATTTGCTCTCCATTTCGTGCCTGAAAACGGGGAGACATTATTCAATGGAGAAAGTTCATATTCAAAGTAAACAGGGTAATTTTCATTATCTGTAATTCATATTTAAATAACCCGGGAATAGTTACCTGACATTAATTTGAGTAATAATGTGAAAGTCTAAAGTGTTTCTTTGGAAGTTATTCAATAAAATGACAGAAGTTATTTTAATTCAGTTTTTTAATAACTTTGGCAGTCATCCAATTAAACGATATCTATGGAAAATAAGATCAGGGAGATATTTGAGAACGAGGCATCTGCTATTAAAAATATCCCCGTTACGGAAAGCTTTGTAAAAGCAATTGAAATCATCTATGATCATGTTCACACCAGGAACGGCAAGCTTGTAACCTCCGGTATGGGTAAAGCCGGTCAGGTGGCTCATAACATTGCAACAACCTTCAGTTCAACAGGCACTCCTGCAATATTTTTGCATCCCAGCGAAGCACAGCATGGGGATCTCGGTATTCTGCAAAAAAATGATGTGATCCTTGCTGTTTCAAATTCGGGAAAGACCCGTGAAATTATTGAGCTGATTGGCCTTAAAAACAATCTGTATCCGTCGGTACCTGTGATCGTATTAACGGGCAATCCCAATAGTCCCCTGGCAAAAAAATCAACCTGTTTTATATCCACAGGTTCACCTCGCGAAGTATGTCCGCTGGGGCTCACACCCACCACTTCCACAACAGTCTTTACTGTTATTGGCGATGCACTGGTTGTTATTATGATAGAGAAAATCGGTTTTAAAGCTAACGATTATGCAAAACGGCATCATGGAGGTTACCTTGGAACAAAATCACGGGAAAAAAACGCAAAAGGCTAAAACCTGTCAATAATTTCTTTGCTGCATTTGACAAAAAGATTAGATTTGAAGACTTCAATAATTACTAATCCGGAAAACAGAAAAACATGACAAACAATATCTCATCAAATGGGATAAGCAGGAAGGATTATATTTTTTCAATAACGGTTATCGGGCTTTTTTTCTTCATTTTCGGTTTTGTCACATGGCTGAACGGGATCCTTATTCCCTTCCTTAGAACCGCATGTGAACTGAATGATTTCCAGGCTTACTTTGTAGCCACAGCTTTTTATATCGCATACTTTGTGATGGCGCTGCCTATGACACCTATTCTGAAAAAGACAGGTTTTAAGAGCGGAATGTCAGTAGGATTATGGGTAATGGCAGCCGGTTGCCTGGTTTTCATTCCTGCAGCATTAACGAGGACATTCGGTCTCTTCCTGACAGGTCTTTTCGTGATGGGTACAGGCCTTACCCTGCTTCAAACTGCGTCGAATCCCTATATTACAATCATAGGTCCAAGGGAAAGTGCTGCAAAAAGGATCAGCATAATGGGTATCGCAAATAAGTTTGCCGGAGTCATTGCACCTATAATACTGGCAAGCATTATACTGAAAGACTCACATATTCTTGAAGAAAAGCTTGCACAGGCTGCTGATGCAGTAACACGCGCAATATTGCTGGATGAACTTGCCCGGCGTGTTATCACGCCTTATATTGTCATGGCAATTGTCCTGGTTTTACTGGGACTGCTCCTGAAGTTTGTTCATCTTCCGGATATTGATACGGAGTCTGAGGATGAAGCAGTCGGCGAAGCTAATATTAAAAAGACCAGTATATGGCAATTCCCGCATCTTATACTCGGAGTTGTCGCACTCTTCTTCTATGTTGGAGTTGAGGTCATAGCCGGAGATACAATAATAAGATACGGACAATCACTCAAAATTCCAATGGATTCGGCCAAATATTATACTTCTTTAACTATGCTGAGTATGATCCTGGGCTACCTGATGGGAATAATTTTCATTCCAAAGTACCTGAAACAGGTAAATGCACTTAAGATCTGTACAATTCTCGGAGTTATCTTTTCGCTGGTAGCAGTTCTCACACCTGCTGCCAGGGTTTTCACAATACCTTTCATCGATCTCGTAACTTTTAAACCGCTTCAATTGATCATTCCTGTCACTGTTTTGTTTGTAGCACTGCTTGGTTTTGCAAATGCCCTTGTTTGGCCGGCAATATGGCCGCTGGCGCTTAATGGCGCAGGCAGGTTTACCAAGACAGCTTCAGCACTTCTGATCATGGCAATTGCGGGTGGAGCTCTCTTACCCCTTCTTTATGGAAAACTTGCAGTAAGTTTCTCTACACAATCAGCATACTGGATGTGTATCCCATGTTATCTCATCATAATGTATTATGCATTTTCAGGACACAAAGTAGGATTGAAAAATGAAGCCTGATCTGAAGGATCTGTTTGAGTGTTTTAAAGCTGACGGGACATATCTGAAAGGGGAGTCATTCGGCAACGGACATATACATGAAACTTATTATATCAGAACAGCTGAAAAGAACAAGGATGATTATATAATGCAAAAGCTGAATAATAAGGTATTCAGGAATATCCCTGAGTTACAGGAAAACATCGAAAGAGTCACTGTTCACTTACTCAAAAAAATATCTGCAATTCCCGGATCTGATATTAAAAGACATTGCCTCCGGCTGATCCCTGCCATAGATGGTACTGGCTGGATCACTGACAGTTACGGCAATTTCTGGAGAATGTTTATCTTTATTCAAAACCACAGGTCGTACGATATAGTGGATTCGCCCGATAAGGCCTTTGAAGGAGGAAAAGCCATAGGCCGGTTCCAGGCTCTACTGGCTGACCTGCCAGGTAAACCTCTGCATGAGACCATCCCATTCTTCCATGATATTGAAAGAAGACTGGAAGCCTTTACAAAGATTTTAGAAAATGATCCGGCAGGAAGAGTAAGCAAAACAATTAATGAAACAAACTTCATATTGAAACGATCGGATGACATGAAAATCATCCACAAGTTAGGCAGTGAAGGCAAAATACCCGTCAGGACAACCCACAACGACACAAAATTCAACAACATACTTTTTGATGAGAATGACAGATCGTTATGTATTATAGATCTCGACACAGTGATGCCCGGATATTTTCATTCCGACTTTGGCGATGCGATAAGAACGGGAGCAAATACAGCAGCTGAGGATGAACCGGAACTTTCTAAAATAAAAATGGATATTAACCTGTATGAAGCTTATGCAGGGGGGTATTTGTCGGAAACAAAAGACATCCTTAATAATGTGGAAAAGGAACACCTTGCTTTTGCCCCGTTACTGATGACCTATGAACAGGCTTTGCGTTTTCTTACTGACTATATCGATGGCGATAAATATTACAGGATACACTATGAATATCATAACCTCCAGCGTACCAGGGCACAGATAAGGTTGCTGGAAAGTATGGAGGAACAATATGGGGAAATGAAGAGAATAATTAAAAGACTTATATGATCGTGCAATCCTGACGCCTGATGCCTGTCGCCTTACGCCGAAAAATTATGAACTGGAACAAAGAAGAAATAGAGTTTCTTAAAACACTGAATAATCCTGACAAGATTCAGACATTTCTCGATTCTCTGGATTATCATCCCGGCTATGAATGCAGGTCACCAAGATGGGTAATAAAGAATCGTTCGGCACATTGTTTTGAGGGCGCATTGTTTGCGGCAGCGGCCCTGCAATTTATCGGATATAAGCCGCTTATTGTGGATATAAAGGCAGTAAACGATGATGATCACGTAATTGCAGTCGTCAGGGAAAATGGCTACTGGGGGGCTGTTGCAAAATCCAATTTTACATCATTACGGTTCAGGGAACCGGTTTACAGGTCACTGAGAGAACTCATAATGTCATATTTCGATTTCTTCTTTAATGTTGATGGTTATAAATCCTTGCGATCCTATTCTCTTCCTTTTAATCTCAATCATTTTGAATCACGCAACTGGCAAACTACGGACGAGGACCTGGAATATATCGGAGATAAGATTGAATCACTTCATCATTTTCCTGTTGCTACAAAAAAGATGGTCAGTAAACTCTATCCGGCTAGTGAAACTGTGATTAAAGCAGGGCTTCTCGGATCAAAGGCGGAGGGACTATTCAAGCCGGTCAAAAAGAAATAATATATTAATGGAACAGATAAGATTATCAAAGTACCGTTGGGTAGTTCTATCTGCCCTGATGATGATTACATTGATGTCGCAGATTCAATGGCTCACACACGCCCCTATTGAAAGAGCTGCGGAAGTTTTTTATAATGGAAGGTTTAATCCATTATCATTCTTCAACATTGATTTCCTGGCCTCTTCATACATGCTTTTATATATTATTGTGTGTATCCCGGCATCATATTTTATTGATACTTATGGAATTGCCAAGGGTGTCGGGACCGGAGCAATCATGATGATTATCGGCGGTGCTATCAAAGGCTTTTCGGGCACTTCATTCACTATGGCATTAACAGGGCAGGTTATCCTTGCAATAGCCCAGCCCTTTGTTATCAATGCTTCCACTGCTGTAGCTGCGCGATGGTTTCCTGTTAAAGAGAGGGCAACTGCCACCGGCCTTGCAACTCTTGCACAATATATAGGAATACTTCTGGCAATGGTTGTTACTCCAATGCTCATAATTGCATCGCCCTCTGACCCCGGTTATGGAAACGGGATAGACAGCATGCTTAAGATTTACGGAATCATAACTATTGCTGCTTCTCTGACAGGACTTGTTCTTCTAAGGGAGAAGCCACAGAATCCGCCATCTGATGAGCCCTATACCAGGATTGATTTTTCGTCAGGGCTAAAGCATATTTTCAGGATGAGGGATATGTGGATCATGATCATCCTGTTTACAATAGGTCTCGGAATTTTCAATGCCGTAAGCTCAATGGTTGATTCTATCGCAGATTATCTCGGAGTTGATGATTCCAATGGATTAATAGGCGGCTTAATGCTGATTGGCGGTATAATCGGGGCTGTAATTATTCCTATTCTTTCTGACGTTTATAAAAGAAGAAAGTTGTTTATTGTCATCTGTGTTGCCGGAATGGTACCGAGCCTTGCAGGGATTGCATTTGCACCAATTCTGACAGGTGGGCAGGGAGTTAATCCGGAAGCTGCATATACTGTTGCGTTGATCTCATCCTTTATACTTGGTTTCTTTGTAATGAGCGCCGGACCCATAGGTTTTCAGTATGCAGCAGAAATCTCATCACCGGCACCTGAATCAACATCACAGGGATTGCTGCTGTGGGTAGGGCAGATAAGCGGGATGATCATGGTCACAGGTATGAGTATGAACAACAAGGCTTATCTGCCGGTATTCCTGATCGTTTTTGTAGTTATTTCCATAATTGCCGCAGCGCTTGTGTCCTTTCTGAAAGAATCAGCTCTTATTAAAGCAGCTAAAGACAGCCGGAGATAATAAAACTTAGCTGGACTTCCTCGTTAGAGAGCCGAAGATCTTTTTAAACTTGAAAAGAAATAACTCTAAATAAACGAAAAAATTCAAATCGATAAAAAATGACATTTAATTATCTGTTATTCTTTATCCTCTTAGCTATCCAAGTCATATCAGTCGAAAGTTTTTTGCAAATAGTCCGATATTGTTTACATTTGACACCGTCAAAGAAATAGGGTATGGATCTATCGGGTAAAAGTTATAAAGCCTTCCTGGAACGGCAGGAGGCCCTGAAAAAACAATATAGCCGTAAGCAGGCGGAAAAACAACACTCGAAAGGCAAACTCACTGCTATTGAGCGGATCAGCCTGCTGTTCGACAAAAACACATTTGAGGAGATTGATGCCTTCGTCACTCCTGCTAACCAGCCGGTTGAATTCGGTAAAGTAGAACGTACTTATGGAGATGGTGTAATTGTTGGTCATGGTAAAGTAAACGGCCGCCTGGTATTTGCTTATGCTCAGGATTTCACCGTAATGGGAGGGTCGCTTGGATTTATCCATGCCAGAAAAATAGCCAAGATACAGGAGATGGCCCTGAAAATGGGTTCTCCGATAATTGGCATGATGGACTCAGGAGGCGCAAGGATACAGGAAGGTGTTGCCAGCCTTGCCGGATATGCATCCATATTCCATAACTGTATTAGTTCGTCCGGCATAATCCCCCAGATTGCCGTTATAATGGGTCCATGCGCAGGCGGCGCTGTCTACTCCCCTGCCCTGATGGATTTTACATTTATGGTTAATCATACCAGCTATATGTTCGTCACAGGTCCAAACGTAGTAAAAGAGGTTCTTAATGAGGACGTTACATTCGACCAGCTTGGCGGTGCCGAGGTCCATGCACAAAAAAGCGGTGTTGCTCAAATGATTTATGATGACGAAGAGAATACAATATTAGCACTGAAAAAGTTCCTCGCTTATCTGCCTTCAAATAATGTCGAAAACTCTCCGGTAGTCGCTGATGAAAAATCTACTCCTGATGTAAATGAAAAACTCAGGGATATTGTACCTGACGACCCCAATAAACCATATGATGTAAAGGATGTAATTCATCTTGTTGTCGACAAAAACAGTTTCTTTGAAACGGCAGAGCTCTTTGCTCCAAGTATTGTTACAGGTTTTGCCCGACTAAAGGGGAAAACTATCGGAGTAGTAGCCAATCAACCAAAAGTACTTGCCGGTGTTCTCGATATTGATTCATCAACAAAAGGTGCCAGATTCATTCGCTTTTGTGATGCATTTAATATTCCTATCCTCACCTTTGAAGATGTTCCGGGATTCCTTCCGGGTGTCGACCAGGAACATCGGGGTATAATTAAAAACGGAGCAAAGCTTTTATTTGCATATAGCGAAGCTACTGTTCCAAGGATTACCATAATATTAAGAAAAGCTTATGGAGGTGCTTTCATAGTGATGAACAGCAAGAGCCTGGGAGGTGATTTCAGCTTTGCCTGGCCGACTGCTGAGATCGCTGTTATGGGACCCGATGGAGCTGTGGCAATACTTTATCGCAGGGAACTTGCTGAATCGAAGAATCCTGCAGAGATGAAGAACGAACTGGTGAAAAAGTACCGTGACAAAATAGCAAATCCCTTTATTGCTGATGAACTTGGTTATATCGACGAGGTTATTGATCCTGCAGTTACCAGGAAGAAAATAATCTCGGCATTTGCTGCCCTGAGCAACAAATGGGTAAAGGTTCCGGCAAGGAAGCATGGGAATATACCGTTGTAATGGTATAGTGGTATAGTGGTACAATGGTCTACACCGGATTTAAGATTGCACGATTGCATGATTGCATGATATATAAAGAACATGAAAATCAAAAAGATACTAATAGCAAACCGTGGTGAGATAACAATCCGGATCATGAAAACTGCCCGGCTGATGAAGATCAATACAGTTGTCATCAGGACTGCAGTTGAACCAAATGCCATGTATCTTTCCTTTGCAGATGAAATTTATGATAACACCGCTGATGACTCTGAAATACCTGTGTTCCTAAATATTGAGAAGCTGATTTCCATAGCTCTTAAAACAAAGGCTGATGCCATTCACCCGGGTTATGGTTTCCTTGCCGAAAACGCCTATTTTGCACAAAAATGCCTTGAAAACAAGATTATCTTCATTGGTCCCTCTCCTGATGCACTGTACAAAATGGGAAATAAAACCATTGCCCGAAAACTGGCTCTTAATAATGGTATCCCTATGGCCCTCGGAAGTGAGGGTAACATATCCAACGAAGAGGAGGCCGTTGACATAGCTTCAAAAATAGGTTACCCGGTAATTATTAAAGCTGCTTCCGGAGGCGGAGGAAGGGGAATGCGGATTGTACGCAAGTCTGAGGAAATGGAAAAATTTTTCATGATTGCAAGTAAGGAGGCTGAAAAGGCATTCAATGATCCATCAGTTTTTATAGAAAAGTATATTGAGAATCCGAAACACATTGAATTTCAGATACTTGGTGATACAACAGGAAATGTCATCCATCTTGGCGAAAGAGAATGCTCTATACAGAGGAAGCATCAGAAACTGCTGGAGGAGGCTCCATCCTGCGCACTCGATGCAAGGCTCAGAAAAAAGATGGGTAATATGGCTGTCAGGATAGCAAAAGCTGTAGATTATTATTCAGCAGGAACAGTGGAATTCCTTCTTGATTCTGACAGGAATTTCTACTTCATGGAAATGAATACAAGAATACAGGTTGAGCATCCGGTTACAGAGATTGTTACAGGGATTGATCTTATTGAGCAGCAAATAAGGATTGCCAATGGAGAAGCTCTAAAATTCAGGCAGGAGGATATTAAACTCAAAGGCTGGGCCATTGAGTGCAGGATAAATGCTGAGGATGTCCAGGCAGGGTTTGCACCAGATCCGGGTAAGATTGAAAAACTCAGTCTGCCTTCTGATCCTTATGTCAGGATCGATACCGGCATCCGGGCAGGATCTGCGATAGTATCAAGCTATGATTCAATGATTGCCAAGCTTATCATCAGCGGAAAGGACCGCAAAGAGGCTATTAAAAATTGTAAGATGGCTCTTGACAAGGTATGGATAAAAGGGACCAAGACAACCCTGCCTTTTTTCAGGATGCTGGTGCGTAATGAAAAGTTCCAGAATGGTGATTTCACCACATCATTTATTGAAAAGGATCTCGATAAGTACTATTTCAACAGCGAATATGAAGAGATGCTGGCCGCATGGCTGGCAACAAAGCTTTTTGTGGAAGAGAACCTTGAAGAGAACAGTATCGCAGTTGATTTCGAAAACGTAAAAGAACTTAGTCCGTGGCTTCTTAACAAAAGAATCAATCAATTCTAATATATCACACTAAAAGAATGAGTGACAAGCTCCAGATAAAAAAGCTCCATGCTCTCTCCTCTGAAAACAGGAAGTTCAGTTTCACCATTCCGCTGAAGAACAAGATCAGAATTGGTAAAAGGGACTACATTGTTCAACTCAGAGCTGATGATAAACATGGCCCTTATGTTTTGTGGAAAAACAGGAAATATCCTGTCGAGATTGTCCGGTCACGTCAGAACAGATACGAGATATTGTTTAATGATATAAGCTACACTTTTACCGTTGAAACACCCTTCTCACTGCAGAGAATGAAAGTGCTAAATGCACAAAGGGGAAAAACAGAACAGGAATCAGTAAGGGCACCAATGCCAGGTAAGATCATAGATGTTCTTGTCCGCGAAGGATCACCAGTTTTACGTGGCGAACCAGTGGTAATCCTCGAAGCCATGAAAATGCAGAACGAGATCCAGTCACCTGTTAACGGCATAATAAAATCTGTCTCAGCAAAAGCCAACACCAATGTAATGAAGGATGATATCCTGGTAGAAATAAAGGTGGATTAGACCTGTTTCATCGTTTCACAAAGGAAATCGAAGAACTTCTTCACCGATACGATATTTACTTTTTCATCCGGTGAATGCGGATACTTAATTGTAGGTCCAAAAGATATCATATCAAGACCCGGATAGACCCCTCCTATTATTCCGCACTCCAAACCCGCATGAATAGCCTTGATCTCAGGAATTTTCCCGTACATCTTTTTATAAACCCCGCTCATGGTTTCCAGAATGGGTGATTCCATATTTGGCTTCCATCCCGGATAACTACCTGATAATGTAACCTTTGCGTTTATCAGATGAAATACTGCCGCTATTTTCCAGGCAATTGCCTCCTTGGCTGAATCCACTGAGCTTCGTGTGAGGTTATGTACTTCAAATTTACCTGCGCCACATTTTACGATAGCCAGGTTATTTGAAGACTCAACAAGTCCTGGCATTGCCTGGCTCATCCGTTGTACTCCATTGGGACATGCAAAAACAGATCTGATAATCTTGTACTGTTCTGTTTTACTCATGATCCGGACAGGTGCTTTGATCTTTTTGCACTTGAATGACAGAGTTGGTTCTGTTTCGGAAAATTCCTTCCTGTACATTTTTTCATATCCCTTAACGAACTTTTCGAATTGTGTTGCTTTTACGCCTGCAACGAGTACTACTGAATAAGCTTCCCGGGGAATTGCATTGCGGAGATCACCTCCGGAAGCTTCAGCCAGTCTTATCCCGAAATCTGATTCAGCCTGCATGAGGAACCTGAACATCAACTTATTTGAGTTTGCCCGGCCAAGAGCTATATCAACACCGGAATGACCACCCTTGAGTCCTTTGATATCTACCCGGTAGGCTGACATTCCACGGGGAAATTTTTCCTCCCTGTATTTTTTAGTGACACTGACATCGATTCCTCCTGCACAACCCACATATAGTTCACCCTCATCTTCGGAATCAAGGTTCATAAGGATATCACCTTTCAACAAGCCTTTTTTCAATCCGTTTGCACCTGTCATCCCTGTCTCCTCGTCGATGGTAAAAAGAGCCTCCAGTGGTCCGTGTGGAATATCCTTAGAAGCCAGAACTGCAAGGGTTGCAGCCACACCGATCCCGTTATCCGAACCAAGTGTTGTGCCGTTTGCTTTTACCCATTCGCCATCAACGATTGCTTCGATGGGATCTTTTTCAAAATCATGTTTCTTGTCGCTGTTCTTCTGGGGAACCATATCGAGATGTGACTGGAAAATAATACTCTTGCGTCTTTCCATACCTTTGGTCGCAGATTTTCTTATTATCACATTTCCGACATTATCAACAACTGTTTCGAGTTTATGATCTTTACCAAATTTAATCACAAAATCAACCATCTTTTTTTCTTTTTTCGAAGGACGGGGAATTTGAGTGATCTCATAGAAATAATGCCACAGAGCATCAGGTTCCAGTTTACGTATGTCTTTCATCAGATTTAATAGTATTTAGTAAATAATCAATAAAGTTAATATAATCTGCCAATTTAATAAATGATAAGTATTTTGCAAGAATTATAATTATGAAGGTCTTCCACCCTTGAAATAATTGTAACAAAAACTTAACAATCAGATTATTTTGAACTTCATTTCAATTATATTATTTTCGGAACGGCTTAACAATAATGGATCGGATTTATTAATGAATTTATTTTAAGTAACATGCAATGCTCCAGGTAAATAAAATACTTATAATTAATCGGACGGTTCTTTTATCTTTATTCAAGCATAAATAAAAAGTGAACATTTATCTCATTTTTGTTATTGTCCTGTTTATCCTGGCTGTATCTGACCTTGTAGTCGGAATTTCAAACGATGCTGTAAATTTCCTTAATTCATCTATAGGCTCAAAGGTTGCTCCCTTAAGAGTTATTTTAATCATCGCCGGGCTTGGAGTTTTTGTCGGGGCTACATTTTCAAGCGGGATGATGGAAATAGCACGTTCGGGAATATTTCATCCGGGGCAGTTTTATTTTTCAGAGATCATGATCATATTTCTTGCGGTCATGATAACAGATGTTATACTCCTGGATGCTTTTAATACCTTTGGATTTCCTACTTCCACCACAGTTTCAATTGTGTTTGAATTGCTTGGAGCGGCTGTTGCTGTTTCCCTTATAAAGATCTCAAATTCACCTGATGCTCCGGCTGATCTAAATACATATATAAACTCAGCCAAGGCTCTGGCTATTATTTCAGGTATACTTCTTTCTGTTGTTATCGCTTTTGCTTTCGGAACAATAATCCAGTTCATTACACGCCTTATTTTTTCATTTAACTATGAGCGTTATATGAAATATTTTGGTGCAGTATGGGGAGGCATTGCTTTGACAGCTATAATATATTTCATACTTGTTAAAGGAGCAAAAGGAGCATCCTTCATGAAACCCGAAACAGTAGCATGGATTGGATCTCATACCAGTCAGATACTGCTGGTTTCTTTTCTTGCCTTTACTGCAATACTCCAATTCCTGATCCTGACGTTTAAAGTCAACATCCTGAAGATTATTGTTCTTGCCGGCACCTTTTCCCTGGCCATGGCATTTGCAGGTAACGACCTTGTGAATTTTATCGGAGTACCTTTAGCCGGTTTTGAATCATTCAGGGAATTCATAGGCAATCCCTCTCTAAGCCCTGATACCCTGAGTATGGAAGCTCTGTCAGAGCCTGTTAAAACACCAACTTTATTTCTTCTTGCGGCAGGACTTATAATGGTTGTTACACTTTTTACTTCAAAGAAAGCCAAATCAGTTACGCAGACTGAAATAAACCTGGCGAGACAGGATGCGGGAACAGAAAGGTTTTCTTCTTCTGCAGTGTCAAGATCAGTTGTGCACGGAGCGGTAGGTGTATCGAAGTTTATCAATAAGATAGTTCCCCGGAAGCTGGTTGATTTCATTGATAACAGGTTTGAATTCAAAAAAGAAAAGAAAAAATACAGACATTCAAAAGAGGCATCATCATTCGACATTTTAAGAGCTTCGGTCAACATGTTTGTTGCCAGTATCCTGATTGCCTCAGGAACTTCATTAAAACTTCCGTTGTCAACCACCTATGTAACATTTATGGTGGCAATGGGTACCTCACTTGCTGATCGTGCCTGGGGAAGAGAAAGTGCTGTTTACCGCATAACCGGAGTCCTGTCGGTTATTGGCGGATGGTTTTTTACGGCACTTATTGCATTTACAGCCTCATTACTGGTTGCTTTATTCCTGAACTGGGGAGGAATAATAGCAACATTGATCGCACTTGCAGTTGCTATGCTTTTTGTAATAAGAACCAATTTTATTCATAAAAAAATACTTGCGAAAGAAAGTAAAAAAGATGAATTTGATGAACATGAATCACTGAACGGACAAAATATTATTCAAAAATGCAATTCTTCAATTACCAGCGTGATATCTTCGGTATCAAAGCTTTATTTCTCCAGCATCCTGAATCTTATTAAGGAAGACAGGAAAAAAATGAAGAAGGTGATCCATAGTGTCAATGATCTGAACCAGCAGGCAAAAGAATTAAAATACAATCTTTATCCTACATTAAGGAAATTAGAGGAGGAATTTATTGAAACAGGACATTATTACGTGCAAATACTTGATTATCTGAGAGAAATAGCTCATTGTCTGAAATTTATCGCTGATCCAATTTATGATCATCTTGACAACAACCACCCTGCTCTGCTGAAAGAACAAGTCAAAGAACTTCATGGACTTAATGAATCTGTTTCTTCTTTTTTTGACGAGATACTGAATATTATAAAGAAACAGAACTATAAAAATCTTGACAAGCTTATAAAGGAACAACAGGAGATTCTTGAACTAATTGTTAAAATTAAAAAGAAACACATCAAGCTTATAAAAACAGAATCGTTCAGTACCAGAAGCAGCCTGATGTATCTCAATCTTCTCGCCGAAAGCAAAAACCTGATTCTTCATACCATAAACATGGTGAAATCGCATCGCGACTTTCTTTTGAGCGATGAAATGAACCATAAATCATAAAATTTTATTTTCAAGCTTTCCTTTGTATTTAATGTAAGATGGATCACCTTCCCTGCAGAATGCAGAAATTTCTTTTTATCCTGTAATGATTATTCAGTTATTATTTTTAAAATTGTAACAAGAATTTGATAAATGCCAGACTTAGTTTAATCAACTGATCAAGTATAAGGGAAATATATTTCAGCCAATTTAAAATAAATGTTTTTTCTACATACAATTATAGTTCTTGTACTGATCTTTGATTTTATAAATGGATTTCACGACTCTGCAAACTCAATAGCTACAGTAGTATCGACAAAAGTTCTTTCACCATTTTCAGCAGTTCTTTTGGCTGCCACATTTAATTTCATTGCATTCACGGTGTTTCCCTTGAAAGTAGCAACAACTATGGGCAAAGGTGTTATAGAGCCTGATGTGATAAATCTTAATGTAATTGGTGCTGCTCTTATTGCAGCTATCACCTGGAATTTAATTACCTGGTGGTGGGGATTACCATCCAGTTCGTCTCACACTCTGGTAGGAGGTTTAGTTGGTGCAGCTATAGCCAGCTCTGGTACGGGTTCTGTAGTAATGAGCGGAGTAATTAAAATTGTAGCGTTCATAGTAATTGCACCCCTCCTTGGAATGGTGATCGGATTCATGATTACAACAATTGTACAATTTCTCGCAAGGAAACATACACCATTCGGGATTGATAAATATTTCCGGAGACTTCAGCTGCTCTCAGCTGCTGCCTTCAGCCTTGGACATGGTGGCAATGATGCTCAAAAATCCATGGGTATAATATGGGTAGCTTTAATTGTGACAGGATTTGCTACAAAAGATGATAAAATTGCCTTATGGATTGTGTTATCATGCCAGGCAGCAATTGCACTTGGAACATTATTCGGCGGATGGAGAATTGTAAAGACCATGGGACAAAAAATCACAAAACTGAAGCCATTTGAAGGATTTTGTGCTGAAACAGCCGGAGCAATAACATTATTCGGAGCTACTCATTTTGGTATCCCGGTAAGTACAACACATACCATAACAGGATCAATAATCGGTGTAGGATCAAGAAAAGGCGCATCGGCTGTAAGATGGGGAGTCACCACAAAAATCTTCTGGGCATGGATACTGACAATTCCCATATCAGGCTTAATAGGTGCATTGATGTATTTCTTCTTTAACTGGATTAACTAAATTTGTGACTGCTAAAAATCAAAAAATGAATATAGATAAATTCCTTAAGTTTTTTGTTCCGAAAGACCGTTCATTTCACCCTCTTTTTGAACAGGATGCAAAAAACCTTGTCAGAGCCACTGAGCTTCTTAAACAGATGTTTTCTTCAACCGATCCGGCAGTACATATTACGATACACAAAGAAATCAAAGAGGTAGAACACATAGGTGACGAGATAACTGATAAAACCTACCAGCAACTAAACAAGTCATTTATTACCCCTTTCGACAGGGAAGACATTCATGAACTGACCGGATACATAGATGATGTGGTGGATTCAATTAATGGAATAGGAAGGAGAATATGCCTTTATAAACCCAAAAAACTTCTGCCTGCCTATAAGCAAATGGCAGATATGATTAATGAGGCAGCCAGGGAAATAGAATTGAGCATTCACTGTCTTGCTGATGCAGCAGCCAACAAGGATAAGATAACAAAAGCCTGCAATAATGTAACAGAAATTGAGCGCAAGGTTGATGAGTATTTCTATGTGGCTGTATCTGAACTCTTTGAACAGGAGAAAGATCCTACTGAATTACTGAAGAACAATAAAATACTTGAGATCCTTGAAAGGTGTGCTGATGAGGAGGAGGATGTTACTGATGTAATCAAGGCTATACTTATAAAAATGGCATAGGCTGTGTGCTCGTTCCCGGGTTCCGGGTTCAGGTTCCTCAGTGTTAATTGAGTGACGACCGGGAACCGAGCAACGTAAATCAGTATTGCTTATTATTTTTTAATATTCGGCAATTCCAGACCGTAGCCTTTTTTCTTGTCTTCAGCCTTAAGGAGGAAGGCAAACAGTATTGCCAACAGTCCAAAACAGGAGAAGATGATCATCGGGATGGTATAGTTATAATTCGATACTTCAACACCATCCAGGATACGGGTACCTGTTATGCAGAATTTGTCGAGGACCCAACCGATCAGCATAGGCACCAGGGAGAGGCCAATATTCTGTACAAGGAATATCATTCCATATGCCGTACCCAGTTGTCGTTCAGGTATTATTTTCGGAACTGACGGCCACATTGCTGACGGCACAAGCGAAAATGCAATTCCAAGGATTATAATTAATACGATTGCAACCGGCGAAGCATTGAGTGCCGGTATCGAAAACATGGCATGTACAAAGAGCAAAAGAAATGCACCGATTATCATGATGGAAGCTCCCCTTCCTTTCCGGTCATAGACATTTCCAAATAATGGCGTTAAGGCAATGGCACCCACAGTAAGCATACCCGGGATCAGTCCTGCATATTTCTCAGCCACGTGAAATTTATTTATCATAAGATCTGTTGCATACTTGATAAAAGGGAATACGCCCGAATAAAAGAGCAGGCATAGAATTGCTATCAGCCACCAGCCTTTATTGGTTATAATGAATACGAAATCTTTGAACCTGAATGACTCTTCATGTTCTTCAAGACCTTCATCAGCAATTGATTTATCAAGCTTCTTATCCATTATTGTATAAAGGAAGAAAGAGACCATGCCGATACACAGAAGTATCAGAGCCAATAGAACAGGCTTGGATACCCCTCCTAATGCATTCGCAATAGGAATGGAGGTGGCAACAGCAAGAGTGGTACCAATACGGGCAGTGGACATTTCCAGTCCCATAGCGAGAGCCATCTCTTTTCCCTTGAACCATTTAACGATGATCTTTGAAACCGTTATCCCTGCAATTTCAACACCAACACCAAATGTTGCATAACCTAACCCGGCAACGACAACCTGTGTCTTCATTCCCAAAAACTGATGCCCGTCAAGCATATGAGTTGTTATTGCCCAATATTTGATGGAAGTACCAACTACCATGATGATCGTTGCCATCTTCCCCGTGAATCTCACTCCCATCCTGTCGAGTATGATGCCCCCGAAAATCAGCATCAGAAGAAATACATTGAACCAGCCATAAGCACTTGTGAAGAATCCGAATTCGGTACTGTTCCACAGAAGTTCCTTTTCAAGAAGAGGCTTCAGAGGAGCCATCACATCAGTGAGGTAATACCCGCAAAGCATTGTAAATGAAATCATTGCCAATGCCAGCCAGCGGGCGGTCTTTGAGTCGCGCAGAGATTTTCTTATTGTTTCCATGTACTTACTTATTCTGTGATTTTTTTGACCGGTAAATGTAAAAAAATAAATCGGATGTAAAAGAGTGATAATGTCATAATGAATGAACTTAAATCTGACGTAATTGTTTCTCGTATGTAAAAGACAGATTTATCGAGCTGTTTTTGTTAGATAATATTTTAATTTTGCAGGAATTCCGAACTGAAGTAATATATTATGAAACCCACATGTATTTGAATACACAACCGAGCTTGCGAGCTCAGCGAAGCTAAACACAATATTATAATAATCGGCTATATGTGGGTTCCATCATACAATTAAAATAAATTATTATATGATGAAAAGAACACTGTTGTTGATATTGATTTTACCTGCTGTCATAACATCTTTTGCACAAAAACCTGAATCCTTAACAAGCAGAAGAGTAAAATGGTATACCATACAGGAGGCTGAGAAACTCATGAAAGAGTCCCCGCGTCCCTTATTTATTGACACTTATACTGACTGGTGCGGCTGGTGCAAGAGAATGGACCAGGATACATTTGCTAATTCGGTAATAGCCGAGATATTGAATACAAAGTTCTATCCCGTTAAATTCGATGCGGAGGGAAAGGAACCTGTTACTTTCATGGGACAGACTTTTATCAATGACGGCAAAGCCGGAAGAGCTCATCAACTAGCTATTGCTCTGCTAAATGGTCAGCTT
>Ga0315543_1002135_pt1 | contig 19794 bp, 18 predicted proteins | sample SalMarSW160210MG_2_FD_203098 | JGI IMG/M metagenome (GOLD analysis project Ga0315543, IMG submission 203098) | Salt marsh sediment microbial communities from the Plum Island Ecosystem LTER, Massachusetts, United States - Salt Marsh Sediment SW1601-210 ...
AATCTTTGCTCCCAAAGCTTCTAAGGCCTCGAAATGGGTTCCAATTGGCCTTGCACCAATAATGCATCCTCCCGGATGTGGAATCTTAATTTTTTTAAAACGTGCCAGAAGCGGACCCATAAGCAGAATAGACGACCGCATTTCTTTAACTTCTTGAAAATCAGGGTTAGTTGTATCTATCTTACTACAATTAATCTCAACTTTGTGTTTAGAAATCCGTTTAACACTTGCTCCCAATCCTTTTAAAATATTTTCCATTCTCTCTACATCAGTAATTTTGGGTATGTTATCTATAATACAATCTTCTCGGGTTAAAATTGAAGCAGCTAGAATAGGAGTGGCAGCATTCTTCATTCCAGAAACCCTTATTTCTCCTCGCAGAGGTTTCCCACCTTGGATAATAAATTTAGACATAGGCTTTTTTCTTATGCATTTATTCTAGTGGAAATAATATATTTTTGCAAGTAGACAAAAAACTGGATGTTTGGTAAAATGACGAGTAACTAATGTCAAATGGCAAAGCTTAAAGTGTAAAGCGCAAAGCTACAACTTAAAGCTTAAAACTACTTTGAATTTAGAATATAGAATCTTGAATCTAGATCTTTACAATTCTAGATTCCAAATTCCAGATTCTAGATTCATTTAACTAGCTTTTAAATTTACCATTTAGCTTTAATATTTGCACTTTTAGTTTTGAGTTTTATTCTATGTTCCACTATAAACTTCGACGAACAATGTTTATAATAAGTGCGATCGTTTTTGTTCTCATAGCAATTATTCTTATTTTTCATGTTCAAGGTTTCAGATATGATTTTGAAAATTATAGACTTACTCAAGCAGGAATGCTTATTATACAATATCATCCAAAAGATGTTCAAGTTTGGGTTAATGATAAGTTATACCAAAGTTCGGAGGGTGTAAGCAAAATAAATAATTTAATACCAAAAGATTATACGATTAGAATATCTCGCTTGGGATATCAGACCTGGGAAAAAAGATTAACTGTTAAATCTAAACTTGTCACTTGGGCAAATAACGTAAGGCTTTTTCCTGAAGAACCAACGGTTAAAAACCTGACTCTAGCCAATCTAGCTAAAGTAAGTTTTTCGCCGAATGAAAAAAATGCAGCTTATATAGATAAAAATGGCTTTTTGTCTATTGTTGATCTTAATAACACTAACTTAAATCTAATTATAAATCAATCTGATTTAAACGGTTATAATATCACTGATTTAGTCTCCTGGTCCCCAGATAATAAGAAATTGATTTTTCTAGCCAAAAAGAGCAAAGGTACTCATTATTTCTTAGTCACTTTAACAAATACTAACGTCTTATCAATAAATAATAAATTATTAATTACAGATTTAACACCTAAATTAAAAATTGACAGCACAATTATTCATCCCCAAAGTATCCAATGGTTTAATCAATCTGGTCTTCTAATTAAAGATAAAGAGACAGTTTATAAACTAGACATTTCAAAATCTCTTATAAAGAACTCCGTTTTACCTGAAGTTATCATTAAGGATGTTTTAAATCTAAAGATCAGTGGTAACAAAGTATATTTTATCCAAAAAGAAAAAGAGACATCTCTTCTTGTTCTAAAAATTGGTACTTTTAAAATGATTACCGGCAATTTAAATATTGAAAGTTCGATAGAACTACCTGAAATAATAGACTCTAATTATAAAATCATGATTTCAGAAGATGACCAACTTGCTTTGTTAGATAATAAGAATGACAATCTCTTTATAATTAATGATGGAAAGCCCAATTTAATTGCTAAGGATGTCCAAAATGCTGAATGGTCTCAAGACAGTAAAAAAATTGCTTGGCAAAATGAACATGAAATTTGGTTATATCTATTAGATGAAAAGAGAAATGAACTTCTAACTCGCTATGCCGAAATAATCAAAAAAGTAATCTGGTACCCAGATTCAGCTCACCTTATATTTCGGGCAGGAGACAAAGTTAAGATTATAGAATGTGATCAAAGGGATAAACCTGATATTCAAGATTTAACTCAAATAAGTCTTAATAATACCTCTTTAAAGTGTGATAAGCAAGGGGAATATCTATATTTCTTGGATAAAAGAGAGAATAAAACAATAAATCTCTTCCAACTTAACTTAGAATAAGACCTTGCTAATTTAATCTAGCTTTGCTAATATATAATAGCGATTGCCAATATAACTTTTAACTTTTAACTTTGAACTTAATTTTACAGCGGGGTGGAGCAGTAGTAGCTCGCGAGGCCCATAACCTCGAGGTCGTCCGTGCAAATCGGACCCCCGCAACATGAAATTCTCGCTCTGCTCGAATTTTTGAGTAATTAGTAGTTTGGGCGAGGTCCGATTTACTTTAAATCTAGGGATACATTGAACAATTTTGCTAAGGCAGGAAGTAGACTGGTGTCTAAGGTCGTCTCATAAGCGATCTCTGGTGGGTTCGATCCCCACTCCTGCTACCAGAGTGTCCGTGGCACTACTTATTTACTAATTACTAATTACTTATATTATTGGGAGCCGTAGTTCAGTTGGTTTAGAACGTCTGCCTGTCACGCAGAAGGTCGCCGGTTCGAGTCCGGTCGGCTCCGCATAAATTCATCTCACAAAGTCTCTTCTCCAAAACCTAAGAAATCAGAGCGAGTTTTAAGCTCTCTTTTTTATCATTAAAATTTAACCAAGGAATGGCAATAACTATGTTCAAAAAAATCCGAAAAAGGGATGGTCGGATAGTGAAATTTAATCCTCAAAAGATTACAAGCGCAATCTTGAAAGCTGGTCAAGCAACAGGTGAATTTGACGAGAAAATTGCTAAGAAACTTACCCTTAAGATTCTAAATTTAGCCCAACAAGCAATTACTCACAGAATACCAACGGTTGAGGAAATTCAGGATGTTGTTGAAGAGATTTTGCTTGCGTCTCCTTATCGTAAAACTGCTAAAGCATATATTATCTATCGAGAGCAACACGCCAGAATCAGAGAAATTACCGCTAAAGCTGACGTTGATTTAGTGGAGCAATATCTAAAACAGACAGATTGGCAAGTTAATGAAAATAGTAATATGACTTTCTCTCTACAAGGATTAAATAATTATGTTTCTTCAGAGATTAGTAAAATCTATTGGTTAAATAAAATCTATTCAAAAGAAATAAAAGAAGCCCATCTACAAGGAGATTTTCACATTCATGATTTAAATATTCTTTCTGTTTATTGCGTTGGCTGGGATTTACAGGATTTGTTATTAGAGGGATTTAAAGGCGTAGCAGGAAAAGTGGAAAGTAAACCAGCAAAACATTTCCAGAGTGCTCTAGGGCAGGTAGTAAATTTCTTCTACACACTTCAGGGAGAATCGGCTGGCGCTCAAGCTTTCTCTAACTTTGACACATTGCTTTCGCCTTTTATAAGATATGACAATCTAACATTCAAAGACGTTAAACAATCTTTACAAGCGTTTCTCTTTAATATTAATGTCCCAACTAGAGTTGGATTTCAAACCCCATTTACTAACGTTACTTTGGATCTCAATATCCCAAAAACTTTTGCAGATCAATCAGTTATCATTGGCGGGAAATTGCAAAAAGAAAAATACAAAGATTTTCAGAAAGAAATGGACTTATTTAATAAGGCTTTCCTCGAGGTGATGTTAGAAGGAGATGCTAAAGGTAGAGTATTTACTTTTCCTATACCTACTTATAATATAACCAAGGATTTTGATTGGAAAAACTCTAATCTAGATACTTTGTGGCAAGTTACCGCTAAATACGGAATTCCTTATTTCTCAAATTTCATTAACTCTGACATGAAACCAGAAGATGCAAGAAGTATGTGCTGTAGATTGAGAATTGATAACAGAATTCTGGAAAAAAGAGGGGGGGGCCTTTTCGGAAGTAATCCCTTAACAGGAAGTGTAGGCGTAGTAACCATAAATATGCCACGTCTGGGTTATTCATCCAAAACAAAAAAGGATTTTTTGAAAAATCTAGAAAAATTGATGATCCTAGCTAAAGATAGTTTAGAAATAAAGAGAAAAATTTTAGAAAAATTCACGGATGAAAATCTTTATCCTTACTCTAAATTTTACTTGAGAAATATCAAACAAAGATTTAATCAGTATTGGAAAAACCACTTCTCAACCATTGGTCTTATTGGAATGAACGAAGCTTGTCTTAATCTCTTGGGCGAAAATATAGGAAGTAAAGAAGGTAAAGTGTTTGCTCTGGAAGTACTCAATTTTATGAGAGATAAGCTACTTGAATTTCAGAAAGAAACTGATAATAATTATAATCTTGAAGCGACTCCAGCAGAAGGAACTGCTTATAGATTAGCAAAAAAAGATAAGGTAAAATATCCTAAGATAATATGCGCTAATGAGAAAGAATACAAAAAAGGATCAGAACCATTCTATACAAACTCCAGCCAACTTTCAGTAGGTTTTACAGATGATGTTTTTGAAGCATTAGATTTACAAGATAAAATCCAGACCCGCTATACTGGCGGTACTGTTATCCATATATTCGCTGGCGAGCAAATCAAAGATTTTCGAGTAATCAAGAGGCTAGCACATAAAATTTGTGAAAAATATCAACTCCCCTACTTTACCCTAACTCCTACTTTCAGTATCTGTCCAACTCATGGTTACATCGCTGGTGAACATAAAAGATGCCCAAAATGTAAAGCTCAATGCGAAGTTTATTCAAGAGTAGTAGGTTACCTGCGTCCGGTCAGTCAATGGAATAAAGGAAAAAAGGAAGAATTTAAGAAAAGAAAAACTTTTAAGATATAATTATGCTTATTGGCGGTTTACAAAAATTTTCTTTGATAGATTATCCGGGAAAGATTTGTGCTATTGTTTTCACTCAAGGCTGCAACTTTAAATGCCCTTATTGCCACAATCCAGAACTCGTAGATCCCAAACTCTTCCTACCTACTATCCCTGAAGAAAAAATTTTCTCGTTTCTAAAAAAACGCCAAGAAAAACTTGACGCTGTAGAAATAACAGGAGGAGAACCAACATTACAACCAGATTTGATTGATTTTATAAAGAAGATTAGAGAACTAGGGTTTCTAGTCAAGTTAGATTCAAATGGAAGCAACCCCGAGATACTTAAAAAAATAATCCAGCTTAAAATTGTAGACTATCTGGCTCTGGATATAAAAGCACCTTTGGAAAGATATCAAGAAATTACCGATTCTAATGTTGATCCCAATAAAATTAGAAAGACGATCAAATTAATTATGAATTCAGGACTGGATTACGAATTTCGAACAACTGTAGTGAAATCTTTACTTACAAAAAAAGATATTGAAAAAATTGGAAAGTTAATCCAGGGAGCCAAACTTTATATTCTTCAAAAATTTATAGCAACAAAATTAATAAATCCAAAACTTTTAAAAGAGACTGGCTATTCTGACCAAGAATTTGAAAAACTCAAAGATATAGCCGAACATTATGTTCAAAAATGTATAATAAGATAAACAAAAATCAGTCCTCTCTAGACTGATTTTTAGATACAGAAATAAATCAAAGAAAGTTACTTTTCAGAAATCGCCCGGACCGGACAAGAAGATATCGCTCGTTTAATTATCTCTTCAAATTTCTTATAATTTACTCCATCTTTCACATGAGCTCTCCCATCGCTTCCTAACTCAAATACTTCAGGACAAATACTTACGCAAGCTCCACAACCAAGACATAAATTTTGATCAATTTTAGGTTTCATATCCGAATTATACTACCAAATTTAAAGAAATGCAAAATTTCTGATTGACTTTCATAAGAAAAAGTTATAAATTTAAGGTATAAGCGGGATTAGTATAGTGGTAGTACGTCACCTTCCCAAGGTGGAAGCGCCAGTCCAATTCTGGTATCCCGCTCCAAATCTACCGCTGTTCAAGGCTTAGGTGAATAAATTGAATATTTTAAAAAGTAATTTCATTGACTTTTATGTCAGACAAATTTGAACATAGAGCATTAGACTTAAACGAAAAAACAAAAATTGTGTTCATAGCTATGTCTAAACATTCGTTTTACTTTAGAAGACACGCCGTTAAGTTTGTGTTGGAACAAGGATATGCGCCAATTTCACAATTCGGGATTTTTGATTATTTTATCACAGATGCTGTTGATAGAGATTTGGTCAGAAAAGCAAATAATAATCTTATCAGAATTTCTGATGAGCTGTGGATTTTTGGTCCTATTAGTGATGGTATTCTTGCTGAAATTAAACTCGTAAAACAATGGGGCAAACCAATAAAATATTTTAAAATAATTAATAGCAAAGAGACTAAAGAGATTCCAAAAAATGAAGTTGAATTTGAAAAAGGCTTAGAAAAATTTTCTAACGAGTTGTGATTGCTCACAGGTAGATTTCCTCTTTGTCTCGTTTTTGTGAGTCAAGGAGACTATCCCACGTCACAGGGTAGTTCTCTTTTTTATTAGTCTTGACAAAATTTTTTGGATGTGCTAGAATTACTTGATTAAAATAGAGAATATTTGACAATTCAAATTAAGGAGGGAAGAGATGTCTATAAATACTGTGATTGTTGCCCAATCGTTCGGTATGGGAGCAAATGGCACGCCGGGACTCAGTAATGAAGCCATGGCGAAGATTGTCTTGAAAATCAGGGAAAGAACTGGACTTTCTATGATTCTCCAAATAGAAGTCGCTAATGCACTTCTTAAGCTACTTCCCGAGAAACCAAAAGATTTATGGATTATTAAAGAGCACAGGGAGAAAGGTAAATATCTGGATACCCGGGAAGTTGTCTACCAAACATGGGGGATCATGGAAAAACATAATTGGACGGAAGCCGTAGTTGTTGCTCATCCTGCACATGTTTCACGAGTTACGAGGTTATTCAAGAAAATGGGTATGGAAACACTTATCCCGAAGAAAGATATTGAAAGTATTCCTTTTGATCCGAATTCTACCCAATGGTGGACACGGAATATATTCCTGTGGGGGCTACGGGAAATACCGAGCAGGATCATCTATAAGATGAGGGGCTGGACTTAAGTTTATCGGTCTGATCGGCAATATTAACAATGTCGGTCAGACCTTTTCTTTTTGGGCTGAAAATAAGTTGTCGCCGAAACTAAAATATGTTACTATTTTAGTAGACATCAGGAGGAAATATTATTCCCAGTGTTCCCGCTTTCGGGGCAAAAAATTTATTAAATTTAACTATTTACTATTGTTTATGAAGATTTATCTTGCAGCCAGATTTGATAAAAAACAAAAAGTTCGAGATTTATATGAGCGATTTAAAAAATTGGGGCTCGAAATAGCCGCCGATTGGACGCTACATAAACCAATTAAACCTTACGAGAATAATCCTGAAGTTGCCCGTGAGTATTCTGTTGAAGATATTGATGCCGTCAGAAAGTGTGATGTTTTTATACTCATGGGCAATGAAGCCGGCACCGGCATGTATGTTGAATTAGGGGCGGCTATTTCGTCAAATCTCGAACATGGAAAACCTATTATTTATGTGATTGGTGAGTATACATCACGCTCTATGTTTTATTTTCATCCCTCTGTAAATCGTAGAAAAACTATTGATGAAGTGTTAGAAGAAATTGAAAAATTATAGTTTTGCTCCTTCGGCGGACCTCTCCGCTCCTTTCAGTCGAACTCCGCTGCGTTTCGGCTTCACTTCGTTACGCCGACCCTCGCCTAACAAGTGATAAAAGGAAAATTGCTCGGCTCGCAATTTTCCCAAATTTTTCTTCCACTTCGTTTCAGAAAAACTTCTTTTATCCCTGATGTTATATGAAACTTTTATCTTTTTGAAACAGTCACAAATAGCTCCCAATAGAAAAAATCTTGGCAATAAAAGCAAAATTATGCTAATATCTTATTAGATATTAAAACAATTGCCAAGGTAGCTTCCTCCTTCGCTGAAGCTACGGAGGATAAAGTGATCTAAATACCCTATTTGTATCTTTTAGATAGCTTCGCACTACGAAGCTTTAGCGTAGTAGTGCCAAGGTAGCTCAGTTGGAAGAGCAGGGCTTTCGTAAAGCTCAGGTCGTGGGTTCGACCCCCACCCTTGGCTCATTCCTAATAATAACTAATTGATAACTGATAATTAGTAATTTCTAATTTCCTAACTTCCTCTTATTCTTAACGATTAGCCATTTGCGATTAGCGATAAGCAATATTCCACCTATATTAAAAGGACAGATTGTATTCTGTCCTATTTTTTACACTAAGAAATAAGTGTTTATTTTACTTCAGTTTTGTTAGTTTCTTTTGACCACCAAAATCCCGAAATCAAAACCCAAATATTTGCTTTACTTTTTTGTTCGGATAACCACTCTCCAAAATCTACACCTTTTATCAAGACATGTCTGGCTCGTATTTTATCATCTTCTTTCTCCTCTACTTTTATAATATGATACCCATAAATTGTATGAACTATATCACTAATCTCTCCTGGTTTTAAACTAAAAGCGGCTTCTTCAAATTGTTTTACCATTTGTCCTTGAGAAAACCAGCCTAGATCCCCACCTTTGGACGCGCTAAGACATTCGCTATACTCTTGAGCAAGCAGGGCAAAATTTGCTCCTTTTTCTTTAACTTTACTGAGTGTTTCTTCTGCTTTTTGTCTGGCCTCTTTATTTTTTGGCAAACTATCACCAAAACAAACTGCCTCTTGTATCTTTTGTTTCAAAAGCGAGGGAATAACTATTTGCTCTCTATAATCTTCCAAATCCCAGTTATAAAAAGTTCTAATAGATTCTATGACTTGTTCTCTTGTGCCTGAAGCTGAAATTATTTCTTCCTCTTCCTTTCTAATCTCTTCTTGATTTAACATTATTCCTTTAGATTTGGCGATTTGTTCAAGCAAACTGTTCTCAATCATTCTATTAATAATCCCCTTTTTAGTATCCTTTTCTTGAAAATCTTCGTGCTCGCGGGTTTGGTAAAAGTGCTTTATAGACTCTAAGTTATCTTGATATTGAAAATAACTTATCGGTCGAAGATTAACCGAAGCTACCGGACAAGGAACAATTTTAGCTATTTTCATTGTGTATTTATCATGCCACTGAAATTTATATATTCCTATGCCAAAAACAACCAATATTCCAATAAAGATGAATAAAATTACCAAAAGAACAAGTAGAAGTCTTTTCTTGAATGAAGAAGTTTTTACTTCTTTCTTTATATCTTGATTTACCTTTTTCTGTTCCATAAAAATTATTGATAAATTAGAACATTCAACAGTATAACAATAGAACAATCACACTTCAGCCAATCCATATCGCTCCTACTGGACAAACCTTGGCACAATCTCCGCATCCATTGCAATTTTCAGGCCTTACCACTCTTAAATCCCCATTTTTATCTCGAGCTAAAACATTCCTAGGGCAAACCTTAATGCATTTTCTACATCCCTTTACACAAAGTGTATGATCAATTTCTGGGTAAATATTTTCCATATTGATTCCTTAATATTGATAATATGGTCAGTGTTTTATTCGCTGGACTTGAAAAAATATAACCACCATTTCTTAGGATTTGATAAATTCTCTTCTTCATTTTTCTCCAGAACACTCGCTCTCTCTTCTCCTTGGATAGTTTGAGGAATAGCTATTGCTTTCTCGCCGGGTTTTTGCAAGCCTAATTTTTCTCGAGCTTCCTTTTCTTGAAAACTTTTAGTTCTAAAATAAGTAATCAAATTCCCCAATTCTTGATTTTCTCCCTCGAGACGATAGATCTCATCTTTAAGCTGAGTAATCTGTTGATTAATTTCGCGTCTTCTTAGAATTTCTTTTGCTAAAGCAAAACTTATAAGTATTAATATAATAACACCTAAAATTATAAAGTAACTTGAGGATAAGAATTTAAATTTCCTATTTTTGGTTCGTCTGGGCATAGAAATTGAATAATATTAAAACTACTTTGAATTTAGAATATAGAATCTCAAATCTAGAGCTTTACAATTCCAGATTCCAAATTCCAGATTCTAAATTCACTTAATTAGTTTTTAGCTTTACGCTTTAGTTTTACCTTTTGCGCTTATTCACCTGTCATCCTCTTTCTTTACTTTTGCAATAAACTCCACCAATTCTTTTGCTGTTAATTCCTTCTGGACCTCTTGGGCTTTTTTTTTGCGACCCTTTCCGAGCTCCATAATCAATTCTTGTACAGTCTGGGGATGTTTGGTATAATTCATCTCAAGAACAGGTTTAGCTCCGGCTGTTTGTACTTTGACTGTACCAACCTCTAAAAAAGTCTCTAAAGGTCCTTTCATTTCATAAGTTACATCTTGAACTTTTTCATAGGTGGTCTCAGATACAGTCCTATTGAATAATCCCCTCTGATCAATGTCGATGATTCTCTGGTCAGTAATAATAAAAATATCGAAATACCAAATAAACCACTCGTGAATAAGATAAGTTACAATTACGGTTAAAACCAAAATAAAGATCAAAAGTCCTATAAAAGACGAGAATAAAACAGGAATGAGAAAACATAAAACAATAAATATAACTGAGAAAATTAATATTGGTTTTACTAAAGACAAAGAGTGTTTTCTCAAAACCACTATCAGTTTTTCATCTTCTTTGAGTTCTTGATTAAAGTAGCCTTTCATTTTTTATGAAAAGAAATCTTAAAAAGAGAATTTTAGTAATTATCTGGGCCGGTATTTTGGTTACAGCAATGATTATCTGGCTATTTTTGCCTTTTTTTGAATGACTAGGTATCTCAAGCTTTGACCATTTCAATATATACTTGAGAGGGAATGTTCACTTCACCAAACTTTCTCATTTTTTTCTTACCTCTTTTTTGTTTTGCTCTAAGTTTCATTTTCCTTGTAACATCCCCTCCGTAAAGTTTAGCTGTCACGTCCTTTTTTAGAGCAGGAATATCACCTCTTCTAATAATTCTATCATCTACCGAAGCTTGAATAGATATTTTAAATAAATGCCGGGGTATTAACTTTACTAATTTATCAACCAGATGTTTTCCTTCTTGTTCAACTCTATCTCGAGGGATAATTTTCGAAAATTCCTCTCTCTTTTCTCCAGCTACTAGTATATCCAATCTTTCCAAATCGCCAATTCTCGAACCAATCAAATCATAACTCATCGAAGCATATCCCTCTGATATGCTTTTTAACTTGTCATAAAATCCTTCAATTATTTCAGCCAAAGGTATCTCATAAGTCAAAGTCGCCTCATCCTTTTTTAAATATTCAATATTTTTATACTCACCTCGCTTACTCAAAATCTCCTTCATGATATTACCTAAATAAGAAACCGGGGTGATAATTTTTAATTCAGCCCACGGTTCTTTTATTTCTTTGTATCCGTCTGGGAAATCAGTAGCACTATTTATATTGATAAGCCTCTCATCTTTTGTCTTCACTTTATAGGCAACACTGGGACTCGTTAGTATAACATCCAGATCATACTCTCGTTTTAAGCGCTCCTTTGTTATATCCATATGTAATGTACCTAAAAACCCACATTTTAACCCTCGACCTAAGGAACGTAAGTAGCAAGGTTGAAATTTTAAAGAAGCATCATTAAGTCTAAGTCTAGCTAAAGCTTCTCCTAATTCTAAAAATTCATCTGGGTTTTGAGGATAAAATGAGCTCCAAACCATTGATTTAGGTTCTCTATAATCGATGATTCCTCTTACCTGACCATCTCTTAGAGTGATTGTGTCTCCAACGCGGCAATTAGAAATATCTTTTAAATCCGTAACTATGTAACCTATTTCTCCAGCTGTTAGTGATTCTGTTGGTTCTAGTTTCGGTCTGAACATACCTACTTCCAGAACACGAGAAATCTTGCCAGTATTTAAGAATTTAATTTCATCCTCTTTTTTAATCTCGCCATCAAAGAGTCTCACATAAGCAACTACTCCCCTATATTTGTCATAAATAGAATCAAATACGAAAGCTTGAAAAACTTTTAAAATATCACCTTGAGGCGGAGGGACTTTTGAGATGACAGAAGAAAGTACTTCTCTTACACCTTGGCCTTGTTTTGCTGAAATGTGAAGTATTTCCTCGGGCTTTATCTCAAGTAAATGAGTTAACTCTTGGGCTGTCCCTTTAATATCAGCAAGAGATGAATCAATTTTATTAATTACTGGAATAAGAGCTAATTCTCTTTTTTGAGCTGACTTGATATTTGACAATGTCTGAGCTTGAACACCCTGAGTAGCATCGACCAAAAGAATTACCCCATCCGAAGCATCAAGTGATCTAGAAACTTCATAATTGAAATCAACGTGACCAGGCGTATCAATCAAATTCAGAATAAAAGTAGATGAATTAAATTCATACTTCATTGTAACTGCTTTTGACTTGATAGTTATTCCGCGTTCTCTTTCCAAATCCATATTATCCAAAACCTGCTCTTTCATTTCTCTTTTAGGGATTACGCCTGTGAGCTCTAGAAATCGATCAGCCAATGTAGATTTACCATGATCAATATGAGCAATAATACAGAAGTTACGGATATTATTAATGGACATAAAAGTGTTAATATCAAATGTCAAAGTTCAAATGTCAAATGTGAATAGAAATTAAATATTGAATATTAGAAATTAGGAAATTAGAGACCTAATATTCAATATCTAACATTTAATATTTTGTACTTTGATTTTTGATTTATCCTTTATTTCATCTTCTTCTTAATACCTTTCCCGGCAATCTTCCAGTATGTTTACCTTTTCTCACTACTTCAATACCATTAACCAAGACATACTCCACTCCTTGAGCATACCGATACGGATTTTCAAATGTAGCTAGATCAGAAATTTGATCTGGGCTAAAAACCGTAATATCAGCATACATCCCTGGCTGTAATATCCCTCGTTTCTCAAGGCTCAATTTCTCAGCAGGAAGTGAAGTCATCTTTCTTATGGCGTCTGTCCAAGAAATTAGTTTTTCTTCTCTAACATACTTGCCTAAAACTCGAGCAAAAGTACCAAAAGAACGAGGATGAACTAGCTCTTTCTCTTTAGCATAATCAATATTATAAGCCGGACCGGCTGAACCAATCATACTTAAAGGATTCTTAATCAATAATCTCAGATTATCTTCAGATAAAGTCTGATCAAAACATATTATGTGACCTTGGCTAGATATAAGCACTCGGATTACTGCTTCCTCCACACTTATTTCTTGATCCTGGGCTATCTCGGAGATTCTTCTCCCAACTAAATCTTTATTAAATGGAGACATACCAATAATTATATCTGCGTAATTGTGTTCATCTTTTCTCATGTCTTGAATGATTTTGGAATGGAGCTTTGGGTCTCGAAGGCGACTAAGCATTTGATTCTTACCACCTTTGTGGATCCAATCTGGAAGATACATATAAAGTACCGAACCTGATGAGCTGTAAGGATAAACATCAAAATTTACATTGACACCTTGGCTTTTAGTTCTCTCAATCAACTTCAGAGCTTGGGTTATAAGGGGCCAGTTTTTCTTACCCTTCACCTTAAAATGTGATATTTGGACAGAAACCTCTGCTTCCCTTCCAATCTCTAAGGCCTCTTTTACAGCAGAAATTAGCTCTCCAGTTTCACTTCTTAAGTGAGTGGCATAGATACCTTTAAATTTACTAACGACTTTAGCTAATTCAATAAGTTCTTCCGTGGAAGCAAAAGCAGCATGAGTATAAGTTAAGCCAGAAGAAAGTCCAAACCCTCCTTCTTTCATTCCTTTTTTCAAGATTCTACTCATCATTTTATTCTCATCCTCAGTCATGTCCCGAACCTCGTCCCCCAAAAAACTCCTTCTTAAAGTACTATGTCCTATAAGCGTAACGAAGTTAGCTGAAATTTTTCTTTTCTCTACTTCGTTTAAAAACTCTGACATTTTAAGCCAGTTAACATTTGCTTCTCTAATGTCAGCCCACTTCTGGATAGAACTTATCAGATCACCTTTAATTAAAGGGGCTAAAGATGAACCACAATTTCCTCCAACAATAGTCGTCACCCCTTGCATGAGCATGCTATCTAAGGTAGGAATCGCAAAAAGTGTCCAAAAACTATCAGAATGATTGTGAATGTCAATAAACCCGGGGGTAATATAATATCCCAAAGCATTAATAGTATTCTTTGCTGGAACATCTTGAAGATCTTCCATAGCGGCAATTTTCTCTTTTTCAATCCCTATGTCCACTCTTTTCATATCTTTACCCGTACCATCAATGACTGTTCCATTTTTTATTATAATATCGAACATATAATATTGCTTTATTGTTCTATTGCTCTATTGTTAAATGCTAAATTATTAAATTGTTCCGACTTCTTCTACTTGGATTGGCTGTTTTAGAATTCTTTCAGCACTTTTTTGAAATCTTTCTGGTTTACTAGTTACGTAAAATTGGTGATCTTCCCCTTTAACTAAACTACATTCAACCTCATGATTTTTTTGGATAAATTGTTTAATATCTTGGGCAAGTTCTTGACTCGGATCGATTAACTCTACTTCTTTCCCTATTATACTTGAGATTTGTTCTTTTATCAAAGGGAAATGGGTACAACCTAAAATTAAAGTGTCAATCTTATTTTCTTTGAGTGACTTAAGATAATATTGCATTATGATTTCAGTTTCAGGCCGCTTCATCCAGTTCTCCTCAACTAATATTTCAAGAAGCGGACATCCTTTAGTATAGACTTTTATATTAGGATTAAGTCTATTTATAATTTCTTTATGAACATTGTTTTTGATAGTGGTTTCAGTTCCTATCACTCCTATTTTTCCTTTCGTTACTTTGAGTGCAGCCTTAACACCAGGTTTAATCACACCAAAAATAGGGATATCAAGTCTCTTTTTAAGTGTATCTAGGGCTACACTTGAGGATGTATTGCAAGCAACCACAATTATTTTAGCACCTTTCTTAACAAGAAAATCTGTAATCTGCAACGAGAATCTCCTAATTTCTTCATTACTCTTGATCCCATAAGGCACTCTTTTGGTGTCAGCAAAATAAATAATCTTATAATCTGGCAAGGCTTTAAATATTTTTTGGGCTACTGTTAATCCTCCAACACCTGAATCAAAAAGTCCAATCATAAATTTACGAATAAAACACGAATTTATTCACGAATATTCACTAATAGGATTCGTGATAATTCGTGGTTAGATTAGTATTATATTAGTGATATAGTATATCATCCTCTTCCAATTATCCCTATAACCAATCCTATAAGTGCAAAAACCGCACCAATAATCCAAAACCGCATAGTTACTTTGGTTTCGGGCCAACTTTTGGCTTGAAAGTGATAATGAATTGGTGTAGATAAGAATACTTTTTTGTGCCTGAATTTCTTAGATAAAATCTGAATAATAACTGAAGCTGTCTCTCCTACAAAAACGAATCCAATAATTGGCAGCACCAAAGCAGAATTAGTAAGCATTGCAATCACTCCTAAAGTTGCTCCTAGAGCTAGCGAACCAGTGTCTCCCATAAAAAACCGAGCCGGATAAATATTAAACCACAAAAAGGCTAAAAGTGCTCCCATGATAGTACCACAAAAAGCCGCAATACCAAATTGACCTCTAACCAAAGCAATTCCAGCAAAAGCAGCAAAAGAAGAGGCCAAGACTCCTCCAGCCAATCCATCAAGTCCATCAGCAAAATCAACTGCGTTAGTTGCAGCTACAATAACTAACATAAAAAATGGGATATACCATGGCCCAATAGTAAAATCACCTATGCCTGGAACATGGATATAATTCCAACCTAATTTATAATAGAACCACAATGCTCCAACTAAAGAAAGTAAAGTAATAATCAAAATCTTATGTCTAGCTTTAATACCAGTAATAAATTTTCTAATTCCTCGAACATTTATAAAATCATCTATAAAACCCAATCCAGTAAAAGAAACAAGTGTAAGTAAAGGAAGCCACGTTTGTGAACGAGAAAGGTTAAAAGGGACGGTTATTATAAACACTACAAATGTTATCAAGAGACCCGCTGCGGTAGGGATATGCCTCTTATGCTTTTTAGCCTGAAGTTTTGTGTAGATGGGAGTTTTCTCATGAGTTAAAGAAGAGATTTTTTGGGGTCTTTTCCAGAATTTATATTTAAACAAAAAATAAGTCATCACTGGCGTCAATACCATGGCTAAAATAAAGGACAAAGTTGAAAGGGAAAATATTTTAATGAGGTGGGGAGCGTAATCCATATGTCAAATGTTAAAATATTGAATATTAGATATTGAATATTCAATTTCTAACTTCCTAATTTCTGTTTGTTTTGCGCCTTGCGTTTTAAGCTTTAAGTTTTCACCAATTATACGCTTCCGTTGTCCACTTAATCAACTTTTTCGTTTCTGGAAACCTAATTTTACTATTTAAAACTACATAGATAATCTTGTGACTATCTTTCTCAGTGACAGTTAAGAGGCAATAGCCAGCATCATCAATAAAACCGGTTTTGCCTCCCAAAACTTTCACTCCTTTTGGTGGAATGTACTTTTCAGAAGGGAAACGGGGCCTAATTAGTCGATTAGTATTTTTTAAATTATGAGTTATTTTACCATCTTGAGATTTTATTTTTATCTCTCGAGTAGCAATTATTTTAGTAAATAAATTTTTAGATAATGCCCAGTTAGTTAGTTTAATTAAATCATAAGTGGTCGAATAATTATCAGTGGATTTTTCAGTTTTATTTGTCAGCTTTAATTCCTGATTATTATCTAAATTTAATTTATACCCTATTCGTTTTTTTTCGTCTAGACCAGAAGGATTAGTGAAACGAGTATCCTCGAGCCCAAGAATTTGGGCTTTTTTATTCATTAATTCTACAAAATTTTCTATTAACCCAGATTGATGAATAGCTAAGGCTCGAGCCGCATCGTTGCTAGATCTAACCAAAAGTGCATACAGAAGATCACGAACCTTGATCTCCTCCCCTACCCTCAATCCTACATTAACATCTTCTCCTGTTATCATCTGTGGTGTTATCTCCACAATATCATTCAAATTACCATTTTCTAGAATTAATGCTCCGGTCATAATCTTAGTAAGACTAGCAATGGGATATCTGGTTCTAGTATTCTTCTCAAACAAAATTTGATTTGTAGATACATCAAAAATAACTGCTGATTTAGCTTGAAGTTTCGGATTTTCTATCCCACCCTTTCTGACAAGTGGAGCCGGCTTAATTTCAGCTAGACCTTGAATAATTCCTCGTTTAATATTGCTTGAGAGAACTTTTCCTTGAGAAAGAAATAACTGAGTTACTTTAGAAACATCAAATCCAGAAGAAAAATTTACTTGACCGAAAATTATTAAAATTATAAAAGCAAGTTTTGAGAACATAAAATGAATTTTATACGAATAATAGCTTTATAGTTCTATAGTTTTATAGCTAAATGGCTTTATGGCTCTATAACTATCAAGCTATCTAATAAGCTATTTAGCAAGGTAACAATTAACAATCAGCAATTAACAATATTCGATATTCATTTCTATTTCTTCTTACTAAAATTCCCTGTGACTGGACTTTCTATTTTAACAAATGCTTTAGATTTTATCTTTAAAGACTTAATATAGTCACCAGAATTAATTATCAAATCTGGTTTTGCAAGTAAGCTTCTATCTACAAAAGTAGCCATCTTAAACAAACTACCAAATGGCGGAGTTGCTCCTACTTTTCCTTTAATGTTCTTTTTCATCCAAGACTCTTTAGCTAAATCAATTTTTTTTACAGACTTTAATCCTTGCTTTTTCTTAAATTGATTAACTACTTTTTTGAACTTCACCTTGTCTAGATTTTTTGATGCAGGAAGAACAGCTAAAGCATATTCTCTATCTAATTTCATAACTAAAGTCTTGGCTATATCCTGCGGTTTTAGATGTTCAGTTTCAGCTAAATCCCAAGCAGTATAGACTTTCTTATGATCTAAAACTTTGCATTTGACTTTATTTTTGTCTAAAAGATTAGTTAGACTTTTTAGCACTGCCATAATTTTCACCCCCTTTAGACGAGTTTATAAGTTAATAAGTTATAAGTTATAAGTTGATGGGTTTTAATTTTAACAATTAACAATCAGCAATTAACAATTTCTAATTTCCAATTTCTCAATTTCTAATTTCTGTTTTAATAATAGAGTAATAGAACAATTATTACAATTCAGTTCGATGTTTCCTCTGATAAATAACCTGCCAAATTATCACCACTCCCATCACTATTATTGCCACTAATCCCCCCCACATACCAGCATGAGCTATTTTTTTACCTACAGGGAATAGATCTTCTCTAAAAATTCCATAATATATACTAGCTAAAACAAGGATAGCAATCAGACTTGAGAAAACTGACAAACCCTGGAAAATCCATGAAATAATATGAGCTATTTTTGACTTAGACATAAACTGAACCAGACTAGCAATAATAAATATCAGCCCTATTGGTGAAATGATCCAGACAAAGAAGCCAAACAATATATATAAGAGATTCTTAAACCACATTTGCCACCCTGGTATCCCAGGAACCATCTCTTCGGACTCAACTTGCTCTATTTGAGTATTTCTTAAATAAAGGTCAGAGGTCATATCTGAGACTTTCATCCGGCGGTATAATTTAGTTAAGGAATAATCTCTCTCGACATCAATCCAAGGAGTTCCATCATCATTAAAAGCTAAACTTTCAATTTTTGCCTGACTAATGTCTTGAGCATACTGAGTAGTAAATCCTGGCAAATCTTTTTCCTGATCAGCTATAACATAAAGAAGTACTGGGGTATAAAGCTCTTCTGGGGGCATAACCAATTTCTTCTCCGTGCTCTCTTCTTCCATAGTTCTATAAATAGGCTTTTGGTATTGCATGACTGAGGAAATCTTTAAAGGATAAACAATTTGATCTGAGCCAAAAACTAATTTCAGAGGTGTGGCCTGGCCTCCTCGAAGTTGTTCCTCGGTAGTTTGCGTTATTACTTCTGGCCTAATTTTAGCACAGGTGAAATACCACTGGTTGGTTATGTAGCTTTCTAGAATATAACTTGCGCTTTCTGGAAAATGATAACCATTAGAAGAAAGCCATTCGGTAAGTGCTTCTTCACTAGTTGCTTGCAAAACAGTTATATCATAAATGTCTACTTTCTTTTTTTCTAATATTTCTATCCCTTTTTGGTCTTCTAACCTAAGGGGTACGCCCGGGAGAGCAGATTCTTCAGATTGAGTCAATTCTTCAAGTGAGGCAAATAATTCCGGAGAAGATTTGTCTACCTCGGGCTTTGAAGGTGTAGGCATAACCCAACCAAAACTTTCAGCATCACCTTTGAATGTAATAGAAACTATTAAAGTTTCAATTCCTTGATTATAAAAGACTACAGCTTTTTGATCTGTCTCTACCATCCAATTGTCTGGAGGCGGAAAGATTCCGCCGTCAGCTCTAGCTAGGACTGGAATTGCCAAAATAGCAATTGTTATAAAAAATAATAGTTTTTTCATAGATTCCTCCTTCTTGTTAATAATTGATAATTAGGAAATTGCTAAATGGCTCAATAGCTTAATAGTTACATAGTTTAATAGCTATAAAACTATTCAGCCATAGAACTATTTTCTTCCCCTATCTGTCTTTATATGTAATTCTTTAAGTTGCTTTGGATCTACCTGAGACGGAGCATCCATCACTGAAGTTGTCCCTTTTCTTGTTGTTGGAAACGGGATAAGTTCTCTAATATTTTTTTCTCCTAGGCTAGCCATTAAAAATCGAGCAAAACCACCAGCAATACCACCATGGGGAGGTACACCATATTCAAATGCTGAAAGCAAATGCCCAAATCTCTTTCTAAC
>Ga0315543_1002136_pt1 | contig 19765 bp, 18 predicted proteins | sample SalMarSW160210MG_2_FD_203098 | JGI IMG/M metagenome (GOLD analysis project Ga0315543, IMG submission 203098) | Salt marsh sediment microbial communities from the Plum Island Ecosystem LTER, Massachusetts, United States - Salt Marsh Sediment SW1601-210 ...
TTTGGGTGACAGGGTTGCTCGTGGTTTGATGTCTAAGTATGGTGTTTTGTTGGGTGAGGGGCAGGTTGGTAAGGGCTACGAGTTGGCTATTGATGATCCTGTGGCTAGGTTGCTTAGTCGCTATTTCTGTATATCCACTGCGAAGCGTAAGATGGATCATAGTCCTGGCGAGTTGGAGGGCGAGATCGATCATTTGAGTAGGGATGCGGCTGTTGAGTATTTGTTGATGCCTGAACGTGTGAAAAAGATGGAAGGCCAGATTCTTGGGTTGTCGAGTCAGGTTGAGGATCTACGCGGTGATGTGCATCAGTTGGTTCAGGTTTTGAAAGAAGCAGTAGCGCCTAAGGAGAATCATTCTGTGCCTCTGAAGGATGGGAAGTATATTTCTTGATTGCTTTTGGTTACAAAATGGCGGGTGAAGTTGCGCAAGCCTTGAAATGGTCTTCTTTTATCTCTTCATTTCGGGCTTATTTTCAGAAAATACGCCATTTTTCAAGGGGGTTATGATGTGACGTTTTTGATAGGAAAAGCATCTATGTTAGCGGTTTCGTTTGTGTCCCTTTGGAATGTTACTGTTGGACCATGTTTTGGGGTTTTGCCATGGAAAAGGGGTTAGAGTCTGCGCAAAACGGGTCTGAAATGCCTCCAAAAAGGCGTTCTGAAGAGGAGAAAGTAGGTCGGCACAAGTGGATTATTCGGACTCTTAAGCGTATGGAAGATCGTCAGAAGCGTATTGATCGTAGGACCCGTATGTTGGCTGCTGGTCTCCGTGAACTCTTCATATTAGGCGAAGACTACGTTTCCATGGTTGCATGCCAAGACGAAAATGACGTAGCAATTCTATCAGCTCTTCACGAAGCTGGAACAACAGGACGCCAATCAGGAGAACTAGCAGCACAATTAGATTTGGATCATAGAGATATCTCTCGCAGGATCCACAGAATGAACCAGAGAATGGAGCAGGAGATCGGAGAAAACATCATAAACAAGAAAGGGCACAAATGGAGGCTAATTCCTCGGCTGCGACGTGACTTTGTTACCGATGGGAAGGACTAGAAGTATGAAATCAATTCTTTGTGATTGTGCGCGAATAGAGAAAAAACATGGTTTCTAGTTCATTTTTCTGATTTTACTTTGTCATACAATTAACATTGAGACTTAACAAATTTTATATGCGTGCAAATTGTCTATTATGGTAGAGAGAATGACTGAAATGGATATTTCTTCCGTTATAAAACAAGATATAGGCGCAGTTTATTCAGCTTTCAAGAATGAAGATTTTAGAAACATGAATATATTTTCGAACAGAATTATGTCTAACGCCCTTTTTAGTGATGACCCTAAATTTACATTGATAGGTTTCTTTTTGAAAGATATTGCACTAATTTACGATGCGATGAAGGCTCGTAAAGAGTTGGCAACATTTACTACAGCAAAATCTTTTGGTGAAGTTTTCCTTAAATCACTGAAAATTGAAGATGAGATTGATGAACACTGGAAGAAGTATCATGAGTTCTGTAATTCAGTGAGAGAACATACGGCTACGATACATGAAAAGAAAAGTTACAAAGAGGCTATTGAATTCTCACATGCGTCTTTTATTTGGCTGCTAAAACTATTAGAAAAGGACAAAGAACTGCTTTTGGTCGGGAAAAATCAGTTTGCACGAGGTATTCTCAATGAAATGAATCGAATCTTCCGCGTACATGGAGGAGGAATTGAGGAAATCTACGCGGTGTCGCTGATTAGGGGGCTTCAGCTTTACTATGAGTATATGGACTATTTCGAAGATGCAAGGACTGAGATTATAACGAGTTCCGTTTTCCCGTATGTTGATGCCATAGCAAAAACTATGATGGCAAAGGAGGTTAACCAAAAAGAAGTTACCTCGTTATTACGGCGCATTATCATAGACTGGCGGCTTTCATACATACGGTTTATGGAAAGACCACGCATTGTTCCAATTGGGCAGAAACCATTACCGATAACTGAAGAAACTAGACAGAAGCTCTCTGAAACTATTGCAAAAGCATTGGAAGAAGAGGTGAAATAAAGTGGTCTCATTCAAGGACCAATTGATCTCTGAAGCTTCACTTCTTGCGCCCGCCTTATCACGTGAAGAGCTTTCTGAAAAAATTTCGAATCTAATAGAGAATCAGATCCTTCCAGAAGCTCTTATACAAATGAGACTTCCGCGTCTTCCTTCCCCTGCAAGTGTAAAAACCGAGGAATTAATGGCTGCAAGATACGGGAAAAGGGCATACAGCCCCCTTCACGACAAAATGAGACTAATTCAAGATCTCGAAAAAATTCGTTACAAATTGAATGGTTCAGATCTAACGGATGTAAATTTACCTATTGGTTCTGAAAAAACAATGCAAACAACTATTGGAATATCACATCCTGAACCTGAATTAGATATCGAACGGGTTGGAGAGCAATTATCTGTTGACATGGAGCTAATCCAGGACATATCACCGGCTCCTTTCGGAGAACCAAAGGAAAAAATCAAGTCTCCCCGATTAATTGAATTTGATTCGGAAGTAACTCAGAGAATAGTCAGTTCACGATCATTTGCAACTCTAATTGGAGCGATAGAATCCAAGATTAGAAGTAACTACAGTCATGGAAAAATATCTTTTTCTTTTTCAATTAGAGCCGATTTGGATATTCCAAGTAGGGAAAAAACAAAGATATACATTAGCCTTCCAGATTATAGTTTTGAAGAAAAAATGGATTTCTGGGATAAAATTGAGACTGAAATAAAAAATGTGATAGAGAGCCTAGATGTCTCTGAAGACGAAAGGAACGAAATACGTAGAAACCTTCTCACTCATGTTAGGGCCGTATGAGGAGGCTTTTCATGAGTAATCCTCGTAGCCAACGTTTTAGACCCAGAAGATTCTTGAAGTTAGCTATTCGCCTGATCGACGATGATACATATAATGAATCATGCCGAATAAGGACCTCGATCGGAAGAGCTTATTATTCGGCGTTTTTAATCATAAAAAGTAAATTGGAAAGCTTAGGTCATTCTTTCCCCGATGACCATAATGTCCACAGCGCAGTCATTGACACTTTAATGGTTAGAGGATACAGACAGATTGGGGCAAAATTGGATTCCCTACGTGAAGTAAGATGTGATGCAGATTATCATATGAATGTTCCAATCAAGAAAAGTTCGGGAAACTACTACGTTCAGCTTTCACAACGAATAATTGATGAAGTAGAGCTGCTGCGACGGATTTCTTAAAAATGCACACGCAATTAGGCATGGATTGGTAGATTTTCAGCCCAGTCGGCACAAAGAAGTTTTGCTTGTTCTAGGACTGTGTCTGTGGCTTTTTGTCGTTTATCTGGAGGATAACCATATTTTTTTAGCATTCGCTTGACGAGTACTCTGAGTTTTGCCTGTACACTGTCCCTTAGTGTCCAGTCGATGGTTACGTTTTTGCGGACGGTTTCAACTAGTTCTCTTGCCATTTTTTGTAGTGTTTTGTCGCCGAGGACTTGTCTTGCGCTTTCGTTGTCGGCTAGGGCGTCGTAGAAGGCGATTTCTTCTTCGCTTAGGTTAAGTTGGGTGCCTCTTTTTTGTTCTTCTCGCATTTTTCTGGCGAGTTCGATGAGTTGCTGTATGACTTCTGCGGCTTCGATGCTTTTGTTGGTGTATGCCTTTATTGCTTTGTCCAGGAGTTCCTCGAAGGATCTTGCTTGGATAATGTTTTTCTTTTGTCTGATTCTGATTTCTTCATTTAGCAGCTTCTTTAGTGCTTCAAATGCCAGGTTTGTTTGTTTCATGTCCTTTACTTCAGCTAAGAATTCTTCGGATAGGATGGATATGTCTGGTTTTTTGAGTCCTGCGGCTGCGAAGACGTCTATTACTCTGTCTGAGATTATGGCTTTGGATAGTATCTGTTTGATTGCAGAGTCCACCTCTTCGCTTTCTCCTGTCTTGGTTCCAGTGTTTTTGACGATGGCGGCGCGTACTGCTTGGAAGAATCCAACATCATCACGTATTTTTATGGCGTCTTCGTGGGGGACGGAGAGTGCAAAAGCTCTTGTGAGAAGACCGACTTGTTCTAAGTATCGTTCTTTGCCTTTTTCCTGTTTTAGAATGTGCTCCATGGCTTCGATCATGATTGACATTTTCTCTTTTGATGGAGCAGGGAAGAATATTGTATAGTTGAATCCGTGGTAGAACGCCTTTACTACTTCGTATTTTTCTTGCATTTTGGCTACTGCTACTTCTTGGGCGATGCCTGTTTCTTTCTTGTCGCTTTCTGTGTATTCTGACAGTGCTTTCTTGAGGTCGTAAGCTATTCCGATGTAGTCGACGATTAAGCCGCCTTCTTTGTCTTTGAATACTCTGTTTACTCTGGCTATAGCCTGCATTAGCGTGTGTCCCTTCATGGGTTTGTCTAGGTACATTGTGTGGAGGTTTGGGGCGTCGAATCCGGTGAGCCACATGTCCCTGACGAATGCTATTTTCATTGGGTCGGAGGGGTCTTTCATTCGTTCGCCGATGTTTCTTCTTCGTTCTTTGTTGCGGATGTGTTCTTGCCATGCTGGCCCGTCAGCTGCAGAGCCGGTGATTACTACTTTCATGATGCCTTTGTCGTCGTCTTTGTGGTACAATTCTGGTCTTAGTTTTTTTATTTCGTTGTGGAGGTCGATACAGATTCTTCTGCTCATGCAGACGATCATGGCTTTGCCGTCGAGGACGCTTAGTCTGGTTTCCCAGTGTTTGACTATGTCTTTGGCGATTCGTTTAATTCTGTTTTTGCTGCCGACAACTTTTTCGAGTCTGGACCATTTGCTTTTGAGGTATTCTTTGCTTTCTATTTCTGCGCCTTCTGTGATGTCTTCGAATTCTTGGTCTATGTTTGGTCGTTCTTCGGGTTTCAGTTCCAGTTTTGCGAGCCTGCTCTCATAATATATTCTTACCGTTGCGCCGTCCTCAACTGATTGCTGCACATCGTAAATGTCAACGTATTTGCCAAAAACTGCAGGTGTGCTTCTGTCAGCCTTTTCTATTGGAGTTCCAGTGAATCCGATGAAGGTAGCGTTTGGCAATGCGTCTCGAAGATATTTTGCGTATCCATACTTTAGCCATGCTTTGCCTGCGTTTTTTGGAACTTTAAGACCAAATCCGTATTGGCTTCTGTGTGCTTCGTCAGCAATGATTATGATGTTTTTTCTTTCTGAAAGCAAAGGGTATTCTTTGGATCCGGTTTCTGGAAAGAATTTTTGGATTGTTGTGAATATTATGCCGCCTGAAGCCACCTTGAGCAGTTCTTTTAGTTTTTCTCTTGTTTCTGCTTGTTCGGGTTTTTGCCTGAGCACTTCTTGGCATCTGCTGAACGTTCCAAAAAGTTGATCGTCTAAATCGTTTCTGTCTGTTAGCAGGACTATTGTTGGGTTTTCAAGCTGTGGCTCTAACACCATTTTGCCCGCGTAAAAAACCATGGTTAAGCTTTTTCCTGAGCCTTGCGTGTGCCAGACAATTCCAGCTTTTTTGTTGGTCTTGGTGGCTTTCACTGTAGATGCAATCGCCTTGTTTACGGCATTATACTGTTGATAAGCAGCTAACTTTTTGGAAAGTTTGACGTTGCCGTCTTTTTTGTCTTTGTCAACCTCGAAGACGAGAAAGTGCCTAACTAGATCCAGCAGGGTTTGTTTGTTTAGCATTCCTTTCAGGAGAACTTCAATCTGAGAAACAGAGGTTGGCACTTTTTTGTTGTTGATGGTTTTCCATGGGCTGAATCTTTCCTTGTTTGAGGTTAAGGTTCCTGCTCTGGCTTCTAAGCCATCACTGATAACCAAGATTTCGTTAAACCTGAAAATAGACGGAATTTGATGTTTGTATGTTCCAAGCTGGTTGAAAGCAGACCAAACAGTCGCTTTCTCGTCAGCAGGGTTCTTCAATTCAATCAGAACCAATGGCAAGCCATTAACGAATAGAATGATGTCGGGTCGCCTGTTGTTTCGTTCCTCTATCACAGTGAACTGGTTAACAGCCAAAAACTCGTTATTGTTTACATCATCAAAATCGAATAACCAAACCAGCTCATCCTTGATGCCGCCGTCTTTCCTCTTGTACTGAACTGGCACACCATTAACCACTAGCTTATGAAAATCTTGATTATTAACGACCAGATTTTGGCTTCCTGTCCTCAGAACCTTCTTTATGGCTTCTTCAATTGCATCGTCAGGAATAGACCTGTTTATCCGCCTAAGAGCATCCCGCAATCTATTGATAAGTACAACTTCGCTATATTTTCTCTCTTCCGCAGGACCGCCTTCAGAAATGTCAGGACCATAAACCACATCATACCCAAGGTCGCTAAACATCCCAAGACAAACATCTTCAACCTCAGATTCAGTAATTATTTTGGGCATCAAGACGCCTCCACGTTATCTTTAACAACAGGAACCCTGATTTTTCCAGTCATAAGCTTAGGAAGGAGCATGTCACGAATTTGAATTAAAGCCTCGTTTTGTGCAGTGTTGGCATTAGTTTTTGCTATTAACGAAATGACAATCTTTTCAAACAGACCCAAAGTTCGATCGTCCGGTAATGCAAACATAAAATCTAAAACTGTGTCTCTAGGCAATGCAAGCACTGTCGTTCCAGTAGCAAAGCCCTTAGCTCTATTCCTGTATTCTTTCAACTGTAGTAGATAGTAAATAAACAAATTAGGGAGACCTCCTTTGTTACGAACAGCAAAGATGTGATGCGTAAAAAGTGCTTTTTCACAATTCAAATTTGATGGCACTATCGCAGGACTTCCCAAAACTTCTCTCCTTTGGGTAATGTCAGTATTTGCTATTACTATACTCCCTGATTCGACTAATTGCTTTTCTTTGTATTCCCCTGTATAATATTTAATGCCCTTAGAAATGAAGCCTGCTTTTGGCGCAATTGTTCCCAAGTTAATCATCGGTAAACCATGATCTGACAAGTATGCTCCCTTATACGATAATCCTTTATCCAAATCAATTAAAGCGCCCAACTTTTTCAAATTCCACCCTTTCGGAATCTCTTTCCCCAATTCTTCATTGTGAACCATTTCTCCGCCTGATGATTTGTAGGGTTTGCCTTCCTCATTCGGAAACTCAAAAGTAACAAACCAACGCCTAAAAACAGCCTGACCAACAGCCTCAAGAGTCCTATTCAATTTGACATTTAGTGCAATTTTCGCATCTAAGTCTGAAAGAATTTTTGAAATAAGCCGCTGTTCTGGAAACGGCGATTTTATGATTCTGACCTTTCTAAACTCACTTTGTTTGATTCCCTGAACAGTTGTTCCTGTGGCTCTGGCGAAAAGTTCATGCTGCCCAATTGGAGACATCAAAAAATACTTCAAATAGGCGTTATCTAACGTGTTCTCTTTACCTCTCAAAACGATTAGCCTTTGAGCTAATGCAACCCGCTGTTTATCCAATTGTGCAACTTCCCCAAGCGGTCCTTCGGTGGTTAACACGACATCACCTATCCGGGGTTTGCCTCTTCTTTCCCATTCGCCAAATGTTTTTTCTGAGATAAAATAAACTTGGTTATAATCCACCCTACCATTCTTGATTGATTTCGCGCTGAGAGTTTCAATGCCTGAGTTTGACTTCTTTGGAGTTTTTCCTCGATAATCAATTATTTTTTCAAGATAACTCTCAATTTCTCCGATTTCCCAATCTTCTGGAATAGTTGATATATTTGTTTTTTTGATTTTCATTTGCTCGTTAGATTTCATAGCCTATACTCTCAAGATTTTTCTTTATTTCTTCATCAAGCTTTTGTCCTTCTTTCATTTGTTTTGCGAGTTCAACTGTTAGTCTTTTCATTTTTTCTTCGAATGCCTCTTGGTCTTCCTCTTCTTCTTCATAACCGACGTATCTGCCAGGAGTCAGAATGCAACCTTGTTTTCTGATTTCGTCAAGTTTTGCTGCTGCAAGGAGGTAAGAGGAAGAATGAAACTAATTCTTCATGATTGCGCGTGCACAAGTTACGAGAGTATTTTTCCAGAGAGGGACTAGACTATTTACTTATCTTGCCGGTTCTTGGCCTAAATTCTAGTTCAAGGCGTTCGCTCAGAAAATCCTTTAGCACAATAACCTCAATATTATGGGGCTCTGTCGCAGACACCAACATATATTTCGTATAGCTATTCTCATCGGATGGCGGAGTGATCATCATTGTTCTTTTTGCTCCTACGATATCCCGTACTTCATCTTCATTGGCTAGTTTAGTGTCCCAACAGATTACGGCAGCCAATCTCTTAAATGAATGATCAAAATCCCGTTTCAGTTCGTATTTCATTTCTACGAAGTTCATCGCTGCTCGTTCTAAATCTAGGGCATAATCTCTGGTAACTAAAAGATCGTAACCAAGGGATGTATCATAATCAATAACTTTGAAGTCAAAGAGTTCTGGTTTAACTGCCAAAAGCTGAAGTATTATACTAAATACCCCGCTTTCTTGACGGGGCTCGAAAAGCTCCAATTCACCTAATTTGGCTACCTTTTTATTCAACGCTAATTTTCTTCTACTCTGGAAGTCCTCTTCTTCTTTTTTCGCAGTTCGAATTGTTTTTTCTCTTTCAAGTTCTTGACGATATTTTTGGAATTTCGGAGTTGATTTAATCCGGTTTTCAAATATGCTTCTAACAGTTTTCTCTATAGCATCCATGGTTTCTTTAGGAGTGTTACCTAAGTCACCGCGGTTAGCGGTCAATCGAAACTCTTGACAATTAACAAAAGCGTGGTATTTTGTCCATTCAGTTTTCTCGGCAACCCACGAATTTTGGCGCTCAATTGGAATATAATCTCTGCAAAGCCAAAGACCATAACGATCCCCGACATAATATTGGCCATCAAGCCATGTGGCCCATTTCTCATGGATCATTTCATTATAAGTTCTCTTTGCTTTATCTCCTTCAATATAGAATACAAAATCTAAATGAGCACCAGGCATACCAATTAGAGGTTCCTTGGGAAAACACCATCGCGCAACATAATGGTCTAGGGGTTCGACGTAATCTAACTTTCGTAACTTCCGTATGTCAGTAACCTGCTTTGGAAAAGGATGACCAAACTCTAGCTTTTCACCTTCTTCTGGAGGACCTCCCAAACCGGATAATGTTAAAGTGACATTCTTGGGTTTCTTTTTTCCAACTGCGGTTTCAAAAGACCCGAATTTGGTGAACCAATAGATGTAATCCTTAAGCTCCTTATGACTAAACCCAGCTCGTCTATTATTGTTGTATCCACGAATGGTCACCTTAGTGCCCGATTCGGCAGAACTTGAAGTTATTTCATATGTGACATCGGGTACGTTGCCTTTTCGCAGTTCCCTTTTAGGGTTATCAAGGTATGCTTCGATTTGTTTTCCGTTCCGGACAGTTGAAACTTCAATACGGCGACTATTGAAATAGATTTTTGTTCCATGCCCTTTTTCACCGATGGCTTCTGATATTTTGTTACCATACGCATCTAATGCAACTCGGTTTGTAAAACCTAAACCAAAGAAATATCTCAATTCTTTTTCTGTCATACCTTCGCCATCATCCTCTATGGAGATGACGAGCTCATCTTCGCCAGTCGATTTGTCAATTAATACAGATGCGGAAATCTCATTTGCGCCGGCATCAAAGCTATTGCTGATCGCTTCTCTAACAATTTCTTTAGGATTGCCAAAATCGCTGGATATCTCCAAAAACTCGGAAGCTGGATTTACTTCAGGTTTAAACGAAGGCATGCTTCCACTCCCTCTTCAAATATTTCTGCAATAATTAATATGAAGCAGAATTATATAACTACTTATAAGTGCACGTATGTTGTGGATGGAGAAATTGAGCACGCTATTCTCTTAAAGCGTATATCTTTAGTACTTTTATCAGATAATTTAGTATTCCCAAGACTTGTAACAACGCAAACTCTGCATCACATTTAGATGGTTTAGGTATATAGTACTGCTGTTTGTCATCAGTTTGGGCATGTGGACCTAATTTACATGCAAATTTATAACTGACATCCATGAAACCTCTACGCCCTTTCTGCCCTATAACGACAGATGAAACTTCTTCAGTTACTTTGCTGAGAGCACCTGGAAAAGTTTCTTCGGCTATACCAAGAACTTCATACGCCCTCTTAAGGACATTGCGTACCTCTTCTTTGTTTAACCCTTCTACAGCTAACCTTACATCGTTTATTACGGATCTGTAGTCAGCAGAGTTTCTGGCGTTTATGAATGTAGTGTACGCCTCAACAAGGACCTTTTGCTTATCTAAGAGAAGTTTCAGCATTTTTCGAATTTCTGGATCTTTTATTCTATCTAACTGATCAACTGGCTCAACAATCACTTCTATGAACATTCTTCGGAGCATATCTGCAGGCTCCAGCACATTCTTAACAAAATTTTGTCTGTTAATTTCAAAGCGGCGAGGAGATGTAATTTGCATTGTGATAACTGAAGCTGAAGAAGGTCCATATTCAGCGGCTGCAGAGTCATCAAGGAATCCCCAAGCATTAAGATCCCAACGAACTTGGATATCACTAGAACCCAATTTTTCATCTATTTCGTGAATCTCCTCTAAGCTCAAAGGCTCAGATACCACTTCCGCATCTTTCGGACTCGAATACCACATGCTTGGGATTTTAGCATTAATACTTAATTTTACATTTAATCTAGAGAGCTCGAGGTGACCATTTGACTGGAAAATATAGATACCGCCTCTATATTCAATCGGTTGTCGTTGGTCTGAGCGTTTTACAGTTAGAGTAGCTCCTCTATACTTGACTTTTAGGTGGAGTCTCATTTCATGAGGATAGGTTTGGGAGCGAACCAAAGTTAGTGACCTGAACTCAGGTTTGTCAAGAACAAGCCATCCAGTTACCATACGCACGTCACTTCCATTAACGTGTTTATTGCTGGGTATATAAAAAACTCCCTAAAGAGAATGGCCCGCGCATGCTCCTAGTTTTGGTGAAACTGTTCTAAAAGCGTTTCAATAACTTTGTTTAGTTTGCGTAATTTATTCGCAAGCTCTTTAAGGTCGTCAATGTCAGACTCATCGTAGGGGTAAGGTAGCGCCAATGCCCACATCGGCGGAATAGTAGTTTGCCCCTTCTGTAGAGCTTCTTTAATTTTATCATCGAGTTTCTTGACGATACCTTTTGAATGAACCCAATGTTCTGATAAATAACTCCAAAGTTCATTAATGTCTTTAACAACACTTCGTGCTGATACCGGAATTAATAACCTACACTTATCCATAAATACTAATCTTGTTTCACGCTCAAGTTTCCTTAAATGCCTCAAATTATCCGGAAATGGTGAGTCGTAAAACCTCGTAGATACTATGACAGAGTCTACAACTGCTTCGAGTACGACCCTCATTGACATGTAACATGCTGGGAGGTTACCTAAGAGAAAGTTGTAAATCATTCCATAAATTTGGGGTTGAACAATGTGCAAGAGTGTTAGTGATACTGCTCTGAACCGTTTGGAACGCAGAGACTCAACCTCAACGTCAAAAGTGTAATTCCACATGTCGACAAGCAATCTAAGAATTTCCGAAGCAACAGGGTTACTTCTTGCAAATTGTTCATTTCTTTTAGCCTCTTCGCAAATCATCTTAGACAGTTCGAAAGACTTGTTCAATTCGTTACACATCCTAATGTCTACACATCCCTTGATAAGAATTTTAAGATACTATCATTTAAGTGAAAAGTCTATTTCTAAATACAGATCTCTTGGAAAAATCACTAAGAACAAAAGAAACTGCTCCGAGCTATTCCTTGTAATAGGAGATTCCTTGGGTTATTCCGATTGATATGGCTGTGCAGACAATTGTTACCGTGATGTTTCCTTGGCTGGCCTAGGGCGCAACTAAAGAAGAAATAGAAGTTGAAAATGTCGGCTCATTTAGCCGATAATGCTTGGTGGTTCCTTACTAGTAACGCCCTTTCCACCTTTCTCTCTATACAAGAAAAATATTTAACGTGGTTTATTTAATTCCATTAAGGTAGTGGTTAATTACGTTGGGTACGTATACTTTTCCTAGCCATTATCCGCTGAATTGTCCTCCACAACCTCATGATGAAATGTGTGGAACTTACTATAGGTTAGTTAAAAATGGCAATACATCGGATCCGGCACATTTCAAATCGCATTACGAAGCAAATCTAAGAAAAGATTTGGAATCCATAAAAGCCTGTTCACGTAGAGCAGTATCAATGTTTAAGGCTTATGAAGATGCAATTAAATTGTCGATACTTTTTCCTACTAAAGGTAAATATATTATGTGTCTAAAGCTAACAGGAGGGCATGGTGTGGTTTGTGAAGAAAACTACCGTTCGTTTAAGAGCCACCATAACTGGTGGGTGCCAAATGGGGTCAATGCCCAACACTTTTGTTCAGATATTAAGGGGCCTGTTTCTTGAATACAAAATATTTAAGTGACATTCAAGGATCGAAAGTCAAAAGCAACATCTTTCAAGGATTTGTTGTAAAAGAAACATTAATAGAATATGATTTTCCGCTACTTTTGGAAGCTAGGTCGCCTAAAGGAGATAGTTGGTTGTTCAAATGGTGTGATACCATTGAACACGCACAACTCGAAAGATGGATTGCTTTGCCGATTTCCGAGTCACGCCTTAAAGCCATTAAGAACGATAGCCTGTCTTTGAGGGAAGCTGTTACACTCTCCGAAAAAGAGTTCTATGTTTTTGACGCCAAGAGCTTTTTCGAGCCCTCAGAAATTAAAAAGTCGTCTCCAGAAAAATTACCGATAGACTATCTACCTTCTGATGATGTGTCGGTGAGTGGAAGTCTACTAGGACTGAAAATGCCTGAGAGGGAGTGTCTAAAAGTTAGACTACACGTATTTTCTGAACTTATCTCAGAAGGAAGGGCTCCGTTATCGATCATAAGCTCATTGCAGAATATTTTTCAGCAATACATGACATGGGTTGCGCATGCTATCGATAGAAGTTCTGAAGAAGGAGTACCCTCTTCTGTCATTGATTGGTCAGGATTCAATCTTACTTCTGTGAAGGCTGGTTCCTTCAAGATGGAGTGTGAAAGTAATAGCAACCGTGAACAGACAGAAAAACTCACCAAAGCATGTGAACTACTTGCTAACTTATCAAATGGAACCTTTGACAAAGAATCTATTGAAAAAGAATTTGATGGAATATATAGAAGTGACATTGTCCTTTTGGTCTCTTCATTAGCACAATTCATTTTAGATTCTAAATTGTCGATGTCAATAAGTTGGGCGTCTTCAAATAACCCAAAGGGGTATTTGGCTATAGACAAGAGACGAGTGAAAAAATATTTTGATTCTCTGGATTCGCTTAGAGACGCTGAACACGTAAGAAACATTACTATAAAATTAACTCCTAAAGAAGCTGACCCAATAAGGAAAACAGTTAAAGGCGAGGGAGGCATGCAGAGGCTTTTGCGTAGGCTTCAGTCGAAGCTTAAAAAGGATAACACAATTTCGCTTTCATCAGATGAGATTGAAAAAATCCTAAGATACGGGTTGAATTATGGTCAAGGTGGATTCGAAAACCAGTTAATTGGGTTAGCCATGACACTAAGACGGATTGGAATCCCTTTCAACACGGCGTAATACCTTGCAGTTTGTCTCAGATTCAAGGATTTGGACGTTAGTCTCAAAGTATCCTCTATCAATCTCGAAACCAACGCAGTTGACACCAAGTTTTGCGCAGGCTAAACTTGTGCTCCCTATTCCCATAAAGGGATCTAAAACAGTCATCTCATCATTTAATCCGTGAAGCATAATACAATTTTCCGCTATAGCTACAGGGAACGTAGCTGGATGTGGTCTTTCTTTGTCTCGGGAACGAATCGTCTTGTAAGGGACATACCAACAATCGCCTCTACATCTAATACCGTTAACCCCATTTTTCCATCTGTGACTATTTCCGTTATCTTTGTATGGGACACCTATTGCCAGCCGATCTAGTTGGACATCGCCAGATTTAGTAAAATGGAAAATATGTTCGTGGTTTTGATTTAAGAATCGTTCGCTATTTATTGGTTTATAGTGACCAACATTTAACGAAACCTTACGGCCATAACTCTCATTCTCGATGTAAATTGACTTTATCCAATGCAGTATATTCTGAAGTTCAAAATGAGAACGCAGCTTAAGTGCTACTTCAAAAGGACCCCAAGGATTCCTAGGAGCTGACCCAATGTTGAGGAAAAAAGACCCATTATCCTTCATTTTTTGTTTTATTTTGATTGCTACATTTTCAAGCCATTCAAGGTATGATTCTCTTGGAACCGTATCATTGTACAAATCATAAGAAACTCCGAGGTTGTACGGTGGAGATGTTACAATTACATCAAAATGTTTGTCTGGAAAGAGGTCCATTCCAATGAGACAATCAATATTTTGTAGCTCGATAACCTTTCCTTCTCCTAAAGAAAAACGTCTGATTTTATGCTCCTCTTCCATTAGAACCATGTCCAAAGTATTAGATGAAACTTCAATAAATAATCTGTTTACTTTTTGTTATATATTGTGATCCTGTTAACTTGCTAATTACCGCAAAAACAACAGGTTGTTTTATACTGAATATGTTAATTTATTTTTTCGTAGAAGAATTTTTAGACATATTTTTTTCAATATTAAGATCTGAGGAAAAATTTATGGCTTTTTCCGTGACCCACATCTAATACAAGAGGTAGCTTCAAAGTTATTGCTGGTAGTGGAGTATATACGATCCAATAGTCTCCTTATTGTTTAAGCCTCTTCGTGGCAGCCTGGGATCTGTTTTGTGGCTATTATGTAGCCTCTTCGTAGCTACAGGGTAAACTCTTCGTGAACCGAGGGGATTTGAACCCCGCTTCGCGAAGAGTCTAGCATGGCATTTCCTCAGGTTCTCACGAAGAGTCTATCTGGGTTTTGTGGTTTGTTGGAGTTTGGTTTCGATTATGTTGCTGCGGCTTCTGTTTTGTTCTTTTGCTTCATCATCAATTTGTTGCAGAAGGTTTGATGAGATGTAGATTGTTATTGTTTGTTTTCGCATGGTTCCTGTTAGTTTCTGTTTGAATTTATTTGTTTCTGTTAAGTTCTAACAGATTATGTTTTATTGTTTTTGTTGAAACTGTATATTATATTGTTCTTGGTGGGTCCAAGCTGGCGAAAACAAAAGCAGCAGCTAATCAGGGCGATTTTGATGATCCCCGTGGATTGTACAGTCGATCGTCAGAGGTGCGCTTCAGCAGTCCCATTGACATGGATGAAATCGTTTTTGCTGCACGCAGGGAACCTGTCGCGAAGCGGGTTGTTGTTGATGTTGCTTTTGATGTGATGGCGAAGGGCTTCAAGGTTGAGGAGGAGGCTGAAAAGCCGAATCCTGAATGGTCTAGGCAGGTTAGTTTGGTGTTGGATGAGCTGGACACGAAGGCTAAGCTGCGGGAGTTGGTTCTTTTTGAGCGGTTGTATGGCTGGGCTGCCCTGGGACTCTCATACGTGGATTATGCTGCGGATCCGAGCAAGCTGGTGCAGGATCCGAAAAGGATTGTTTCGCTGACTGTGTTCAGTGATCATAACTGCAGCGTCCAGTCAAGTGACGTGGAGAAGGATACTGAGAGCGAGCGTGCAGGGCTCCCGAACCTCTATACGGTCAAGATTGGAACTCAGCAGAAGAAGATCCACTGGACGCGGATGATTCATTATGCTTCGCGGCTGATGGGGCACCCGTGGCGGGGAGTGCCTACGCTTGAGGTGCTCTACAGTGACTTGACGGCGTATCGGAATGCTCGGGAGCAGATTGTGCACACGATTAAGACGCATGCTGCAGGCTTCGCAGACGTCACTTTGAAGGGCAAAAAGAGTCAGAGGCAACTCGACAACTTCGAAACTGACAACAAGCTTAGCGCCCTTGATGCACGTAGCCATTTTCTGCACGACAGCAACAGCAAAGTTGAGTGGATCGGCGCTAAGGGCAAAGCGCTGGATCCTGAACCCTACGCCAATATTAGTCTTGAGAGTTTGAGTTGTGGCAGCCGTATTCCTGTTTCGCATCTTCGTGGAGCAACTGCGGGCACCTTGGCTGGGTCTGAGGTCAATGATCGAGAGTATTGGGGCGGCATTGCGATGCAGCAGTCGCTTCTGGAACGTGTCATTTGGGACTTGATTGACCGGCTGATGGACGTTGGGCAGATTGATCGTGTTGTCGACTATAATCTTGTGTGGCCATCCGGTTTTGAGCTGTCCGATCAGACAGTTTCGGAGATTGAGTTGAGGGATGCGCAGACCCGCAAACTGAAGCTGGAGTGGATGACTGTTGATGAGGTGCGGGATGAGCAGGGTTTGGATCCGCTCCCGGATGGTGCAGGGCAGGTTGTTCCTGGGTTGCTTCGATTGTCTGGACAGTCTGAGCAGCAGCGAGATGCTGGGCTGCTGAAAAAGTTAGGATCATTTTTTAGGAGAAAAAAAGAGGATGAGTAGCATACAGTATGGAAAGTTTGAGTTTGATTCAACGCGGAATATCCGTGAAACTGAGACTGAAATAGTTGTTCCTGCGATTCTGGACCGCGAAAGCATATTGCAGTATGGGAATGTTCGCGGCTACCGGTCTGCCGGCGAGTTGCAGGCTGCTGCTTTCTGGGGTGTCGTCTATTGTGACTGCGTAGATCCATTCTATGTGGCTTTGGTGCTGAAAGGCTTGTTCGGGTTTGCTGAGGGTTCTCTGTGCTCTCTGGAGATTATATCCCATGCTGTTTAGCTCTTGTACAATCTTTTCAGGAGTGATTTTGCCTTCCATGTGTGCTGTTGTTTTCAGGACCTCTACGAGGCTGATGCCGAGCCCTGTGGGGTAGGTGTCGTGGTGCTGATAGTAGGCTTCGTATGGTCCATTCCATTGCGTGCGGAAGAGGAGGTAGCCTCTTGTGCTCATCTCTAGTATTCCTCCGGGAGCATTGCTGTGTAGCGTCCGGTCTCGTTTTGGGATATGAAGATTTTTTGTTTTTGTCCGCTGGGTAGCTCTATGGTGCCGCTGACGAAATAGTCGTCGTCAGGCTTTCGCTTGAAAATCTGAGTGGCTTGGGTAATGAGGTCTGTGAGGTTAGGGATGTTGATGGTTGGTTGTAGGCAGCTGATTTTACCGTTGCTGTGTAGGAATGTGTCGCAGGTTTGGCATCTGGGGGTTTTGCCCTGCTCTCCCCTGCGGACTGCGTTTTTACAGCTGTAATTCCAGTAGCCTTTGCTGAGGAGCCCTGTGGTGATGTATTTGAGGAAAAAGTTTGTGTGGATCTTGCCTGATAGGAGTGTGTCGAGGTCGAAGAGGATTCCGTCCTCCTCTGCTTGCTTGCTGGTGTAGGTGAAGATCACGTCTTTCTGCTCGAAAAAGCTCATGCTTTTCGCCTCCGCCATTTTGCGTCTAGCTCCTGGTCTATATTCCGATTCTGTTTATGCAGCCTAAAAGAGGAGCCGCATCTATCCGGGAAAATAAACGGTTTTCGGGTTTCTTTTACGGTTTGAGGCATTTTTCATCCTTTAAAGCTTTAGCCCTACTCTACTTAACCTCAACCTATGAATTCTCTGAACATATTCAACGCTTTGAATTACTGAAAGGATGCCTGAAACTCTGCTAGGCGTATAATCTCTTCCTGAGATTGAATCCCTTCTCGCGAAGTCTACTGGACTCTTCATGTATAAAAAGTTACGTCAATTTGAGGCTTTCATATAGAGTCAGGGTCAATAGACCCAACTTTGCCTCTGCATTCAAGGCTTTTTCCACCGCTGAACAGTTTCACTTATCTGTCTCCCCCCTCTTCCAGTCGGTTTCGGCGATTATTTTATGTCTTTTTTCTTCTGCTAGAGTGTTGGTAGTTGAAAAAAATGACTGAGGACATAATCATCAAACTTTACCATTGGATAACAAAGAAGCGCTACCTCGGAGGAAAATACATCTACACGTATGAACGAATATATGTGCCAATCCCAAGAATATTCCACAAAAAATTTAGATCAATCCTAAAACAGCGCATCAAAATAGAAGTAACCGAAACAAACGAAAGCATTGGCATCAATTTGACCCCCGTAAAAACGTTGTCGCACGCAGAATCACCCCCCGACAAAACATAGCCAAAAAAGGGTTCCGAGCCCGAATTTTAACATAAACATGCAGTTTTCTTTAAATACCAACGCAACTACGATTTTTCCTATAGGGCATTGTCGCACGCAGAAACGTTTTGCAGGGGGTTTTTGGTGCAAGAATTTGTGTAAAAAGGTGAATGCTTACGTTGTCTCTATTTTCTGCTACCAGAGATCTGGTAGGATTAGAGAGTGCCGAGGTGCAAACCTGAAACTGCAAGACTTTCGGTGTTCAATGGTCGAGAAGCTAGACTAAACCGTGCTGTGATTCAGGCATTCGGAGCCGAGGAACCTCAGACGACTCGGCAGCTGCACCAGAAAATAGTTCAAATCAAAGAATTGAAGCACACTAGTTATTCAACAGTCAATAAAAGAGTGAGAAGCCTCGAACAGTCTGGGTACCTCAGGAAGGCCTCGGTCAAGCAAAGACCCGGAGGATATACCAATTATTACGAATTGCGACCAAAAGCTTATCTTGCTAAATTCCTCGACTCCAACACCATAGAATACCTGTTTGAAAAAGTTAGTGACGAATCAGCTTTGGCAATTCTAGGGGTCCTCATCGGCACCAAAGACCATTTTCAAGAATAAAAGAATAAAACCCAGCCGAGTTGATGATAACCATTTCGAATAGACTTTCCTTGTGTTTTTCATTTCAAAAGACCTGCTTGCAGCCACTTAAATAGCATTAGTTAAAGCACATGTAGTTACATTCAATAAATTGACACAGAAACAGCAAACCTGAATTGTAATCGTACAGATCAGTCGAGAACTGCTTTCACAAGCCAAAGCCATTTTTTGGGGTGTGACATGTTTGTGTTAAAAATGAAAAAATTTTCGACAAAAACTACAAACCCCATTTTTAGCCCCAAAAGTAAAAACAACCTAGAAACAGGCTTTTTAGGGTGTTTTATAAGATTTTTTTATATATGTCCGTTTTTGGAGACTGTTCTTTGGAGGGGTCATCAAAGAACACTGTTCTTTGTGAACGTCAGTAAAGAACACTGTTCTTTGGAGGGTGCAGAAAGGACTTAAACTTTTGTGGCGGCATAGTTGTAAGGTGAAATTGTTTGGTTTACCTTGTTGAAGACTGGAAAATAATAGAAGAGTATGGCACTGAACAACAAAGGATTTACCAGATTTTAGCTGCTGAAGAAGAGAAGACTATTATTCGTGTTGCAGCGGGCAGAATAGGGTTCCAGAAAGAATTCGATGACCCAAAAGATCCGCTGATCAGTCGCATCATAAAATTTTGCAAAACCGAAAATTACGTTAAGCTAGACAAGAGCGTCAAAGTTGACAACTTCTTCAAATAAACAGGACGGAGGCAAGAACCCAAAATAGGTGAAAGGTAATGAGTGAAGCCGTCCCAAAAGGTTCAGCAGTCTATATCCGCTATTTGGATCATATCCTCAATCACACTATTCCTGACGCTGCTGAACGAGAAACATCGGGATGGCTAACTGCAGAAGTAAACGATTCCATTTATATCGAACATGACATAACCATTGAAAGCCTTAAGTGTTCAAGTGGATCAGGTAAAGGCATAATTTTACAGAAAAATTGCATCCTTGAAATTCGTGTTATTTGTGAAAAGGGAGAGCGAGTAGAAGCTGCAAGCACTGTCCACC
>Ga0315543_1002139_pt1 | contig 19739 bp, 30 predicted proteins | sample SalMarSW160210MG_2_FD_203098 | JGI IMG/M metagenome (GOLD analysis project Ga0315543, IMG submission 203098) | Salt marsh sediment microbial communities from the Plum Island Ecosystem LTER, Massachusetts, United States - Salt Marsh Sediment SW1601-210 ...
TTAGGAAAACCACTCCTCGGTAACGTAATATCATACAAAACAATTTCCTTATTTTTTCTCGCCAATTCTTCAACAATTTCCAAACTTTCATTATTATTATCCTTTACACCTTCCACATTAGAAATATCTGCAACAGCAAAAGCAGAATAATCCTGCAAAGGCTCAGCTCCCTTTTTTGAAACATTAATAGCCGCAACAACATTTTCCCTTAACAAAAAATCTCTTATTCTATCTTCTCCCCCAAATTCAGCCACGTCAGGTATTATCCTATTAGCATCTTCCGCCATCTGTTTAGCTTTTTCAACAGTCCTATTAATAACATACAACTTCCCAATATTTTTATCAAGAAGTCCTCTAACCAGTTGTTTCCCAACTCCACCACCTCCAAACATAACAACAACTTTGTTTTCCAATCCATGACCCCTAGTCTCCATCAATTTCCTTTCCAATGGCAACAAAAGTCCCGGAATATCCGTATTATACCCAATCAAATCTCCAGACACTTTCTCCTTCACAATATTATTTACAGAAACCAATTCCTCAGGAAAAATTTTATCCAAATATTTATACTGCTCCTTCCAACCCGAACCAAACCCACCCCCAAGATATTTAGAATCTGATTTTAACCCCCTAATTATTGTTTGAGCATCTTTTGGATTCCCCACACAATAAACCGCTCGAAAATTTAAATCCCTACTCTCAAACAAAGAATTCCACATCAAAGGACTCAGCGCAGAATAATCTTTCTCAGTTAAAAAAACAAAATAACCCTTCAGCTCATCTAATGAATCTAAATTAAGATACTTCATATCCATCGACAAATCTTTTGAAATTCCCCCCTTTATTATTTCTTCTCTTTGTCTTTTTCCTTTATCATTAAAAAGAAAATCATTCTTTTCGGGAAGCCACGCAGGATAAAGAACCCCTCCTTGAATCAATTCTTTTAAATTTTCCATTTTATTCATCCAATACCTCTATAGTTAATTTTGCTTTTTTCTTCATTCCCTTCTTGGGAACAAACGAAGCAATCAAATCCCCAAACTTTTTCTCATCATCTTCAAAACCAATATGCTCATATTCTTTATTCCCCAACTTTTCAATTCTATTAAACAAATGACCCTCTATAACTTTCTCTTTCTTCTTACTAATAAAAGGACACCGCTCCTCTTTTGCAGTTTTATTAATCACTGCTCGAATAAATTCATTACAAGATTTAAACCCACACTTCCCACAATTTAAATTCGGAATTTTCGCCTTCAATTCCTTTCCAATTTTATAAGTATTCAACGTTTCCTCTGCATCAAGTATCTTATTACCATAACAATATCCACAAATCGCAGTAGGCATCGGATGCCTCAAATTCAATTTTCCATTAACCTCAGAATAATCCCTTACTACTTTTGCAATTTCTATCGAACCCTCTCCAGTTAACCCATTAGATTCAACTATCAAACTCTTAGGATTCGTTTTAAGAGTCTCCGCCCTAAAAATCTCCCTCTCTGCCTGAGAAATTAAATCTCCTTTCGTTATCGACACAATATCTGCATCCTTCAACAAAGGACCATAATTAGACGGATTACCCGAAAGAATATTCAAAACATTAATTGCCAATCCCTCCTCCAAATAAGGAGAACATCTCAAACAAAGACCAGCAGTCTCAAAAATAATTAAATCTTTTTCCTTATTTTTCTCAACAATCTTCGGAATTTCAATCGCCGCATAATGGTCAGGACACACTTCTCCAGAAATTTTCTTCTCCACACTTATATTACCAAATCTCTCTTTAAGCAAAACGGCATCGTTAGAATCCAAAACATCAAACTTTACATAATGAATTTTCAAATCTTTCAATTCCCCAAGAATAAATTTAATTACACTCGTTTTTCCACTTCCCGGAGTTCCCCCAAAAATAACAATTTTCATTTTACCACCGTACAAACCAATTTTAATTCCTCAACTATTTTACCCTCTCTTATATCATCTCTCACATCCAAAACATAATTATTAATTCGAGAAAGTTCCCTTGCAATCTCTCTTTCTTTAACAGAACTATCAAGAACATCACTTATCGCCCCATTTTTCATCACTAATCTTTTATCCGTATCCAATGCCAAAACGGGATCATGCGTAACTAAAAAAACAATTTTCCCCTTATCTAAAAGCAAATCCAATGCATTTTTTACTCTAATACCAGCATTCTCAATTTCATCTATTAAAATTATCGGGGAATCACTAACATAAGCCAAATCCGCAACCATCAACGCTCTCGATTGTCCCCCCGAAAGAATAAGCAAATTAGTATCTAAATAAACTTCTTCCCCAGTAATTGTATTAGCCTTAAAAATTATTTCCCTAATCAACTTCTCTGTCTTCTCTAAAGACTCATGTTTTCCCCTCGTAATTATATGAGTTTTCAAAAAATCATAAACAGTTGCATCAGTCATAAAATTCATATGCTGAGTAAGATAACCAATTATTTTCCTAGAAGGATTCACCCTTAACTCCTCCGATGCCTTCTTGTCATTAATCAAAACTTTTCTACCTGTCTTAGTTTCTCCCTGAGTTAATTTCTCAATATCATAAAGCAATTGACTTTTCCCAGAACCCGTCGCTCCAACAATCCCAATTTTTTGCCCTGAATATATTTCAATCTCATCAAAAGACTCTTCCTTATTTTCCTTACCCCTTCCAGGCAATATTGTCAACTTTTCAATTTTCATTTTACAACCAAACTCCTTCCAAGAGAATACTCAATTAAGACAAATTAATTACTTCACTAAGCTCTGCTCTCAAACTTTCCTTAGGACGCAAACCAATAAATTCCTTAATTACTTTCCCATTCTTAAAAAGTTTCATATTCGGTATACTCTGAATTTGATAAGTAATCGCAAATGCTTGATTCTCTGAAACTTCTGTATTTAACTTCCCAATTTTAAGCTTTCCATCCAATTCTTCCGACAAAGCATCTAACGCCGGAGCCATCATCAAACAAGGCTGACACCAAGGTGCCCAAAAATCAACCAAAACAGGAACATCTGAATCAAGAACTTCTTTCTGAAAATTTTCGCTAGTTACTTCAATAGTTTTCGACATTTTAAATCTCCATTTAATTTATTAAAATAAATTAACTTTAAAGGTATTTAAATAAAGCGGAGTATCTAAAATACTTCCAAAAAGAAGAAGTACTCTTACCACTCCCTTATTTCATTATTAACCTTTCTCACCCAATTACTAATTATTTCCAAAACCTTCTTTTTTAAAACCAACTTATTTTTAACAGAATAAACAAAAACATACCCCCCCATACTAAGATTCTTTTGACTTCGATTTGATAATCCCTTTTCCCTAATTTTTTTTACAGCTTTTTGAGTAGTCGATAATCCAATTCCAAAAATTTTAGAAATCTGTAATGTTGTAATCTCCTTTTGAGAATTCTTTACAAAATACATTAAAATTTTATATTCTATTTTCGTAAGCCCAAGACTACATCTAATCACTTCATCCAAATCAAACTTTTTACACGCAAAACTTATCATCTAATACTACCCTCTCACCATCGAAGCTCCACACTTCGAACATTTTTTACTCATACAAGGTTGTCCCCTAATTTGCTGTTCCCTCTGCCCACACTTAGGACAAACACAAACACCACCAGGACCAGCAGCCAACGGACCACCCATTCTACCACCAGGACCTCGACCCAAACCTCTACCTCTCGAAATCGCCATTTTAAAATTACCTCCTTCTATCTTTATCGCTTGACCATTAACAATAGCACCAGCCAACTTCTTCCGCCCAGACTTCAACAGCCTCGACAAAGTAGATTGAGATATCTTCATTTTTTTCCCAGCCTCACCTTGCCCCATCTCTTCAGAATCAATTAACCTTATTGCCTCCAACTCATCAAAACTCAAAACACTCTCCTTCAAATGAACCAAAGGAACACCGGCCGGCTTAAAATAAGTCACATCCGGCCGAAAAAAAATCCTTCTGACTCTTCTTGGTCGCACCATTTTACTTAATCTCTTTCAACCTAGCTTCAATCTCGGCCTTCTCAACATTTATCTGTTCAAGTTCCTGTTTTAAAAACTCACTTTCCTGAGCTTCTGTTATAACCTGAGGCTGAACAAAATTCTGCCTAAAACCAAAACATCTACCTCGACCGAAACCTCTTCCGAATCCAGAATTTACAAACCCAGGCATATTAAAACCCGAGCAAAAACCCTGTCCTCTTCCAGTCATAGGACCCTGTCCATTAGGACCCGTTCTATCTCCTTGTGGCATTTTGTTTTTCTCCATTTTAGTTATGAATATATATTCATAATACTATTTAAACCTTTCGAATTACATCTCTTTCTCAAGCCCATACTTTCGCCAAATTCAATTAAGATATTACTCTATAATTAATACAATAAAAAAGTTTTTAAAGCACTAATTTCGATAACAAATATGGGTAAACAAGTAACAACCACAACACGGGAAGTTCGAGAAAAAGAACAGACATTAGAAACTTCCATGATGTTTGAAGAAGGAATAGAAATAAATACAAGTAGAGGAACAATAAAAATTCAAACAATAAAAATTTGGAGTTCTAGGGAATACGCTGGGGAAGGTCCTTACCAAACCATAGCAATTTTAGGAACACCTAGCAGGCCATTCAACTATAATGATATATTTTACAAAACAAAAACACCCAAAAAAGAAGAAATAGTTTCGCAACATTTTAATACCGTTAATCACTTTTGTAAACAATACTTAAGTCAAGCCTAATTACATCTCTTTCTCAGGCCCATACTCTCGCCAAATACACGCAAATTTAAAATTCTTTTTTATCTCATCAAGAGTCTCTTTCGCAACAACCCGCCCCTTATCAAAAAGATAAATGCAAACTATTCGGCGCATGCCCGCACAAAAGCATCAAACAACGGCGCCGGCCTCATCGGATAACTCTTAAACTCCGGATGCGATTGCGTCGCAACAAAAAACTTATGATTCGGCAACTCAATAAACTCAACAAGTCGACCGTTGGGACTCTTCCCCGAAATCACCAAACCATTTTTCTCCAAAACCTCATGATACTCCGGATTAACTTCATACCGATGCCGATGCCTTTCACTAACAACCAACTCATCTCCCCTCTCTCCTCTACCTTCTCCCTTCTGTAAAGATTGAAAATAAATATTCCCAACAACTGAACTTATTTTCAACTTTGCCGGGTATCCCCCAAGTCTCATCGTCCCGCCCTTATTCTCAACACCAACCTGCTCCGGCAAAATATCAATCACCTTATGTTCAACACCCGCATCAATCTCCGTCGAATTAGCATCAAGCCCACAAACATTTCGCGCAAACTCAACAACAGCCAACTGCAAACCATAACAAAGCCCAAAATAAGGAATATTATTTTCCCTCGCAAATTTAATAGCCTCAATCTTCCCCTCAACGCCAGAACTCCCAAACCCACCCGGAACTAAAATCCCATCATACCTCGACAAATCAACCTCACCACTTTTAATCTTTTTCGAATCAACCCAACAAATATTCACCCTCACATTATTCTTCACCCCCGCATGACTAAGCGCCGCAGCGACGGACAAATATGAATCCTTCAACTGAAAATCCCCAATATCCAAATACTTCCCAACCAAAGCAATATCAACCTCCGGCAACGAATCAGATATCTTCCTAACCATATCTCCCCACGCACCCCAATCCGGCTCCCGTCTCTTCTTTAAATTCAACTTCGCCAAAATCTTCTCCCCAAAATTCTCCTTCTCTAAATTCAAAGGAACAACATAAATCGTATTCGCAGTCCCCGGCCCGACAACATCCGGCGTCGAAATAATATGCGTCGACGGGATATTCGAATAAACCCCAATCTTCTTCTTCCGCTGCTCATCCAAAGGTAACTTCCCTCGACAAAAAATAAAATCCGGCTGAATCCCATTCTCCCTCAACAACTTAACCGCCAATTGCGTCGGCTTCGTTTTCATCTCATTAATATGACTCGGCACCGGCATATAAGTAACCATAATATGACAAACATTCTCCGCACCCAACTCCAACTCCATACTCTTCGCCGCAAACAAAAACGGAATATTCTCATAATCCCCAATCGTCCCACCAATCTCAACCAACACAACATCATAACCATCCGACACCTCAATAATCCTCTTCCTAATCTCCTGAGGAACATGCGGAATAAATGAAACCGTCTCGCCCAAAAAATCCCCACGCCTCTCTTTCTCAATCAAAGTCCTATAAACCTGCCCCGTCGTAATCGCATTAGTTTTAAAAAGAGGTATCTCCAAAAATCTCTCATAATTGCCCAAATCCTGATCAATCTCACCACCATCCTCAGTAACCCAAACCTCTCCATGCTCCGTCGGCCTCATCGTTCCAGCATCACAATTAATATAAGGGTCAATCTTCACCGCCGTCACTGAATATCCATATTCCTTTAAAATCCGCCCAACCGAAGCCGTCACCACACCTTTCCCAACTCCAGAAATCACACCCCCCGAAACAAAAACATACTTAGTCATCTATTCAAAAAAAATTTGAGATTATAAACATTTATATCCAAAAATATAACAATCACAAACCACCAACCTTATTAACCAACAAAAACTTTCTCCACCTATACCCAATTCTACCATTCCGCATGCCCAAACTGCACAACCAAATCAGCGTCGGTATTCGGCAAATCACACGCCCCGAAACAACTCCCCATCCAAACCATAATCTCAGCATCACACCTCTCTGACAAATAATCAACAATACAAACCGCCCACGGCTTCAACCCATCCGGCAACTGCAACAAAACCCTAAATCCCCTGCGACCTGCGACCTGCGACCTGCGACCTGAGATTTCCTTAGCAACCCGCTCCAACTCCAACTCATAATCATTCTCTAAATTCGCAATTGTATAATTCATAAAATCGCAACAAAAAATAACTTTAAGAAACTATCTATCAGAACCACAAGGAAATCCAAAATAATTAATACACCTATTAACATACTCACTATTCTTACATCAAAAACTAAAGAACTCAAATTCCTTCTAACAAAACTATCAAATAACCCGACTTCTTATTATCCAAAAGAAAAACAGCATAAAAGCCAATCCAAAAACTCAATCCTCAACCTTTAAAAATAAATCTATACTCCAATATATATGACAAACATCCGCCAACCAATCGTAACAATCGCAGGACATGTCGACCACGGAAAAACAAGTATACTCGACAAAATTAGAAAAACATCCATTCAAGAAACCGAAGCAGGAAACATCACACAAAAAATTTCATTCACAATCCTACCAAAAGAAAACATCCAAAAACGCGCCGGAACAATCTTAGAAAAATTCAAAATCCCATTAGAAATCCCTGGCCTACTTTTCATCGACACACCCGGACACGCCGCATTCACAAACCTCCGGAAACGAGGCGGCTCACTCGCAGACATAGCAATCCTCGTAATCGACATCAACGACGGGATAAAACCACAAACATCTGAAGTTCTCCAAATACTCAAAACAAACAAAACCCCATTCATCATCGCCCTCAATAAAATCGACAACATCTCCGGCTGGCAAACCAACAAACCTATCGAAACCCAAGCAACAAACGTAAAAGAAAACTTCGAAGAAAAATTCTACACAATCATAGGTGCCCTACACTCCCACGGAATCAACGCAGAAACATATTCAAAAATAACAAATTTTACAAAAAACATCGCAATCGTCTCCTGCTCTGCTCGAACCGGAGAAGGCATCCCAGAAATTCTCGCAATGATAACGGCACTCTCTCAAAAATTCCTAAAAGAAAAAATAAAAATAAAAACCCAAGCAAAAGGCGTCGTCCTCGAGGTCAAAAAAGACAAAGCCTCAAACTTTCTCGAATGCATCTTATACGATGGCAAACTAAAAAACACAGACGAAATCGCAATCGCATCCTTCGACGACCCAATCGCAACAAAAATCCGAAACATCCAAGAAGCCCAACCGCTAAACAAAGGATTCAAAACAAAAACCCAAGTCGAAGCCGCAACCGGAATCAAACTCCAAATAAATTCAAAAGAAGAAATCCTCCCGGGTATGCCTTTCCAAGTAATCACAGAAAAAAATACAATCGAACAAATCACAAAAGAATTCAAAGAAGAAATATCAGAAGAAATCAAAACAGACAAAACCGGCATCGTAGTCAAAGCAGATTCACTAGGCTCTCTCGAAGCACTACTGGTTTTATTAAAACAAAAACAAATCCAGGTAATCAAAGCCAACATCGGACCTATCTCCAAAAAAGACATATATCTAGCAAACTCTCTCCCAGAAGAAAACAAAATAATTCTCGGATTCAACATCGAAATGTCAGAAGACGCCCAAGTCGACGAAACAAAAAACATCAAAATAATAACAAACCCCGTCGTCTACAAATTAATCGAAGACCTCGAAGAATTCAAAATCGAAAAACAAAAACAAATAGAAAGAAAAAAATTAGACGAACTCCCGGCAATTTCAAAAATAACAATACTTGATTTCGTTTTCAGAAACTCAAACCCGGCAGTATTCGGAGTCCAAATAAACGGCGGCACACTAAAAAAAGGCGAACGATTCATAAACAAAGACGACGTAAAAATTGGACAAATAAAAGAAATCCAAGAAAATAAAAACAATGTCCAAGAGGCCACGAAAGGAAAAGAAGTTGCAATCTCAATCCCCGGACTAAACTTCGAAAGACAACTAAAAATAAACGAACCACTTTACACAAACCTCTCCGAAACCCAATTCCGAAAATTCAAGCAACATAAAGACCTACTATCAATAGAAGAAAAATCAATCCTCCAGGAAATCGCTCAAATCAAACGAAGAAAAAACCCGACATGGGGAATCTAATCCACGCCCAAGGGCGGCCAGCGGCCGCCTATGTATCAGGGAACGAAGTTCCCCAAATTTCCCCTGCCCCTTCCCCTCTAATCCCCAATTCCTCACAAAGCACCCAATCCACCCCATCACCAATCGATCAAACCCCTTCAAAAAACTTAACAGCAAACTTACAAAAATCAATAATCACATCCTTCTCCAAATCAAACTCCTTCCTACTCCCCAAATAATTCTTAGATTTAGGACTCACTTCCTTCCCAGCCATCAACTCATCATACGTTATACACTTAATATGCTTCTTAGAGACAACAATAAAATAAACATTAAAAAAAGGATAATTCTCAGGCAAATCCTTTTTCGCAAAAGTCTCATTCGCCCTAAACTTAATCTCAACAAAAAACACATCCTTACCTTTCTTAACAACAAAATCCGGCATCCTCCTAATATTTGTAGCAACATCCCCCTTAACTCCCCTAAGCAACTTCATAATCCCAGGAACAGTATTCTCCATCCCATACCTAAAAACATCATACCCCAAAGACAAAAACAACTCCTCAATCAACGTCTCCGCAATCCGCCCCTTAATCATACTCTCTCTGTATCTACTCTGTTTATCATCCAAACCATTCTTCTCAACAACTTTCTTCTCCACCACCTTATCCTCATAACCCCCCTGACAATCCCGACACAAAGCTACCCCACCATGCTCCTTAGACCAATTATACTCTTTCTCATTTATATCAACCTTACACTTTGAACAATAATATTTCATCCCCCTTCAACCCCAACCATCTTTATAACACTTACCCAAACCAATAACTCCCCACCTCAAAAACAAATCTGTGCAAATCCGTGTAATTCGTGAGCCAATAATCCCCTCCCCAACCCCACCAACAACCAACAACTAAAAACCAACAACCAAAAGCATCTCCGATGCTTTTAAAAACCCAAATCCTCATCACTAAATATGTTCAAAATAAATGTATCACACAACGGGAAAACATTCAAAGTCGAGACTGAAAACGAAAACCTGGTCGGCAAATCAATAGGCGACAAAATCGACGGCAAAAAAATATCCGAAGACCTGGAAAACTACGAAATCGAAATCACAGGAACTTCAGACAAAGCCGGATTCACAGGAGTAAAAAACATAGACGGTCCAAACCTAAAAAAAATCCTCCTCGGCTACGGCCACGGCATGCACAAAAAACCAAAAGGATTAAAAAAAATTAACAAGCGACCAAAAGGACTTCGATTAAGAAAAACTGTTCGTGGAAAAGAAATCTCCCTCGCCACAGTCCAAATCAATTCTAAAGTCCTAAAAGAAGGCACAAAAAAATTCGACTCACTTTTCACAAAACCAGAAGCACCAACAGAAGAAAACAAAAAAGAATAAACACCGAAAACGGCGAAGCACCATATATCTGGAAACCAAAGGTCTCCCAAATATCAACCACCTACAACCCAACACCTACTATCTCGAAAGCAAAGCCTTCACGTAACCCTTAAAAACTCATTCTGCCTAATTAAACAATGGCAGCGATAACAACTATAACAAACTTCCTAAACAACATAGCAAATATGTTCTCAGCTGAAACAAACATTCTCCTCGTCCTCACATTCTTCACGGCCGTAATAGTCATCTACTCTATCTTCGTCTTCAACTTCTACAGATTCCTCGCCAAAAAAAACATCATCGAACTCAACCTAAACCAATACAACCAATACTCAAACCCAGCAGCCGTCAAATTCTTTGCAGTCCTTTTCTTCATCGTAGAATATATAATCCTACTCCCAGTCCTCACCTTCTTCTGGTTCACAATCCTCTCAATCCTAATCCTAATCCTCGCAAAAGGGCTCGAAATAAACACAGTCCTGCTAATCTCTGCCGCCGTAGTAGCATCAGTTCGGGCAACAGCATATGTCAATGAAGACCTATCAAAAGACCTCGCAAAATTACTCCCATTCACTCTCCTCGCAATTGCAATAACAACAGCTGGATTCTTCAATGTCAACGACCTACTATCTCGAATATCAAACATCCCATCTTTGCTCTCAAACATAGCATACTACCTTTTCTTTATAGTCGCCGTAGAACTCATTATGCGAACAGGAGAATTCACAAAAAACGTACTACAAATATCAAAAACAGAAGAAGAATCCTAAATAAAAATCACCAAAATTTCAAGAGATCTTATCTCACCAGAAATACCTATTAGGTAAAAACTAAGTTTTTAAGAAGTCTTAAAAACTCAAATTCTTACACTATCTCATGGAAGCAAATACGACGAAGTCGACTACCTCAAGGGAAGCTACCTGTAGGGAACTGTTAGTTCCGTCGGAAGACGTTTCAAAAATAGACACAATAAACATTGGTATAGTCGGACATATAGACCACGGAAAAACAACACTCCTCCAAAAACTCTCAGGTAAATGGGCAGACACACACTCTGAAGAACTCAAACGAGGAATCACAATTAAACTCGGATACGCCAACGCAATAATCAAAAAAAACAATGGCAAACTAACAACAGATAAAAAAACAAAAGGCAAACCAATTAGATACATAACATTCGTCGACGCACCGGGACACGAAATGCTTATGGCAACCATGCTATCTGGCGCAGCAATTATGGACGCAGCAATTCTTGTCATCGCAGCAAATGAAGGAATCAAACCACAAACACAGGAACACCTCGTCGCACTCAAAGCAAAAAAAATCAAAAACATAATAATCGTCCAAAATAAAATAGACCTTGTTTCAAAAGAACAAGCCCTAAATAGTTACAAAGCAATCAAAAAATTTACAAAGGGAACAATCGCAGAAAACGCACCAATTATACCAATATCAGCAATACAAAAAATCAATCTCGATAAAATTCTCGAAGAAATATGCAAAATTGAAATAACAAAAACAAAAACAAACGGAAACCCAATCTTCCTTGTCGCCAGAAGTTTCGACATAAACAAACCCGGAACAAAAATAGAAAATCTCCACGGCGGGATTCTTGGAGGCGCACTAAAACAAGGAACTTTAAAAACCGGAGACCTAATCGAAATCAAACCCGGCTACTCATATAAAACCCACAACCAATATCATTACAAAACAATCCGATCAAAAATAGTTTCTATGCAAAAAGGCGAATATCCAGTAACAGAAGCAACCCCTGGCGGAAGCCTCGCAATCGAAACCGAACTCGACCCATCGCTGACAAAAGCCGATTCACTCTCAGGAAGCATCGCATCAACAAAAGGAGTTCTCCCGGAAATCACAGAAAACATCACCATAAAATTCACTCTATTTAAAGAAATTTTCGGCACGGGCAAACACGAGCCAGTCCAACCTCTGAAATTCAACGAAATGTTAATGCTAAGTCTTAATACTTCAATTACCGTCGGGCAAATCACCAAAATAAATAAAGACTCAATCAACCTTTCACTCAAAATCCCAGTCGTCCCGCTCAAAGGCGAATCAATCGGCATCGCACGAAACATAAACAATCACTGGCGACTAATCGGCTTCGGCGAAATTATATAAACTCAAAACCCTTCGACACAACATGCAAGAAAAAATAATTAGTATTAAAAAACCCAAATATAAATACGTCGGCAAAGAAACACTAACTGAAATTCTCGGCAAAGCATTCCCAAGACAACTCATTCCAACAAAAAGAATGGGCGCCATCTTCGGATTTTTATTTCTGCTCATACTCATCATCGCCGTTCTCCAATTCCCATTAAACTCATTAATCTCAGGAAGCGCAAATATCTCAATCGTCGTCGGTTACCCGTATCCATTCCTAAATTTTGGCCTAACGGAAGTAGAAGAATCCCCGCTAAAAATCAGCGGTTTAGCAATCGACTTAATCTTATATCTAATCATTTCTTACATAATCGACATTTTACTAACTCTAACATTAAGAAACCCCTTTGTCGGTTCAAAAGAACAAGCAGAAAAATATCCTACAACATTTAAAAACCAAGCGCCAAAAAGTATTTCTGAAACAATTACAAAAAAAGTATTCCAAGAAAAATCAAACAACAAATAGTCAAATTACAAATCAACATCATAACTATTCTCGTTCCCAGCCAAATCTCTCACAATAATTTTAATATCACTATAACCTCTCGCAATCCTGAACCGACTTTTACAAACACTATTCTTCAAACTACTGCACAATCTTCTCTCCGTCGCTCTCCCCCGATAATCATAACTCACAACAACCTCATCAAAATTTTCTTCCGTTATTGAAATACTAAAATCAATATATCTCGAAAACCACCGACCAACTTCTTTCCAAAATGAATCAAGATTCTCAACAACAGGCGCAGTTCTGTCAACAATAATATTATTCTTCTCCGACTCAGCAATATTTCCGGCAACATCCTCAACGGCAAACCAATATTCAACCAAACCCTCCTGCAAATCCACCGCAACATCGCACTCCCAATTCCTCCCGACCTCCACACAATCATCAACCTCCTCGATAAATCCATCATAATTCAAAGAAACTTTAGATGGATTATCCTCCCTAAATCTAACACTAAAATCACCATCAAAAAAACCACCTCTTGGCTCAACCCCAAGAATCACAGGTGCCCGCGAATCAATAAAAAAATTCAAACTATGCCCCTCCTCCTCAGCCGAACTCGAACACCTCACAAGAACATCATGCTCCCCCTCAGAAAAAAACCTATCACCAACATACTCATCACAATTCCAACACAACCTTATCCATCTCGCCCTCGACGCTGAATTATCAATATACTCTATCCTATCCAACTTCTCCGACCCAACAATCTCAAAAGGAACACTCCTCTTAGAAAAGACATCCTCTTCCTTAGGAGAATTAATAGCACACAAACCACCAGAAACACAAACGCCCTCGGCGTCATCACATCCAAAACTACATCTCTCACAACTCTCAATCGTCTTATTTTCACAATAAGAATTCTCGGCCCCAGCATTCCTGCAAAAATAACTCACATTAGATTCACAAAACTCACCATTCTCGCAAGAATCCGTCGACAAACTATCCCCACAATCAGCATCGCTAAAACACTCGACAGGATAAACCCAAATCGGATTCGTATAAATCCTTTTCTTACCATCCTCAGTCACGCATTCAAAACGATAATACCTCTTCGAATCAACGCCAAAATCAACCCCAGAAGAAACGTATTTCATTAACTCAGACAAATTAACACTCACATTCGAAAAATAATCATCAGCAGGCTCCGAATAAATCATCCTCTCCCCTTCACCAACAATACCCTCATAAAAATACGCAAAACAATACTCCTGCAAATTAAGAATAATATTAAACTCAAAATCCGAATCCTTCAAAACACCAATCTCCTCACCCATCATCGCAACATCCCCATGCAAATTATCAATCCCAAAAACGAAAGCCCCATTATTCCCCATATAACAATTCCCATTCTCCAAAGCATCAAAAATATTCTCCTTCGAATAATCCTCAGCATAACAACAAGTATACTCCTTACCAAACTCCTGAAAATCCCCATGCGCATCCGACCCCGCCGAAACATAAACCTTCCGACCAGACAACAAAAGCTCCTTCCACTTCTCAAGACCATTTTCCAAATCAAACCTCCTCTCCTCGCCATCAGGTATAGTATTATTATCAGTGTCACCATCCTCCAAATTATTTATATCCATATTCCAAATCTGCAAACCACTAAAAGGCAAACTGTAATCCTCCCAAGGCATCAAAATATCAGCAATTCCAAGATAATCAATCGAACTCTCAGGATGCGCAACATAACCAAACCCACCCTGCTTATAAACCTCATCAACAATCTCCTCACAATACGGCACATCATTATACCCATTATCCAAAAAACCCTCATCAATATCATACGCCAAAAAATGATTCCCAGGCAAACTATTTCCAAAAGAAACAACACCTTCTCCACTTTTAGAAGTCCTGCAATTCACTTCCTCGCCAATCAAACATTCATCATAATTATTACAATCCTCTTTAAAATTTTCCCAACTCAAATCATCGTCTTTATGCCCATTAAACGAATTCGAATGATCAGTAACAGTAACCCAATCCAACCCCAAGGCATCCAAGACAGAAACGGCCATATCAATCGGCCCTCCAAACTCACCTGCTAAAGAAGCCAAAAATTTCGTATCAGTATAACTACTATGATAATGAACATCCCCACAATACCAATTCTCAATTTTAGGCAAATTCTTATCTATCTCAACAATCAAGGGATATGGTTCATTGTCCGGAAAAGCATCAGTATCACAACCAGAAGGCAAACAAAGAGTATCTACTCCATGATACTTAGCAGTAATATTAATAAAACCATCGACTTCCTTAAACCAACCTGGATTAAGATACTCAACATTATGCCAAGCCCAGGAATCAATCGTACAATAAGAAATAGAATTTTTAATAGAATCTATCGGCAATCCCAACTCATCACAAGGAAACCTCTTAGCAAATTTATTCCCATCATTCCCATCGAAAAAATCAATCCAATAAAAAGAATACTCCCAATAATCACTGCCGTATGCATCTCTTACTTCAAAAAGCACCGGAATAAATTTCCCAGACTCAACACTATGCGGCACATCAATTACAAACTCCCTTTGAGCAGTCTTCTCATTATAAGAAACCCTGAAAGTCAAAGAATCATTCTCCTCATCCTCAGAAAAATCAGAATCATAAGAATACGCTCCAACAAAAGAAAAAAACAACAAAAACACCAAAACAAAAAACACCCCAAAAAAATTTTTCATAAACTAAAACAAAATAAAAACTATTTAAAACTTTCTCAAAAAAAATACTACTTATCACTAACACCCCTTCTCGTCCAACGACAAATTAAAAACCCAATCAAAACCCCCACTAAACAATAAAAAATAGAATTAAACAAAATAGAAAAAACAACAAACCCAAGAATATCACTACAACTCGAAGAAGATAAACAAAGTATTTTAAGAATCAATTTCAAAGGCAATCCTAAAAAACCAAACAACCCAAAAACATTAGGAATCTTAAATAACAACAACCCAAACAATCCCCCAACAATCCCACCAACTAACGCCCCCTTCCATCTCCTCTTCATCCAATCCCAACAAAACTCTACTATTTAAAATCTTCTAATCCAAAAATCTATAAACCCGTATTACATAAGTATTACATGGAACTCTCCAAAATCCAAAGACCAAAAAACAAAGACATAATAATCACCGTCAGAACAACAAAAGAAAACAAAGAATGGATAGACAAAAACAACATCAGTCCCAGTCTACTCTTCTACGAAGCAATAGTCGACCTAAAACAAAAAATCAAAGGCAACGTCCACCGAAAAAACTGCGTCGTCTGTAATAAACCAACCAAAGAAGTCAAACTCGGCATCGGCATGGAAACCTTCTCTTTCTGTAGCCCAAAATGCATGAAAAATTACATCGCAAACCACCCCGACGGCAAGAGCCTAGAAGTTAAAGGGACTAGGATTTATGTGAAATGAAAATCAAATCCCTACCACCCCAAGACCGCCCTCGAGAAAAATTCCTAAAACACGGCCCCGAATTCCTAACCGACTCCGAACTCCTCGCAATAATACTCCGAACCGGACACCGAGGAGAAAACATAATAGAAATCTCCAATCGCCTAATTAACGAACACACCCTAAACGGATTATTCAACTGCTCCCTCAAAGAACTCCAAAACATAAAAGGCATCGGCCCCGCAAAAGCAATGCAACTCCTAACAATCAACGAAATCACAAAACGCCGAATCCAATCCCAAACCCCAACAAAAAAAATCACCTGCGCCGAAGACGTCTTCAACCACTTCCACCAAAAACTCAAAGACAAAAACGAAGAACATTTCTACATCCTAATGCTCAATACCCAAAACATAATAATCGGAGAACACCTAATCTCCAAAGGAATCCTCGACGCCTCAATCATCCACCCCCGAGAAGTCTTCCGCCCCGCAATCCGAAACGCCTCCTCAAAAATAATCCTAGTCCACAACCACCCAAGCGGAGACCCAACCCCAAGCTCCGAAGACCTAGAAATAAACAAAAAACTAAAAGAGATGGGAGACGAAATGGGAATTAAAGTTATTGATTCAATAATAATTGGAAACGAAAAATGGACTTCTAAAACAGATAACTAATCAGATAAATCCCCCCGAATCTCCTTTAATTGCTCCAACACAGAACCCAACTCCTCAACCAACTCCCCAGCAATCACATCCGGATCAGGCAAATTATCCAAATCCTCCAAGCTCTCATCTTTCAACCAAAAAATATCCAAATTCGTTTTATCCCTTTTCAAAATCTCTTCATAATCAAAACACTTAAACCTCTCAAACTCCTTTCTCTCACTCCTATCATCAACACAATAACAAGAAACAAAATCCTCCAAATCTTTTTCCGACAAAGGACTCGTCTTTAGGGTAAAATGTTTATTCGTCCTCAAATCATAAATCCACACCTTCTTAGTGCTCGCTTCCTTCGACGCCTCCTTCTTATCAAAAAACAAAACATTAGCCTTAACTCCCTGAGCATAAAACAACCCAGTCGGCAATCTCAATATAGTATGCAAATCACAAGTCTCCATCAACTTTTTTCTTATCTTCTCCCCAGCCCCGCCCTCAAACAAAACATTATCCGGCAAAACAACCGCAGCCTTTCCATTAACCTTCAAAATACTTTTAATATGCTGTAAAAAATTCAACTGTTTATTACTTGTCTCTGCCCAAAAATCATCTCGAGAATAAGTCAAAGTCTGCTTCCCAATATCCCCCTCATCTGTTACAATAGTCTCCGAAGACTTCTTTCCAAAAGGCGGATTCGTCAATATCATATCATAAATCATTCCCGGATTTTTCTTCAACGAATCCTGCAACTTTATTGGAGATTCCTCAGGCTCAAGCCCATGCAAATACAAATTCATAACACAAAGCCTCGCCGCCATCGCAACAATCTCATTCCCCGAAAAATTATCCTTCAAATCCTTTATCTCATCCTTATCTAATCCACCCTCATCTAAAATATGAGTATATGCAGAAAGCAAAAACCCCCCAGTCCCCGCCGCCGGATCATGTATCTTCATATTTTTCCCAGGCTTCATAACCTCGACCATCGCATTAATAATAGACCGCGGAGTAAAATACTGCCCAGCCCCACCTTTAACATCCGAAGCATTCTTCTCCAACAACCCTTCATAAGCATCTCCCTTAACATCAGACTCCAAACTCAACCACGTCTCTTTATTAATCAACTCAAGAATCAACTTCCTCAACTTCGCCGGATCCTGAATCTTGTTCTGAGCCTTCCTAAAAATAACCCCAATAATTCCATCCTCCTTCCCCAACTCCTGAAGCGTCTCAATATAATGTTTCTCAAGCTCCAAACCCTCCTTAGAAATAAGTGCCTGCCAATTATACTTCTCAGGAATTCTACTTTCTTTATTATACAACGGACCACTTCTCTCGTCATCCATCTTCAAAAACAAAAGATAAGTCAACTGCTCAACATAATCCCCATAAGACAAACCATCATCCCTCAAAGTATCACAATAACTCCACAATTTCTTCACAAGTTGATTTGAATCATTCATAATTTACACTCCTGAAAATCCTGTTTATTCAACTTAACATATCTTGCTACTGTACTTAATAACTTATTGGAAGTAGAAAATTTAGATTTCCTATCTCTTTCAAAATAAGTATAAAGAATCACATTTATCCCCAATTTTTTAAGACGATTAATGACTGGAACAAAATCAGAATCAGACGCAATCAAGATAACAGTTTTAATCCCAGGATTTTCAAGAGGCATATCCATTAAATCCATTATCAAAAAAGTATCCACACCCTTTTGTTTATATCTATATTCTCCATCAATCTTTAATCTCTGGCATCTTCCCTCTCTTATTGTAACATCTTTATTTTGATTTAGTCTTTGGACAAACGAATCATATTCCTCCTTTCTCTTATTTTCTTCATCAGAAGGTTTCGAACTCTGAAACGGCGGAGCATTATAAAAAAATAAATGCTTAAAAATAAGTTTTTGTTTACCCGACAACCTTTTAGAAAACTTCAATAAATCATATTTAAAATAATGTCCCCCTCCAAGCTTATAACTTACTTTCGATAAAAATCCAGCGTCAATCATCACAATTACTTTTTCCATACAAGCCTCCAAGAAAAAAGGAAATCATCCAGCAACCCCGTAGGATCACTGGGGATCATGTTAATACTACTAATAATCTCAGCTTTATAAATTTTCTGGTCAGTCATCTCACCAACCGCCCCTCAAACGCAACCTTCAAAACCGACTTCCTCAAACTCTCCGCCTTAACCAACGCCCCCTCAACCGCCTCCTCCACCTTATCAATCACCGAGAATTTAGATTCAATGTGCGCGACTATTTTTTGTTGTTCTTTGATTGATTTTGGAAAGGCAACATTTATCTTATCAAATTTTGTACGGGTTATATGCATCATTCCAGTACCGTGAGTTTTTGAATATAACTCAATTATCTTTGTTTTAAGAAGATAATAAAGGAATTTTTTATCTAGCTTTGGAATAATTTTGAATATATGTTGGTTCAATGCAGCCTCACCCCTGTCCCATTCAAAAACATCTAAAGTTGCAGACCAAGAAAGTAACAAATCTCCATTTTTGATTTTATTTTTTTCATCTAGGGCCCCATTAAAATAATTAAAATTTTTATTTCTTCCAGTGAGATTTTGAATTCTAATTATGGGAATACCTTCGGTCCTCCATTCAGATTTTTTAAAACATCTTCCATTAATATATTCTCCAGTATCTTTCATCGTACCTTCTTTCCA
>Ga0315543_1002145_pt1 | contig 19664 bp, 21 predicted proteins | sample SalMarSW160210MG_2_FD_203098 | JGI IMG/M metagenome (GOLD analysis project Ga0315543, IMG submission 203098) | Salt marsh sediment microbial communities from the Plum Island Ecosystem LTER, Massachusetts, United States - Salt Marsh Sediment SW1601-210 ...
AGCCAGTGGAGAATCAGACTCGTGTGGCTGAGTTGGCATTGGAGAGGGCGAAAAGATTAGCGGAACTGAACAAGGATGTGGTTATCCTCCTCGATGGCATTACTCGTCTTACTAGAGCTTACAATTTAGCGATGCCTGTCAGCGGCCGCACTTTGTCTGGTGGTCTTGACTCAGGGGCTTTATATCCTCCGAAGCGGTTCTTCGGAACTGCCCGCAATACTGAGGAAGGGGGTAGCTTAACAGTCATTGCTACCTGCCTGGTGGATACCGGCAGTCGTATGGATGAGCTCATATATGAGGAGTTTAAAGGAACAGGGAATATGGAGCTTCATTTAGATAGAAAATTGGCAGAGAAGAGGATTTTCCCGGCAATAAACATAATTCCCAGTGGAACGAGGCGGGAAGAGCTTCTTCTGGATGAAAATACTGTAAAGCAAATATGGCTGCTCAGGCGTGTAGTTTCGATGCTAGCTGATGATTCTCCTAATCCCAGCGAAGCCACAGAGAGGTTGTTGACCAGGATATCTAAGACGAGGAATAACGCGGAATTCTTAGCCACTTTGTCCAAAGAGATGTGAAGAATCTCAATTCCACTATGGGCACCGAGGGACTAAACTGGGCGTACCGAGTCAAAGTTAGAATTAAAAAGGCGTTGGGCAAGAATATTATCCTATGTGATAGTTGCATGTGGAACTGGCGGGGTGCTTGTAATCGTCCTGAGCGTCCCAATGCTATTTGGTGCCTTGACTATTGTAAGAAGGGCAAATGATTATGTTGTCCTCTCCAGTATCGCTGCCATCCCCTGTCCTCCACCGACAGGTATAGCCACGAGCCCGTAATGCAAGTTTCTTCGCTTCATATCGTGCATAGCGGTAACTACTAATCTTGCTCCTGTTGCGCCAAGGGGATGTCCCAGGGCGATACCGCCCCCATGGGGGTTGGTGATATCCCAGCTCATATCAAGCTCTCTCATGCAGGCGATAATCTGGGCAGCGAAGACTTCGTTAAGTTCAATGAGCTCCATGTTGCTAATGGTAAGCCTTGCTTTTTTGAGGGCTTTTTTCATTGCTGGCCCAGCTCCGAGTCCCATATAGGCTGGATCTACAGCCCCGGACGCGTAAGCTCTGATAGTTACCCAGGGCTCGAGTCCCAAGGATTTGGCCTTACTTCTTGACATAAGTACCACCGCCGCTGCGGCATCGTTTATGCCTGAGGAATTACCTGCGGTAACCGTTCCACTTCTGTGAAACACCGGAGGCAGCAAAGCCATTCTTTGAAGGCTTGTGTCCATAGGACGTTCATCGGTGTCGAAGTGAATTGGTGGTCCTCCTTTTCTCTGTGGAACAGGCACAGGAGCGATTTCTTGTTTGAAAATTCCTTCTCTTATAGCTGTTTTGGCTCGCTGGTGGCTAAGGAATCCCACTTCATCTTGCTGGGTCCGGCTTATATTGTATTTGGACGCGATGTTTTCTGCGGTATTACCGATATGATAGCCGTAGAATGTCTCCCACAGTCCGTCAAGCACCATGAGGTCTATAATGTCTGCTCTGGCGTTGATGCTCATCCTGTAGCCCCAACGAGCTTTGGGAAGGATATAGGGACAGTGACTCATGCTCTCCATTCCTCCAGCAACGACAACGTCTGCTTCGCCAAGCATTATCGCCTCAGCTCCCAACGTAATGGCTTTCAAGCCTGAGGCGCAGACTTTATTTACCGTATAAGAGGGTGTTTCTTTAGGGATGCCTGCATAGATAGCAGCCTGACGGGCGGTGTTCTGCCCCTGTCCTCCTTGAAGGACATTCCCCATGATTACTTCGTCAACTTGAATTTCCTGTAAAGAGGAATCCCAATCCTGGTATTTTGCTTCTAACTCAGAAGCCTCTTCGCCTTTAAAGACAGAAGGTCCGTAGCTTAGAAGCTTCTTGCTGCTTTTTGGTCTTAAGCCAGCGCGTTCAAGCGCTTCGGTGATCACCAGGCGGCCTAGATTAACGACGGGGATATCTCTTAAGCTACCGCCGAAGGTACCGATTGGTGTCCTTGCTCCGCTGACTATAACAACTTCCTTCGTTATTACCTCCTGTTTCCCATAACCTTAGCGAGCAACGGGCTTTGGCAATGCCGCTCTGCTGGCCTTGATCAATGAAACCTGTCCACTAGTAGCCGATTATCATCGATGAGCCAAATCAAGAGAATTGTAGAAGCAATTCGAGGAAAAATCAATGTAATCTTGGTGAGCAGTATTAAGTGACCTCAGCAATGTTAATATCGAAATCACCCCAAATGAAAGGGGAGACCGCTTCGAAGTCGAACTATATCATCACCAAACCCTCATTTCGAATACAAAAAGCGCTAGCTATGTAAGACTAGCGCCTCTAAATTACAATGGTGGAGGCGGGGGAGGCGGGCTTTGGCGGTAATATTTAACTAGGTACTGCCAATCTTTGGAACTAGTTCAACGCTGCTTTCTTACCTTCCTGCCTCATCTTGAAACAGAAGGGGCTTTTTTATATTTGAAGACCTAGCTAGAATTTCTTCCCTTTCATAGAGACAAGCTAGATGAGCTAGAGAAAATCCAAAGTGGATGCCATAGAAGATTAAGAGAACAACACAAAGGCTGTGATCAGAGGATTAATCCTGAATGGCTTAGTGAATTGATAAATATGGACTTATTGCGTGCACGTCATCATTCCGATGTTTTTTCAGTAGCAATAGAAACCTGAACCTGTGTCAAGGAAAAAGAGGCTCTGCATTATGGCAGGGCCCTGATTATTATTCCTGTCCAGCCTTTACTTCGCGGGCGCCCTGCATTATTCTGTAGTAGAACCAATACGCTCTTTCTCTGGATACATTACAGACCCCTATTTCAGGTATAGTGGATCCTGTGTTGTTATATAAGGTAAATCAGGTGTGAAGTAATGAGTACAAATTTCCTTATTCTGGCAATAATTACAGTAATTAGTAGCATTTGCGGCGGTGTTTTTACTTTGAAGATTACGTCTTTTTTATCCAAGCATGGTATCAAGATCAACTATTGGTTGTTAAGGTTATACATGCTTAAATATCTCAAACAATATCGAAAACTCACTATTGAGGAGAGTGGAAAACCAGGAAACTTATTTTATGCGTTTATAGTCTCCTGGAGTCTTGCCTTCGTTTTTTACATAATTTGGATAGTACTCCTGATCTGATCATTGTCAAATGAGTTCCTATTCTGGATTTCTAAGCAAATACAGCATGCACATACGCATGGAAGGGCAAACATCCCGATGTTCATTCAGCCACAACCTTGATATTCACTGTGGTCGTCAAGTATAATAACCGATGCCTAGACCACAGTCTTCTGTTGAGGTCTAGCCATTGAAGGAAGTGACTTACTATGTTGGAACTATTCTTCTTTGTCCTTGGACTTGTGAATAGTGTCTTCTTGATTTTCATCTTTCTCATTCGAAAGAATAGATTAGACCTCTTGCAGCGAATCGGGCGGGTGTATTTGCTCTTGGCGATTCCAGCCGTTTATGGCATTTTCTTGGTCTTCCAGGAGCAGAAAGGGGTACAATATAGTATCTTCCTGGGGATTTTCTTGGCATTTTTAGCTCTAGAATGGCTGTTTGATTACGTTTTGAAAATCAACTTTCGAGAGAACTGGAAGCAAAATTGGAAATGGGTACTACCCTATTTGGTTTTGTACTATGCGATGAACTACGGATTTGTGGTAATGCCGTGGAAATCCTCTTTACCATGGGGGCTCGTCATGCTCGGTCTTTTTATCATCCAGATAATCACGAATTTGAGGAGTCACCCCAAAATAAGTGGTTAACAAACCTTTAAATTGTAGTCGCTGGCAGAATGCTTACGGACTCATTTCGCGAAGTTTGGTCATAGTACAAGATAATCAAACATCCCTATGTTCGTGCATTGGTGACCTTGGGGGCGGTACTGTACGTTAGACAGAACTAAGACATTTATGCATCTAATAAAAGTAGTGTTATACTAGAGCCAGAAATGGCTATCACGGAGTCGAACTGAGATGAGAAAAGACCGACTAATTGTTGGATTGCTTTGCATCGCATTTGCAGTGTGGACTTTCTTATCTGATACCACCATTGGCCCGGCAATTGGGATTGGTGTTTTGGGTATAATTACAGTGGCAATTGCCAGAAAGAAATAGTCTACTTCTATGCCACTGCAACGTACGCATGAAAGGGCAAACATCCCGATGTTTGTTCAGTGGTAACCGCCCTACAAGACTGAAATGAGGGAGGGGAGGCTCGACGCTTCCCCCTCTCTTGTCTGTGTCGTTCTAGTGACGTCCGTGTGCGACCACACCAGATGACGGCTGACCACACCTAACCACGTCCGCTAGAGAGCGTTTAGCGACCTCCCACGATTGAGGACTGGCTATTAGGAAACCGCTGCTCTATTAATTGGCAACCTTCATTATTCTGAGTTTGGACCGAGAGCTTAGACACTTCCAATCTTGGAAGTTCGTAACATTGGCAAATAGACGGGGAGACTGCTACGAAGCCGATCTATATCATCACCAAACCCTCATCCGAATACAAAAAGCGCCAACCATGTAAGGCTGACGCCTCTAAATTGCCTGGTGGAGGCGGGGGAGGGTCGAACTCCCCGTCCATAGAAAGGTTGCCAGAATATCCTACAAGCTTAGTCAGCTCCATTTGTCTCGCTCAACTTTCATCTGCTGACCGAATCCAGTTAAGCCAGTCGATTTTTCTTATCCAATCCGTATCGACGTTGGGATTGGAGCACCTCGACTTTTTGACACCCAGTCCCAACCTTCGAGGAGAGGTTGAGGTGGATGTGTAGCTTTAATTAAGCTGCAATAGGTTCGGCATTTATTTTTTGCCATTTGTTTTGTGAGGTTAATGGCACCTCAGCTTGCGATTCTGTAGGCCTTCCTATGTCGAACCCGCGCGCCCCCGCTACCCTGGTCAGACTGCCTTTTTACCACCTCCCTTTGATTTTTAGTGCACGCTCTATTTCTCTGTCTGTATCACGGCGCATAATAGTTTCGCGCTTATCGTAAATCTTCTTTCCCTTACCCACACCCAACTCGATCTTGGCGATCCCATGTTTAATATACAGCTTAAGAGGGACTAAAGTCAAACCTCGCTGCATCACCCTCCCTGTGAGTCTGCCGACCTCTTTTTTGTGGAGCAAAAGCTTGCGGGGACGGGTTGGCTGATGTGTGTTGTAGCTAGCAGCATCATACGAGGCGATGTGGCTGTTGAATAGCCAAAGTTCTCCATTTTCCGGTTTGGCATAGGCATCCTGTAAACTCATCTTTCCCGCCCTTATTGACTTGATTTCGGAGCCCTTAAGCACAATGCCTGCCTCAACTCTTTCCTCGATAAGGTAGTCGTGATAAGCTTTGCGATTGACGATTGATATTCCTGAATTTTTCGCCATATGAAAATCTTACCATTGAAATGCAAGGTTGTCATTCTGAATGGGTGAGCCGAAGCCCTGAACAAAGTGAAGGGAAAGCGAAATGAGGAATCTCTAAGATTCTTCGCCTATGGCTCAGAATGATGAAAGATGAGGTCGCTAAAACAATGTCCAGGGAAGGAGTTTAACCGAAATGAATCAAGCAGATAGATTTTACATCTTTATCACAGTTTTCTTGATTATTGCTTTGGTGAGCGGCGGTGTTATGCTGCTGACCAATCGCAATAAAATCCAGCCTATCGAGCTGGTGTTATCTCAAGGTGCGCTTCCGCAGCAAGGTGGCGAAGTTTATATTGGTGGTGCAGTCATTAACCCCGGCATCTATTCCCTCATGGAGGGCGAGACGATACAGGCCCTTCTTTCGGATGTTGGCCTCGAATCTAATGCTGACCTTAACCATATCGCTATTTATATTCTTGGAGAAGGGGAAGAACAATCGCCGCAGAGGATAGACATCAACCGGGCGGAATCGTGGCTTCTTGAAGCCCTGTCGGGAATAGGTGAGATTGGAGCTCAAAGGATTGTGGATTACCGCAGTGAAAATGGTGAGTTCAAGCGGGTTGAAGATTTGCTTCAGGTCAAAGGCATCGGGCAGGGGACATTTGACAAGATAAAAGACTATATCACTATATCAGATTAGCTAAGCTTTCTTTGCCTTTAGCTCCTTCATACTAGCCAGAAAGCCTCTCCAAATCCGCTGGCTGGGCTACTTATTAGCCAAAGTATGCATCGTAATTATAGCACTTGCTGAATCAGAATTGTCCGCTTGATTTATATGGCTAACTACTTCATTATCAGCAAAGGAGAAAAGTCTCTCATTGCTGTTAGCATCATTAATGTTTTTAGGCTTTCCGAAATTGCTGAAAGCGGTTTAGAACTGAAGCAGTAAAACCTGTGTTAGGCTAAGTTTGTCTTTGCCTTTTGTTTTACCAAATAACCAAACTTCTTATGTAATAGTTCAAGTTGCTCTTTTTCTGATAAAGGAGATAGTTTCAGTTCAGCCTGTTTCTGTAGCTGACGCTTCATCTCCACGGCGTCGAATTTCTTACCATTCATAAAGCACCTCCCTTGGAGGAGTATTCCTCATCAAAACAACCTCCTATCACGGAGGTATCAATGTAGACACGCGGTCTGAAAGTATTCATATTTACCTCCTCCAAATCCGGCTAGTCAAACTATCATTAGGCAAAAACACACTTTAATACACTTGTATCTTACCATAAACAACCAAGCTAATTATAGCTACCCTTAATGCAGCGCAAACTGCTAAACTAGCTCATTACATAACCATATCAGATTAGAAGTTCTCTTATGTGGCTGCTTTATGTTAGCTGTGCCTGGGTAGCGGGTATTCTTGTAGGCTCACAAGTTAGCCTGCCATTGATAATTACCCTACTCGGTATTTTCCCATTCTTGTTTATCCCTCTTTTCCCCAATAGGAGACGGAACTTAATAGTGACGGGATTGTGCCTTTTCGCCTTAACTGGAGGCATCCTTTATTTTCCATCAAGCTTACCTCGAGTAGATGAACATTCTATTTGCTTCTACAATGAACAAGGGATAGCAGAAATCCAGGGGATGGTGGCAGAGGAGCCCGATGTTAGAGATAGATATTGTCTGTTAACTATTTCAACCAGGAAGATAAGCATGGAGGGCGAAGGGAAGGAGGTCTCGGGTGCTGTCCTGGTGCGTGTATCAAGATATCCTGAGTATCATTATGGGGATATACTCGGGGTGACCGGAGAATTAGAGACACCACCCACATTTGAAGATTTTGACTACAAAAGCTATCTGGAACATCAGGGGATTTACTCTATCTGTTATTACCCCAAGATAGAGATTCTGGAGGAAGGCAGAGGTTTTGAACCTTTGCAATGGCTTTATTCTTTCAGGGGTAGGCTTTCTGATTCTCTGACTAAGGCTCTACCTGAGCCACAAGGCTCGTTAGCTCAGGGTATCTTGCTTGGCATAAGGAGCAACATACCTTATTCTGTGACACAAGCTTTCTCAAGGTCAGGGACTGCCCACATATTGGCTATCTCTGGCTTGCATATCAGTATCATTATCGGCATTCTCCTCAGCTTTCTAACTTTGGTTTTTGGAAGACAGCGCTCCATATATATCTGGCTTACCCTTATTGCTATCTGGATTTATGCCCTGCTTACTGGGATGCATCCGCCGGTAATTCGCGCCACCATGATGGGCAGCTTATTCTTGTTGGCTGAATATTTGGGAAGACAGCGAAGTGCTATTACTGCGCTGGCTTTTGCTGCCGCCGTGATGGTGGGCATTCAGCCTCAAATTCTATGGAGCATCTCCTTCCAACTTAGCTTCACGGCAATGCTCGGGCTTATTTTGTTCTATCCTTATCTTAAGAGTTGGGGAAGGAAAGGCGTTGCCAAGGTATTTGAATACAGGGACAAAGCTATAGCTATCGGTAATGTTTTTGCGGATAGCTTTGCGGTGACCATAGCGGCTATTATCGCAGTCTGGCCACTTGTAGCCTACTATTTCAACGTTGTTTCACTGGTCGGTGTTCCAGCCACGTTCCTTTCTCTGCCTGCCTTGCCAGCTATCATCGTTGCCTCTGCGCTGGTTGCTTTTGTGGGATTATTTGCCGTATTTGCATCTCAAATTTTAGGCTGGGTCGCCTGGTTATTCTTAACCTATTTGCTTTTGGTAGTCGAGGGCTTTGATGCCTTGCCATTCTCTTCTTTCCAGGTATCCGCTATCCCTGTGTGGTTGGTATGGGAATATTACATCATACTTGCAATAGTTGCGGCATGGCTTAATTATAGGAAGCAGTTGAACGATATCTTCTCCAGGTTAGCTTTCAGGGGAGAGGGAGGTAGTCAGTGACGGCTAAATTCTCCCGACATTCGCTTCTAAAGTGGCTCATTCCTCCTCTTTTATTAGTGGCTATACTGGTCTGGGCTGTAGTTCTCACCACGCCGGATGATAACCTTCACGTGACCTTCCTTAATGTGGGGCAAGGGGATGCCATCTTGATACAAACACCCGATCATCAGAACATACTTGTTGATGGTGGTCCCAGCCCTCAGACAATAAGTCTGGAGTTAGGCCGGAAGCTTCCCTTCTGGGATAGAACAGTGGACCTGATAGTATCCACGCAGCCTCACGCTGACCACATTACTGGACTGGTGGAAGTGCTGCAAAGGTATGAAGTGAAACGAGTGCTTGAATCTGGTGTTTCTTATAATTCCTGCGTTTATCAAGAATGGCTCAGGCTCGTTGAGGAGAAAGGAATCAAGCGTGATATGGCTAAAACGGGACAGGAAATCGATTTGGGCAGAGGCATTAAGATAGAAGTGCTTAGTCCTCCCAATGAGTTTTTTAGGGGGACTAGCGCCGATGTGGATAACAATGGTGTGGTATTAAGACTGAGTTGGGGTGAAATCAGTTTCTTGCTTACCGCAGATATCAGATGGGAAGGAGAATTTGAGCTTATTAAACAGCGAGCTAATTTGAAAAGCACAATGCTGAAGGTAGCCCATCATGGCAGCAAGACATCCACCATCCCGCAGTTTCTTGCCGTGGTTGACCCTCAAATGGCTGTAATCTCGGTGGGAGCAAATAATACTTTCGGGCATCCAAGCCCCGAGGTGGTGGAGAGGCTGAAAGGAAGGCTGGGTGAAGACAACGTCTACTTAACTTCCCAGGATGGCACCATTGAATTTATCACAGATGGGGAGAAACTATGGGTGAGGGTGGAGAAGTGACAAAAGCCATTCATTCCTTGACATGGGTAGCTCCTAACTAATACAATGTAGCATTTGTAAGACTGGCATGGATACAATATGGCTGATGTAAAGCTTGGCTTTGGCGAGAGCTTCGAGAGTTTACTGCGCAGGTTCAACAGGCAGGTGCAGCAAGGCCGCATTTTAGCTGAGGTTCGGCGTCGAAGGTTTTTTTTGAAACCGAGCGAGGCGAGGAAGAGGAAACAGGCGGCAAAGAGGCGGAAAAGCTTAGGGGGAATGAGGTGACGCTGGGGGAGAAAATAAGGGATGATTTGTATCAAGCAGTTAAGCAACAGGACAAGGTACGAATCTCCGCACTGCGCTTGCTCATATCCAGGATAAAGAATGCTGAAATTGCTGAACGAAAACCTATCGATGATAACAAAATCATTGATCTCCTTAGCGGAGAGGTGAGGCAGCGGCGAGAAAGCATCGAGGCTTTCAAACAAGGAAATCGCAGTGACCTTGTAGCTCAGGAAGAGGCAGGCTTAGCTATTGTCCTGGAGTATCTTCCCAAGCAAATGGGTCGTGGGGAAATTATAGCTGCAGCGCAGCGAGCAATTGATATGGTTGGCGCGAGAGGGGAGATAGACAAAGGTAAAGTTATGTCTCAGCTTATGCCCCAGCTTAAAGGTAAAGCTAATGGCAAGGAAGTGAGCGAGATAGTTTCTGAGCTACTTGCTCCAGCCTAACTTCTTTACATAATACTGGCTCGGGATTCTGGTGATAAACAGGATAACCACTTTTAGATAAAGCGTGAGGTGATTCTTGGATGGCTGAAGTTTGTCCATTCTGTGGCATACGATACAAAAAGGAAAAGGTCTCCAATTTAGGAGTAGTCAATTGTCCACCATATGATGAGATTACTCCCGCAAAACAGAAACTTTATTACCAGAAAAGTGATTACAATGTGATTCGCCTGGAACTCCCTGCCCAGCCATCCGCAGGTAGTGCCAGGGGTAGGTCTAAGTATGGTGATGCTGCGATGACCTTGAAAAGCTGGCTTGGAGAAGGGGTTCTTCAAGCGGATGGCTCACCTGCTTTTTACCTCCATGACCATTATTTTAGCTATGACGGGAGGAGGAGGAGGCGTGAACTAATAGCTCGGGTTAAACTGGTGCCGTGGGGTGAAGGCATATGTCCTCATGAAGAGACATCTTCCAAAGCCAAGCGGGATAGGCTTGAGCTGTTACGAACTTGCCAGGCTGCCTCCAGTCCCATCCTTACTCTGTATCAGGGCAGGGACAAGGAGATTGCCGTGATATTTTCGTCGGTGTCACAGCATAACCCGCCGGTGGACTTAATTGATTCTGGGGAACGTCATCTCGTTTGGGCGATAACTGAGTCTCAGCTAATACGCCAAATCAGCGATCTTTTATCTGACTTACCCTTTTATGTTGCTGATGGGCACCATCGTTATGAGACTGCGTTAGCATATCAACGGGAAAGGATTGAACAGCTTTCTTCTCCAACTGGGAAGGAAGCTTTTAATTATATAATGATGTCCTTGGTTGAGTTTTCCGACCCGGGACTTGTTGTTTTGCCTATCCACAGGCTGGTACGCGGCATATCACCTGATACCAAGGCTAAACTAATTCGTTGGCTAACGAACCAGGATTTCTTTACGGTGGAGACAAATTCTTTATTAGATATCAAGGCCAATTTAGCTGAAAATATCTTTCATAGACTAAAACCTGCTGAGGGGGAGGGCGCACTTTTAGGAGTTTTGGGATTGGAGGATGATTCACTAATAATATTAAGACAACGCCCGGATGTGTCTATTGATGAAGCAATGCCTGTAGCTCGCTCCCAAGCTTATAGGAAACTTAGTGTTAGTCTTCTTAATCACCTTATTCTGGAGGAAATTCTGGGAATTGACTCTAGCAGAGATGATATTGAATATACCGCCGATGTTGACGAAGCTTATCGGAGAGTGACAGAAGGAGATTATCAATTAGCCTTCATCACCTCGTTACCCAAAGTGGAGGTGGTTAAAAGCATTGCTGATGCCGGTGATAGAATGCCAAGGAAATCGACTTACTTTTACCCCAAAGTTCCTGCCGGGTTAGTTATCAACCCTCTTTGGTGATTATATTTTAACCAGTTTAGCAGCATAAACATCGGGCAACGCCAGGATTTCCCTGCGTTGCTCCCCAGTTGGTGGTTCATCTAAAACCAGAATCGTAAGCTGTTTTCCTCCCGGTTTTTGTCTGCTCGAGTGCATTGCGCTGATATTGATGCCAGCTTTACCCAACACGGTTCCAATGGCACCAACACGGCCGGGAGTATCAAGATGGTCACAAAGTAGAAGATAGCCTTCCGTAGGTATTATGTCTACCCAGAAGTCATTGATTTGAACGATGTGGGTTGCACTATCTCTAAATGTTCCTGATATGGTAGTAGTGTCTGCATCTGTATTAACCTTTAGGGTGAGTAAGTTAGGGTAGTTGGCACAGGTTAACTCTTTTTCCTCAGTAAGTTTCAAACCACGCTGGGTGGCGAAGAAATTAGCGTTAACCAAATTTATTTTTTCGTCAGTCATCTGCCGGAGCAATCCACTGATAATGGATACCTTTACCGGGCTTAAATCATAATTGGCTATACCACCGCTGTACTTGATATGAATATCAGAAATTGATCCCTCCATTAATTGGCTGGCAAAGCTGCCAATTAACGTGGCTCCTTCTAGCAATGGCAGTAATTCCGGGGAGATGTAAGGCATATTGATGGCATATTTGCTGAATTCTCCACGAAGGACTGTTAAAACCTGGTCAGCAACATCTTTAGCGACATTTGCTTGTGCTTCAACAGTTGAGGCACCAAGATGTGGAGTGACAATTATTTTGTCGCTTCCAAAGAGGATGCTATCCGTTGCTGGCTCGGCGCTAAAGACATCAAAGGCAGCCCCGGCTAGCTTATCTTCTTCAATCGCTTTGAACAATGCTTCTTCATCGATCAAACCACCCCGGGCGCAATTAATAACATAGGTTGTGGGTTTCATTTTTTCAATTTCTTCAGCACCGATTAGGTTCCTGGTAGCTTGGGTCAATGGTGTATGAAGGGTAATAAAGTCAGCTTCTTGAAATAACTCCTCTAAAGGAACAAGGTCAATCTTTCTAGTTTTGGCATAGTGTGCTGAGATGAAAGGGTCATAAGCAATAACCCGCATTTCAAATCCTTGAGCTCGTTTTGCTACCTCAGAGCCAACATTGCCTAGGCCGATAATTCCTAAAGTCTTGTTTCTGAGCTCGGTGCCCATTAGCTTGCTTCGCTGCCATAGCCCTGACTTCAGTTGAGCATTAGCCTTGGGTATGTTCCGTGCTAAGGCGAGGATGAGAGCGATGGTATGCTCAGCGGCAGACACGGTATTGCCTGTAGGAGCATTCACTACCACTATGCCTTTTCTGGTAGCGGCAGCAACATCGATGTTATCCACCCCTATCCCTGCACGACCAATTACTTTTAGATTCTTCCCAGATTCAATTATCTGCGCGGATACCTTCGTCTCGCTACGGACAATGAGTGCGCTATAATCGTTGATTATCGCTTTAAGCTCGTCAGGCTTTAATTTGAGCTTGACATCAACTTGAGCATACTCAGCGAGAAATTTTATTCCTTCTTCAGCAATAGGGTCTGCGACTAAGACTTTCATCTAAGTTAATACCTCGCTTTCGGCAAAGCCTTTTCTATTGCTTCCAATGTTATTCTAATATCATCTTCGGTGACCAGCCCCATGTGACCAATGCGGAAGATTTTACCGGACAACTTGCGTTGACCTCCAGCAATAACTACATCATATTCCTCTCTCAGGATTTGGACGAGTTTAGGTACATCAAGATTGTCTAAGGCGTTGACCGCGGTAACTGTATTAGAGGCGCAACTTTCATCAGGGAGAAGAGATAATCCCAGGGATTTTATACCATTTCTGGTCAGCTGGCCTACTCTTTTATGCCTGGTAAATACATTTTGTAATCCTTCATTCAGCATCAAATCCAGGCTAACATCCAAAGCAAAGCAAATAGAAATGGCTGGGGTCCAGGGCGTCTGTCCCTTTTGTAAGTAGTCCTTGGCTTTAGTGAAGTCGAGGTAAAACCGCGGCATTCTAGCCTGTGAATAAGCTTCCCACGCTTTCTCATTTACGCTAATCATTACCAGGCCAGGGGGAACCATCCAGCCTTTTTGTGAAGCGGTTACTACCACATCACAGTGCCAGTCGTCTGTGGGTAAGTCGATGCACCCAAGGCTGCTTACAGCATCAAGGAGAAGTAGCTTGTCAAATTCCTTGACCACTGAGCTTATGCTGGCCACGTCGTTGGTTACGCCGGTGGAGGTCTCGTTATGGGTAACTAAAACTGCCTTGATGTTGGCATTTGACCTCAAAGCCTGGCGTATTGCTTCCGGGTCTACCGTGGTTCCCCATTCAAAGTTGAGGCGATTTACTTTAGCGCCATATTGCTCAGCGATGTCAGCGAAGCGGTCGCCAAACACACCACAAGAACAGGCTAGTATCTCATCACCTGGAGACAGTGTATTGACGATAGCTGCTTCTAAGCCACCGGTTCCAGCACAGGTGAGTACAAGAACATCTTCTTTAGTCTGAAATGTCTGTTTTAACCTTGCCGTTATGGATTGAAGAAGCTGGCCAAATTCCCTGCCACGATGATTTATCATCTGACGGCTCATTGCTTGAAGAGCTTGTGGCGGGCATGGTGTAGGTCCTGGTATGCGTAGCTGCATGTTATAAACCTCCCGAAGACAATTCAATCGCTATCCTGACAAATTCCCGTTTTCCCACCTTCAGAACGCTGCCGTTGTGGGCATCGATGATATTGCTGCTTATTTTATTGCCGTCCAGCTCGATTGCTCCTTGTGCAAGAAGGCGCTTCAGCTCACTGTTGCTCTTAACTATCCCTTCTTTAACTAGGGTAGGAGCAATGTCAATACGATAAACTTCATCTTCAGCATGGCTAGCGGTGAAAGTGTATTCCGGAATATCATCCGGCAGCTTTCTTTGTTGAAATACCATGGAAAAATATCTTTCTGCCTCCTTGGCGGATTCAACGCCGTGGAATTGAGCTGCAATCTCATATGCCAATCGTTTCTTGAGTATCATCGGGTTAGTGGAATGAGAGCCTAGCTGCTCCCCAAACTCAGTGATTTCCTTATCAGGGACATCAGTTGCTAGCTGGAAATAATCGATAATAAGGTGGTCAGGAATTGACATTACTTTGCCGTACATTTCCTGGGGAGGCTCGTCGATACCTATATGATTACCGAAGGTTTTGCTCATCTTTAGTTTGCCATCGATTCCAACCAGGAGAGGCACGAGGAGGACTTGCTGAGGAGGCTGTCCGGTCATCTGCTGTAGTTCTCGACCCAACAGGCAGTTGAACTTCTGATCAGTGCCGCCAAGTTCAACATCAGCTTGAATAACCACTGAATCATAAGCCTGGAGCAGGGGATAGAGCATTTCAGCCAGGGAAATAGGATTCCCTGCACTAAACCTTTTGTTGAAGTCCTCTCTGGCCATAAGCTGGGCTATGGTGGATTTACTGGTAAGCTTAATCACCTCACCGAGACCAAATTTATCGTACCATTCACTTTGCCATCTTACTTCCGTTTTAGCCTTATCCACCACTTCAAAGAATTGCTTCAGGTAGGTTTGGGTGTTAGCCTCCACTTCCTGTGGTGAAAGCATGGGGCGGGTAGCTACCTGTCCACTGGGGTCTCCAATCCGTGCTGTCCAGTCGCCCACTATCAGAATAATTGTATGCCCCAGTTCCTGGAATTGGCGTAATTTCCTCAATCCAACTACATGTCCGAGGTGGATATCGGGAGTACTGGGGTCAAACCCTTGTTTAAGCCTCAGGCGTTTCCCTGATTCCAGCAGCTTTATGAGTTCCTGTTCAATAGTGACTTCAGCGACACCGCGTCTTAGCAATGACTCAAATCTGGAAGCCGTCATTTCATTTCCTTATCCACGATTTTTCTTGCTTTTTCAACATCTTTTTCAATCTGAAGCTTCAGCTCCTGAGGAGAAGTGAACCGTTGCTCATTCCTTATTTTGCGGATGAATTCTACCTTGAGTTCTTTGCCGTATAGTTCCCTATGATAGTCTATCAGATAAGTCTCCACAGTTTTTTGACCTTGTCCGAAAGTGGGACGAATGCCTATATTTGTTGCTGAAGCGAATTGTTTACCATCTGCGTAGACGATTGATGCGTAGACTCCGTTGCCAGGGAGTACCTGCTGTGAACCTATGTCAAGATTGGCAGTGGGGAATTCCAAGGTATGTCCCCGCTTATCGCCGGTGATGACTTTGCCGCTGACGCTGAAGGGATGCTTCATTAATTTCCTCACCTTTTCCATATTTCCTTGAGTAAGCGTTTGACGTACAAGAGTGCTACTTACTGTTTCGCCATCGATTGTGAATGGTGAGACAATATGTAAGAAAAAACCCATTTCCCTCCCTAGTGCAGCAAGTTTTTCGGCATTTCCTTTCCGCCCTCTTCCAAGGGCGAAATCGGCCCCGATTACCAACCCCCGCATTTTGAGATATTTTCTAAGCAGGGTAACAAATTGTCTCGCAGAGAGTCTTGCTACCTGCGGGGCGAAGGATAGCAAAGCAATCAAATCTACACCAAGATGGCGGATTTCCTTAATTCTATCGTCCAAGCTCATCAAGGAAGGCAATTGATTATCGGGATCCAGTACTGATTGAGGATGAGGGTGAAAAGTAACTACTCCACTAAGCAAATCTCTTTCTTGAGCTTGGTGAATTAGCTTTTCAATTAGATAGCGGTGTCCTTCATGCACGCCGTCGAAAACGCCGATGGTGAGGACTGTTTCCTTATGGGGGACCAGGTTTGCTAATTCTTGTTCGATGGTCATAAAAGCTTCAGGGACTTGCCTCTACGCCAGTAGCGGCTAACTTTCTACCTATTGCCTCAGCTACCGTTGTCAATTGCGACATGAGTTTGCTGAAATTATCGAAGGTAAGCGATTGTGCACCATCCTTAAGTGCCAAATCGGGATTAGGATGGACTTCTATCATAAGCCCATCTGCTCCAGCGGCTATAGCAGCAAGTGATACCGGTGTTACCAGATGCCACTTTCCTGTAGCATGGCTCGGGTCAGCAATGATTGGCAGGTGGCTAACTTTTTTGATAGCCGGTATAGCACTGACATCCATAGTATTACGGGTATAAGTTTCGAAGGTTCTCACGCCTCGCTCACAAAGGATAACCCGTTCATTCCCTTGAGAGAGGATATATTCCGCAGCTAATAGCCACTCCTGAATGGTGGCTGATAAGCCTCTCTTAAGCATCACTGGCTTCTGTGTTTTCCCTACCTCATCGAGCAAGCTGAAATTCTGCATGTTTCGTGCTCCAATTTGTAGTATATCGGCGTAACCAGCTACCAGTTCAACATCACCGGGACTCATTACCTCGGTGATTACAGGCATTCCCGTTTCCTCACGGACTTTCCTCAGCAATTTGAGTCCTTCTACACCCAGGCCGCGGAAGTGATAGGGGGAGGTGCTTGGCTTGAAGGCGCCTCCGCGTAATATATTGGCGCCACTTGCCTTGACTGCCAGAGCCGTGGTTAACAGTTGTTCTTCGCTCTCTACGGCACAGGGACCAGCCATGACCACTATTTCATCACCACCAATGGTGATATCATTTAGCTTCACTATAGTATTTTGGGGGTGAAACTCTCGGCTGGCAAGTTTGTAAGGCTTGCTAATAGGGATAACTTGTTCTACGCCGGAAAGCAATTCCATCCTCTCCTGAAGTTCGGGAGGGATTTGTCCCAGTATGCCGACTACGGTGTGCTCAACACCTTCAGAGATGTGCACTGTTAGCCTGTACTCTTCGATGCGGCGAATAACGGCGTTAATTTCTTCTTTCTTGCACCTGCTTTTCATCACTACGATCATGCTTTGCCTCCAGAGACCGCTAATTTGTCTTCCTTCAATTTCTTGGCTTCGCCTAAGTAGATATGGGCGATTTCTTCAGCTTTCTTTTCGGTGTTTACCAACATCAGAATTCTCAGGCAATGAGGTAAGCCACCAGGAACGTTCATCTCATGTCCGCAAAGCAGAGCAATGTGCTGTGGCCATCCCAGCTCTCTTGTTGCTGCTGCGGGGAATTCGGCGTTCAAGTCAGGGGTAGTGCTGAAAAATATTGCCGCTATATCACCAATTTCAATTTCGTTAGCTCCTAGTATCTCTTCAAGCAATCTTTTCGTTGCCGTCATAATATTCTCTCTATCATTATCAGGTACTGTAATTGCACCTCTAATGCCGCGACATTTCAATTTACTTTGCTCTCCTTCCTGAATTTAAGCTAATAGCCTATCTTTTTTGTCAGCTTCCGTCAAGCAATCACACTCGTCTATACGATTGGTAGTCGTAATTTATCTATGTAGATAGGACAAAGAACAAATCAAAGGACTGGCTATTTGCCAGGTGATTTGAAAGTATCCTTCGGTGTCAGAGTCCTTTCCAGCCTTCTTGCTCCATCTGGAAGAACCGGGGCCGCTCCTCTGGGCTCATCGCGGCGAAGCTTATCTCGACTTGAAAGCTAGAATCCACGCCCATCACTGCCTGTTGTAAGCTATTGGCCATGTAGTCCCGGATTTCGGCCGGAATTCCCATAAAGGGGAGCACTAAGGTGAGGGCCACCTTCTGTTCATTGACCGTTACTTCCCTTACCATTCCGAGCTCAATCAACGAGCGGTTTATCTCCGGGTGCATCACCTGGCTTATCGCCTGCTGCACATCATGGAATACGTCTTTGTCCATCATTTCCCTCCTTGATTGTAGTTGTCACAGTTGCTTTCCCCAAATAGATGGAGGACTCAGCTGTTCTAACTCTTTTTGAATATTCGTTTTCTATCTGGAGAGGGCAAACACTATTTACCGCCCGACAGATAAAGAACCAATCAGGCAAGCCACAGGATTTTTAATCCAGGTACACCTAGGTTAGGGAGCCGTTTTAAGAGAAAGTCACTTGATTACGGCGAGAATATCACCACTTGAGACTATCAGATATTTCTTCCCCTTAAATTCGACCTCATCGCCGGTGAACTTGGCGAACATTATCTTATCGCCTGCCTTGATTTTCTCTGCGAGCTCCTCATCTGTCCCCACTTCGATGACCTTGCCTGTTCTTGGTTTCTCTTTGGCGGTGTCGGGAATGATTAGCCCACTTTTAGTCTTGCCTTCAGTAACCTCTTCTGGTTCAACGAGAACCCGGTCCTCAAATGGTTTAATTAACATCCTTGCTACCTCCTTTCTCACCTTTTGATTGGCAGTAACTTATCTATCTTTGCTTTATCGAAGCCCAGCACTTCTCTGCTACCGATTAAGGTAAACGGTGTTCCCGTTATGTGCCGGCGTTGAAGTTCTCTAGCTCCATCTCGATCCCTCTCGACATTCACTTCTCGAAAGTGGAATCCGTTTCCCCTCAGGTATTCCTTGACCCGCTTGCACCAGGGACAGTGGGTAGTGGTAAAGACTAGTATTCTTGGTTGTGTCAAAACTGGCATAGCTCCTCCTCAGCTCCCTTAACTCTTTGCTGATGGCAATTGGCTTAGTACTTGTGCCAGCTTTTCAGTGGCTTCCTCCGCCAGTCTGGTTGCCCCTAAGAGACCGTTGTTCATTGCACCACTTCCTTTAGCCCTCTTTACCCACTCCTTGACTTTCTGACTATACTCCCTGTCTTGCCGGATCCACTGGCTTAAAATCCGCTTGAGCCTCTCATTTTCATCAGCCGGAAATTTCTCAAGGATTTCTCCAACCTTTGAACGAATTGCTTGCTCAGGATAAGCACCAAGAAGCTGGTCAACCATCTCGCCATCAACGAAGAAAAACTGCATGGGAATGCTCATGACCTGATACTTTGCAGCCGTCTGAGGATTTTCATCCACATTGAGCTTACAGAACTTGAATCGATCGCCATGTTCCTGAGAAAGCTTGTCGTATACAGGAGAGACCATTCGACAGGGGCCACACCAAGGGGCCCAGAAATCCACCTCTGTGGGCAAATCTGATTTCAATACCTCCTGCTCAAAGGTTTGGTCGTTAACTTCAATAACCATGTTATACCTCCTAAATTTTTATTTTACAGGTAGAAAGAAATCTCTCGGAGGTCCTCGCCGGAACCAGCAACACTTGACTATAGCACAAAAGCAAGACTTTTCTGACACTATTTGCGACTTCTTTTTTAGCTCTTGCATGTTATATCTATCCTCTTTGCCTCAAAAACTCACATTCTAACACTTCGGTAACAGAAAATCCAAAAACCTTTTTGCCTGATGGGATGCTTTTCATTGGCTCCGGATCACTCCCGAAGATATTTAAAGACTGAACTGGCAGCGACGGCTCCATCTCCAGCGGCAGTTATTACCTGACGAGCGGAGTTTTGTCGGACA
>Ga0315543_1002146_pt1 | contig 19664 bp, 16 predicted proteins | sample SalMarSW160210MG_2_FD_203098 | JGI IMG/M metagenome (GOLD analysis project Ga0315543, IMG submission 203098) | Salt marsh sediment microbial communities from the Plum Island Ecosystem LTER, Massachusetts, United States - Salt Marsh Sediment SW1601-210 ...
AGCACGGGTTCATCAGGAGTGCAATTTGGTATGCCAATACCTGCAACTTCTTCAAACGGCTACAGGCAAGGCCCGGTCAAAACAGACAGCGAAGAGATGACTCCAATAGACCAGGTTCGAAGGTAAGATGACAGAAAGGCTAGCATGGAGGCAAACTGAGAGGCACCCATCCGAAACGGCGCGCTTTCGGAGATGTCGCCGGAATTCCACGATAAGAACGAAGACAGAGCTTTCACTTCAGGCTTTGCAATCGAGAAATAGGTATTATGTCCCCGTATTTCAACAGAATTTGGCTCTGCAGGCTGTCCTTTGGAAGCTGCTCGCAACTCATGGGCTACTACGTTGCCTTCGCCCGCAATCCGCTCCCCCAGCTGAAGACACTCATCAAAGTTGAATAGATCAACAGGCTGTTAGGGCATTCAGTACAGCCATATTTCCCGAAGTGCAGCGATCAGGGTCACCAGATCCCTCCGACGGTCAGCATCAAGGCGCTTCATACTGAACTCTCGGAGCAAACTGGGATCGCCGGCGAATTCAGCCCGCCACAGCCCAAGAAGAATGCGCTCACTGGTCGAGAGTTGGTCAACCAAAGGGTTGTCCTTGAAAGCGAGCACCTTGTCCTCTCCGTCGTCTACATGCCAGAACTCATCGAAATCCATGATAGGCGAATCAAAGAGGTAGGACCACAGCCGCTTCAGGGCCGCCACGCGAGTGTATCCTTCGTATCGCCTTCGCAGTTCCTCGGAAACTGCTGTCAAGAATCCCTCGGTATTGCTTAGGCATGTCGCGAGTTCCTCACCTGTGATCCAGTTTCGTGTGCCCCTCCAACCGGAGTCGTGTGGCCCCTGGTGCAGCAACTCGTTACGACGCTTCCGGAACGGAGAGAGGCAATCTGCTGATGTCGCGAGCCTAGTGTCATCTATCCCAGCCACCGTAAGGAATCGCCGGACTAGCTGATCGCCTGGACCGTAGGCCCAAGATCTGACCAAGTTCTCAGCATGTTTCTCAAGTAGATCGCGGGTCAGCTCAGTAGACAAGAGATCGTCGCGTTTGATCTCCAATTTGGAAAAGTTCATCCGCCAAGGGTTCCGCCCCAGGATGTACAGAGTCGAGTCGACAAGGGCTATCTCAGCTTGACTAATCGCGAGCACGAATAGCCCTGCCAATCCCAGCGGACTACTCCCATGGGTCTGCATGTCGGTACGGATATCCGCCAGCACCTCGAGAGCTCGGTCTGTAGGTTCAAGGAGCTCGCCGAGGATTAGCAGGTCCAGTTTTGGGGCGTCTTCCATCATTATCTCTCTGCCCTAACAATGATTAGCGTGCGTCCGCGCACACTAGTATCCGTGACACTCCTCGCCTGTTTGTGCCCGTTCGCTCCCTTGTGTCTCACTCCCGGTCGCTCATATTGTGCCCATGCGAACTCAGCTTGGCTGAGTTCGCTATTGCATATGCCAGCCTACAGCCATGAAGCCATTCTGGCAATGCTTCGTATTGCTTGGGAGAACGGCAGAGTGCAGTCAGCACGATGTCCCCGGAATCCCAAGGGACATGATTCGAAAATAAAGCCCTGGCCACTCCACCTAGACGAATCCATGGCAAGGATGGTACCTTAGGCCGTATCCAAAGCACTCGTCTCATCGTTCTCCCAGTATGGCGCGTCAACGATGATTTCTGGCCCTTCTCGTCGGAGCCCTTCCAGACGATATGCCCGGAAGCGGGTCATATCCCGCGTATTCAGGCAACTGAGCTTGCTTAGGGCCAGCCTATAGAACTCGTCATTGCATGTCGTAAGAAGGAACTGCCGGCGATTCTGAACTGCGATTTCGCGGATGAGATCGAGGAACGACGCTGCATTGAGGTCATCCATCTGCTGGACAGGGTCATCAACGACGATGAGCTGGAACTTGGACCATGTCTGATAGAGCGCAATGGAAAGGAAGATCGAGAGCGCCACGATGTTCAATTGCGCGTCGCTCAGGTAGCTGCGTGGCGGCACGTCCCCTGCGGATGTGCTCTCCGAGTTCTGTGGGGTCTCAACGCGGAAAGTGACAGTCTTGCCTTTCTCGTCTGGCTCAATCCGCAACGCCCCAAAGAGGGGATGGCCATTCAACCGCTCGAAGATACTGTTGAGTGGTGTTGCGAGTGCGTTGAGCGTGGCTGTCATATCCGTGACCGTGAGTTGCTGGAAAGACGCAGCCACCTGGTCTATCTCTCTAACCTTCTTGGTAATCTGCCCGATTTCCTTGGCTGCCTGTTCGAGGGACGCTTTCGCCGCGCCTACCCGTTCCTGAGCTCCATCAGATTCCTCGTGCAGCGCTCTGAGCTGCACGATGCTTGATAGCGTGGAGCACTTCTGACGCAGACCGTGGATACCGCTGATCTTCGCCTCAACGGTGGTTTGGCTCTTGAGGACGGCAGCCGGTGAGAGATCTCCCTCAACGCCGATGCTGAGCAGCGAGATCTTGAGTTCTGCTTCACGTTGGGAGATGGCAGCCATGCGTTGCTGCCACGCAAGAATCTGACGCCGGAGAGTATCGGCCCGCTGGATAGCAGCGTCTCGATCACGAGCAAGATGTTGAGCCCTTTCATCGGCCTCGCCAAGCGCGGTGCTTGTTTCCTGAACGGTCTGCCGGTGGTGATCCAGCCTCGCACTCAGTTCCTCCTGAGAGAGAGGCAGGAATTCGAGTGCGTCCGCATCGGCTGCCTGATCACGCAGTGAGATGACAGATGCGCGCCTCTGCTCAATCCGAGCCGCGACTGCATCACGATCGGCGTTCAGGGCCTTCGTGGTTTCCTGAAGTTCACCGGCTTTCGACCGCAGGCCCAGTTGCTGTGCCTGCAAGTCCTGGATCTTCCGTTGGATACCAGAGAGATTGGTATCGGCCAGTGTTGCTTCTATGTGCGCCATCTCAGGAACCGTAGCGGCACGTGCGTTCTTTGGAATCACACCTAGGGAGACTGCCTTATCGCGGATCTGTGACAATCGGGTGTTCGTGGCGCTCTGGCGCTCGATGTTCTCTGACTTTCGTCGTACCAGATCCGCGAGTTCTTTCCTTTGGGATTCGATCTGACGCTGTATGGAGGCGACCTCTTTCTGCTTGTCCTGTACCTTGCCAGCTGTAAGACGATGGTCTTCTGTCGGGGCCTCTTGCACATCTTCCATGTGGGCGAGTAGCTCCGCATGAGACTCGTACGCATGGCCGCAGAAAGGACAACTTGTCTCTGATGGTTGCAGCGTCTGCCGCAGTTCCGCCAGGAGTCTGGCGCGTTGTGAAGCAAGAGCTTCCTCAGCGGCGAGACTCTCCTTGAGGCGGTCAAGGGCCTTGCGTTCCTCCGCATGGTGCGTTTCGCTTGCTGAGAGTTCGGCACCATGATCCGCAATCCCTGTCGCCAGCCGCTGCTCCTCTTGTTTGAGGCCTTCCAGACGCGAGACGGCCGCAGTCCACTCGGGATGCAACCTCTTGACTTCTTCGAGGCCCTCTTGTCGCACCCGGACTACTTGCTCTTGCTGTGTCGCTTCGGCGAGCGCAGCAGCAGTGGCATCCTGCTGAGTCCGAGCGGCGTTGAGTTGGTCCTGTCGTTCTTCAATCTTCTCATCGAGACGCGCCAGCTGTTCCTGTTCTGCGCTGAGTCTCTTCTCCTCCTGTTTCAATGCGAGGGAATTCGCCTTGGCCCATTGGAGGGGGGCCGCAGCTTGCTGGGCGCGGTTCCGTGACTCGCGCAGATCCTTCTGGTTTGCGGCGATTCGCTGCAGTTCGGATTCCAGGTTCGCACCGTTCTCACGCAGTCCCTTTTCCTCCGATGTCACTTCAGCGGCCTTCTTGCTGAGAGCAGCGTGTTCCTGTCTTTCACGTTCGACTTCCCGCGCTAGATTCAGGCACTCGGATATCTTGTGCAGCACATCCTTCAGCGAGGAGTCAACAGCGTTCAATGCTTCGGCCGCATCGGTGAGCCAAGCAGTGATCGCTTGGGGCGCCCTTGAATCGGGTGCAGCGGGAAGTGGCAGGTCACGGCTTCGTGCCTCCTCAGCAATCGCATGGAGAAGCTGATCGGCCGCTGGCTGGTCGGTTGTTGCAGTCTCTCTCTTCTTGATTGCTGCACTCAGTGCTTCTGCCGTAGATTGGGCTTCTCGCAGTGCTTGTTCGGCCTGGGTCCGTCCAGGTTCTCTCGTGCGTCCCCGTTCTTGAATGGAAGTTCTAACGGAACTCAGTTTGCGCGCTAGGCGAACGAACTCCTCGTAGCCAAGAATCCGGTTGAGTGCCTCAAAACGGTCGCTAGGACTCCGTTCGAGGAAAGCGCGAATGGTGGATTGCTCCAAGATATGACACGAGCGAAAGGCATCGCGTGCTCGCGGCAGGTCGAGGCCTCTTCGCCGTTGCGAGCGAGTTGCTGTAAGGATAGCTCCCCAGTCGTTGTTGCCACTGCTTGCGGTCACGACCTGCGTAAGATCCTGATTCATTCTACGAGCCACACGAGTTCCCGGCCCGTTCAAAGCGAGTTCCACGCAGGCAAGACCAGCTTTGGAGAAGTAGTTGATGACAGAACGCTCTGCTTCCCGCGCCCGCGCATCGTCATCTTGCTTATCGGCTCTGGCAAGACTGCCCGCAACCGCCCATTCAATTGCGTCGCATACGGAGGTCTTGCCGGTGCCGTTGATGCCGTAGAGCACCGTGACTGCGCTCCCGAGTGGCAGATCGACCTTCCTGCCGATACCGCGGAAGTTTGAGAGAGAAACCGCCTCTAGTGCCACACCAGACTGAACGTCCTCAGAAGCCGGCTTTGCCGTCGACGACTCCGCACGATGGATCCCCGGAGACGAACTCTCTTTCTCGATAATCGCGTAGTCTGGATCTAGCACACCTCGAGCCAGCGCTTCAGCCCCAGGCCGGGGGGCAACAAGATCACTGGCAAAAGCCGAACTAGCCCCGCTTTGGCGCAGAAGCAGCTGTGGGTCGAGGCTGAGAACATGGAGCGAGTGTGCCTCGCCTGCGTCCAATGGTGAGAACGGAAGATAGGCAAGCTGACGACGGAGATTGTCGGGATCAGACGCCACCAGTGGGAACTTCCGACATAGCGTGGTGTCGCGTCGAAGGTCAGAGAGCAACTGCAACTCCACCGACTGCTGCAACAACAGGACCAGGTTGAGATCTTGGAGTCTCCACTTCCGTTCGTCGCGCCAGGTCCTAATCTCGTCCTCGGCCTCCAAGACGAAGTGTTCGAGTGCTGACCGCTCTGGAACAACGCCGAAGAATACAGCGAGGCAGGGGCTGGTCAGGCAGCACGTCAAGCGCGCCGACTCCGCGCAGTCATGCAGGTGGTAGCTTGGCACACTGCGTGCAAGGTCTGCCACGTACTCCTGAAGGGTATCCTCAATCCAGCGCTGGTTCACAAATACCCTCCATGGCAGAATGAAACGCTGCCTCGTCACCAGTTTCTAAAACTGCGTCGAAGTCCGCAGCCGCACACCAGAAGATTCTGGCCGGGATGCGGGAGCGACTTACGTCATCAGGCTTCGTCCTGAGGGCTTCATCACGTACTCCGTCGCACGAGTCGCTCGCCGCTACCCAGCTACCCAGAGTGAGTGCCTCGGCCCTCCCAGGGATCTGACGACAGTCGCGCGTGTGCCGGTAGAGCAGCACAAGGACAACGTGGTCGAGATTCGGATCCCAAGGAAGCTTGTCTCCGAAACGCCTCTTGTAGGTCTCCATGGTCCGCTCGCAACTCACTGTGCCATGGCCGTCGACGACTGCAATGCAGACTCTGCCACGCCACTTGCAGCAAAACCAATCATCTCCTTGAAAACTCAGTGCTGTGTCGTCATAGTGAAATACCGTGACCAGTGACGCCCATTTGTTGAGTGGGTCTTGTTGCGGAGCCTGCCATGTGTCCGGGTTTCTCATGTCGTCGAACGGCAGATTGAGACACAGGAAGTCGTGCTTCAGATCTGTAGCAGACTTTTGCAGAATGCATTCACGGGTTTCGACGTACTTCTCGTGAATGGCGGCCTGAATCGCCGGGCTGTTTGGTACTGACCAGAAGACCTCGTAGGGCGAATCAGGAACTGCAACCGGCAGCCAGCGCTCGCAACGATCGTGCCACGCGCTTTTCTGTTGACTAGTCCATGCTCCAGTGTCATCTAGTACCTCAAAACGGCAGTCTCGCAGTGGGAACCTGCGAGACGGATCGCTGTGATCTGCGCGACTGCATGGCAGCATCCTGAATCGGGCACGGCCGTGTTCCTGCGACCGGATAGCAGCAATGTTCAGATCTTCAGTGACGGTGTCGAGTGTGAGGGAATACGAACACGGGATGTTGGCTTCCGATGGGGATGGGGGTTGCCAGAAGTTCTTCTGATAGGCAAGCGCACAGGAGAGAATAGGTTCACCGGAGTCCCACAGGCGACCCCAGTTGGACATGAGCACAAAGGCCTCATTGAGGCGTACACTATCTTTTCGCGTGTGTAGCAGGCTCGATGCGGCCTGCCTGAACTTCCGATGATTGGGTTCTGGATTGCATTGGATGTTGATCAACAGATCGACCGGAAGGGGAGTTGCTGGATTACTTCTATTCCATGCGGTCTCCAAGGCGTCGACGAAGTCTAACGGGAGCCAGGTTCCGTCGGGACGCTGGATGAAGTCTGAACAGATCAGGACTCCGAAGGAGAACTGGGGGCATGTGAAGAAGAACACAGAATCCGACGTGAGCATTGCCGGCAGTGTTTGCTCGGCATGGCTCGGGTGGATCTTTGGCTGCACGTAGGAATGGCAGACACCTTCCCCATCCCGAATCAGAATGAGGGCAGCATTGATGTATCTATGATGAGTACCGACTGCCGCCTGAAACGCAGCCAACGTCGTCTCGTCCAGCGGCAAGACATCCAATTCTAGGACTTCCTGAACCGGGAGGCTCTCGATCCCAGCGACAACCACGGTGCTATTGGGACTCTCCGTTTCTATGAAATCGATGAGACGCGGAATTCGGGAGCATGGGACGAAGGCTTCAGGAAACACGACAAGGTTGTGTTCCTGTCCGGCTTGCGCGACTGCCGTCAAGCAGTCATCAACGAATGCCTCTGCCGTACTCAAGTCTCCTGCCGCAGGACCATACCCTGTGTCTTCGTCACGTCTAGGAACCAAGCCTGGTTGCGCAAGCAGAACATTCGTGAAGCCGTCTGGATCGCAAATGCGAAGATCAGGAACGGAGACTATGTTGCATGTAATTGGCATATCTCGTCACTTTGCATTGCACCACACTTCTCTCACATCCCTTTGTTGGCAGCAGAATCGCGTTCTTTCGCAGTCGGTTATCGTCTCTGTTCTGCCGCATGAGTCCTGTCGCTGCCTCTTGAAAGATTCTTCCGCGCAGGCTGTTGGCGAAAGCACGCGTACACCGAGGAAAGGCGAGAGCAAGCCAGAGACGTACGGACATTCCTGCGTGAAAATGCTGTGCAGCCACGGATTATCGGCACGCGTCGTACTCCCATCATTTCAGCCGAACCACGTTTCGTGTGCCATGGTGCACGCTAGCTTCGTGCCGCGCTCCGTATCGGCAGTTGCCATCCTGGTTCCACCTTTGCTCTCTTCTTCTTTCTCATATTGACCCATCGGGAGAACAACGACATGTGTTCTCCGTCGAACTCAACCACGTTGAGTTCGCTATTGCATGTACATCCTACTCCCCTGCCACTGATGGATCAAGTTCAGCATCGCAACTCGCGATCAACCGACAACCAACGTCCTCCCGTCACTCCTTACTCATCACTCTTCACTTCCCACCCTTGACAAATCCCTTCGCATCTCTATACTCTGTGAATATGTGATTAATAGATTCACAGGGACAGTGAGAGAAATATGCCCAGAGCATTCACAGCAACAGAGAAAGAGACGATACGAGACAGGCTAATGGAGGCGGGCCGCACCTGCTTCCTCCGCTACGGCCTGAAGAAGACGACGATCGAGGATGTCGTCGGGCCGGCGGGGATCGCCAAATCGAGCTTCTACTTGTTCTTCGAGAGCAAGGAGGCGCTCTACGTCGAGGTAATTATGGCCGAGATGCCGGCGATGATGGATCGACTGATGTCGGCGTCGTTCGGGAAGACGGAGGATACACGCGATGCGCTGATCCGGCTGATGAAGGCAATCGTCCACGAGATCGAGACGAACGAGTTGACCCGCATCCTGCTCGACGATCCGATGGAGATTGAGCGGCTCGCCGTGGGGCTGGATTTCGAAGGGATCATGGCTCGCTCTGCGGCAATGTTTGCGCCGCTGTTCGACGAGATCAGCAGGGCACAGGAGCGCGGGGAGATGATCAAGGCCGATATTGCCCAGATCTCGTACGCGCTCGGCCTGATAAAACTCCTGCCCGTCAACCGCGACCGGGTTCCAAAGGATCTGTACGGCGCCATGCTTGACTTCGCCCCGCAGGTGATCGCCGACGGGCTCACCTGCCCGGCGCGGGTGAAAAAGGAGAACGCATGAACCTGACGAACGTACGCCTTGCCTGGCGAAACCTGTGGCGGCATCCGCAGCGACGTTCCTGTTTGCCACCCACGATCGACGCCTACACGACCAGGTGAGCCGCCTCCTCACCCTGGAGGACGGCCGGATCACCCAGGATCAGTGTCGATAACCCGTTGATTCGGTCTCCTCTTCCCCTCTTTATGGGGATGTTCGACCTTGGTTGAACCTTGTAGATGTGCTACTCTATTAACCGCAAAGAATACGTCTGTCGTACTCGAGGGAAGGGTCGCAGACGGGAGGAGGTACACGTGAACACAGGGTTAAAGGTTGTGCTAATGATCGTCGCGGGGGCGCTCCTCACTGTCACCGGCTTGGCGCAGGAGAGGGAGGTAGTAATAAACGAGGTAGCGTGGGGCGGGTCTCGAGAGGACCCAACCGGCGAGTGGATCGAGCTTTTCAACTCGACTGATCACGCTATCTCTCTTGAAGGTTGGTGCCTGGTCTCTTCAGACGGGAGTCCGGACATCCTTCTACGAGGGACGATCCCCTCGTCTGGCTTCTACCTCCTCGAGAGGGACGATGACGGGGCTGTGCCTAGTATTGACGCTGATCTCATCTATTGTGGAGCGCTGCGAGACGGCGGTGAGGCCCTCCGTCTCCTTGACCCGACCAAGAGGATCATCGATACGGCGAACCAGGAGGAAGACCGCTGGCCTGCGGGAACGAACGAATTAGGATTTCCTGCCTGGTGCTCCATGGAGCGGATTGACCCCACTGGACCTGATATACCAGTGAACTGGGCAACTCACCAACCTACTTTCAGTGAAGATGGGGAAGAGGATGCCATCTGTGGGACCCCTAAATCGGCTTTCAACATCAGTCCCATAGCCGAGTTCTCGGTTAGCCCAATGCTCGCTCATCCGGGTGAGCCGTTTTTCTTTGACGCCAGTGCCTCGTTCGACCCGAATGGCGAAATCACCTCCTTTGTCTGGGACTTTGGGGATGAAACGGCAGGCAAGGGACAGAAAACCAGTCACATATATGTCAAACCCGGCACGTATATGGTCTCCCTTGTGGTCACGGATGATGCGGGAGCAGTCTCCCAACCAAAGTGCGAAGTGCCAGTCATCGTTAACTACCAACCGCGTGTCGATTTCAGCGTTAGATCCTTGTCCTTGAATCGGGTGTTGCAGAGCCTTGATGCGATCGAGTTCATCGACGAATCCTATGACCCCGACGGTGAGATCGTGGCTTGGTGCTGGGGCTTCGGGGATGGTGAGTTCGGCGAAGGTCATACCGCTTCACACACGTACCGACATAGCGGAGAGTACATCATCGCATTGACCGTCATCGACGACAATGGAGAGACGGCGTCTCAAACACAGTCGCTACGGATAGAGAATCGATTGCCGGTGGCCAGGTTTGATTTTGCTCCTAAGATTCCCAATGAGGGAGAGCAGGTTACGTTTGATGCCTCGGTCTCCTACGACGAAGATGGCGCTGTTGTCCGTTATGAATGGGACTTCAACACGGATGGTTTGATCGATATTTGTACCGAGCAGCCGACCGTCAGCTATACGTTTCCAAAAGGTGGAGAGTTTGAGGTTAGCCTGCGCGTGATTGACGCGGAAGGTGCTACTTCATACCCGTTCTCCACGATGATCGACGTTAACTGGAAACCTATTGCCGCATTCCGGGCTACAAGCTTCTCCCTAAACGAGCTGGAAGAGGTGTCCTTCACCGATTGTTCGCGTGATCCAGGGGGTGCGATCGAGATGTGGCGTTGGGACTTTGGCGATGGTACTTCCTCGGATTTGCCCTCCCCTTGCCACATATATCAGACAGACGGTACCTACACGGTGACCCTGACTGTCACCGATAAAAACGGTGTTCAAGATCAGATGAGCGCCAAGATCGCAGTTAAAAACCTGTCCCCGAGTGCCAAGTTCACCGCCAACGGGAAGGAAGATGAATTGGAGGTGTTAACAAGGGATCTTGTCACCTTCGACGCCTCAAAGTCCGAGGATCGAAGCCCAGAAGGGAAGATCGTCCGTTACGAGTGGGACTTAAACGGCGGCGGCACTTACGAGGAGTGCACGACCTCTCCTACCCTTACCCACAGCTACCTCGACGACGGCAACTATAAGGTCCGTTTGCGAGTGGTTGACGATGACGGTGCGACTGCGCGCTCCAGCCTGATCATTAAAGTGAAGAACCGGCCGCCAAATGCCGCGTTTGATTGGACCCCGAGGTTGCTTGATGACTCAAGCGAGGCAGTGTTTTTCGATAGGTCAACCGATGTGGACGGCGTGGTCATCGGTTGGCATTGGGAGTTCGGTGATGGTGAGACCGCAACGAATCAGCCAGCCTCGCATCGTTTCCTAGACGACGGCGTGTACACGGTCACTCTGGTAGTGCGCGACGATGACGGCTCCGCGTCGCCACTTTTAAGTAAGGGGATCACCGTTGGCAACGCCTCACCGCTTGCGGCGTTCAGGATTTCCACCTCCTCGCCACGGGTCGGTGAAGCCGTGCACTTTATTGATCGTTCCTGCGATCCGAGCCCCACTGGTGCGATCATCCATGTGGCGTGGGACTTCGGAGATGGAACGAGCTGCCCAGGCTTACCAGGCTGCTGCGGTGACGGGGATATCCACTCTCCTACTCACATCTACGATGTCCCCGGCCTCTACACCGTAACCCTGATCGTGATCGACGAGGAGGGTGCACTGAGCAACATTTCGCGGACACTTAGGGTAAAAGAGTAGAAAGGTAAATGTGTTTTGCCCTACCGCGATGTGCGCGAGGTCTAAACAGCGAGGCGGTAACCGAACCCACGCACAGTGAGTACGATCTTAGGATGGGCCGGATCCTCTTCTAGTTTCTTGCGCAACAGATAGGCGTACTTCTGTACATCCTGTGAGGTAGCGTACGTACTCTTCGGCCACAGATGCGCCAGGATCTCTTGACTTGAGAAGACCTTCCCTGGTTTGGAAGAGAGTAGCTTCAGTAAGCTATACTCCTTCGGAGAGAGAGAGACTGTCTCCCCCTGCACAAATACCTGCTTACGAACATCGTCGATCGAGAGTCCCACCTGCTTTAACTGCGTTTTGTAACGGCGCAGGACTGCCTCGATACGGGCTTTCATCTCCTCGAGGTCAAACGGCTTTTTGATGTAGTCATCGGCTCCTTGAGAGAGTCCCTTGACTTTGTCATCTACTCTTCCAAGAGCGGTCAGCATGATCACCGGTGTATCGCTTTGTCTGCGGATCTCTTTAAGAACCTCCCATCCGTTTTTCCCTGGAAGTATTACATCTAGCAGGACTAAGTCTGGCTCCACCTCGGTGAACTGCCGCAGTCCTTCGATTCCACTAGTGGTGGTGATCACCTCGTACCCCTGTGAGGTGAGGAAGCTGCGAAGGATCTCTAAAATGTCAGACTCATCCTCAATGGCCAGGATCCGCATTCCTACCTCCACAAAGCCATCCTCAATGAAAAGGCTAGCCTTTGTTTTGCACGGGCAGCGCTTTGGGCAAAGTGAAGGAGAAGGTACTCCCTTTCTCCTCTCCGGGGCTACTCACCAATACCGAACCGCCCGAAACTTCTACTAAGCGCTTAACGATGCTCAACCCCAGGCCGGTTCCACCGTCTTCAACTCGCCGCGCGGCCTCGGTGCGGTAGAATTCATAGAAGATCCGTTCCTGTTCCTGCAGGGGGATGCCGATTCCGTTATCTGCTATGTCCACACGCACAAACTCGCCCGTGTCACTGAGAGTGATCGCGATTCCTCCCCTAGATGGGGTATAGGCCATGGCGTTTGCCAAGAGGTTTATCAAGATCTGTTCGACCGCATTTGGATCGGCGTGAACCGTCGCCCGAAGGTGCTCTTGATCCCAGGTCAGGCTCTGTCCCTTCTCATCCATCTGCGGCTTGAGCGTCTGGAGGACCTTCTTCAAGATTGCCCCCAGGTCAACCTCCTTTGCGGAAAGGCGGACCTCCTCTGACTCGATTCGCGAAATAGAAAGCAGCTCAGTGAGGAGGTTATCCAGCCGTTCAGCCTGGGCATGGATTCTTTTCACTTTCATCCTCTGTTCGGCGCTCAGGCCTTTCTCCCTTATTAAAAGATCGGCGAACCCTCGGATCGCGGTGAGCGGGGTCCGCAACTCGTGCGAAGTCGTGGACAAAAGGCGACTCTTTTCATGGTTCAGACGCTCTACCTGAGTGGTGTAGTCCCGCAGCTGCTGCTCATTTTGCTTCCACTCCGTCACGTCGTGCCCCACTATTATCACCGCTGTTAAGTTCCCGCCGCTGTTAACCAGGGTTCGGCCGGACCATGACATGACGCGCTCTTCGCCGGCTTTGGTTTGAATGTTCGATTCGATTTTCCGAAAAGACTTATCTTTGACGGGCTTTTGCTGCCACATCGCTTGCATCTCTCTCTGCAAGATGGAATTCAGCTGGAGCCGCTCCCAAATCTTATCGTTTCCGAGAACCTCCTCACGTGAATGACCACTGATTCGCTCCGCTTCATCGTTCCAGATGAACACCTTCCCTTCCGGATCCAAGACAAAAATCAAAGAGTCCGCCAACTGAAGGAGCTTCTCATTGAACTCATGCAATCGACGCAGCTCCACCGCTGCACGCTCCTCCTGCGTAATGTCGCGAATAAGACAGAGGACCCCCGTACATGTCCCCGTTTCATCAACAACCGGGGTCTTAGAGAGATGCAACCACCTCTTACCTCCTGTTCCCCTGGTTTCCCAATCCTGAGTTTGTGGTTTGCCCGTCTTCATTGCTTTGACATCGCTTCGGCGGTGTCTCTTAGCTTCGGAAGTGGGGAAGAGATCGAAGTCTGTTTTCCCGACGATTTCTTTTGCAGGCTTACCCAGAAACCGGCAAAAAGCCGGATTTACAACCTGGTAGACAGAATCCCGATCCTTTAGGACGAGAAGGTAAGGCGTGCCAGCGAAAACTGTCTTTAACAAGTTTTGTTGTTTTAGCCGTTCTTCTGTAGCGCTCATCGGCTGGTTTGTTTTGCGAACGCCCTTGGAGGAGCCCGGGATCTTAAGGACTCGAAGTCTCTTCAAAGTGGCAATCTGGCGGTGGAACCCCGCAAGTTTCTTTTTGAGCTTGCCCCTCGTGCTTAAGTCGTTCATTAAACTGTCCTTGGCAGTAGATCTGATAAACGTTTGTTAAGTAATCTTACTAGCATACAAGAAGAATCAAAACATTTGAAAATATTCCATCCTTTTCATCATCATTTAAACATCTGTTGTCACAGTTTTTTCTTAAGACCCCCCACGGAAGGAGATAGCATGAGCGAAAGGTCACTCGTGCGTCTCCTGCTCACTCTCTACTTCGCGGCTTCTTCGCAGAAAGGTGGGAACTTCAAGGTCTTCGCCCGGCTTGATCCGCTCTCGGCGCGGTAGGCGTTTTCTTTTTAGCTCCTCCTCGATTGACTCCTGAAAGTCGGCAGCGATCACGGTGATCTTGATCCCGTTTGTCAAGCCCTGCTGTACGACCGCGCCGAAGACGAGGTCACACTCCGTTGCTGCGACTCGGCGAATCAGGTCGGCCGCTGCCGTCACCTCGCTCAGGGTCATATCCTCCCCCCCGGTGACGTTCATGATCATCTTCCGCGCTCCCCGGATCGATCCACCTTCCAAGAGCGGATTAGTGCTCGCCAGCTTCGCTGCGGTGAGGGCTCGTTGCTCCCCACGGGCCTCTCCCATCCCCATCATCGCCTCTCCCGCATCGGCGAGGACGTTGCGGATGTCGGCGAAGTCGAGGTTAACCAAGCCGCGAACTGTGATGAGATCGGAGATCCCCCGTACCCCTTGGTGGAGGATTCCGTCGGCCAACTCGAACGCCTTAGTCATCGCCAGCCCTGTGGCCGCTGTTTCCAGGAGACGATCGTTGGCGATGACGATCAGTACGTCTACCGCCTCTCGCAGCTGCGTAAGCCCCTCTTGTGCGCGAGCCTGGCGGACCGTACCCTCGAATGAGAACGGCTTGGTGATCACCCCGATCGTCAGCGCCCCGTTCTCCTGGGCGATCTCGGCGATCACCGGTGCGGCGCCTGTCCCTGTCCCGCCTCCCAATCCGGCGGTGATGAACACAAGGTCCATCCCTTTAAGGAGCGAAGCGATCTCCCAGCGAGACTCCAACGCCGCCTTTCTTCCCTTTGCCTCATCTCCACCAGTACCGCGGCCACCGGTGATATCCAGGCCGAGCTGGAGAATTTCGTGTGCGCGAGAGATCCCCAGGACTTGTTTGTCGGTGTCGGCCGCGATCAGTCTCACCCCCTGCAGGTGCTCCTCGTGCATCCGACCGACCGCATTCACCCCACCGTCGCCGACCCCAAGCACCGCGATACGCGCGTTTACTCCTCGCTGTAGGCGCTGCTCCTGTGCCCGCTCGACCAACGGGGGCTCGCCGATGACGAGGCGGCGCGGTCCGATCACCCGGGCGATCGTCTCCTCCAGTTTGGCCTGTTTGCGCTGGCAGTACTCCTTTTTGAACTTGCTGTCTACAGCGATGGTGATCTGTTCGTCATTAAGGGTGATCGCCTGGGGATCCTTGGGCAGACACGCCTGTAGGATGCGGTCTTCGATCGCTTCTAGCACCTCACGCCAGCGTTCCCGCAACCCCCCTTCCTGGTATAAACTCTCTTGATAGTCCTTCTCTGACATCTTCTTCTCTCCTAGCATCATTCTCTATCGATATGGGAGAAAAGTCAACAAGGACGCGTGATCAGGGATGCGGGTGGTCTTGCCGGATGAGGGGCAATCCTCTATCATCGGGAGGAGTAGGAAATGAGTGTTTCTTCGGTTTGGCACGTATTGAAGTGGGTCCTGGCTGCACTAGCCGCTGGGTTTATCGGCCAGTTTGGTCGTGTCCTCGCCATGCGCTTGATCGCGCGACGCCGCAAAAAAAAGGACACTCAAGCGAACAATACCGATGGAGGGATGACTCCATCACCTGAGTTCCTCCTCAACCAGGAGGAGGTTAAGGCCTTGGTGAAGCTGGAGAAAAAGCGCGCCAAAGCGCAGGTGAAAAAAACAAAGAAAAAGAAGGAAATGCAGGACTGATCCCTGAAATGATTGCCTCACTCGGGTGCGGGGGCTATTTGGTCTTGGTGACCGAGACTACTTCCATTCCATTGTAGTAGCCGCAGTGTGGGCAAGCTCGGTGAGGTAGCTTCGGCTCGTGGCAGTGTGGGCACTCACTCACTTTTTGGGGTGCTAGTTTCTGATGCGAGCGGCGCATGCGCGCCTTCGACCGCGAGGTTCGATATTTAGGAACTGGCATCTTTCCTCCTTACACTTCAGTAGGCTTTGATCTTAAGCGAGGCGGACAGTTTAGCCGCATTAAGCATGGGACGCAAGCTCAAGGATGAAGGTAACCGGGCCATCGTTCACCAGTTCCACTTCCATCCTTGCTCCGAAGACGCCGGTCTTTACGGGAACCCCCTTTGCCTTAAGAGCGCTGATGAAGGCATCGAAGAGGGGCTTTGCCTCCTGCGGTGAAGCCGCTTTGCTAAAGCTTGGTCGGCGCCCCTTTTTCGTGTCTCCATACAGGGTGAACTGAGAGACTGCGAGGATCTCTCCCTCCACATCGCGCAAAGAGCGGTTCATCTTCCCTGCTTGATCCTCGAAGATTCTCAGCTCAACTACCTTTTGCGCTAATCTGAGGAGGTCGAGAACCTCATCACCCTTTCCGATTCCGATCAACAGCACGATCCCTTTGTCGATGGAGGTGATCTTTTGTTGCTCGACGCGGACCGTGGCCCGGCTTACCCGCTGCAGAACAATGCGCAATCTCAGTCCTCGCCTTGTAGGTGTTCTGCGTAATCGATTAGCCGCTCCATATTCTCCTTGCTCAACGAAGCGGCACATGACAATAGGCGTAACTCGAGGTGCTTTTGCTTTATCCGTGTCTGGACGCGGTTGTGAAATGCCAGCTCGACGAGGTGTGGTGCATGCCGGTTAGCGTTGCGATCGATGAAGTTAACCCGCCACTGAGGAAACTCGTTCAATAGGCCCTTGGCGGTCTCTATCAAGTGCTTCAAGTGCGGTTCGCGGGTTTCAAAGACCCCATTTAAGTGATTGGCTAGGAGCTGGTTATCGGTGAAGAAGATCACCGACTGAGGCGAGTAGGGGAGGGCATACCGACACCCTTCAATCAGTGCACGATACTCAGCCACCTGGGAGGTGGCCCTTCCGATCAGGCGCGAAACCTCCTCGATGATGTTTCCATCCTTGTCGGTGATCGCGATCCCAATTCCAGCCTCACCAGGCTCGCCGCGTGTTTCACCGTCCACATAAACGAACAGCTTATTCATACTCACAATTGGGCCCACCAGGATTCGAACCTGGGACCGACCGGTTATGAGCCGGTTGCTCTGCCGCTGAGCTATGGGCCCGATAGCCCTATAATGCACTATAGTTCAGGCGTGAGCCTATGTCAAGAATGTGGTTGACATTCCGCAAGCGGATTTGTATACTGATGATGCCTATCCACTAGGTGTAAGTTATAGGTCCTGACCGCAGGGCTATTGCGTGTCAGCATAGAGAAGGTCTCTATTGATTATGGCCCAAGGCCCCGGCCAGGAGAGCCAAGGAAGCCTTTCATTAGCGGAGGCTAGGCCTTATGGTCAAGGAGGTAACACGGTGAAAAGAAACCTGATGTTAGGATTGACACTGGCGCTGGTGGTGCTAGTCGGCCTCGTTGGACTTGCACAGACCGTTGTCACACCACGCTCGGTTGGGATATTGCTGTTCGATAATGAAACGGGCGCTACGATTTCTAAGCTTGCGATCATCTTCGACAAGCCAGTCACCATCGCACTATCCGACATCATTGCGTTCGGTGGTGAAGCAGCCACTCTTGCAGCAATCTCCAACAACTACGCTTTCATCGACGTGGTTGTAGTTCCCGGCGGGACGGTGCAGATCACACTGAGAGGCGATAGTGCAGACGCAAAGGTGGCATCAGCGTTTTGGTTCGAGTAACGGTGAGACAATCGTAGCCTCGGTAATCCCAAAATGCGAATACAGAGGAAGGAGATTGATATTCCTTCAACAAGGAGGGAAAAGAGAATGAGAAGAGCAGTTGTACTAGCAAGTGTTGCTTTATTGGTGTTTGGGCTAGTGGCGGTCGCTCAAACGAGCGTCCCTGAGACACCGGATGCCCGTGTTGGTGGCACGGTAACAGTCGGCGTAAGTCAGACGTTCATTGACATGGATCCTCGTGTTATGAACTCGGTATACGATGGGTACATTATGGATGCCGTGTTTGATGATCTCGTCGGTTTGGATCAGGAGACACTGGCCCCCATCCCTTACATCGCCAAGTCGTGGGAGGTGGCCGAGGACGGATCGTCAACGACGTTCTACCTGAATGAAGGGATCAAGTTCCACAATGGCGAGGATCTCACCGCAGAGGACGTGGCGTATACCTTCAACTGGATCGTCGATCCGGCGAACGGCTCGCCAAACGCGACGGAGTACGAGTGGATGCAGGAAGCGGTGGTGATCGATGACTATACCGTCAAGATCATCAACAAACCGGAGTGGACGCCGTACTGTCCCGGTATTGTCAGCGAGTCGGCCTCGATTGTCCCCATGGACACGTGCGAGGAGATGGGGCCTGAGGCGTTTAACCTCAACCCGGTCGGAAGCGGGCCGTACAAGTTCGTGGAGTGGGTGACCAGTGACCACATCACCCTGGAGCGAAACGAAGACTATTGGCTCGTCTATCCCAACCTCGACAAGATCATCTTCCGGCCGATCCCCAATCTGGCCACGATGATGCTCGAGCTTGAGGCAGGTGGAGTGGATGTCGTCGACATGATGCCGGCGCAGGACGTGCCGCGCTTCCAGGCTGACCCCAATGTTGATGTGCAGCAGATTCCAAGCCTTACCTACTTCCACGTGTCGTTCAACCATTCACATCTTCCGAGCAGCGACATCCGCTTCCGCAGGGCGTGCATCCTGTCGGTCGATGCTGATGCCGCCATCTTCTCCATCTTCCAGGGGTTGACGGGCATCCGAGCGTATGGGGTTACCCCCGCCGCGCTGTGGGCGAACGACCGCGAGTACTTGCAGAGCGTTGCCCTCGAGGAGGACGATGCGGAAGCCGTGCGGCTGTTTAACGAGCTCAAGGCCGAGGGGATCATCCCCGAGGACTTTGAGACGACGATCTACTGTCCGCTTGATCCACGCCGCAGACAGCTGGCGACGATCGTTGCGACCAACCTGCAGGAGAACGGGATCAACGCTCAGGTGCAGCCGCTCGACTGGGGACCGCTGCTTGACCTGCTCTATCGAAGCGAGGCCGACCCACTCGGAGAAGACTTTGAGATCTACGTGATGGGATGGTCTGGCGGCCCCGACCCCGACAACTTCATCTACTACCTGTTCACCACGGAGAACGCGGTCGTCGGGACGGCGAACAACTTCTCCTGGTATTCGAACACCGAGGTAGATCGGCTGGTCAAAGAGGCGGCGACCGTCCCAGGGTGCGACCAGGCAACCAGAGAGGCCCTGTATGTCGAGGCCCAACGGATAGCTTTCGTAGAGGACCTGGCTGACATGATGGGCTATCACTACATCGAGACGCAGGGCGTACTGGCGCGGGTGCATGACTACCGTCTGAACGCACTCGGCGATATTGAATTCTGCAGCCCACAGTGCAACGTGTGGGTTGACGAATAGATCATATCTCTTTGTAAATCCAGAAGCCTGGGCTTCCGACTCATTCGGTGGCCCAGGCTCTTTTGTGAGGCATCTCTAAAAGCATGTTCGGGTATACGGTACGACGAGTGCTGCAAATGGCTGTCGTCCTGTTTGGACTGACCCTTCTCCTGTTCGTTCTGTTGAAGACGATGCCGGGCGACCCGGCCCGGATCATGGCCGGGCTCGGAGCCACCCCGGAGTGTATCGAGGTCATTCGAAACAGGCTTGGCCTGTACGACCCCCTCTATGTGCAATACTGGCGCCTGATCAGCGGACTGGTCAACGGGCAGCTGCAGGCAATGACCTACCATAAGCCCGTGTGGACGGTGATCATGGAGCGGCTTCCGGCCACGGTGGAACTGGGGGTTGCCGCGGTGATCCTCGCGCTTTTTGTCTCGATCCCTGCTGGGCTTCTTTCGGCGATTTATCGAAACTCTCCGCTCGACTATGGGGTTACCAC
>Ga0315543_1002152_pt1 | contig 19634 bp, 18 predicted proteins | sample SalMarSW160210MG_2_FD_203098 | JGI IMG/M metagenome (GOLD analysis project Ga0315543, IMG submission 203098) | Salt marsh sediment microbial communities from the Plum Island Ecosystem LTER, Massachusetts, United States - Salt Marsh Sediment SW1601-210 ...
GTTCTCATCCTGTGGGCGAAGATCTTTGGCCGATGGAGGCTGATGGAGGCGGTTTATCGTTATCACGGATGGTGCCCTCTGATTATGGCAATGACGTTGTGAATTGGCAGGCCGCTGAACCATCACCAGGCGTAGACAACGATTAGCTGTCAGGAGTCGTTAGAACCGCGCCTGAGCGATACTACTCAGCATGAATTCTTTGCAAAGCGTTGCATGTACTATCTGCCGAAAACAGCTAAGTTCTCTCGTTTTCGTACCTGCAATGTTCACACTACAGAATCTACCAAGATCACCCTTTCATCGTCATTAGCTAATCTATCAGTTCATTTGCCTCTTACATTATAGGACTACTCTATCTCGTAATCAGGTCGAAGTCTACCTTGACATAGAGGGCGGCGATACTTATCATCTGCGGCAATAGCATATTACCTTTGGAGCAGATAAAATGGCCAAGGCTAAAAGAAGCTGGGAAAAGCGTCTCACCGGTCAGCCTAATGAATTGACGCTCAATTTCGTCGAGTCTCTTTCTGTGGACAAACGCCTTTACAAGTATGACATTGTGGCATCGATTGCTCATGCCCAGATGCTTGCGGATCAAAAACTCATTAACAAGTCGGAATTAAAAGTAATAAAGGCTGGACTTATCGAAATTGGCGAGGAAATAGCAGCAGGGCGGTTCAAGTTCGACAAGGTCTATGAAGATATACACATGGCTATTGAGGCAGCCCTGATAAAAAAAATTGGCCAGGCTGGCAAAAAGCTGCATACCGGCAGAAGTCGCAACGACTTGATCGCCACCGATATCCGATTATGGATGCGTGACCAGACAGAGACGCTGCAAACTAAGATCACGCACCTTCAAAAATCATTTATCAAACTGGCCGAAGCACATATAGAAGACATAATGCCCGGTTACACACATCTGCAGCGTGCTCAGCCGGTGGTCATTGCTGCGTATTTACTAAGTTTTGTGGAACAGCTAGAGCGTGATTTTATTCGGCTGAAAAACTGTAGAACCTTGCTCAATCTTTCCCCATTAGGTAGCGCAGCGATAGCCGGCTCAACTCTGCCGATAGACCGAAAGAGTACTGCCCACCAGCTTGGATTTTCCGACATCACTTATAACAGCATTGACTCTACCAGTGACAGGGATTTCTGCGCAGAGTTCATTTTCAATTGTACACTGATTATGTCGCATCTTTCTCGATTAGCTGAAGACTGGATAATTTATTCGTCCAGTGAGTTTGGATTTGTGTGGATTAATGACAGCTTCTGCACATCTTCGAGCATCATGCCTCAGAAGCGCAATGCCGATGTTCTCGAGCTGATTCGTGCTAAAACCGGCTCCGTAAATGGTGCGCTAATGGCGATGTTAACGATTCTAAAAGCACAGCCCTCAGGTTACAACCGCGACTTACAGGAAGACAAAACTCACGTTTTTGCCGCAAGTGACATCGTTGAGGCCTGTCTTGATATCGCAGCAGCAGTTGTATCGAATACACGATTTAACGCAGAAAATATCTCTTGTGTTCTGGCTAATGGTTTTCTCGATGCCACAGCCTTAGTGGAGTATCTTGTCCAAAAAGGTGTTCCATTCCGCCAGGCACACGGAATCGTTGGCTCGCTCGTTGTTTATTGCGAGAAACACAACGTCACGTTGGCGGAGCTTAGCCTGGAGAAGTTTAAGAAATACTCGGCGCATATTGATGAAGACGTATACGAATATCTCGGCGCTGAAAATGTTGTATCCAAATATATCACGGAAGGCGCCGCCGGACCGAAACAGGCCGAAAGGCAAATTGCATATTGGCACGAACACCTCTCAAAACGATGACCACAAGTGAAGACGAAATTGTCGCCTGGTTTGAGCGTCAGAGCAATCTGCCCAGAGCGGATTTCCCGATTGGCATTGGCGATGATATGGCTGAGATTCGCCTGTCGAAAAGCACATCGGTCTTCATCACCACGGATATGATATTGGATGGCGTTCATTTCGACTTGCAAAAAACGACACTAAAGCAGGTAGGTTACAAAGCCATGGCTGTTAATCTCAGCGACTGCGCCGCGATGGCGACTATTCCGGTCGCTGCCGTCGTAGCCGTTGCGTTGCCAAAGCAGTTTGGAAAAACACATTTAAAGCAGTTACATTCCGGAATTACCCTGGCTGCAAAAAAGTTCGGCTGTGTACTTATAGGTGGTGACATCACTTCATGGCGAACAGATGCCCCTTTTGCGATATCCGTTGCAATGCTTAGCCGTAAAGCCGAGAATGACCCTATAAAGCGTTCCGGCGCAAAAGTTGGCGACGCTATTTGCGTTACAGGCTCACTCGGGGGCTCTCAACTTGGCAGACACTTGAGATTTGAACCGAGGGTAAGCGAAGCGCTCCAAATCGCTCGAATGGCGAAGGTTAACGCTATGATTGATATAAGTGATGGCCTGAGCAGCGATCTGAACCGAATCTGCCACTACAGCGCCGTTGGCGCCGTCATAGATGCAGAGCAGATTCCGCTCTCAAGAGATGCAAAACGCATTGAAGACCCGCTTGCTTCAGCTCTGCATGATGGCGAAGATTTTGAATTACTTTTCACTCTTTCAAAACAGCAGTGCAAAAAACTGCTCCAGAACTGGCATAAGCCGGTACCGATTACGCAGATTGGTAGAATTACAGACACGAAAAAGATGCGAATTAAAATGCCGGATGACAGAACTATTGATTTGAAGGTAAAAGGATACAACCACCTGAGATAATTACTAAAACTGACCGTTTTTCAACATAATATTACCATAAGCGATGATGTAACGGTAACATATTAAAATCTGTCATTCCCGCGAAGGCGGGAATCCACTCGATCGTTACGTTACTGGATCCCTGCTTCCGCAGGGATGACACAAAGGATCGGTTAGTTTGAGATAATTGATTACTGATTATTGATTCTTTTTATGACTCGGCACCTTGTTTCAAATTCGCCCGAGCAAACAATCGAACTTGGCCGAAAGCTTGGTTCGCAACTAAAAGGGGGCGAAGTTATAGCTGTTTGTGGACCTTTAGGTAGTGGCAAGACGCATATTATCAAGGGTATTGCATCCGGTGCAGGCTCTAAAAGCTGTAAAGTCGTTACAAGTCCCACGTTTGTTATAGTTAATCAATACGCAGGTCGACTGGACATTTACCATATAGACGCATACCGACTCAATTCAATAGCCGAGTTTGAGATGCTTGGTTTTGACGACTATTGCTATCCGGAATCCATCGTTCTGATTGAGTGGGCCGATAAGATCGAATCGGCCTTACAAGGTATGGACTATATCCGCATAGAACTTACTCTCGCCGGAAAGACCTCTCGAGAGGTTAGTTTTACAAACCTTCCAGCATATCTCAACAACATCTAGTGTCGGCCTCGGCAAACTGAAGCTGCGAACTTCGCTGGACATACTACTCAGCAGCAAACTTGCTCCTTCGTCTCTATCAGAGCTAATTTATCCAACAGGAAATTTGGCTTTCGATATTTTATTCCATATATTTTAGTTGGACGCTCGAATGTGCGTTCTTTCCAACAGGCGTGTAAACGTTCTCGGACATAGCGATCTAAGCCATGCAAGAAGTTTTTGAAATATTATTTATTTTGTTTTCGCTGCTTTTTGTTTTAGGGGGATTAGCAACTCAAAAATACGCATCAACCGTCAAGTATCGTATCGATTGGGTCGATACTAAAACTCCGAGGAAATCATCATATCACTGTTATGCGTTTAGTCCTAAATTTGAAAATTAGGGTTTTATTGTAAAGGGGTAAGTGATGAAAGCGAAAAGTGGTTTTACATTAGTGGAAATTCTGATTGTGGTTGTCATTTTGGGAATTCTGGCGGCTGTTGTGATTCCGCAGTTTACAGAGGCCAGCACCGAAGCCAGGGAATCGACTCTGATGAGCGATTTGCAAACGTTACGCTCACAAATTGAGCTATATAAGGTGCAGCACAACGATGACCCTCCGGTCTTGCTCACCTTCGAGGCGCAAATGACCGAGACTAGCGATATTGATGGGAATGCCAGCGGTGACAAAGTGGCTGATGCTGATGCTCCGTTTGGTCCTTATCTCCAGAGTATTCCAACAAATCCGTTTACTGACGGTGATAGTGTAGTCGATTGGCTCGCCAGTACTGCGGAAAGTTCGGACGGCTGGGAATATGAGGAAGATACCGGTGAAATCCGTGCAGCCGTGGATACTACTGATGATACGGATGCTCATCAGGGCCTGTAAGGCACCTGCTTGTTAGCCGCTAAAAGAGTCAATTAAGGCTGGCCGTGCTGAGGCTCCTGGCCCAGGCAGGCCAGCCTTTTTAATGAGAAGAAAAAAGTAGGGTGGGCTTTAGCCCACCGATATAAGGTTATGGTGGGGCAAGCTCCACTCTACTATGAACAATGATTTATTAATAATGAACTATTGCATATTCTCCGTTAAGGAGATAACCAATGAAAAGAGAAAGGGCCTTTACACTTGTTGAGGTTCTCGCTGTAACCGTCTTGCTTGGCATCTTGGCGGCAATAGTTATACCCTCTGTCGCAAGTAGCAGTACTTCGGCCAAGGAAAGTGCTCTTGCGGTTGATTTGAAACTGCTTCGTAGATTTGTTCTGGTTTATAAGGGCCAACACCTTGAAGTCGCCCCGGGCTATCCGAATGGCAACACTTCTGAGACACCTACTGAGGATGTTTTTGTTGCTCAAGCCACATTGTCAAGCAACGCTCAAGGCCAGACGCAACCGGTGGGTACGTCAGGTTTTAACCGTGGTCCATACATGTCTCGTACACCGGTCAATCCGTTCAATGAGAAAAGCACAGTTCAGATGCTTAGCGATAACGAGGATTTCCCGGCCGATGCAGACGATACCGTCGGCTGGATATACAAGGCCGCTACCTCGGAGATACGGGCCGGTAACAGCGGTTCCGATAGCAATGGGAAACGATACTATGATTATTAGGGGATAGGGTATAGCGTTTAGCCCCCAGGTTTTACCTGGGGGTTTCACCATAGATGATATACGTCATACGCACGACAAATTATGAACACTGAAAATACGAGCGATCCCCGCTTTCGCGGGGACAGGCTCGCCCCCGCGCAGGCGGGGGGGCGAGCGACCTGCTGCCTCGTCTTGCGACGAGAGTCGCAGAGGAAGGCGAGCGACGGATTCACCCTCGCCGAGGCAATGATGGCCACCGTCATTTTGGGCATGGCAGCGGCAGGAATACTGCTGCCGTTTACTACCGGTGCAAAGGTTCAGGCCGAAGGCATACGCCGAACATTAGCGGCAAAATTGGCGAGCGATTTGATGGAGCAAATTATTAGTACACCCTCTGCACAGGTTGACGGTTATACCTATATCGAGCTCCAGGGACAAATAAAGGACGCAACCGGTGCCGTATTTACTGATACTGACGCTCGCTACGCCAACTTCAGTAGAAATGCAATCTGCGAATACGTGCGTATGCCTCAACAAGATGACGCAACAGTGCCCAACTTTATTCGCATCACCGTTCGTGTTTATTATAACGACAGAGAGATTGTAACCTTGAGTCGGCTTGTGGCCGAATAGAAAATATTGGACTTGATGGGTAGGGTGTGTTGTACGCACCGCAATGGAGTCGGCGGGCACTGACTGCCCTACGTTGTTATAACGTTCGGTTATCTGATATTGTTTCAAATTACGAAGTTTGGATTTTGCTCGCTTTATGAGATGCGAGGAACGAAATGCAGGATACGAGATACCAGAGCGCTTTTACGCTGGTCGAGCTGTTGGTTTCACTGGTCGTCACCAGCATAATCCTGGCCGCCGTGGCCACGTTTGCTTTCGTAGTTTCCTCGGCAAACGACGCTACGGACGATACAGGCTACAAGCAGGCCCAGGTCAGGTTCGCAACGTTTAGAATTACAGATATAATTCACAATTGCAGACTGATTTGCGCTCGCTCCGATTCCGGTGTAGCTCTCTGGCGAGCCGACGGTGAGCCAAACGACCCAAACGTCGGACTGATAAACATCAATGAGCTTGTTTATATACAAAAAGAAAATGACACCGATCCCAATTATCTACGTCTGCAGCTCTACCAGTTTCCATCATCATATACAGCTCAGAAAAGCCTTGCTGATATTGCCATGCTCTCGCTGGATGATTATGGCATTGCTCCTGTGACGCTCATATCTGATTGCAATGATATCCAGTTTAAGCTTTATGACTCAAACTCTGTTCTGATCACCTCGCCGCCATGGACTGGGACCAAATTAGTTAGTATAAATTTTGACCTCACCGAAAATGGTATCATTAATCAATATCAAATAAATTCAGCTCTCTCAAGCTGGGCGGGCAATCTGCTTAATGAAAACGGAACCGCTATAGTAAGTGATGATGATTAAAAAAATACGAAATACCTGCTGCCTCGTCTTGCGACGAGAGTCGCAGAGGCAAGCGAAATACGAAATACGAGATACGAACAAAGGCGCAGCTTTACTTGTTGTCCTGTTTATCATCATGGCGATAACCATTTTGTCTCTCGGATATTTGTCGCGCAGCGATGTAGAACTGGCTTCCGGAAAAAACATGGAGCTGCGTGCACAAATGGACTATTTAGCCCAGTCAGGTCTGGAACATGCAAAAGGGCTGATCTTGAATCCTCAGGATATTGATTCAGAATACTGGATCGGAGATGAAGATCTACAATTAGAAGAAGACAGCAGCGATTATTATGACGTCGAAGTTATCTGCGATCCGAATGACCGCTGTAATTATACCATAGACTGTAACTCTTATCGGCGCTTGCCGGATGGCAATGAAATAGGTCGAAGCAACCTGACTGCTGAGCTTCGTCTTGACCCCGTCATCGCACTTTGGACAGGGACTGACACTACTATCTGGAATGGCTTTATCGTATATGGCGATGTCAATTGTGTTGGGAGTCTGACAAATCAAGGCAAGGTCTACGGCGATGTCTTTGCCGATGGACTAACGGACTTGTCTGGTAGTGTTAGAACTGGACAGCAAAAAACACATCAGGAATTGACAATGTCTTGGCCTGCTATAACGAAAAGCTACTTCAATCCAGAGTATGCTTCTGCTTCCATCAGTCCTGGAACCTTGTCAGATTCTTTGTTCCAGCCTGCATGTGTCTGGCACTGCACTGGCGATCTGGTTCTCGAAAACAATGTAACCATCGATGGAATGCTACTCGTTGATGGTGATTTGTCCATCGATGGTACGGGAAACATCATCACTGCGGCAAAGAACCTACCTGCGCTCTATGTCACGGGGGACTTGATTATAGACGCAGGTGCGAGTTTAGATGTCAACGGCCTGGTTGTTATCGATGGAGATGTCCTTATAAGCGCTGATTCTGCAAGTCTGACTGTTCTCGGTGGGCTGTTCACCAAGGGCACTATTACTGAGACGAACGTTGATTCCTCCGGTAACGAAATTGTGGGCATGTTACACAATGGTCCAACCTGGCAGTCTGTAGATGGTCATAATGCTCTTGGTTTTGATGGAATTGATGATTATGTGCAGACAGCCGACAACTCGACTGAACTTCAGCTTACAAATGACTATACCTTGTCGGTCTGGATCAAGGCCGATTCTGTTCAAAAAAACTGGGCCGGAGTCATCTCAAAAACTGATTTCGATGGTACATATAACCACTGGACTCTCCAGTTTGATACCAGCAATTCCAAAAAGATTATTATTTTCCATCCTACTGACAGTTGGAATACCGGAATTACACTCAGTGACGTCGCTGGCGATTGGCATCATATAAGAGTAGTCCGCAGAGTGGATGAAATGACCTCGTATCTCGACGACACTCAGGTCCTTAGCAATACTTGGAACAATAATCCAGGTGACGGTTATGGACATTTGAACATCGGAGCTGATAGGACAGCCTCTTCCGACTACGTTTATAAGGGTTTGATTGATGACGTCCGCGTATACAACCAAGCACCTGATGGTAACGATGTCTATCCATCGGATGACGGCTTAATAGGGCACTGGGATATGGATGAAGCTGGCTCTAAAGTCACTATAACAGCCGCGCCAGAAAAAACCGCAATCTGGATTTGGTCAGAAGTAGACCCGGACAAAAAACAAAAATGGGGCCAGGCTGCAGGAGCTTTCTTTAGAAGTATCAGGCGAAAGTAACCGCAACTTTGGAGGGCAGGATTGAGCCGTTAAAAACACAGGTTGCTTATCGGCCTTTATATACGCCTGACAGAAAAATCCCAAATACACCAATATCATTTTGCATATCACTGCTTCCATGCAAAAGCGTATCAGCTTTTAAGCTGTGGTTATTCCAGAGTGATGGTTGTACCAATTGTGTTGGCCTTGACTGCGTACAGTATGAGATTTGACACTTGTATCGCTTAGAATATGCACGAAACTGCCAGGATAGTTTATAGGGTGTAAGCCTTGAAAAATCAATTGCTTCCGATAGTCCAAATCCCAGCTAACAGGGGGATGATTCACTGATAAAGGTGCATCCCAAATGGGCCGAAAAAAAGACAAGAGGTAGGGTTCAAAATGTGCAAAAAACATACGAAAGCACCGAATACGGTTAAGCCGTATTCCACGCATAGGTTCAACGCACTGCAAACGGTTCCTGTCTTTACTGATGCCTCATTCCGGGGCTGCAGGAGCATAACACCGAAGACACAGGCCTCGCACTATGCCTTTACAGTTGTAGAGATTCTCATCGTTATTGTGATAATGGCGATAGCGGCAATGCTAGCCGTACCGATGATATCATCTGCTGAAACTTTTCAGATACGTTCTGCTGCGAATATGATTGCGGCGGATCTGGAATATGCCAAGAGCATGGCAATTAGCAGGGGACAGTTTTACTCGGTGGTTTTCGACAGTGTAAATGAGAGCTACGAAATACAGGACCATGATGGCAACGTAATACAGCACCCCGTAAAAAAGGGATTCCCATACGAGGTGGATTTTAAAAATGACAGCAGACTCAGCAGAGTCAACATTGACAGCGCTAATTTCAATGGAACCAGCAATGAGGTCAAATTCGACTATCTTGGAAGTCCTTATGATGGCAGCGACCCTCCTAGTCCTCTGAACAGCGGTGATGTTAGATTGAAAGCTGGGGAAATGACCAGAACGATTAGTGTAGAGCCTGTCACGGGGTATATCTCAATTTCAGAATGATCAAGGGCAAAGGGTGATGATTAACTGGAAATTCAGAACTCGGCATCTACAGCCTATCGGGTTGGATATAGGCCATAACTCCATCAAGATGATTCAGTTGGCAATTGATGAGGGCCAAATTACCGTCCATGCAGCCCAGAAAGCTCCGATTGATCCAAACCTGAAGGCCGACGGCGAAGAAAAAAGACGTTTTATCGTCCTGACTATAAAGCAAATGCTCAACGAAGACAACTTCCGTGGAAGGGACGTTGTCTCAACCTTGCCGAACGACAGTCTAAGAATAACATCTTTGCGATTGGCTGAAACGGATGTCGTCCAAAACGAACAAACTCTTCTGAATGAAGCTGCCCACCGTTTTGGACTCGACCCCAACAAAGACTCAATCAAGTATTTACTCGCCGGCAATGTTAGACAGGACGATGAAATCAAAACTGAATTAATTATATTTGGCACTGATAACGAAACTATAAAGACACACATCGGGATACTCGAAGAAACGGGACTCAAACCGGCCGGAATAGACACAGTTCCCTGCGCCCTGTTTAGAAACTTCGAAAGATTAATGCGCCGCCAGGAGGACAAAGAGCACACCGTCGTTTTCATAGACGTTGGAGATGCTTTCACAACTGTTGTCTTCGGACGGGGCGGAAAGATATGCTTCGTTAAACAAATGCCTATCGGAGGTGAGCAGTTTAATCAAAAGGTCGCAGCGAAGTTGGGCATTAGCGTCAGCGAGGCTGAGATATTGCGTGTTAAGCTACAGACAGAGGCATTTAACAATAGTGAACGACAGGCCTACCCACATGGCTCACCGCAATCGGAGACAGAAACTCAGCTCGACGCCTCAATTAGACAAACAATTATCGATGCGCTCAGCTCTGTTGCCGAGGAGATGGCAAGAGAAATATCGCTGTGTTTTAGGTACTACACAGTGACATTTAGGGGCAAGCGCATCGAGCGGGCATTCCTTACAGGCGGTGGTGCCTATGAGAGTATTTTGCTCGATGTCTTGAGGCGTCAGTTGGCCGTTGAAATTGAGGTAGCTGAGCCTTTGCGCGGTTTTGATTTGAAGAATTTGAATCTCAATAGTGACAGTCGCGGCATTTTTTGCGAATGGGCAGTAGCTGTCGGACTTAGCCTCAGCGGTTGGAATGGGGCCCCCATGAAAACTGTCGTGCCCAAGGAAGTGATTGGGCACACGTAACGATTATGGCTGAAATTGACTTTCTTCCAGTTTGGTATAAGGACAATAAACGACGTCAGATAAGCATGCGTCGCCAGTACATTGCTCTGGGGACTGTTTTTGTTGCTATGATGATGTGGAACTTGATCGCCACGAATTCAATTTCAAAAGCCACCGTACAGCTCTCTCAGGCCGAGGCTGAACGAGCAGAGGCTGAGGACGCTATTGTGCAGACTGCCAGGATTAACAACCAGGTTACACATTTACACGAAAAAGCACAGTTTATTGAGAAGATTGATTCCAGAATTGATGTCGGAGGTGTTCTGGCAGAATTTAGCTTTCTGGTAGGAGAGAGAATAGTATTAAGCAGGGTGGAGTTTATTGCTGAGAGATTTACGGATGAACAACAGGGCAAACAGAAAAAAACCTCATCTGTGAGGGTAGCTAAAACGAAGCTCGGAGAAAAGCAAAAAGCTCCTCTTGGTGACGTCCGCTTAAGAATTATGCTGCAGGGCATTGCTGCGGATGCGAGTGATGTTGCAGCCCTGATATGCAGATTAGAAGATTCGCCTTATTTTCAGCGGGTCTATCCATCCTTTTCGCGAAACACTAAGCTCAAAGTGGCGTCTAATGTTTCTTCAGGAACCTCAGATGTTTTGAATCAAGATGGCAATACTGAAAATGTTGTCGATGGTACTGAGTTCGAAATAAGCTGCTACCTGGCAAACTATGTTGAGTCAACAACCGATACCTCACAATCGATTTAGGGGACTTTCGTACCGTGATTATACAAAAACGACAAACACTCATTTACATCATCGCGGCTTTGCTGGTCACTGACTTTGTGTTTCTCGGCTACATGCCTTCGCGCCAGAGGCTAAAGTCCGTCAAACAAGCAAGGGCAAAACAGCTACACGTTATTGCGAAAGCCTCCGCTGAAAACAAGCAGCGGCTCTTGCTCGAACAGCAGCTACAGAGCCTACAGAGGCTCGTTACAAACTACGAAAAGAAAGTACCTACGGAAAGAGACCTCGGCCTGTTCTTAAAACATATTGCCAATCTTATGACGAAACACAATCTAAACGAGCAGGTAGTTGCCCCCGCTAAGGAGATAGAAGCTGATGGTCTTAACTGCATACCGGTTGACATAAAATGTAAAGGTAAATTGACGCAATTGTTTGAGTTTTATAATGATCTGGCAGAGTTGGACAGACTTGTGCGCATTGAACAGGTAACACTTGTAAACGACGATGCCTTCAGTGGCATAGTGGATATGCATACCAAGGCGGTGATCTATTACAGGACACAGAAAAAGCAGGTGTGATGTATTTCATGATTTCTAAGAGCTTCTGGGAGCAACGAAAAACATGAATCAGAAAATAAATAACATCGGCAACGGAGCTAACAAGCTTATGGCCAACTTGGTGGTGGAAAAGAAAAAGGCTTTATTGGCTGTGTGTCTGGCTGTAGTGATGGTCTTTATGTGGGTTCGAGCAATTACAGGCAATAAACCGAACGCTGCAAAGGCGAAATCTACAGCACAACAGAACGACCAGAATAACCAAGCTGATTCCCAGATGAACATAACATTTATACAGCCCCCAAACGTACCAGGTCGTAACGACATTATCACAAGAGACTTTTTCGCCGCAGACAGCTGGCAGAACTTTACCGAAGACAGACAAAATTCAAGTGGCCCTGTAGAAGTGGGTATTGTTTCAACAGATGGTATTGATGGAGTAACAACTCAGGTCGCACAGAAAATCAAACTGCAGGCAATAGTGATGAGCGAAATCCCTTTAGCCTTTATCAATGACAAGCTCGTCTCAGTCGGGGATAGGTTTTCCGTCAAAGATGGGACCGATATTTACGAATTTGAAGTAGTAACGATTAATGATAATACTGTAATTACAAAATGTGGACAAGCGCAGATAACATTGAAATTGTTACGAGAGGTTGATGTGGTTGATTAAATGATAAAGGCGTTAGGTCTCCGGGTGTGAAGGAATATGCCTTGAGATTCAACGGCCTCTGAAAAAAAACAGTTTTTGAAAAATGGGAGCTCAATTATGTGTCACGATAAAAAACAAAATAGCAAAGTTCAATTGGTCAAGACTCTATTTCTGTGGGGATTCGCGTTGATTATAACCGCCGCCGTTGCATTTGGCGGTGCCGGGCAGGAACCGGCAGCGCTGCTTCAAAGTGGCGAAACAGAAGTCTCCACAGACAGCATGATGGCACTGATTGCATTTGAGAAAGACAGCACTATTAAGGATGGGCTTCGAGTCTTAGCAGCGTATTACAACAAGAACATTGTGCCTTCTTCGAAGGTCGATGGTTTGCTGGGCTTTACAAAGCTCCGAAATGTGACTTTCGAGCAGGCTATGGATGCTGTTCTCGGAGCAGACTTGAAGTACGAACAATATGGAAATCTGATCAAGGTCTATACCGCAGAAGAGTACAGAAAGATCAAGGAGGATATCGGACGAATGATATACGAAGTCTTTACTGTTTATTACATTTCTGCTGCGGAGGCCAAAAAGTTGATTACACCCGTTCTCAGCAACAATGGCAGAATCGAAACAACCGCTGCAGCAGAAACCACATTCCCTACAGGAGAGTCTATTAGTTCAGTCACTGGTGGTGGAGATGCCACTGCAATGAACGACACACTGATTGTTTTCGACTACCCTGAAAATATCCAGAGGATAGCCGAGTTATTGGCAGAAATCGATGTCAGACCAAAACAGGTCCTGATTGAAGCGACAATCTTGAGTGTTAGACTGACGGAAGACATGCAGTTCGGTATTGACTGGAGCACTCTTCGGGGTGCCCTATCACAAATACCGGGCGTTACCGCACAAGCCGGGGATATTGCACGAAATTCGCCGGATTACTTCAGGTCAGCTGGAACCTCTCAGGTTATCAAAACAGGCGGCCTGACCATTGGTTTTGCCCGCGAAAATGTAGCTGCTTTTATACGAGCTGTAGAGGAAGTCACCGATGTTACCATTCTGGCCAATCCGAAAATATTAGCTGTCAATAAGCAGCTTGGTCAAGTCTACATCGGCAAGAAAATCGGCTATAGGTCCCAGCAGACCGTGTCAGAGAATACTCAACTTACTCAGCAGGTGGAGTTCCTCGATACCGGCACAAAGCTTTCGTTCAGACCCTACATCGCTAATGATGGTTATATTCGGATGGATATTCACCCAAAGGACAGTTCCGGTGACTTAAAGCAGGACCTGCCTGAAGAAACATCTGCTGAGTTAGTCACTAACATTATAGTCAAAGACGGACAAACCGTGATCATTGGAGGATTGTTCAGAGATAAGGTCACAACAGGTAGAACGCAGGTTCCTTTGCTCGGCAACCTGCCAATTGTCGGAGTGGTTTTCAGAGGCAAAGCAGATAGTGTCGAGCGACAGGAAGTAATGGTTATGCTTACTCCGCATATAATAGAGGAGCCGGGCGAAACAAATGGCGATGAGCGAAACGATGATATCCGCCGCAAGAGGTTTGGCGCACAGGACGGCATGCAGCTAATTGGCAGAGCAAGGTTGGCTGAGGAATGCTATGCCAAAGCGGCAAAATACTATGTTGAAGGTTATTACGACACCGCACTGAATTATGTTAAGCTCGCACTTATGCTGCGCCCGACTTATCTGGAAGCGCTCCGGCTCAAGGAAAACGTCCTTGCTAAACTGGACCCGGACAAAATCGAAAAGATGGATAGGATAATACAGGAGGATATTGAGCAACAGGATGCTCCAAACTGGATACGAAGATAGGAAATGTGTTAGCGATAGTTAGAGAAATACGTGACAGGTAATTGGTGCTTAATCCATTTGGAGTTGTTCTTTTGAAACCGGCACAAAGACTATATGTAATAGTTACCGTTGCTGTTGTTGGAAGCATCGCTGCCATAAGCGTTACTGAGTGGCAGTTTTCCAGCGGCGCGGTTAGTTGGAATAGCTGGTACGATGCTCTGCGCGGTATCGTACATAGCGCTGCGGCTGTGGGCGTGATTTGGCTGGGATGGCACTTGCGGAGACTATCCGGATCAGTCACGTCCATAGCCGAACATCTCAAAACGGGCCAACAGATTCGTTCCGAACCAACATCCGTTGAGGCAATAAATGACTTGCGTGAGGCAATTAACAATCGCCTCGGTGCTTCCTCGGGACGAATAGAACAATTTCAAAGACAAATCCATGACCTGCAAATTCAATCGCAACTTGCACAAAAACAAAAAGGAAACATCGAAGCCATCATATACAGCCTTCGTGACGCAGTCATTGTCACCGATGAGCTGGACAGATTATTGATGGCAAACAGCGCAGCCGGAGAGCTTTTCAATTTTAACTTTAGGGTCTCGGAACATCCTGCTATTGATGAGCTGATAGACGCGAGCAAGACTGAGTTCGTAGCCTTTCTACGCCAGTGTCGGAAAAATAAAACTGAGGCAACAAGACGTGAAATTGAACTATGCAAAAATGGGCAGCCAAGGATTTATGATTGTATTGTTTCATGTGTCCATAGTGACACGCAGCAGGTTTCCGGTGTTGTAGCGGTGTTGCACGACATCACGCGTGAAAAAGAAATATCACAGATGAAAAATGACTTTGTCAGCCACGTCTCTCACGAGCTAAAGACACCTCTTGCCTCTATTACAGCCTACTCAGAAATGCTTGCCGACGGCGAAGCCGACGACGAACAGACAAGAAAAGAATTCTATTCAATTATCCAAAGCCAGGCCAACAGATTGAATCGTTTAATCGATGATATCTTAAACATCTCACGGATAGAGTCAGGCTTGGTTAAGGTGAGTAAAGAACCGCTCAGTCTGACAATACTCTTAGAAGAGCAGTTGCAGATGATAAGAAGCTATGCGGACGAAAAAAACATCAAAATTATTACGCAGAAACCGATTGTGTACGATCCAGTGTATGCCGACAAAGACATGCTTTCCCAGGTGATTGTCAACCTTCTCAGTAACGCCGTGAAGTACACTCGCTCTGAAGGCTCGGTACAGGTCAATACTGAGGTCGATGAAAATGCCGGTATCGCACGTCTGACTGTCACCGACACAGGTGTCGGCATCCCTGCGGATGAAATCGACCATGTTTTTGATAAGTTCTATAGAGTAAACGCCAATAATAGGCAAGCAAAGGGAACGGGTCTCGGACTCAATCTGGTTAAACAAATAATTGAAAAAGTTCACGATGGACAAGTGTTTGTTAAAAGCCAGGTGGGCGTGGGAAGCACTTTTGGTTTTGAATTGCCCTTGGCAAAGACCGAAGAAATCAACGTTGTATAAACAATGCTGACAGGAGAGGGTGTAAAACGGACGCGTAAGTGATGTGCTCATTTTTGGAGAGCGTGAATGATGACCGATTACAAAGTCTTAGTTGTGGATGACGAAATACACATTATCCATGTCGTGGCGATAAAACTCCGTAATAATGGCTACGACGTAATATCTGCGGACAACGGAGCCCAGGCTTTTGAGTTGGCCTGTGAGGAAAAACCCGACATCGTAATTACGGATTTCCAGATGCCGATTATGACAGGACTGGAACTCGTGCAGAAACTAAGGCAAAACGAAGCGACTAAAGATATACCGGTGATCCTGTTGACCGCCCGGAACTTCGCGATTCAGAAGGAGCAACAAGAACAGTTGCAGATTTCAGGCTGTCTTAGCAAGCCATTCAGCCCAAAGGAGTTATTGGCGAATGTCAAAGACATTTTGCACCAGAAAGAACTCGTAGCTAAGTCCTGAACATCGGCCAGATAATATCTGATAAACGGCTGCGTATACCGGCAGCAGGGTGAAAACAACAATGTTGACCACCATCAGTAAAAGTATAAGCTCACCAGAACTTCGCAGGCTGCGAACATTTGGTCAGAAGGTGAATCAGCTCGGCGCGAATTTCGCAGTGTGTGATGCCAAGGGTGAGCTTGTCTTATTATGTGAGGGTGACAGATTCAAAAGCAACAAGGAAAGGCTAATAGACTTGAGTCAGCAGGCCCTAACCTGTTGTCGTGAGAATAGCATTCAAAGCGGCACTGATGTACCGGTATGGCAATTTGGCGATGAAAATCCTGTATTGGCGGTAGTCCTAAGACCAAGACCAGTCGGCCACAGACAAGAAGAAACGCTTGGGATAGCATTAATCGAACTCGGCAGCACGTTACATCGGATTGTGCGTGACGCGTCTGAACTCTGTAATACAAGTACAACGCCGACCGATGAAAAGTACCTTATGGCGATGCTTGCACAGATGGCAGAAGACTTTCAGGCTGCTGAAGAGGTCGAGGGGCAAATCGAGATTGTGGGCACCGAGTTGGCGAGAGTCTATGAGGAACTTGTGCTGCTTCACAAGCTAAATACAAATATGAGGGTTACCGAATCAGACGCTCACTTTCTGCAAATGGCCTGCGACAGTCTAACAGAAGTTGTCTCAGTTGAAGGCATTGCGATACTACTCGATAAGAATGTAAAAGGCGAAAGGAAGTTAGTCGTCACAGCAGGATCGGGTCTAATCGAGATCGATGAGCGAATGGCTGCTATCCTGCACGACAGAGTGACCGAAGAAATTGACAATGGCAAAGAAGCACTGTTGGATAGTGAAGTATATTCTCCCTTCAAATATGATTGGCCCGACAATATCAGGAACATCATTGCGGTGCCATTGTGTGGAAAAGGAGGCCAGGAGTCATACTCGGCGCACAGAGCCAAAGGAGACATCTATATAATCGGCTTGATGGTCGCCATCAACAGAATTGATAAACAGGATTTTGACAGCACAGATGTAAAACTATTCAACTCGGTGTCCAGCAGTTGTGCCGTGTTTATCGAGAACGGCAGGCTATTCAACGATCTGAAAGAACTGTTTATAGGCTCGTTGAAGGCCTTAACAAGCAGCATCGATGCCAAAGACACATATACGCGAGGCCATTCAGATAGGGTTGCTTTTATTTCGCGGTGGATCGCAGAAAGGCTCGCTGAACGAGAGCCTTTGGAGCAAGAGCAGATACATAAAATATATTTAGCGGGGTTGCTGCACGATATAGGCAAAATAGGAGTCGAGGAGGCGGTATTACGTAAAAAGGGCCCTCTAACAGAAGAAGAGCTTGACCGTATAAGAAAGCATCCGTCGATTGGTGCGGGTATTCTACGAGGAATAAAGCAGATGAGTGACATTGTACCTGGCATATTGTGCCACCATGAAAGACCCGATGGAAAAGGCTACCCTAATGGTCTCAGAGGACATGAAATACCACTGATAGGCAAAATTGTTGGCTTGGCAGATAGTTTTGATGCAATGACCTCAAAAAGAACTTACAGAAATGCCATGACCATAGAACAAGCCCTTGAGGAGATAGCGAATCTCTTGGGCTCACAATTTGACGAGACAATTGGCAGAGTGTTTCTTGACAGCGATGTCTACAAGCTCTGGGAGATTATGCAATATGGTTGCACCGATGCCTATAAAAGTGGTGGATTTTCCGAATACGACACGGCTGCTGTTGGGACGTTAATCAGATGAGGGTAAGTACACAAGATTATAACGACATCACGGTGGTTGAACTACAGGGTGATCTGGACAGCGATTCTGCCGAGCTGCTCAAAAACAAAATTACCGATACAGTGGCAAAGCACAGAACCGGAATTGTTCTCGATATGAGCACCGTGGGATTTGTGGATAGCCAAGGCCTGGAATTGTTATTATGGGTGCGTGATTTTTGTAACCAGAACAAGACACAGCTCAGATTGGCTGGCCTTGATGAAAACTGCGAAAAAATCCTTGAAGTCACTCGCCTTGGAAACGAATTTGACCGCTACGCGGAGCTTGCCGAGGCCGTAAAGAGCTTTGTGTAGAAAGCAACAACACACCATAAGAGACACGTTATGAGTCGGATAACAGTACAAAACAAGATGCAGCTTGGCCAGTTATTGACAGCTCGTGGCATCGTAACGTCTGAGCAGATCGAAAGGGCACTTGCAGAACAGAGAGAAAAGGGCCATCGCAAACTGCTCGGCGAGCTGCTTGTCGAAATGGGCTACTGCAGTGAGAATCAAATAGCCTCGGCCCTGGCTCAAGCCTATGGTGTGCCCTATGCTCAGGTCAGTCCTAAAATATGTGATCCAAAGGTCGTTGAACTACTGCCGCGAGAATTCCTCGAAGAACACGTGGTGCTGCCGCTGTTTAAAGTCTATGGCGTTCTCACAATAGCGGTAAGTGAGCCAACAAACGTATTTTTGATAGACGAGATAGAGCGCTTAAGCGGCTGCAAAGCTCAGGTAGTATGTTCTACCAGTAAGGATATAAGGGCCACGCTTCAAACGTACCTGCCAGCGGCCAATGTCTTTGTAATAGATGACATTATAGACGATGAGGGGTTGGAAGAATTCAGCCTGATAGAGAACATCACACAGGATATAGGTAACCTTGAGGAGGTGGCTGGACAGTCGCCGGTTGTAAAATTAGTTAACTATCTGCTTTATAATGCCGTTAGAGAAAACGCCAGCGACATTCACATAGAACCCGATGATAAGAAACTCAGGGTTCGCTATCGTGTTGATGGCAGACTTTATGAAAGGCTGCGTCCACCCTTCCAAATGCACTCAGCTGTAGTCTCCCGCATAAAAATTATGGCCGAACTGGATATTGCTCAACGACGACTGCCACAGGATGGTGGCATTCACGTTTTAGTTGAAGGCAAACCCGTTGACCTTCGTGTCTCGGTTATGCCAGGCAACTTCGGCGAAAAGGTCGTTATCAGAATCATCAATCCACAAAAGATTCTCTTTGACCTGGAGTCGCTCGGATTCACCTATGACAATCTCCAACGCTTTAGGCAAGTAATACAATCACCAAACGGTATAGTGCTGGTAACAGGACCAACGGGATCGGGCAAAAACACCACGCTTTACGCAGCTCTTGCTGAACTGAATAGTGAGGAGGTGAACATTTGTACGGTCGAAGATCCGGTCGAATGTAATATGTCGGGCATAAACCAGTTCCAGGTAAATAACAGCGCGGGATTTCAATTTTCGACTGCTCTGCGAAGCCTACTGAGGCAGGATCCGGACATAATAATGGTTGGTGAGATTCGTGATGTAGTCACAGCAAATATTGCTGTACAGGCTGCTCTTACAGGTCACCTGGTGCTCTCAACCTTGCACACAAATGACGCTCCGGTAGCCGTTACACGTCTATTGGATCTTGATGTTGCCCCTTATCT